>Ga0190265_10000408_pt1 | contig 31379 bp, 21 predicted proteins | sample Popmic124T_FD_133135 | JGI IMG/M metagenome (GOLD analysis project Ga0190265, IMG submission 133135) | Populus adjacent soil microbial communities from riparian zone of Indian Creek, Utah, USA - 124 T | ecosystem: Environmental > Terrestrial > Soil > Riparian zone | place: USA: Utah | collected...
GCTGTCGTGACTTTGAACCTGGTCGCGACGGCTTGAACCTTTTTGACGCGACGAAGACCGGAGTCGCGTCACGATGGGCTTTGCTGCCACGGCTATGCTCTGCGCCCTCGCGTCTCCAACCTTTGTCGCGACATCCGGCGGCTGCGGCTCGGGCAGAAATCTCGTGTCCGGAGCCTTGTGATCTGGTCGCGACAGACAATCCCTGGCCGTCAAGCCTTGGAACAGGGATGACGCGAGTTGAGCGTCTTCCCTGATGGCTTGGTTCAGGCTGACGCGACGAAAGGGTGGACGATGGCAGGAAGCAACCACCCACAACCCGGGTGTGCAAGATCGGAGAGGGCTTTGCAAAAAAATCCCGGTCCCGGCCTGCACTCAAGGGGGGTCTCCCCGGGGGATGCGGACGCCCGCGCGTGGCACGTCCCTTGCGATAGGGAGAAGCGGGACGGGTCGGCGGCGCGGTTCGACAATCGAGGGTGCTCTCTGGACGCCGCCGGACCCATCCTTTTTCTGCTTCTGAGCCCCGAGCACCCGGGCAGAACCCCCCTGAATCGAAAGGAGGCTCGAACATGGCAATGGAAGAGAGCCGGCTGTCCAACCGATGGGCCGGATTGAATCGTGAGAAGCTGAGCCAGCTCGGCAACAACGTGGGCAACGTGCTGAACCGCGAGAAGCTGGGCCAGGCGTTCAGCCGCGAGAATCTGGGCAACGTCAACGTCGGGAAGACCGAGCGCTGGGCCTCCGTGCTGGGCGGCGCGGCCCTGGCTGCCCTCGCCCTGCGCAAGGGACGCGGGAAGAGTGCCCTCGGTCTCGCGGCCCTGGCGGGTCTGCCTCTGATCTGGCGCGGCGCCACCGGCCACTGCGCCGTTTACGAGAAGCTGGGCATCGACAAGGGCCAGGGCACCGGCCAGGGGACCAGCCTCGCCTCCACCCATACGGATGCGGACCGGTCCTTCGACGAAGGCCGCGTCACCCGCCTCGACGAGCGCACCGAGGGCCGCCCCGTGACCACCACGGACCGCCAGCCCATCGGCCAGAATTTTTGAACTGTTGATCCTGCCCCCTCTCCCCCGCGCAGGGGGAGAGGGATGGGGAGAGGGGGGATGGGATCAGCTACCTTCAGCCCGAACGTTTAATCCGATTCCAGCTCGACCTCCAGCTCGACCTCCTGGCCGGGAGCGACGGTGAACTCCTGCTCCTCGGCCTTGTGGCCGGGACGGACCACCGCGATCCGGTGCTCGCCGGGCTCGAGCCGCAGCCCGTTGCGGAGCCGCTGCAGGTCGATGCCGGTGCCGACGAAGCGGCCGTCGAGGTAGACGGAGGCGTCGGTGGGCTCGACGTCCAGATGCAGGCGGCCGATGCCGTCTTCCGCCTCCGCCCTATCCTCGCCGTCATCTTCCCGATCGTCCTCGTAGCGGTCGCGCTCCTCCATGCGGCGGCGGGCGCGCTCGCGCCAGTCGTCCATGCCGTCGCGCCCGTCGCGGTCACCCCGGCGGGCGATCTCCTCGCGCCGCTCTTCCTCGTAGGTGACCCGCTCGTCGCGCCTGTCGTGCGTCTTGGTGACGAGGTCCTCGGGCCGCACCGACTCGCCCTGCTGCATACGGTCGTCGATGCTGATCACCTGGCCCGAACGGATGGTGATCTGACGCGCGATCGTCTTGTACCCCTCGCGGAAGAGGGCGAGGTCGTAGACGCCGCGGTCGAGCCACAGGTACTGCGGGAAGCCGTCGAAGTCGTCGGCCGTACCGGTGTAGCGGCCGTCGAGCCAGACCTCGGTCTTGCCGGGGCTGACGTCGATGTCGAGGGCGCCCGTGGTGCCGTAGCGGTCGTAGTAGCGGTCACGATACGGGTTCCGGTAGTAGGGGCCGTAGTGATAGTCGTCCCACCACCAGCTCCCCCAGCCCCAGCCCCAGTACGGGCCGTAGTAGGGGTAGTAGCGGGAGTGGTACCCGCCACCGTACCAGCCGCCTCCATGCCAGCCGCTGCCGCCGCGCCCGCCGCCGTCGCCGACCCTGCCATGAGGGCGCTGCCGGCTGGGCTCGTCGTTGCCGCCCCCGGTCCGGGGAACGGCCACTCGGGGCTCCGATCCGCCGGAGCCTGAGGACGACGGCGGCGTGTACGAAGGCGGCGGGGAGGATGACGGCGACCGGTCTCCTCCCCCTCGGGGCTGGGCGGACCGCCCCGCGTCCGAAGAGTCGTTCGGCCGGCTGCGCTCTCCGGCTGCCAGCGGAGTGCCCGCCGCGATCAGCAGGAACGCGGCCAGCACGGGGATCGAGCCAGCGTCACGGAGACGTGCGGCTGCTCGTCGAAGGGATTTCATGACGGTTCTCCTTTTCCTGCTCCGCCCCGAGCTCGACCCAGGCACGGTGCAGACCTCGTATGTAATGGTACCGGAGCACCTCTTCCCAAAGTTTCGGGAGTTGCACCGGCCCCATTTGCAATGCATGAACCAGCCGTTCCAGCCACCTCTGGCGGCCTTCCGGAGGGAGGGGTGGAGGGCCCTCCGGGCCGAGCCCGAGGAAGGGTCCAAGCTCCGGGTGGAGACGGTGGAAGACCACGGCACAGTAGCCCGCCTTCTCCTGCCGCGAGGCGAAACGGGCGAAATCCGTGGGGTGATCGTGGGCCACGGTGGCCGCCGGCTCGTACACGAGCCGTAACCCCCGTCTTTTCAAACGATAAGAGAGCTCGATGTCTTCCCACGCGGCGTACGGGAAGCGCAGATCGAACGGCTCGGCGAGAAGCATGTCGCGCCGGAGCGACAGGTTGGACGTGTAGAGGAAGTTGAAAGGCACGTCTTCCCGGTCCTTGATCAGGGCGTATCCGAACTGCAATCCGTGCTCGTTGATGTACCTGAGGAAGGGCGTGAGGCGCATCCGCTTGTGCCATCCGGTGTAGCCGATGACGGCCAGATGGGGGTCGTCGCCGCGCCTCCGGTGGGCTTCGCGATGGGTCGCCAACCATCCGGGAGAGGGGACGGTGTCGTCCCCCAAAAAGGCCACCCATTCGCCGGAGGCGACGGCCACTCCGGTGTTGCGCGCCGCGGCCGGTCCGCGGTTCTCCTGGGTGAGGACGCGCAGGGTCAAATTGAAGGTGCGGCTGCGCAGCCAGTCGGCGGTGCCGTCGGTGGAGCCGTCGTCGACGACCACCACCTCGAACGAGGGCGGGCGGTCCTGGAACTCCAGGGCCTGGATGACCTCGGCCAGCACCTCCAGCCGGTTGTGGGTGGGGATCACCACCGAGACGTCAAACGCCATGGCTACAGCTTACCTGACGATTGATCCCATCCCCCCTCTCCCCCAAGGGGTGAGGGGCTCCTACCGCGACCGCCGGATCAGCCTCAGCAGCAGGAGCAGAACCACAGCCCCGATGAAGGCCACGAAGATCGTGCCGACCAGCCCCCCAGGCGCGCCCAGGCCCAGTTGGCTGAAGATCCAGCCTCCGATGAAGGCGCCGATGATGCCGATGACGATGTCGCCGAGGAGCCCGAAGCCACCCCCGACGACGAAGGAAGCCAGCACTCCGGCCACCAGTCCGACGATCAGCCAGGTCAGGATGTCCATCCACGCACCTCCGCGAAAAAGGCCGGGGATCGCCCGGCCCGGGTTCGGACTGCTCTGGACGGATGATAGCAGTGATGGGGCGAGGGCTCAGCCCGAGCGGCGTTCCAGATCCTGGCGGAGCCGGGCGACCTCTTCCTCAAGGGCCAGACGCGCCCGTCTCTCGGCCTCGAGCTTCCGATCCAGCTCATCGATCGTGACGCCGGTCTCCTCGAACCAGGGCAGCGGCTTTCGAGTCTGGACGTCGAACATCCTCAGCTTTTCCCCCTCGCGGCGCATCAGAACGCCGGAGGTCTGGCTGAGGAGGGAGCCATCCGGGTTCAGGAGGATCGGAAGGTACTTTCCTGCCAGCAGGCGGAAGCCTTGGAGGGAGGGATTGAGGTACTCGGCGTAAGGATCGAAGAGGATGTACTCCTCGACTCCGATTTGCTCGTAGATCCCCTTCTTCCTCTTCTGGTCCTCCCCTTTCGTGCTTCTAGAGGTGACCTCCACGACCAGGCTGGGCGGGCGCTCCTGCCAGAGCAGGTAGTTGTCCCGGTCGTACTTGCGGACTCCCTTGGCCAGCAGCACGTCCGGCGCGACGGCCGCCCGCGGGTTGCCCTCCTGGTAGCAGAGGAACAGGTTGCCGCCGACCCAGACGTCCGGCACCTCGCGGTAGCGATTCCTCAACCCCATGATGAGGTCGAACATCACGTTGAGATGGAGGCTCGTCTCGGCCATGGGCTGGCCGTCGGAGGTAGGGTATTCGATCTCCTGATGCAGCGGGATCGCGGCCATGCGTGCCTCCTGCGCCTCTTGACTCCGACGGGTCGCCGGAATCAAAGCACGAAAATCCGCCGAGACGCAACTCGCCTCAGCGGATTATGTTAGCACGCTCAAGGCTCCCTCTCCCCCGGTCATTGCCAGGAGAGAGGGAGCTGGGATCACCCTTCAGCTCGCCATCCGCGCGGCCACGGCCGGGCGGTTGCGGACGATCAGGTAGTTGGCGGGAACGGTGCCTTCCTTGCCCTGGGCGATCGGGATGGTCTTCACCGTCACGTCGGACTCCTCCTTGAGGAGGTCGAACTGCGAATCCGGGAAGAGCTCGGCGCGCTCGTTGGCGTCGAAGCCCACGGGGATGACGCCGTGCTCCACCACCTGCTCGATCAGCGGCGGCAGGCCCATCTTCCCCTTCACGGGCAGCGAGCGGAAGTAGCCCAGGGCCTTCGAGGTCAGCTCGATCTGGTAGAGCACGCCGGTCTCGCCCAGCATGGTTCTCAGGCTCTGCACGAACTTCGGCCGGTCCACCTTCTGGATGACGTGCATCACGGTGCGGATGTAGATGTTCACGTCGCCGAACTCGCGGTGGAAGGCCTCGGCCTGCTCGGGATGGGTCGCATCCAGCACCCGGTACTCGACGTTCTTCTCCTCCGTGGTCTCCTGGCGGGCCAGCTCGATGGCCGACGGCGCAATGTCCGCGCCGATCACCTTGTCGAAGTACCGGGCCAGGTAGCGCGACTGGCGGCCATTGCCGCAGCCGAGGTCGAGGATCGGGACGCTGCGGTCCATGAAGGGGAGGAAGCGCGGCAGGTCCTCGGCCGCGGCGAGCTGGGCCGAGGCATCCCAGACCACCTGTCCGTCCGCGCCGGTCCGGTCGACCGTCTTCCAGAATTTCTCCCAGTGACGGTCATACTCCCGGGGGTCCCCGTTCTTCAGGCGCAAGCGGAGGAAGCCGGAATACAACTTAACGGTGTCGGTCAGGCCCATGAGACGTCTCCCTTCTCAAAAAGATCAAACGAATACCGGGTAGCGGCGCGCGCGCCGACCCCGGACCAAAGCTCTACGTCGGGTCTGAAGCAAGAAATCGAAGCCGGGTTCTGCTTTGTAGTGCGGCGGCGGACAAAAAGCGGGACAGTGTTCGTGAAATCCTTCACCCCCTGTCAGGGGGTGAGGTCCATGACCTCCTCCAGCTTGCAGCGCACCAGGGGGAGATCCGCGGGTAGCCATGCCTCGAAGCCGGGGGAGGCGAAGAGGTGCTCGTCGCCGGGGTAGGTGGGGACGACGTAGAGGGGGAAGCGCTCGAAGATCTCGCGGTCGGAGCGGCGGCGGCGGCTCTGGATCGCGGCCCGGCGCTCCGCGGCGCCGTCCAAGTGGCCGAGGAGCCAGTGGATCGACCGGAGCTGGGCGATGGTGCGCTCGTCGGTCAGGCGCGGACCGTCCGGAGCGGTGGGCGGAGTGGATCGCACGGCTCGCAACCGCTCGGTGACCTTGGCCATGAACTTCCGGGGACCGTGCTCCCGCAGCTTCAGGAGGATGTTGCCCGGGGTGATGGGCACCCGGGGAGGCGGGGCGGGTACGCCATTTCCTCCTGTGTTCGCAATCCAGCCGTCGTAAGGGTCCACCCGGAGCGTGCCGGTGCCCGGGTTGTTCCCCACGAGCAGCCAGTGGGTGCGCGCCGTCAGGGTCAGCATCAGCGCGGGCATGATCCGCTGCCAGAGCTCTTCCTCATAGTTCTTATAGGCGGTCAGGAAGGCGTTGCGCTCGAAGAGGAAGCCGCGGTTGAAGAGACCGAGGAGGTCGCTCGTGGCGCTCGACCGGTGGCGCACGACCGCATCCGGGGCGAAGAGGATCCTCTCCCCTCCGGACCAGAGGCGCCAGCCCAGGTCGACGTCCTCCAGGTAGGCGAAGTAGCTCTCGTCGAAGCCGCCGGCCTCCAGGAAGGAGCTCCGCCGGATCAGGAGGTTGCCGCCGCAGGCGAAGAGCAGCTCCTCCCCGGGCTTCGGCACCCTCGCCCGGTCGAGCGGACGCCGGAAGTCGAGTTGGAAGGCATGGCCGTCGAAGGTCATCACTCCGCGGCCGAAGTCGAGGCGCTCCCCCTCCCAGTCCACGATCTTTCCGGAGACGGCAGCTACATCAGCAGGCGCCGAGCGCAGGGCATCGACGAGGGCCGCCAGCCAGCTGGGCTCCGGCCGGGTATCGTTGTTGAGCAGCGCCAGGGCGTCGGCGTCCGAGGCTTCCGCGGCCAGGCGGTTGTTGCCGGCGCAGAAGCCGAGGTTCACCGGGCTGGCGATGAGGCGGACCTTGGGCCACGTCTTCCGCAGCCAGTCGGCCGTGCCGTCCGTGGAGCCGTTGTCCAGGACCAGGATCTCCCACTCGACGCCGGGGTCCTTCTGGGCGGCCAGGGCCGGGAGGCAGGTCTCCAGGTGGTGGCGACCGTTCCAGGAGAGGAGGGCGACCGCAATCTTCTTCATGGTCTCAACGCGCCAGCCTCCAGAGGCGAAGGCGGCGCTTCAAGCGGAACGGCAGCGGGTCCGGAGGCGCCACCGTCTCCAGGCGATGGGCGAAGCGGTCCTTGGTCTCGTCACGGCGGGGATCGCGGCAGAAGCGCAGAAGCGGAGCGAGGGCCCGGTCCCAGGTGAAGGCTTGCAGCAGCTCTCTCGCCCCCGGGCTCCGGTCCTCCCCTGTGGTCAGCACCTCGCGCAGGGTTCGGCTCAGAGCCTGGGCATCCCCAGCCGGGACCACCCACCCCGCGTTGTGCTCCCGAAGGAGACGGCTCATGGTGCCTCCCTCGCTGGTGATGACCGGGCAGCCGGCGGCCAGGGAGTCGAGGAAGCGGGTGCGGAGCGAGAGGCGCGTCTCCAGGCTCGGCTTGTGCGGAGCGACCAGGAGGTCCACGTCCCGGAGCAGGTCGTATCGCCGCTCGGCCGGGACCCAGTCCAGGGTCTGCACCCGGCTCCCCCACCAGCCGAGCTGGCGGCATTTTGCCTCGACCTCGCCGAGGAGACGCTGCGGCGTGCTGTCCGCGTTCGGGTTGCGGATCAGGAGCAGGGTCCAGTTGGGGACGTCCAGATCCTTCAGCGCGTCGAGGAGCGTCCACGGGTCGTACCAGTCATAAAGACCGCCGAAGAGGAGGCGGCGCTCGCCCGCCTCTTTTGGCGAGAGAACCGGGTGGTGGGGAGGAAGCTCGCCGGGCACTCCGAACGGCACCGGTGCGATGAGCGTCTCCAGGTCCGGGTCCATCTCCAGCCGCTCAGGGTTGACCCGGCCGAGGGCGGTCAGGAAGCCGAGATAGAAGGTCCGCTGCTCCTCGGACGAGCAGAGGAAGAAGTCGCCCCGCGACATCTGGAGGACCCAGGTGGCATGGTCGTTCCGGTAGGGATCGAGCCCCAGGGTCGCGGCATAGCTCAGGTTCTCCACGAGCCAGGGATCATAGAGGTCGATGGCCATGGGGAGCTGAGGCAGCTCGAGCACCACGTCGTTGGCGAGCTGGCCCTGGGCCACGGCGGCATCGCAGCCCTGGAGGATCTCGGCCAGCTTGCCGCGCTCGAAGCGCCGAATCTCCACCACATCAGGGAGAGACAGCGCGGCGGTCTCATCGGGGTCCGCGGGAGAGACCAGGACGACCTCGATCCCATGCTCGGGCAGGCGCCGGGCCAGCTCGAAATACCGGATGCCGATGCCGGCCATCCGCGGGCGGACGGGCTCGCTCGAGACGAGGGCGACGCGGGTCATGAGGCCACCCGGCACGGACAATCACGGATCTCCACGGACGGACAGGGACGGAGCTCCGAGTCAAGCTGTCCATGCAGGTCCGTGCCCGTCCGTGTTCGTCCTCTCTTCATCTCGACCGCTTCTCTTGCACCCACTGGTGCACCCGCCAGGCGCGGGTGGATTCCATCTCGCGGATCAGGCCGTTCAGGCGCTCGATCTCCGCGTACGTGCGGCGCAGGTGCACGATCTGCTCGTGGAGGTTGTCCCGCACCTTGTGCTCCTGGTCGTAGAGCCGCTGCAGGTCGGTCCGCAGGCGGCCGTTCTCCTGCCGGAGCGTCTCCAGCTCGCCGTTGAGCGCGTGATAGCGCTCCTCCAGATCGAAGCGCTCGCGGGACAGCTCCTCGTGCGCCCGCGCCAAGCCTTCCAGGTCGGATTGGAGCTGGATGAATTCGCTCTGGCGGTCGGATAGCTCGCGGCGGGCAGTGGCCCGGTCCTCGCGCTCGGTCACCAGCTCGGCGCGGAGGGTGTCCACGGCCCGGGCCAGGACGTCCGGCCCCAGCCGCGCGCCGTGCTTGGCGAGCACCCGCGCCTTGACCGCCAGGAAGTCGCTGCGCTCCCTCGGACGCTCCCCGAAGATGTGGTGGCCGCCGCCCCGGAAGTGCCGGTACTCGCAGGTGACCCGCCTCAGGTGATGGAACGGCGTCCGGGCCGAAAGCCGGATCAGGTAGTCCCAATCCTCGAAGAACGGCAGGCTCGGATCGAACGGTCCCACCTCCGCGAAGAGGCGGCGGTCGATCAGGAGCGTGTTGAAGGGGATGTAGTTGTCGACGAGGAGGACGTCCGGGTCGAAGTCGCGGCTATAGGGCAGGCGCCGGTCGCGGCAGATCCACCTTCCGTTCTCCCCATCCAGCTCGTAGACGGCCACGGCCGCGTCCGAGTAGGCCACCCGCACGCCGGGTGCCTGGACCATGCCGGCCAGGGTCGCCAGGTGCTCGGGCGCGGCCAGGTCGTCGTCATCCAGGAAGGCCACGAAGTCGCCGGTCGCCGCCGCGATGCCCGCTTCGGCCGCTCCCGCCCGGCCCCGGTTCTGCTCCAGGTCGACCCGGAGGACGGACAGGGGATATCCGTCCGGAACCGGAGGCGGATCGCCGCCGTCGTTCACGAGCACGACCTCGGCACGCCGGTACTCCCCCTCGGCCAGGCTCGCCAGGGCCTCGGCCAGGAGGTCCGGCCGGTTGCGGGTGCGGACGATCACGGAGACCCGCGGACCCTCGCGCACCTCGGCGATCTCCGGGAAGCCGCCGAGGTGGCGGATGAGCTGCGCCGGGCTGCGGGTGGTGAAGTCCTCGACCCGGAGGCGGCGGTAGCCCTCGGCGAGCTTCACCTCCGGCCCCAGGGTCAGGGTGCGGAAGCGGCGCAAGCCCAGGCCGGCGTTCAGGTACGGGTGCCGCTCCTCCTGGCTCGCGTAGAGCGCCATGGCCGCGGACAGCACCTCCTCCTCGGCGGTGACGTCCACGAGCAGGTCGGGATGGCCCGGGTGGTTGACCTCGTAGAGCAGGATGCGGAGGCCGCGGAGGGCCTCCTCCATTTCTCCTTGATCCCCCTCCCGCACCGGGCCGAGAAGGCGGTGGACCGCGGCGAAGGCGGCTTGGTGGTCCCGGGTCACCTCCAGGGGGTGAGGGACGAGGAGGAGGTCGGGGCGTTGCGTGAGGAGGGCGCGGAGCAGGCCGCTCTCGGCGTCCTCGATACGGCGGTCCAGACTTCCGTCCGGGATGTCCAGGCTGTCAGAGCCTGCGGCTCCCAGAGAGCGCACCGCGGCAGCGGCCTCCTCCTGGCGCTTTGTCCGGTAGGCGTCGCGGTCCTCGACCTCCTCCACGCCTCCGCTGCCGTCGGTCAGGAAGAGGACACGCACCACGGCTCCGGAGGCGGCGAGCTGGGCGGCAAGGCCGCCGCAGCCCAGCACCTCGTCGTCGAAATGCGGAGCGACGATCAGGGCGCTCCGGGCGCGCACCCTCTCGGTCCAGCCGGGGGGCTGTCGGTTTTCGTTCACTGCGTTCACTGGATATACCCCAGGCTGCGCAGGCGCCGCTCGGTCTCGGGGTCCGCCTGGCGCCGATTCACGGCCCTGCCTTGATGCCGGAAGAGCCCCAGCCGCCCTTCGATCGAGGGGAGCGGCCGGCCGTTCTCACTCACGTCTACGGACACGGCGCGTCCGGCGTCCCCCTCCACCCGGAAGCCCTTCGCGATGTGCTCGGCGGCGAGGTCGAACGTGATCCGGTTGCCGGACAGCTCGACCCGGTCCGCGTCGCCCAGGAAGTAGGGGACCCAGCGCTGCGGCGCGCGTTGAAACGTGATCGTACCACTGAGGCGCGAGCCCGGAAGGGCGCCTTCGGTCAGCACCCAGAGGCCCGGCAGATGCTCCTCCAGCTCGCGGTGGATTGCGGGCGCCAGCTCGGCGGCCGTCTCCTGGTCTTCGGGGAACAGGTTGCGGCTCTCCTTGGGGTCCTTGGTCAGATCGTAGAGCTCCTGGCGCCGGAGACGGGCGGTGTCCACGCCGAAGAGGTGCGCCTGCATCGCGTCAGCGGGCTGGAACGCCTCCCGCTCGTTGTAGAGGATCAGCTTCTTCCCATTCAGCACGGCCGCGGCGCGCAGGGGGCCGCTCGACAGGTGCTGGGCGAAGGCGGGACGGCGCGGCAGCGCCCCCCGGCCGGTCAGGGCGGGCAGCAGGCTCACCCCGTCCCACTCGGGATCGGCCTTCATGCCCGCGGCCTCGGCCAGGGTAGGCACGAGGTCGACCAGGCGGGCGGTGCCGCGAAGGCGCGTGCCCGGCTTGATGCGGCTGTCCCAGCGGAAGATCAGCGGCACGTGGATCTGCTCCTCGTAGAGCGTCTGCCCGTGCTTCCATCCGCCGTGGTCGTACAGCTCCTCCCCGTGGTCGGCCGTGAGCACCACCAACGTGTTGGCCAGGACCCTGGGATCGAGGGCGGACAGCAGCTCGCCGATATGGCGGTCCACGTAGCGGACCTCGGAGTCGTAGAGCGCCCGGATGTAGGGCACGTCCCGGGCCGGGTCGGCGAGCTGGAGACGGCCGTTGTAGATGCCGTGGATCCAGTTCCCCGCCACCGGGCCGGTGTAGCCCGGGTCGAAGGGGGAGCGTCCGCCGAACCGGTCCATGTCCGGGTTGTAGTAGGGATCGTGCGGGTCGATGTAATGGACGTAGGCGAAGAACGGCCGGTCCTGGTGCGCCCGCAGCCAGGGGATGGCGTGGGCGTTCAGGTCGTCCGCGTGCTTCTGCATCCACTTGATGTCGGCCGGCGGAGCGAAGAACGTGCGGAAGCCGCGCTCGAACCCGGCTCCGGCGTGGAGGCTGGGGTTGGCGATGAAGCCGCCGGTCTGATAGCCGAGCCGGGCCAGCAGCGCGGGCAGGGGCTCGATTTCCGAGGGGATGCCGAAGGACGCCACGTCCGTGCCGAGCAGATCGCCGGGATAGCGGCCGGTCAGGAATGAGACCACGGACGGCAGGGTCCAGGGTGCCTGGCTGTACGCCTCCTCGACCACGGCGCCGGGCAGGGCGAGCCGGCTCTGGATCTCGGGCGAGGTGTCCCGCTTGTAACCGTAGGGGGTGAGGTGGTCGTGGCGCAGGGTGTCCACGAGAATGAAGAGGATGTTGGGTCGCTCGGTCTCCTTTACCGGGTTCGAGAGGGAGACCGGCCCCCAGGCGACGAGGTTGGCGTCGCGGTGCCCGGTGGGGAGGCCGCGCAGGTTCGAGGAGAGCTCGATGGTGACCTCGCTGCCGGCGTACCGGGAGAGGTCGGCATCGAGGTCGATCCAGCGCGGCTCCTGTGACCGGAGGACCCGGGCATGGTCGAGGATCTCGCGGCCCTCCTCGTCTCTGGCCACGAGCCGGATCTCCAGCGTCTCGACCGCCTTCCAGGCCGCGGGGAGGAGCTGGACGCCCGCGTGGAAGCGGGCTCCCTCTTCCGGCACGATGCCGCGCCAGCGCCAGGTGCCGGGCGAAGTGAGGACCACCGGCCGGCGCTCGTAATCGATCGTAAGCTCCGCGACTTCGGGAGCCCGCTCAAAGGAGAGCCCCTCCGGGACTTGATCTGGAGCGACCGTGAAGGTCTTGCTCCCCACGAGCGGGCGCAGGAGGAAGCCCTCGGGCTCCGGACCGCAGCCGCACGTCAGGACGAGCACAACCAGGATCGGCGCGGCGCGCTCAAGCCAGGTCATAGTCCCCCATGGAGTAGGTGAAGCCAGTGACTGCATCCCCCCGGCATCCCACGAGCCGGCGTTCCCCCTCGGGCTCCAATCCCAGGTCGCGGTAGAGAGTTTCGAGGCCCGGCATGGACCAGAACCGCCAGGAGCGTAGCCCTGAAGCGCGCAGATCGGCGGCCACGGCAAGCATGGAAGGGTACCACTCCGCCGAAGAAGGCAGCCACACCTCCGCCGCCCACGCCTCCTCCCCGACAAAGGCAAAGACCGCCAGCCCCTCCTCGCTGCCCGAGAACAGCCGGTAGAAGCGGTAATACCGCCGCGGTCGGCTCCAGTAGCGCCACCGCAGGAAGTCGTCCGACCGGCGGACTCCCTGGACGCCGCAACGCTCCCAGATCCGGCCGGCCCACTCGCCGCCCGAGTCGCCCGTCTCGATGCGGGCTTCCGAAGAACCTTCGGGGATGGCACCGGAGAGGGTCTCCAGCTCCAGCAGAGGCTTGTAGCCGAAGACCCGCTGTCCGAGGCGGAAGTGGCGCTCGCTCGGGAAGCCGAAGATCCACGGGACGTCCTGCTCCCGAGGCAGGTCCTGGAGCAGAGCCCGGCCGAGGTCCACCAGGGCCGGGCGGAGGCCGCCGCGCCGCGGACTGCCCACGAAGTCCACGAGCTGCCAGATGCCGGCCTCGCCCCCCTGCCACCGGGCGGGAAGGCAGAGAGCCCCGGCATGTGCCACCACCTCGCCGCCCGCCACCGCCACGAAGCTCCGCGCCTCGCCCGGAAGATGGCGGTACTTCCACTGCCACTCGTCCGGCTCCAGAGGATGCCCGAAGCGCTCGGCGAAGAGGGCGGAGAGGGCGGGAAGGTCTTCGGGCCGGGTCGGGCGAATCTCCAGACCCTCACCCCCGTCCCCTCTCCCGCCTCCCCTGCCCCCCTCCCCGGGAGAGGGGGGCTGGGGGGGTGAGGGCCGGACTCGCCCAAGGACCCAAAGGACACCAAGGACAACAAGGACACCCAGAGAAATACAAGCTCCCACCACCAGCCCAGGCGGCCGGTAGCTCAGCTCCACCCGCCCCTCCCCCGGCCCCAGCTCGACCCCGAGCAGCGCACCCTCCACGGCAACCACCGGAACCGGCCGCCCGTCCACCGAAGCCCGCCAGCCGCGGTCCCAGGTCTCGGCCACCACGAGCATGGCCCGGCGCGGGGTCCGCCACTCGATCTCCCAGAAGCCCGGCTCGCGCTTCGCAGTCCTGATCTGGCCATCCACCTCCCAGCGCACGAGCGGCAGCGCCCCGGGGCGCTCATACACCCGCGCGTCCGCCCCCTGGTACGCGAGCCGCCATCCCTCCACCGGCTGATCCGGTCCGGCCACCACCCAGCGGACGCCGAGGCGGTCGAGCCAGGGACTGTCCCATCGCTCAATCGGCTGGTAGAAGACCGGATCTCCCGGCGCGAACGAGCGGTAGACCGCCTCATACCTCTCCAGCTTGACCGGATCGTCCCCCCGCGCATCGGAGAGGCCGTAGACCATGGCCGCGTTCGGACGGAGAGCCTGATCGATCCCCGCGACCCGCCCCTCCTGAGCCTGCAGAAAGCGGATGGCGCCGGTCTCCGGGTACAGCCGTTCGAGGGGGATCGCACCCAGGATGCCGCCGTGGGCGAGGACCAGGTCGCAGATCACGACGGCCGGGAGCAGCGGCCAGAGCGACCAGCGACGGTCTCGGGACCATTTGAGCGAGACGGTCAGAAGCAAAGCCGCGGCAACGGCGCCGAGCGTCCAGCGGAGCTGCTGTCCAAGAAGACCGCGAGCGGTCCAATCATCCGCAAAGGCCAGCCAGGATGCTCCCAAGAGGAGAACCACGGCGCCGGCGCCGGCAGCGATCCCCCTCCCCTTTCCCGCCAGCCAGCGGTCGCACCCGGCTCCGGCGAGGAGAGCCAGACCGAGCTCGATGCCGAAGATCAGCCGGTGGTGGGCAGCCTTGCCGAGGACCGGGAGGACACCGAGGACCTCCCGCAATCCGGGCCAGTGATACGCCGCCAGGAAGGAGAAGCCCAGGAGGACGGTCACGGCAAGCCAGCGGCGGTCCCGGATGCGGGACAGTCCGGCCGCGGCCAGAGGCAGGGCGAGGGCTCCCGCGTAGACCGCCGTCGCCGAGTAGTTGAACGGTCCCCACCAGGTCCCTTCGGCCGGATGACCGAAGAGCTGCGGCAGGACCAGGCGGAGCGGCTGTTCGAGAAGGAGCGCGAAGGGCGGATGCCCTCCTCCGCCCTGGGCGGTCCACTTGCTCGTCTCGGGGAGGAGAAGGGCCAGAGGAAGGATGTGGACCGCCGCGAGCAGCGCCGCGCCGGTCCATCCCAGGGCGAAGCGTCCCCATCCTGCGAGTGTGCTTCCCCGGACGAGGAGGTAGATCGCGGACAGGAGAGCGGTGTGGGCGGAGGTTTCGGGGTGGCCTCCGAGGAGCTGGAGGCCGGCGAGGAGGGTGAGGAGGAGGGCGCCGTGGCCTGCGGCCCGCTCCACCGCCCATAAGACCCACGGAACCAACGCCAAAGCATTGCCCATCGGAAACAACAGAAAGCTCACCATCATCCCGGAGAGCGCGAACGTCAGCGCGGCGATCACAGCCGCGGGCCTGGAGAGACCCAGCTCCCGGCCCAGCACCCAGGCTCCGCAGCCGGCGATCAGAAGGCGCAGCCAGGGGAGGAGCACGAACCCAATCTGGAGCGGCAGCGCAGCGAACAGCAGATGAAGAGGGAAGAGTGGCGCGGACTGGCCGTTGCTCCAGAACGGCGCTCCCGAGAACTGGTGCGGGTTCCAGAGCGGCAGCCGGCCCTCGCGCAGCTCGCGGCGGGCGAAGAGCTGCCAGGGCTGGATCTGGAAGGTAACATCCCGAAGGACCGGGTTGCCCGCCTCCGGGTTGCCTGTGCCCTGCCAGGGCGGGACCCCGGCGAGCGTGGCGGCCGGGCTGGGGATGCCGTCCGGGATCGACAGGGCCGGCGCCAGCAGGGCCATGCCCGCCACCGCCAACACCGCCCAGGCCAGGCCGGCCTCCCTGCGCCAGCGGAAGCCGAGGAGGAGCCCCGCCAACCCCAGAACGGCCAGGAGCGGTACTGCCGGGTTCACCTCTTCCCCGAATGGCGGAGGCGCATCCGGACCACGTCGCGCAGCATGCCGAGCGACGAACGGATCGGGTCCACCCGGGAGTCCGGCGAATCCACCCAGATCACGCCCACCTCCACCACCCGGTAGCCGTGGCGGCGCGCCAGGAAGACCAGCTCCACGTCATAGGCGAAGCCGTCGATCGTCAGCTCGGCCCCGATCTCGCGGGCGATGTCCCCCTCCAGGAGCTTGAAGCCGCACTGCGTGTCGTTCAGGCCGCGCACCCCCGCGATCCGGATGATCCGGTTGAACGTCTTGCCCATCAGCTCGCGGTAGAAAGGCTGGTGCCGTTGGACGTCGGCCCCGGCCACGGCGCGGCTGCCCAGGACCAGCGGCGCCTCGGGCAGCCAGCGCTCCAGCTTCTCCAGCTCCTCGATCGGAGTCGAGGCATCGGCGTCCGAGAGCAGGACCTCCGCGCCCTGGGAGGCGAGGATGCCGGTCCGGATTGCCGCGCCCTTGCCGCGGTTCCGCTCGTGCCGGATCACCCGCACGCCGCGGCCGGCGAAAGCCTCCGCCACTTGGATCGTCTGGTCGCGGCTGCCGTCGTCCACCACGAGCAGCTCGTAGGAAAGACCCCGCCGCGAGAGATAATCCACCGCCCGCTCGAGAGTCGAGCCGAGCCGCTCCGCCTCGTTGTAGGCGGGGATGATTACCGAGATGTCGCACCGCATCGGCGGGATTGTATGCTCAGAAAGGGCCACCGCTCTTGAACGACCTCCTCGTCCTGAAAGCGCTCGGGGATGACAGCGCCCGATCGCCCGAATTCCAGTACCTGCTCTCCCTTTGCCTGCTCCACGCCCGGCAGGTCTTCGGGCACGCCCAGCTGGCGACAGGGGAGATTCCAGAGGGAAGATTCGACGCCGTCCTCCTCCTGAGCGACGCTAACGTCCTCCTCACGCAACGCAGCCTGAAGGCCATGCGCGACCGGCTGCTCGCTGGGGCCGCCGAGGTCCGCCCCTACCGGCTGGCGGATACGGGATTGGCAGGACGCTTCCCGGTCTACACCCTGCGCGGGTACGAACGGCTGGAGCGCGCCTTTCTTGAGGAGGGACCCGGAAGCATCTCCGAACCGCCCTCTCCGCCTGCGGTCACCCTGCTCCGCTGGGATGAATACCAGCGGAGGACCGGAACCCCCGTCTACGCGGGGCTGTACCACGAGTTCATCGACTACTACGGCGAGGTCCGGGCGGACATCTTACCTTTCGTCCCTCCGCATGCGCGCGAGGTCCTGGAGGTCGGTTGCGGCCGGGGGGTGACCGGCCGGCTCCTCCAGGAGCGCCTCGGCTGCCGGGTGACCGGCGTGGAGCTCAATCCCGTCGTCGCGCAGGAGGCTGCCCGCCATCTCCACCGCGTGCTCCAGGGCGACGTGCAGACGCTCGACCTCGAAGGCCGCTACGACGCCGTCATCGCCCTGGAGCTGGTCGAGCACCTGGTGGACAGCGAGAGCTTCCTGGCCCGGGTGCGGGAGCTGCTCGCCCCAGGCGGCCGCGCGATCTTCTCCATCCCCAACGTCGGTCACTGGTCGATCGTGGAAGACCTGCTCGCCGGCCGCTGGGACTACCTGCCCATCGGCCTCCTCTGCTACACCCACTACCGCTTCTTCACCCGCCGCAGCCTCTCCGACTGGCTCCGCCGCTCCGGGATCGAGCGTTTCGACCTCATCCCCCAGCGCACCGAGCTCCCCGACCGCTTCCGCGAGCTACCCGGCGGGTTCGAGGTGGACGTTGAAAGCCTGTCCACCAAAGGCTTCTACGTAGTGGTCCACGCCTGAGCCCTTTCTTCTCCCTGGGAGCGCCGGCATCCCTGCCGGCCTTCGAAAGGAGGAAGAAGCCGGCAAGGATGCCGGCGCTCCCAGGGAAAATCTCCCCCACTGCCCGTCCGCAGGTCATCCGATGTTTTCTGGAAGACGGCAGGCACGGACCGTTCACAATCCAGGACCTGATCGGCGGCACGATCGGTAGTAGAGAGACGCCCCACGTGGCGTCTCTACAGTGGGGGGAGCGTTTTCAAAAGGTTGGAAAGGCCGCTCTTGGAATTGCCCTGAGCAGTACGATGGGATTGCGACCTAGGAAACCCGTTCTCCCTCGCTACCCTCTCGGCCACAGAAGCCGATTCACCGGGTTACGGAGATCCACGTCAGGACTATCTACCCGGCAGGGTGAAGACCCCCTCCTCGATCCTCCCCCGCTCCGCGGGAGAGGACGCCCCCACCCTCTGCTTCGGGTAGCTCGAAGCAAGTCTCCCCCTCTCCCGGGGCGGGTGTGCTTGGGTGGACCGGGAGAGGGGGCCGGGGGGTGAGGGCCCCTACCAGTCCCGCTCGTGAGTCTTCCGGAACACCGTGTCGTGCGGCGCCGAGCGCTCCTCGTCGGGCCGGCCGTTCGAGTAGTAGTAGAACGAGACCGACTTCCGCGTCCGCCCCTCGGGACATGCGAGCGGTTCGGGATGGCCGTGGTAGGAGAAGTCCGTGGTGCTGAAGACCACCGTGCGGTTGAAGACCGGCAGCACCTTCTGCTCGCAGCGGCTCACGTTCCGGTTCCACAGCTCCAGGTGGCCGCCGTACTCTTCCTCCCAATCCTTGTTCAGGTAGACCAGCAGGTTCAGCCGGCGGTCCAGCTTCAGCAGCGGGTGCCAGTTGAAGTCCACGTGCACCTTGAGGAATCCGCCGGGCTCGATCTGGTGCGGACCGGCTCCGCCGTAGTAAGGATCGGAGATCAGCCCCTCGATGCCGGTGAGCGCCTCCAGGAACTGGAGCAGGGGCGCCGAGTTCATCTCGTAGAGGAAGAGCTGGACGCTCGGCCGCAGCGGGTTCTCGTGCCAGTAGCCGAGCTTCTTCTCCGTTGGGTTGTCGAACTTGCGCCAGGCGATCTCGTCCGGACGCGGGAAGTCGGCCAGCACCTCCTCCAGCACTTCGTCGGGGAAGAGGTTGTCGATCACGATATGGGGGAACGGTTGCGCGCTCACGTACTGCTCCCGCAGCGCGGCCGGATCGGCGTTCAGTCGGAATCTCATCGTTCGCTCTCCTTCTCCACAGCCTTCGAGCGCGCCCATCGTATCCCCTGATCGAGGCGCGGGACGACCTCCTCGGGGCGGAACCGCCGGGAAGCCTTCCAGCCCCGTCGCCTCGCCCGATGCCAGGCTCCGGCGTCGGACAGCAGCTCCTCCGCGGCTTCGGCCAGGGCCTGGGCATCGCCCGGAGGGACCAACTTTACCGCTCCATCGGCGATGTGGACGGTCGAGGAGATGCGCGAGGCCACGGCCGGGACCTTGGAAGCCATGGCTTCGAGCAGCGGCAGGCCGAAGCCCTCCTCTTCCCGGGAGGGGAACAGGAGGAGGTCGCACTCGCGCAGCTCGCGGGCGATCTCGCCAGGAGGCACGCCGGTGAGGAAACGGTCCGGCTCGAGCATCCGCCGCTCCTCGTCCGTCAGCGGCATCACCGAGATCCGCAGCACGCGGCAGGGGTATCCCCTTTCCCGGAGCCGGCGCACCGCCTCCAGAGCCGTGGGCACCCCCTTCACCTCCGCGCCGAAGATCCCCGGCACCGCCACCCAGGGCTCCTTCTTGGGACGGAGACGGAACGCGGGGCGGAAAAGCGGGTCGAGCGGCGGCGGCACCACGAAGCTCTCCCGGCCGAACCGGGTCCGGACCAGGTCGGCCAGATGCGGCGAGACCGTCAACGTCGGAAGCGGCAGCGAGTAGGCCTCCTCGATCCGGGGCAGCACCGGCGCCAGGTGGACGAGCCCGCCTTCATAGCCCTGGCAGAAATGGGCCAGCGGACCGAGGGCGAGCTGCCGGGACCTCTCGATCGTCGTCCAGTAGGTGGCGATCACCAGGTCCTGGGAAGGGATGCGGGGGACGTCGATCCCGATGTTCGCGTAGGCGGCGTCGAGGCGGATCCAGTCCGGCTTCGAGCCTTCGGCGAGGACGGTCAGCTCGTGCCCCAGCTCCTGGAGCATGCGGACGTGCTGGAAGATGACCTTGTTGCCGCCGTTCAGCTCCGGGTAGGGCAGGACGTAGGTGATGCGCACGTCAGGCCCCCAGCCTTCCCAGCCGTCCACGACCGAGCTCGCGCCCTTGATCGTCCGAAACCTGCACGGTCCAGGTCCCCTCCAACCGGCCGGCGATCTCCTCCGGCAGCTTCCAGAGTCCCGGCGCGGAGATCCGCTCGGCCGCTGCCGGGAACCCCGCGGGATTGGGCGAGACCTCCACCCACTGCCCCGGCTCGACGGGGACCTCCGGCAGCAGGGGGAGCTCCGGGAGCCGGGGCTGGGGCATTCTTTCTAGGAGCCAGGTGAAGCCGGCGCCGTAGTGGAGACGCCGGAAGCGGCGGGCCGACTCCTCGAACCACTGCCGCGAGCGGGGCTCCTGCGCCGCGCTCCGGTTGTAGAGATGGACCGCCTCGGCCGCGGGCACATACTCCGAGCGCAACCCGAGGCGCCGCGCCCGGAGCAGCCAGTCGGTCTCCTCGAAGAACAGCCGGAACCCCTCGTCGAACGGACCCACCCGGTCCCAGGCGTCGCGCCGGATCGCCAGCAGGCTGCCGCTCAGCGACCAGCTCGCGATCGGCGCGCGCGCCTCCCAGTGCCGCCGGGCATGACGCCGCCACCGGCGCCGGTCCCGGAGCAGCTCCTCCCACCGGCCCCGCTCCTCGGCCGGGGGGAGCAGCATCCTCCGGCCGCGGTCCCAATAGAACGCCGGCCCGGCCACGGCCGCTCCGGATTTCAACCGGTCGAGCAGGGCGGGGATGCAGCCGGGGAGGACCAGGACATCCGGGTTCATGAGCACCAGGGCCTCGGCCGTGGAGCGCGCCACCCCGAGGTTCACGCCACCGGCATACCCAAGGTTCGTCCCGGGATCGATCCGCTGCATGGGGAGGCTCTCCAGGCGGGCGCGGCCCTCGGCATCGCTGCCGTTGTCCACCAGCAGCCACTCGGTTTCGAGACCGCTGCCGGAGAGGTCGGCGCGCAACGCCTCGACCGCTTCCGCCGCCAGACCGGGCGTGTGGTAGTGGACCAGGATCAGCGCCAGGCGCATGGGCCGCCTGATGTCAGGATGGGCGGGCGAGGGCGAACGTGCAGCCGCGGCAGATGAAATCCTTCGGCGCCTCTTCGACGCCGTAGATCCAGCGCCGCATCAGGGCCAGCTTCGGACCCGTGAGCACGTCGAGCACGCTCTCCCGGTTCAGGTCGCCGACCACGTACTTCTCGTCATAGTCCTCGCAGCAGAGGAGGCACTGCCCGCGCGGAGTGATGTGGATGTGCTGGAGCGGACGCGAGCCCACGTTGTCGCACCCGCACAGGCGCTGGTTGGGGATCGCGGGCCGGTGGCCGATCTGGACGTGACCCGTGCGGTCCATGACCTCGAAGTACTTCACCTCGAACCGGCTGCCCGCGAAGCGTTGCGAGATCTCCTCGAAATCCCGCCTGTGCTCCTCGTTGCCCGTGCCGAGGACCACCATGTCCATCTGCTCGCCTACCGGCCGGTCCTTGGCATAGTCGAGGTTCTTCAGGACGACGTTGAGATGGTCGCCGCCACGCTCCTTCGTGTAGCGGTCCCGGTCCAGGGTCGACAGGTTGATCGAGAGGAAGCGCAGCCCGCCCATCTCGATGAGCTTGTCGACACGGGAGGGGGTCAGGCCGGTGCCGTTCGTGAGCACCGCGGGACGGAGGCCGGCGGCCTTGATGGCCCGCACCTGGTCGACGAAGCGCTTGTCCGCCGTGGGCTCGTTGTAGTTGATCATGAACACGGCTTCGATCGTGTCGCGCCAGACCGACAGCTCGCCCAGGATGCGCTCGTAGAGATCCATGGGCATGAAGTGGTCCTCGCGCGGGGCGACCGAGACCGGGCAGAAGTAGCAGGCCTGGTTGCAGACCGTGTGCGCCTCCAGCGAGACGTACTTGAGCAGGAACTGCCGCTCGGGCTCCGAGTCGGCCGGCACCAGCCAGCCGGCGCCGGCCAGCAGCGCCCGCTCCGCGGAAGCCGGAAGAGCGGCGCCGGCCACCAGAGCGCGAAGCTGCGCGTAACCGGGCTCGGTTTCCAGGATCGTGCGGTCGGTCAGCGGGTTGTAGATCCGGTCCGGACCCACGTGGAGGAACGGGTTCACCTGAAGCTCGGTGGAGCTCCAGGGGCTGGCAGCGGGGGCGGCGGCGGGGTTGAGGATGGTCAGGCTTTCACTCTTCATCGGGAGTCTTCATCGGGAGCTCGCAACTACCCTTTGTACGGACGAGCCGCTCCGGGCGTCGAGATCCCAGGTGTGGTCGGCCCGGATCAGGCCGAAGGCGTACTTGGGGCTGTGTACCGTGAACGCGCGCGGAACCCTGCGCTGGTCGTAGATGTGCAGCCCCTCGCCGTCCAGCAGGAAAATATATACCGTGAACTCCCCCTTCACCAAAGGCAGGCTCGGCAGCCGCAGGCGGGCGGAGTAGCGCCGCTCCCCGGTGCGGGCCGGCAGGCCGTCGAGATGGGTGGCGAACGAGCAGACCTCGATCTCGTCCGAGCGGTTGATCCCCACCCCGAGATGGAAGACGAGGGACGGGTCCTCGGTCTCCCACTCGATCTCCAGCTCCCAGGGCTCGCCGCTGGTGTAGAGCTCCGATGCCAGCCGGACCGAGGCGATCCTGGCGGGCCGGAACCCGGGCTCGGCTGCCTGCTCCGGCTCGGCTTCGTGCGCGGCCACGGTCTTCGCCACCAGGAAGTTCTCGTACTCCCGGATGACCTCGGACACCGGACCCAGTGCCTCCATCCGCCCCCCCTTCAGCCAGACCGCCCGCTGGCAGAAGGACGACACGTAGTACATGGCGTGGGAGCAGAACAGCAGCGTGCCGCCTCCGTCCACGAAACGGAGCAGGCGGTCCATGCATTTCTTCTGGAAGTAGCCGTCCCCCACCGAGAGCGCCTCGTCGATGATCAGCACGTCCGGCTCCACCTGCGTGGCAATCGAGAAGCCGAGGCGCATCGCCATCCCGGTCGAATAGGTCTTCACCGGCTGGTCGATGAAGTCGCCGAGCTCGCTGAAGGCGAGGATGTCCGGCATCTTGCGCCGGAGCTCCTCCTCGCCCAAACCGAGCATGGTGGCATTCAGGACGATGTTCTGGCGGCCGGTGAACTCGGGATGGAACCCCGAGCCGAGCTCCAGGATCGAGGCGATCTTGCCCTGGACCCGGAACGACCCCGCGGTGGGACGCGTGATCCCGGCCAGGATCTTGAGGAGCGTGCTCTTGCCCGCGCCGTTCTCGCCGACCACCGCGAGCCCCTCCCCCCGCGGGATCGAGAAGCTCACCCCCTCCAGGGCGCGGAACTCCCGGTGCCGGGGCCGCCCCGTGATCAGCTCGCCCAACCGATCCCAGGGCGAGGCGTACGCCCGGTAGACCTTGGTCAGCCCCTCGGCTTCGACGGCGTTCCACATGGGGGGATTCTATCCTGCCCGGACCCTCACCCCCCTTGTCGGCCTTCCTCGCTGGGGAAGGCCTCCCCATCGGGGGGACGGGGCACGACCTGAGGGTATGAGGTCATACCCTCAGTGTAGGCTTCAGCCCCTTTGGGGGCGAGGCGTACGCGCAGGGTAGCTGCCCTACCCTGCGCGTACGAGGCACAACTTGCGCGGGCAAGTCCTGAGCTTCGGGTACGAAGCCCTACGCGCCGGGTACGAGGCGTCCCCGCCGCGTGCGGGCCGTGCGCGCCGGGTAGGAGGCCGTACCCATCGCGGACAGGTCAGCCGCGGCGGTTGCGCGTCGTACGAGCTGGGGCCGGGCTATCCGCGAGGGGTCCGGCTCAGGGCGGGCTGGTCTCGCCGCCGCTCTCGGGCGCCGGGCTCTCGGACGTTGCCGCCGCGCTCGCTCCCGAGAACGTCCAGTTCCAGGAGGTCGGGCTGCCGCCGGAGGTGTCCGTGAACTGCACCGCGTCGCCCGCGTAGATCCCGGTCGGCGGCGACCAGGTGAAGCCCGCCACCGGCGGCACCGAGACGCCGCCCGTCCAGACGTGCACGTCGAAGACGGTCCGCGCGGCCCGGTAGAGGTTCGGGCCGTTGAACTTGGCAACCATCGGCGCCACCCGGCTGAAGCCGTGCTTCGGCGAGTTGCCGGAGTAGTTGCCGGAGTAGTACCAGCCCCAGTAATCGATGGTCTTGCCCTCGATCACCATGGTCGCGTCCGAGGAGACCTCGACCGGGCTGCCGGCATTGGAGACGTCGAAGATGAACTCGCGCTGCCGGCCGCCGCTGCACTGGTCCAGGGAGCCGAAGTAGAGCATCGGCCGGGTGCCGGAGCGGCTGAAGGTCACGTACCGGCGCTCGGCCCCGAGGGCGTCCTGCCCGTACTGGTTCCAGTTGCCGGACCAGATGGGGTTTGGCAGAGCCGGGCAGCGGTTGGCAAGGCAGCTCGTGACGTCGTAGATGCGCGCGCCCCCGTCCAGGTGGAGGGCGAGGTACTGCTTGCTCGCCTGCTCCCACATGGCGACGCCGAACACCACGGCCGTGGAGAGGAACCTCCCGTCCATGGTGTTGCTCACGTTCACCGGAGAGGTGGGGCTCGTGACATCCCAGATGCGGAATCCGCGGTCCGAGGCGTCGGCGGCGCTGCCCGAGCTCGCGGCGACATAGTGCCGGCCGGATGCAGTCGAGACGCCGTCGACGTAGGTGACCCGGACATCCGGGCCGATCCGCCCTTTGTAGACCCCCGGACAGGAGGTGCCGGCGTCCGTGTTCTCGGCGCAGCGGTCGAGGCTGCTCGCCGCCGTCATGTCGTACAGGTACAGTCCCAACCGGCCGCTGTTCGCCCCATAGAAGGCATAGTCACGGCTGCCGAGGGTCGCCGCGTAGACCTGGCTCCCGCTCGAGCTCGCCTGCTTGCCGGTGTCCTGGTAGAGGAGGACGGGCACCAGCGGCAAGCCGGCGTTGGTCTTGACGATCGTCAGGCCCACCGGATACAGGCCGGCCATGGCGATGATGCCGGGCTTGCCGGGAGGCGCATCGATGTCCCAGAGGAACTCCTTGAGCTCGTTGCAGATGGGCGTCTCCACGAAGAAGCCGGACGCGTTCAGGCAGGTGCTGCCCGAGTGCATGTCCACGGATGTCACCGAGGCCGGCACCTCCGCGTTGCCACCCGCGATGTTCCAGATCTTGAACCCGGTGGCGTAGGTCGTGAACGCGTAGCCGCCCTCGATGTCGAGCGACGTGTAGAGCGGGCGCGAGGCCGTGGGCAGGTTGTTGCCGGTGTAGTCCGTGGAGTCCCGTTCATTGGGGAGCGGGGCCTCGCCGGCGGCCCCGCTCCGGTCGCCCGGCATCCAGGCAGACCCCCAGAGGTCGTGGTGAACCGATCTCGCGGGCGTCCCGCTGCTGCAGGTGCCCTGCGCGAGGACGGAGCCGGTGCTGCCGAGCAGCGCGATCCCGAGAAGGAGGAGAAGGAGACTGCGTCGCGACTGGGGGGATCCGGACATCTCGGCCACCTCTTCTCAGGCAAATGCTTCGCAGGGCTTGTCAGGCCCGCGGCATCGGCGATGTGTACATTCGGACTACTGCATACATTCTACCTCAATCCGCGGAAAGGGAAACCCTCCGGCAGGCGCAGCATCTCGAAGAGCACCGCCACCAGCTCCTTGCGCTCCCCCGCCCGGTGCGGGTTGTGAAACTCCCAGACCACCCGGCCGTCCCGGGTCACCTCCAGGGCGCGGCCGTTCTCCGACTCGGTGATCAGGGTGTTCCCGTTCGGCAGCCGCTGGCAGGAGCCGAGCGTCTTCGAGAAAAGGTCCACCTCCGGCCCCCCGAACTGCCATCGGATCTCGAGCGTCCGCGGGTCGATCTCGATCACCCGCGAGCTCTCGCCCCCCGGGCCGCGGTTGTCGAAGAGCAGGATGTTGCCATCGTCGAGGAACGTCGGCTGGTGCTGCCGCCGCCAGCTCCCGGTCCGCGCCCAGACGATCTCCTCCCGCTCCGGATCGAGCACGGCCAGGGCGTCCAGCTTGAGCACCGAGAGGAGCACGTTCCCCTTCCGGAATCCGAACCGGCCGTCGAGCACCTCGAGTGTGTTCGTGTGGAAGATGTCCCCGGCGCGCTCCATCCGCTCGAGCAGCGGGCCAAACCGCGAGCGCTCGAACGCTTCGAGGAGGGAGATCCTCCGCACCACCTCCCCGTCCGGGCTCAGGACGGTCACGAAGTCCTCCAGCACCCCCTCGGCCGGGTTGATCCGCGGCAGGAGCTTCCCCTCCCGGTCCAGGACCCAGATCCGGCCGCCGTCGAGGACCTGCAGGTCGTGATGGAAGCCGCCGCGGCGCGACCAGAGCACGTTCGAGCGGGCGTCCAGCTTGACGATCCCCAGCCCCTCGTAGATCCCCAGGAGATCGCCGTTCGGGAACAGCCAGGCCCGGCGCCAGTACTCCAGCTTGGCCATGTCGGGGTCCGCCGCGAGATCGGGCCAAAGCCGGCGCAGAGGGTAGCGCCAGCGGTGGAGCACCTCCCCCTTGCGGTCCATGAGCACCGCCTCGGCCGCATGGCCCGAGAGATAGAGGTTGAGGCCCGGGCTGACCGCCGCGGGATCGCGCTCCACGACCAGGGGACGGTCCTCGGCCGGCTTGTACCCCTGCAGGTATGGGAGGGCGCGGAGGCTGCGCCATTTGCCTTCGGCAGGATCGGCCGGAGCCGCCGCCGGCAGGGCCGGGTCCTTACAGCCCTGCAGAAGCGCGAGCAACAGCAAAAAAGAAAGGGCCGCCGGTGAGATCACCGACGGCCTTCCGGGGAGCGGACGTTCCGGGGTCAGGGCTCGTTACTGAACCTGACCCTGGACGTACGCCGGGTCGTTCGTCTTGTTGTTGATCACCTGTCCGGCGGACAGCACCTTGCCGCTCTTGACCACCACCTGGACGGTGAACCCGCCCGCCACCCCGGCGGGAGGCAGGGGGTGCTGCGACGGGCTGATCTGCCGCATCTTGCCCGCGCCCAGCGAGGCATTCGAGATCCGGCCGATCTCGGTGCCGTTCAGGGCCCGGTAGATCAGGTCGTAGTTGCCCGACTGGTTGCTCGGGTTGAACAGCCAGTAAGTGGTGCGGCTGTCGGCGTTCTGCCGCAGGCCGACCAGGTAATGGCCCTTGCCGGGTCCGGCCGCATCCTCGTCCGTGAACGCCGCCATGAACTGGCCGAAGCGCATCCCGGGGCTCGCGTTCGTGGTCTCGTAGCTCTCGCCCTGCACGATCGGGAACACGCCATTCGGCGAGTTGCTCTCGACGGTGATCACGCCGACCGAGTCCTTGATGTTCCACTGGCTGCCGACGATGTCCTCCAGACGATCGGTCTGGCCCGGCTGCAGGGTGATCTTGAGCGGCGCCGTGGGCTGGCTGCCCACGCCCACCTTGAGGAAGCTCACGTCCGCGAGCGCCACCTGCGCGCCGGTATTGGACAGCACGACGTCGCTCTGCCACCTGGTGTTGTTGATGCCCGGCGTGCTCATCGCGCCGAGGAGATAGAGCTTGGACTTGTTCGACAGGCCGACTCCCAGGTAGGAGGGGTCATCGGAGGTCGTCCGCACGTTGGCGCCGTAGGGGTAGAGCTGCCTGCCGCTGACGGTCTCCACCTCGACCCGGTAGTCGTCCTGCGTGTTGATGCCGAACAGCGACCGGACTTCGGCGGGCTGGAACTGCTTCAGCCCGAAGCTGGACAGCTTGAGGTCGCCGCTCGGCTTGCCGAGCGGCTGGCCCAGGCTGTTGAAGAACTTCAGGCGGTAGGTCGCCGGCTCGGGGTTCGGGTTGGTGATACCGAAGTAGGCCTCGCGGTTGCTGTTGTCGTTCAGGCCCACCAGGTACTGCACCCGGCTGCCGGCCGTGGCCGCGGCGGCGTTGCTCATCACCACGCCCGGGACCGTCTGGCCGAACTGCGAGCCGTTGCTGCCGAAGGTCGTGTTGAAAGAGGTCATCACCGGGTCACGGTCGCCCTTGACCTTCGTGATCGTCACGAAGCCGACGATGTTCTCCCAGCTGAACAGCTCCTTGAGCACGTCGGCCACGTACAGGGTCGCGCCCGGCTGGATGGTCCGCGTGGCCCGCGGCGGGTTGATCTCGGGGAGGCCCCGCTTGCGGAACTCGAGGACGATCTCCATGGCGGTCGCGCCCGGGTTGTGGACGTAGAGGTCGCTCGACTGGTTCAGCACGCCGCGGCTCTGGGCGATCCAGGGCAGGACGATGGTGTTGCTGATCGGGGCGACGGGCTCCCCCGCGACCGTGAAGTTCCGGGAGGTGTTCGCCGAGGAGGCCCCGTCGCCGACCGTCAGGGTCACGACGAAGCTGCCGCCATTCTTGAAGGTGTGGCTGACCGCCGCGCCGGTGGCCTTGGTCCCGTCGCCGAAGTCCCAGTTGCGGGTGGTGATCGCGCCGGACCCGCCGGTGCTCGTGTCGGTGAAGCTCACCGCCTCGCCCGAGTTGGCCGTGCACACGTTGATCCCGAACTCGGCGATGCAAGCCGCCGAGGTGTTGAACGAGGCCACGATCGGCGGCGGACCCGTGGGGCCGCCCACTGACACGGTCTTGGTGGTGTTCGCGGTGCAGAGGCCGAGCGCGCAGTTGCCCTGCTTGACGACCTCGAGCTGGACCGTCTTGGGACCGGACGTCCCGAACGTGTGCGTAACGGTCTGACCGGTCTTGGTCACGCCGCCGCCGAAGTCCCACGTGAAGCCCGACGGGGAGCCCGATGACGAGCTGGCGTCGAAGGTCACCGACTGGCCCGCGGCCGGATTGGCCGGCGACCAGGTGAAGTTGGCGGCCAGGCCGCCCGGGTTGTTCGGAACGCTGCCGATCGACACGCTCTTCTGACCCTGGGCGCTGCCGCACGCCGGGTGCGTCACACTCACCGTCTTGGTGCCGGTCGAGGTCCACTTGATGCTCACGCTCGCGCCCGAGCCGGTGAGCGTGCCGCCGCTGGGATTCCAGTTCCAGCCGGTCGAATTCACCGTGCCGCTGCAATTCGAGGCGGAGGCGGAGAAGGTCAGAGCCTGTTCCGGATCGCCGCTGCTCGGGCCGCTGACAGTGATCGTCGCGGTCGGAGGAGGCGGCGGAGGCTGAACCGAGCCCTCGACGATGATCAGCGGGTGCTCCTTCGCCACCGGAGGCTCGGTGCCGCGCACGACCGTCAGCTTCGGAGTGTAGGTGCCGGCCGTGGCATAGGTCTTGGTCACCTTGCCGTTGACCGGAGCGGCCGTGGTCGTGGTGCCGTCGTCCCACGCGAACTGGTAGGAGGTCGGGCCGCCCGTGACCTGCACGTCGAAGGTGATGCTCTGGCCCACGCCGAACTGGCAGAAGCCGAAGGCGCAGCCGTCCGCGGAGAAGCTCTGGATGACCAGCGGCTCGATCTGCTGGATGGTGATCGCCAGGACCGTGCTCTCCAGCTCGCCGCCGCAGTTCTTGATCTTGACCCGGACGTTCTTCGGTCCGGTGCTGGAGTAGCCGAAGACCGGGTCCGCCTTGTCGAACGCGGTGTTATAGCCGCGGTAGCCCAGGCCGTCGCCGAAGTCCCAGTTGTAGTTGGTCGCGCCGGAGGCGAGGGCATGGAAGGTGACGGTGCCCGCGGCGAAGGGATCGTTCTTCGGTCCGTTGCTCGCGTCTGTGAAATCGAGAGCCGCCGGCGGGTTGATCGTGATGGTCTTGTCCTTCGGCGCGCCGCCGACTGGGGTCGCAGTCGCCGTGTAGGTGACGGACGAGGTCCCCCCCGGAGCCGGGACCGTGATGGTGTCGCCGTTGCCGATGGCCACCTGGCCGCCCAACCCGTTGAGAACCACCCAGCTCACCCCCGGGAGGGGCTTGCCCGTGATGTTGTCGGCCTTGAAGGTCACGGCGTTGCAGGTGAAGTACGGACCGCTCTCCGGCACCGTGACGACGCTACCGATCTTCGGCGCCGGATCGAGGACGGTCACGAGCTGGGTCGCCCCCGGGTTGCTCGTACCGGCGGCGTTGGTCGCCGTGTGCGTCACGGTCTTGACACCGGGGCTGGTAAAGGTGACCGACGGGTTCTGGGCGGTCGAATTCGCGGGGCTCCCGTCCTGGAACGTCCAGTTCCACGAGGTCGGGTTGCCGCTGGAGGTATCAGTGAACTGCACCGGGTCGTTCACGTAGATCCCGCCCACCGGACCCCCGACCGTGAAGGCCGCGACCGGCGGCACCGAGCCGCCGCCCGCCCAGACGTGCACGTCGAAGATGGTGCGGGCGGCCCGGTAGAGGTTCGGGCCGTTGAACTTGGCCACCATCGGCGTGACCCGGCTGAAGCCGTGCTTGGGAGCGTTGTTCGAGTGGTTGCCGGAGTAGTACCAGCTCCAGTAGTCGAGCGTCTTCCCCTCGAGGACCATGGTGGCCTCTGAGGAGACCTCGGTGGGGCTGCCGGCGTTGGTGACGTCGAAGATGAACTCGCGCTGCCGGCCGCCGCTGCACTGGTCCAGGGCGCCGAAGTACAGCATGGGGCGGTTGCCGGAGCGGCTGAACGTCACGAAGGAACGGTCGGGGCCCGAGGGACCCGTCCCGTATTGCAACCACTGCCCCGTCCAGACCGGGGCCGGAAGAGCGGCGCAGCCGTTCGCCAGGCAGCTCGTCACGTCGTAGATCCGGCCGCCGCCGGGGATGTGGATGGCGAGGTACTGCTTGCTCGCCTGCTCCCACATCGCGACGCCGAAGACCACGTCGGTGGTCAGGAACTTGCCGCCGCCGTTGTGGACGTTGCTCGCGGAAGTCGGGTTCGTGACGTTCCAGATGCGCAGCCCCATGTCCGACACGGCCGCGCTCGTGGCGACGTAGTGCTTTCCCGAAGACGTCGAGACGCCGTCGACATACTGCACGACGTTGGCCCCGCCGACCCGGCCCTTGAAGACGTTGGCGCATTGCGTGCCGGCGCTGGTGTTCTCGGCGCAGCGGTTGAGGGTGCTCGCCGACGTCATGTCGTACAGATAGAGGCCGACCTGCCCGTTGTCCACGCCCAGGAAGGCATAGCTCCGGCCGCCGATCGTCGCGGCATAGACCTGCGTCCCCGCCGACGTGCTCCCCCTGCCGGTATCCTGGTACAGAAGCTTGAGGTTGCCCTTGTTCGTGGTGTCGATGATCGTGAGACCGACCGGCTGCAGGCCGGACATGGCCACGATATTGGAGTTGCCGGGAGGCGCATCGACGTCCCAGAAGAACTCCTTCAGCTCGCTGCAATCGGGCGTCTCCACGTAGTTCCCGGAGGCAACACAGCCCGGGCCGTTGCGGATGTCGAACGTAGCGGCCCGCCCCGGCTTCTCCGACTTGGTTCCTGAAATGTCCCAGACGCTGAGGCCGGTGGCGTAGGACGTGAACGCCCAATCACCCTCGATGTCGATCGAAGAATAGATCGGCAGGTTCACGTTCGGCTGATTGTTGCCGGTGTACGAGGTGGAGTCCCGCTCTCCGGGAAGGCCTATCTGCCCCAACACCCCGCTCCGGTCGCCCGGCCTCCAGGTCCCGCCCCATAGGTTCTCGTGGACCGAAAAAGCAGTGTTCCCGCTGCTGCAGGTGCCCTGCGCTTGAAGCGAGGGGACACTGACGAGCAGCGCGATCAGGCAGAGAAGCGTAGGAAGGAGGTCAGGACGTCGCGGCTGTGTGGGCATCTCAGCTACCTCTTCATTTGCATTTGCACGTTGCAGCATAAGCACGTCTTGCGGCCAGCACTGCCAGCCACCCGGCATAACCTTCGAGAACCGTCGGCGAGGAACCCGCACACCCTCCCCAGCACACTCCGCCCGCACCTCAAGACCAGGTTCCACAGAAGGTTGCCCGATGCGCTGACATCTGGTCGCTCGACACTGCCCTCGCAAGAGCGCAAGGGCACTGCGGAACGACCTGAAGAGAAAGAAACGGGTGGGCCCGGCGAACCGGACCCACCCGTCGGGATTTACTCGAGAATGACGCCGCCCGGAGCTGCGCTCTGGAACGTCTGGTTCGCCTGGTCCAGCTTGATGGCGTCGAAGCCAACGCTGAACCGGCCCTCGGCATCCATGATCGCCTCGACCCACGCC
>Ga0190265_10000409_pt1 | contig 31363 bp, 32 predicted proteins | sample Popmic124T_FD_133135 | JGI IMG/M metagenome (GOLD analysis project Ga0190265, IMG submission 133135) | Populus adjacent soil microbial communities from riparian zone of Indian Creek, Utah, USA - 124 T | ecosystem: Environmental > Terrestrial > Soil > Riparian zone | place: USA: Utah | collected...
GCGATCGGCGAGGCGGCCGCGAAGGCCGGCCCCGGCAACCCGATCGTCGTCGAGCCGATGAACAACATGCCGGTGATCAAGGACCTGATCGTCGACATGGACGCGGTTCACTGGAAGAAGGTCCAGCGCGTGGTGCCGTGGCTGCTCCCGGAGGGCGCGCCGCCCGAGCGCGAGTACATCGTGCCGGCCGAGTCGATGATCGACATCACCCAGTCGATGGCCTGCATCCAGTGCGGCGCCTGTGTCGGCGCCTGCCTGGCGCTCGAGGCGGACCCCGAGTTCGTCGGACCGGCCGCGCTCGCCAAGGCCTACCGCTTCGTCGGCGACCCGCGTGACGGCCAGGAGCAGGAGCGGCTGACCGATCTCGCCGAGGACCCGCACGGCATGTATGACTGCACGCACTGCTTCGCCTGCGTCGAGGTCTGCCCGAAGGACGTCGCGCCGATGAACCAGATCATGCGCCTGCGTCGCCGCGCGACCAACGACTTCGAGATCAAGGACCGCAACAACGGCTACGGCCACGAGAAGGCGTTCGTCAACCTGATCGAGAAGTACGGCACGCTGCACGAGGCACAGCTGCTGCCGCGCTCGTTCGGCGACGGATCGCTGATCAAGGGCCAGACCGAGCCGGGCGCGGTCAAAGAGCTGATCGAGAGCCTGCCGACCGCGATCCGCGGCCTGAAGTCCGGCAAGGTCTCGCCGGCCAAAGCACTGTGGCACCACAAGCTGCCCGACCAGCAGAACGTCAAGAGGATCTTCGAGGAGATCGAGTCGAAGGACGAGCGCCTGGAGCTCAACCTGTACATCGTCGCTGAGAACAGCGCCGAGGAGGAGGGGGCCATGGCCGAGGGGAGTCAGGAGTCATGAAGCTCGCTTACTGGCCTGGCTGCGTCTCGCGGGGGTTCACCCCCGAGCTGCACGGGTCGATGAACCTCGTCGCGCCGAAGCTCGACCTCGAGCTCGTCGAGCTCGACCGCGCCAACTGCTGTGGCGCCGGTGTGATCGCCGAGCACAACCAGGAGCTCGCCGACACGCTCAACGCGCGCACCTTCGCGATGGCCCAGAAGGTAGAGGGCGCCGTCGGCATGATGAACATCTGCTCGACCTGTCAGGGCGCGCAATCCGAGTGCCAGCAGCGTCTCGACGCCGACGGCGAGTACCGCGAGGCCGTCAACTCAAACCTCGCCGCGGAGAGCCTCGCCTACCAGAAGCACGCCGAGAGCGAGTGGTGGAACAAGAACTTCCTCTGGCTGCTGGTCGAGGAGATCGGCCTCGACAAGCTGCGCTCGAAGGTCGTGCGCCCGCTCGAGGGACTGAAGATCGCTCCCTTCTACGGCTGCTACATCGTGCGACCGACGAAGCGGCTCGGCTACGCCGACCACCCGGAGCGCGACCAGTACCTCGAGTACGTCATCGAGGCGCTCGGCGCCGAGCCGGTCGAGTACGCCGGCTCGCACAAGTGCTGCGGCTTCCCAGTCATCACGATGAACCGCACCACGTCGCTGCGCCAGGCCGGCCGTCACCTCGCCGACGCGATCGACGCCGAGGCCGACTGCCTCGTCACCCCCTGCCCGCTCTGCCACCTGAACCTGGACCTCCAGCAGCCGGCAGCCGCGCAGTTCGTCGAGCGCGACCTCGACATCCCCGTCCTCCATCTCCCGCAGATGGTCGGCCTTGCCCTCGGCATCGAGCCGAAGGCACTCGGGATGAACAAGCACGTCGTCAAGACGAAGTCGGTCCAGCGCAAGCTGACCGAGCTTGCACCCGCCTGATAAGCGGCGCCTGGCGGCGTCATCGGGAGCCTCGCGGGCTGGCGCCCGCCACGGCCCCCGCTTCCTTGCCAGGCTTGCTTCTCAGACGGCTGGGCGTATCAGCAGCTCGGCGAGCTGGACGGCGTTGAGGGCCGCGCCCTTGCGGAGGTTGTCGCCGACGACCCAGAGGTTGAGGCAGTTGTTGTGGGAGGGATCGCGGCGGATGCGGCCGACGAGGACGTCGTCGTTGCCGGCGGCGTCGATGGCGAGTGGGTAGATGGCGTTGCCGGGGTTGTCGAGGACCTGGACGCCGGGAGCGGCAGCGAGCAGATCGCGGCAGTCCTCTGGTGAGAGGGACTTGCGGGTCTGGACGTTGACGGACTCGGAGTGGCCGGTGTAGACGGGGATGCGGACGCAGGTGGCGGAGATCGCGATGTCGTCGCGGCCGAGGATCTTGCGCGTCTCGGCCATCATCTTGCGCTCCTCGGTGGTGTAGTCGTCACCGTCCTTGAAGCTCTCAACCTGGGGGATCGCGTTGAAGGCGATCTGGTGCGGGTAGACCTGGGCCGGCGGGATGTCGGTCGCCTCGAGCACGGCGCGGGTCTGGTCGTGGAGTTCCTCGACGGCGCGCTGGCCGGTACCGGAGACCGCCTGATAGGTCGAAACGACGAGCCGCTCGATGCCGACGGCGTCGAGGATCGGCTTCAGCGCGACGACCATCTGCATCGTCGAGCAGTTGGGGTTGGCGACGATGCCCTTGTGGCCGGCGAGGGCGTCGGGGTTGACCTCGGCGACGACGAGCGGGACGTCGTCCTGCATCCGCCAGTAGGACGAGTTGTCGACGACTGTGGCGCCCGCGGCGGCGAACCTTGGCCCCCACTCTTCGCTGATGCCGGAGCCCGCCGAGAACAGCGCGAGGTCGAAGCCCTGGATCGCGTCGTCGGAGAGCGCGACGACGGTCAGGTTCTGGTCGCCCCAGTCGATCGTGCGCCCGGCCGAGCGCTCGGAGGCGAACGGGACGACCTCGTCGGCCGGGAATGCGCGCTCGCGCATGATGCCGAGGATCGTCGAACCGACGGCGCCGGTGGCGCCGACTACCGCTACGCGCATCGCTACGCCTCCGTCGTCTCGCTGGACTTGACGACCGGGCGGTGGTCGCCGGAGACGTCCTCCGGGAGGACGGCGTCGACGCCGAGGCCGAAGGCGGTGTGCAACTCGCGGACGGCGTCGGCGACGTGCTCCTCGCGGATCACGCAGGAGATCTTGATCGGTGAGGTAGCGATCATCTCGATGTTGACGCCGGCCTCGCCGAGCACGCTGAAGGTCTTGGCGGCGACGCCGGGGTGGCTGCGCATCCCAGCGCCGACGATCGACACCTTGGCCATTGAGCCGTCGCTGGCGATCGAGGCGATCCCAAGGTCCGAGCGGATCGCCTCGAGCGCGTCGAGCGACGCGGTCAGATCGGCGCGCGGGACGGTGAACGACATGTCGGCCTGGCGTCCCTCGGACTCCGGCTCGTTCTGGATGATCATGTCGACGTTGACGTTCGCCTCGGCGAGCGCGGTCAGCACGCGACCAGCGATGCCGGGCTGGTCCGGCACGCCGGTGAGGGTGACGCGAGCCTCGTCGGTCGAGTGCGTCACGGCTGTCACAAGTGGTCGCTCCATCGTCTGCTGCTCGTCTACGACGAAGGTACCTGGTCCGTCGTCGAAGCTGGAGCGACAGTGGAGCGGGATGCCGTAGTTGCGCGCGTACTCGACCGAGCGCAGCTGCAGGACACCGGCGCCCGAGGCCGCCATCTCGAGCATCTCCTCGAACGAGACGACCGTCAGCTTGCGCGCGTCGGGGACGATTCGCGGGTCGGCGCTGAAGACGCCGGGGACATCTGTGTAGATCTCGCAGACGTCGGCCCTGAGCGCGGCGGCGAGTGCAACGGCGGTCGTGTCGGAACCGCCGCGGCCGAGCGTGGTGACATCAGATGTGTCGGTCGAAACCCCCTGGAAGCCGGCGACGAGCACGATCTTGCCTTCGTCGAGCGCGCTGCGGATGCGGTCGGCCTTGACGTCGAGGATGCGCGCCTTAGTGTGCGAGGCGTCGGTGACGATGCCGGCCTGCGAGCCGGTGAGCGAGATCGCTTCGCGGCCGAGGTCGTTGATCGCCATCGCCGCGAGCGCGCAGGAGATCCGCTCGCCGGTCGAGAGCAGCATGTCCATCTCGCGCGGATGGGGCCGCTCGGAGACCTCGTGTGCCATCGCCAGCAGCTCGTCGGTCGTCTTGCCGCGGGCCGACAGCACGGCGACGACGCGGTTGCCCGCTTCGGCTGCGCGAACGATCCGCTGGGCGGCGTTTTGGATGCGGTCGGCGTCGGCGACGGAGGTGCCGCCGAACTTCATTACGACCGTCTGGATGTCGGTACTCGTGACCGTCATGGCCGCCGCAGGTTAGCGTTCGACGCTTGCGGGATCTGCTGCCGAACATCGCCTCGTGGAAGTTCGCCCTCGCTGCCGTCATCACGACGTTGATGCTGGCGGGGATCGTGGCGCTGGCGCTCGGCCTTGGAGCTGATGAGGAGCCGCGCCGGGTGGGGACGGCGACGACGACCGAGACGGCGCCGGCCGAGACCGCGCAACAGGACGAGCGGAAGCGACGTCGCGCCACTCCCGGCGCCCAGGTAGCCGAGCTCGCCGAGCGGATGTCGATCGAAGACCGCGTTGCCCAACTCTTTCTATTCGGCTTCCAGGGCCAGGACCTAACGGCACCGATCTTCGAGCAGCTGCGTCAGCAAGGGCTCGGCGGGATCGCGATCGACGCTCAGAACTACGTCTCCGCTGACCAGCTCGCGTCACTCGCCGGTGAGGCCGAAGTAATCGCCCGACAGGAGGCCAACGTCCAGCCGTGGGTGCTAGCGCCGCAGGAGGGCGGTGAGTTCAATGCCTTCCCCGACCTGCCGCCGGCGACCGCCGCCGCCGATCTCGACTCGGCCTCCGATGCTTTGCGCGAGACGCGTCAGGCCGCAAACGCGCTGGGCGGCGCGGGGCTCAGCGGAGTACTCGGCCCCGTGATCGACGTCGGACCTTCGTCCGGGCTCGCGGTCGGCGCGCGTGCCTTCTCGGAGGATCCCCGTGACGTGGTCGACTACGCCCAGGCCGTCATCGACGTCTACCGCTCCCAGAGCCTGCTGACCGCCGCGGGCCACTTCCCCGGACTCGGATCGGGGAGCGAGGACCCGCGGCTCGGCCCGTCGCAGGTCGGGTCGAGCATCGACGAGCTGAGTGCCCGCGATCTGTTGCCATTCCGTGCCGCGATCCGCGTCGGCGCGCCGGCGATCACGATGAGCAACGGCCTCTACGTGACCGACGACTTCGTGACGCCGGGCAGCCTCTCGCCGGCGCTGATCGGCGGCCTGCTGCGACGCGACCTTGGCTTCCGCGGGCTCGTGATCACCGACGACCTCGCCGATCCGGGCGTGACCGCGCTGACGACCATCCCCGAGGCTGCGGTGGCCGCCATTCGTGCAGGCGCCGACCTGCTCTACATCTCGGGGCCTCCGGCCGAGCAGCAGGCGGCCTATGACGCTGTCCTGAGGGCGGCGCGCAGTGGTGCCCTCGCAGCGGGTCGGCTGAAGGAAGCGCTGCTGCGCAACCTCTCGATCAAGCGAAACTACGGCTTGATCGAGTAGCGCCGCGCGGCCGATCAGAGCTGGCGGCGGGCGCGCATCGCGCGGCCGAGGGTGATCTCGTCGGCGTACTCGAGGTCGGAGCCGACCGGTAGGCCGCTCGCGAGGCGAGTGACCGCGACTCCGGGCGCGCGCTCGTGGAGGGCGTCGGCGATGTAGAGCGCCGTCGCCTCGCCGGTCGTCGTCGCGTTGGTCGCGACGACCACCTCGCGGACGCCGTTGGTCGAGGCGCGCGCAATCAGCTCAGCGAGGTGGAGATCCTCCGGATCAACGCCGTCGATCGGCGACAGCGCGCCGCCGAGCACGTGGTAGCGACCGCCGAACTCGTTCGTCCGCTCCATCGATATGACGTCGCTCGGCTCCTCGACGACGCACAGCACGTGGGCGTCACGGCGGTCGTCCTGGCAGATCCGGCAGAGCGGCTCGGTCGCGAGGTTGAAGCAGACCTCGCACTCCCCCACCTGCTCCTTGACGTCACGGATCGCGTCGGAGAGCGCCAGCGCCTCCTCATCGGAGACGCGCAGCAGGTGGAACGCCATCCGCTGCGCGGTCCGCTGCCCAACGCCCGGAAAGCGCGACAGCTCGGTGATCAACCGGTTGATCGGCGGTGCGAGCACGGCCTGCGAGGTTAACCGCGCCATCGGCGTCACCGATCCGTGCGTCGAGCGCCGCAGACCCGTTGCACGAGGGTGGCCAGCCGCGCGAATCGAGCCCTCAAGCTCGGCCCAATGATCGAAGTGAGTCGAATTGCGGGCGCTATGGGACCGGAATTCGACTCACTTCATGTAGATCGGCGGATCGGATGGATCGCGAGCGAGCAGCACGGCGTGACGTCCGGGCGGCTCGTCCGCATCCACCGCGGGGTGTTCGCGGTCGGGCACGGCGCGGTGAGCCTGAATGGCCGGCGGCTCGCGGCCGTCCTGGCCTGCGGCGCTGGGGCCGCGCTCTCGCATCGATCCGCCGCCGCTCTGTGGGGACTGCGCCCTTGGAGTGGGCGTCTCGACGTGTCGATCCCGAGCCAGGCCGGGCGAGCTGTGGAGGGCATCCTCATCCATCGCTGTCGGAGCCTGATCCCTGGCGACGTAACCCAGGTTGACGAGATCCCGTGTACGACCGTCGCCCGCACGCTCCTCGATCTCGCGGCGCCAGGCGACCGACCGGGACTGGTTGCCGCGATCACACGGGCCGAGGAGCTCAAGGTCTATGACGGGACCGAGGTCCAGGCGGTGCTTAAACGTGCGCGGGGCAAACGTGGCGTCCGGTTGCTGCCAACGAATGGATCACAATCGAGGGCCGGGCCATCCAACCTGACTTCATGTGGCCCAGGCCGCGCGTGATCTCGAGACCGACGGCTACGCAACGCATGGCACGCGCAAAGCGTTCGGAGAAGACCGCCGACGCGATCAGCTACTTACGCGCAACGGCTGGACGACGTTGCGCGCGGCCTACCGCCAGCTCGACCGCGACCTGGCGCAGACTCTGCGCCTGCTGCTCGCGGGCTAGAGGCCTGGCAGCCCCAGACCGCCGAGTCCGCCCGGGCCGCCGAGTCCGCCGGTGACGGCTCCGAGCTTGTTCGCCGCTAGCTCCTGCGCCGCCCGCAACGCCTCGTTGAGCGCCGCCTGGACCATGTCCTGCAGCAGCTCGACGTCCTCGGGGTCGACGGCATCGGGATCGATCTTCAGGTCGAGGATCTCCAGCTCGCCGCTGACCTTGACCGTGACCATGCCGCCGCCAGCGCTCGCCTCGACCGACTCGTGCTTGAGGCTCTCCTGCGCCTTCGCCATGTCCTCCTGCATCTGCTGGACCTGGCGCATCATCTGATTCATGTTCGGCGGCTTGGGCATGGACTAGTCCTCGCTCTCGGATTCGTCGTTCTCGAAGATCTCCTCGGCGGCGAAGTCGCGCATCAGGCGCTCGGCGAGCTCGTCGGCGGTCAGCGTCGCTGGGCTGCGCTCGCCACGCTCTTCGCCGAGCTCGAACGCGACGGCGATCGCATGGCCGCCGAGGCTGCGCAGCGCGCCCGTGACCAGCTCGCGGTTGGCCTCGGCCTTCTTTTTCGAGAAGGCGGCGTCGGCGGGGAACTGGATTGTCAGGCGGCCGCCGTCGATCGCCGTCGGGACCGCCTCGGCCAGCAGCGCAGCGACCATCCCGTTCTGCTCGCGGATCGCGTCCGCGACTGCCGGCCAGAGCATGGTGACGCGCTCGAGATCGAGCGCGGCAGGCCCGGCGACCGCCGGGACAGGCTCCGGCTCGCCGACCGGCTCGTCTTCGACCGCGGCAGCCGCACCGGCCCCGGCAGCCGACGCGGTGACGGCTACCCGCGAAGCGGGGGCCGGCTCGGGCGGCGAAGGCGGAGGGGGCTTGGGTGAGGCCGACGGTGCCTGGCTAGGCTCAGGCGGAGGTGCGGCTTGAGCTGGCGGCGGGGCCTGAGCCGGGGCTGGCGGGGCGGCCTGTGCCGGGGCGGTCGGCTGCGCCGCCGGAGCGGATGCGGCCGGCTCCGGAGAAGGTGGCGGGCTTGCCGGCTCGGTCCGCGCGGAAGCGAGCGGCGGCGCCGACTGCGGCGGGACCGCCGCGCGAGCGCCGCCGGCCAGCGCGGTCTCGAGGCGGTCGATGCGGTGCATCAATGCTTGGAGCGACTGGTCGGACTGGGGCTGGGTTGCCTTGAGCAGCGCGAGCTCGAGCTGGAGGCGCGGCTCCGAACCGTCCTTGACAGCGGCGAGCGCGGCCGCGAGCAGGTCGATCGCGCGCAGCACGTCACCCTGGGACAGGCGGTCAGCCTAGCCGGCGAGGCGGTCGGTGTGCTCGGCGGTTACGGCGAAAGAGTCGGGGACCTCGCCCATCGTCTGAATCACGTAGAGGTGGCGCAGGTGGGCGGAGAGGTCGCGCATGAACTGGGCCTCGTCACGGCCGGACTCGGTCAGCTTCTGGACGGCGAGCAGCGCCGCCCGCGGATCGTTGGCGGCAAGCGTCTCAGCCGTCTCGAGGATCAACGTCGCATCAGCGACGCCTAGATTGGCGAGCACGTCATCGAGCTCGACGTCCTTGCCGCCGTAGGTGACGAGCTGCTCGAGCGTGCCGAGCGCGTCGCGGAAGCTGCCCGACGCCTTGCGGGCGATCATTCCGACGGCGGGGTCGGGGATCGTGATCCCCTCCTGGTCGGTGGCGCGACGCAACACGCTGGCGATCTGGTCGAGCGACGGTCGCTGGAAGTCGAAGCGGTGGCAGCGGTCGATGATCGTCGCCGGCACCTTGTGCGCCTCAGTAGTGGCGAGCACGAAGACGACGTGCGGCGGCGGCTCCTCGAGCGTCTTCAGGAAGGCGTTCCAGGCCGCTGGCGAAAGCATGTGCGCCTCGTCGAGGATGTAGACCCGCTTGGCGCCGCCCATCGGCGCCAAGCCGACGTTCTCGCGCAGCTCGCGGATGTCGTCAACCGAGTTGTTAGAGGCGGCATCCATCTCGACGACGTCGAGCGAGCTGCCGGTCATGATCGCCCGCGCGGTCGGGCTGTCCGGGTCGAAATCGACCTTCGGCCCACCGTCGGCGTTCAGCGCACAGGCGAGCAGCTTCGCCATGCTCGTCTTGCCGGTGCCACGCGAGCCTACGAACAGATAGGCGTGGTGGACCTTGTCGAGCTCGATCGCGTTGCGCAGCGTGCGAACAACGCTCTCCTGGCCGACGACCGCGTCGAAGGTCCTCGGGCGGTGGCGACGGTAGAGGGAGAGCATCGGCCGTCCATCGTACCCACAGCGGCGGGCGCCGCCGCGGAGGCCCTACTACTCCCCGCGGGAGCGCTTGGCCAGCTCGACGGTGGCGGCGCGCAGGCCGTCAGGGGCCGTCGCCGGCTCGGCGAATCCGACCCGTGCCAGCGCGCGGCCACGTGGGGTGTGGACGTCGAGATCGAGGCCGTAGCGGTCCGCTCGCAGGCAGGTGGCGGCGGTTGCGTCGGTGTGTCCAGCGATCGCCTGCGCCATGTCGAGCAGATTGTGCGCGTGGTCCTCGTTTAGGTGCTTGACCGCGAAGGCAGCCTGGGGCGCGACCGGGTCGGGCTCGGCTGCGACGTAACGCTCGAGATCGGTGCTCGCCATCCGGCCGAAGCCACCGACCCAGCGGACCTGCTCAATCCGCAGCACCCAGAAGGTGAAGTCATCCCACTCGGTGAACGACTCGCCCGAGCTAACTGCGGCGTGGTAGGCCGTGCGAGCCGCCTCGAGCTCGTCGCCGACCGGCTGCTCGACGCGCCCGGCGAGCGTGACACGGCCGATGTCAGACGGATCCTCACCGTCCGGAACCGGCGCCGATACCGCAAGGCTGGCGCGCTGGTCGTCCGCGAGGTTGCGGCCGTGCAGCGCGAGCCGCGACACGCACAGGACAGGAGAACCGTCGGCGAGCAGGCCGTACGTGACAACCGAGGCCCATGGGTCGCCAGCGGAGGTGAGGGACGCGAGCGTGCCGACAATCGAGCCAGCGACGATCGTGCGCGCCTCCTCGGCGGCGCTTGGGCGGCGCGCCGACTCAACCTCGACGAGCGGGTCGAGCGGCATCGGGAAGTCAACCGCCGCGGCGTCGTCGATCACGGCATGGGGGTTCTTGGCGGGCAGCTTGGCGCCCATCGCAGCGTCGGCCATGGCCGGGATTGATACCAGAAGTTAGGCCCGCCTAATGTGGCGGGCCCAGCGCTCCTGAAGTAGTGGACCGTGCACCTGCTGTCGAAAACGGTCCTTCGGGCGTGCCCGCCACTCGTTGGCTCCGGCCAGGTTGGTCCGCGACGCATGAGCGGCTCCGCTTAAGGCTGCTTCCTTCCGGACCTGACCTGGTTCGCGATCGCTCACCGCACGGGACCCGGCCATCGACGCCTTCAACTGGCGTACTGACCCCAAAGGCCGAGCCCTCAAACAGGAATTCGGCCCCGCTAGAGCGGATTGCGGGTGACAAGGCACCGCTACCTCCCCGCCTAGCACGGTCCGTAAGCGATCCTAGCCGCCAGGGCATGCCAGTGACCGTTCGCCCTCCTCAAACGCCATCCGCCATAGAATCAAGCGCCTTGGGCGCGTAGCTCAGTGGGAGAGCGCTCGCTTCACACGCGAGAGGTCGGTGGTTCGAAACCACCCGCGCCCATCTCCCGGAACCGGCTTGCCAGTGCCTTTCCCCTTGGCGGCCTTGAATGCACGGAGGGGCCGCGATGCCGACGGTGGGCTGAACGGTGGGCTGACATCGCCCTCTTGCGTTCCCGCGAGGGTGTCCTGGCGTTACTCATCAGGGCATCGAAGGCTGCGCCGTGATCGCGCTTGGAGCGGTCGAGCAGTTGCGCGTACACGTCCATCGTCATCTTAGAGTCAGCGTGTCCGACCTGGCGCTGGACGAACGGCACGTCGAAGTTCGTCGCCATCAACATGATCGAGACGTAGGTCCGGCGGAAGGTGTGCGGGGTGACGTGCGGAAGCGGTGGCTGGCCCAACTCAGCGAGACGGGCGGTGGCCTTTTCGGCCGCCGGGACGATGATCCGCTTGCGGACGTTGCCCTCGTTCCAGCGCTTGCCGTCGCTGGTGCAGAAGACGAAGTCGTCGGGGCCTGTCGGGTAGCCCGCCCGGACCTTGTCGGCGCGGTGGGCCAGCAGCTCGTCGCGTAGCTGCGGCGTGACCTCGACGTGGCGGATACCGGTCGGGGTCTTGCTGTCAGCGATCCACAGCCGCGAGCTGGCGGGATCGTGAAGGCGCACGTCGCGCTCGCGGAGGTCGAGCGCCTCAGAGATCCGTGGCCCGGCATAGCCGAGCGTCGCGCACAGCGCTCGCAGCCCGACGCGGCGATCCGCGCGGTAGGTCTTGCCGTTGACGAGCATCGACATGGAACCGGAGCCGATTTCGAACTCAGCTCGAAGGGCGGTCTGCGTCTCGCCTGCCGCGACGCGACGGCGGATCTCTGCGGCCTGATCGCCAGTCAGCTTCGCGCGCGTCGTCGAGCGCGGCGCGCCCTCAAGATCACGGGCGGCGTCGAGCAGTGCGACGAGCTGGTCGATCTCCATGAAGGTGCGGTTGGGCTTGGGCACCTTGACGCGCAGCCGCTTCGAGCGGGCTGGGTTGTCGGGTCGCAGCTTGTCCTCGACTGCGTCGTCAAGGATCTGCGCGAGCAGGCCCATCAGCTTCTGGATCGACCGCTGCGACAGTGGCCGGCGCGGCTGGCCGTTGGGATGGGTGGGCTTGCCGCCTGCGGCGATGAGCGCGGCGATCTGCTCCCGGTCTGCGAACAGCTTGGCGCGGAACTGCTGGCAGTGGGTGTCGTTGATCTCGGTGACGGGAATACGCGCGAAGAACGGGAGTATGTGCTTCGCGAGCCGCCAGAGGTAGTCCTTGTGGGACGCCTCGCCCAGCGGCTCCTCGCCGATCTCCCCTCGCTGCCGGCGACGCAGCCATTCGGATGCGTACTCGTGAAACGTGACGCTCTGCGCATCGCCCTGGGGCTCGTCCTCGGGTGGGCTGTAGCGCGCAAGGATCTCCGAGAGGTCGATGCCGGCCTTGAGTAGCGCCAGCACGTCGTCCAGCTCGGCCCGGCCGCGCTCGGGCGTCCAGCCCTCCACATCGCGACCGAAGACGATCCGGTGTCGTTGGCCCTCGTGGGTGAAGCGTGCGCGGATGCTCGCGCTGCCGTCGGCGAGCCTGACCTTCTCGATGGTCCCGACTGGACGCTTGCCGGCCATCAGGCCGCCCCCTCAATGTCGGAGCTACGGTGTACCTGCATCGGGCTTACCTCCCGGTGTGTAGTACCGGCCGGGGGCGTTGTCGCGCCCTCGGCCGCGTTTAGTAGAGGGCACATTCTACCCCTCGTAGGGGATGAGATCGCGGGGTCCAGGTCGTCCGCGCCGCCGGCTGGATCGCAATGGCTCGACGGCGGCTGGCTGTGTCTCGGCAGTGAGCGTGGCAAGCGCTTGTTGGCGGTCGAAGCGCAGCCGTCCGCGTGGACCGCCGAGCCGGACTGCGCCGAGCTGGCGAGCGTGCGCGTAGACCCAATCGCGGTCCACGCCTAACTCGTCGGCTAGGGCAGCGGCATCGACATAGCGGCTCGGAGCGTCGGTGGGACCGGAGCGGACCAGCTCGGCTACGCGGTGGGCGATCTGCTCAATGTCGTCTGGGTCCAGTTGCATGACGCTCGGGTTGGATGGCGGTTGCTTCAGGTAGACGCAATAGGCCCGGATTTGTGGGACCGAGGTTCTCCGTAGCCAGCGATTCGCCGTCCGGCAACGCCTGTCCCTGGCGGCCTATCAGCGCACTGCGCGAATTGGTAACCGCGCCGCCTGCCTCCCTTACTAGCGCTGTTTGACGGTCTCTTAGCCGCGACGGTCGACGGGCCGAGGCCGTCGATACGCTCGCCCACTGTGACAATCAGCTTTCCCCCGATAGTTCGCAAGGTGCTCAGCGGCGTGCTCGCGCTGGCTGGCCTTGTCGGTCTGGCTGACCTCGGTGACTCGATCAGCATTTGGGGTCGCTGGATCGGAAGCATCGAGGCATGGTGGGTCTACGCCGCTCTTTACCTATCGGCCCTCACCGTTGGTGCGGGGTTGCTGTGGCTCGACATGTCGCAGACGCTGCGGCGGAGAGCCAGCGCAGCCCAGGCGGCTCCTGATCCCCCTAGCTTGAACGTGAGGACACCGGAGGCTCCTGAGCGAGTCTCAACAGCACCGCATCCCCCGCCGAGCAACACAAGCGATATGCGAGAGCGCCTTCAAGAGGAGCTAGACAAGGGGGTCGTCCTTCAAGCCAACGTTCCGGCTAACGACCTGGCTGGCGCGGTAGCTGCGCTAGGGAACCCGTTTGGAGTGCGCCCGACTACGCGAGAGGACATCTTTGGTTGGGAGGCGCGCGTGGAGCGCATCCTCCACGCCTATCCGCGCACCCTCTCGCAGTTTCGCTACATGCCGCGAACGTCCGTTCACGAGAACATCGCGCGACTCGTCAGCATGCCTGGGGATGGTGAGCTGAAACGCCGGATGGAGCAGAAGGTGGCGAACCTGGACAAGATCATTCGCGACCTCTAAGGACTTTTGCCTCAGGGTCCGAGGTCGGGGCCGCGGTCGAGGTCGGGGGTCGGTGGCTTGATGAACTTCTCCGCGAGGTCGATTGCCTGCTTGAAGTCGTGGAGCTGTCGGCCGGCGAGGCTCGCCTTGTCAGTGTCGAGGTCGGGTAGCTCGCCGTATTGGTGGCGGTAGGACTCTTGGGCGGCTGCTGCTCGCTCCCAGCGTTCGCGGTCCGCGGGGTTCTCGGGCCGCTCGCCTAACCGCCGCTCAAGCTCGGGATCGGCGTCGAGGGAGACGGTCTGGATTGCGCGCCAGTAGGCGTCGGCGCGTCGGACAGCAAGCTCGCGGTCGGCGGCGGTGGCCTCGACTACCTGCATCTCGTTCTGCTCCAGCCAGCGGTCGTAGTCGAACTCGGCGGCTCGTTCGATGCTCTCGGCGAATGCGTTGCGATGCGCGCCGGCTGAAAGCTCGAGCGTGACTATCCGGCCGTCGAGATCGGCCCGGCGGTTGCGATCGAGCCAACGGAGCTGCGCGCGCTCGGCCTGAGCTTCGGCAAGCTGGCGCTCGAAGTTGGCGAGCGAGGTCGCATGGTGCTGGACGGCCTCGGCCCTCCTCGCGCGGTCAGCCTGGTCGGGAATCGACCTCAACACCGTTCGTCCTCGGTCTTGGATCTCCAAGAGCTTGGCGGTGGACAGCTCGCCGAGGCTGACGTCGATATCTGTCTCATCCAACGCGAGCTGCTTGGCGCGCTCGACGCCGAGCGCGCTTCTGAGATCGGCGAACAGGTCACGATCGCCAAGACCCGGCTCACCCGGCCGCTGAAGATCCTCGCGGTCGGGGACGTTCACGTAGAACCGGGCCTCGTCGGTGTGACGAGACGCGGCGACATAACCCAGCTCGCGCGCGAGGTCGGGCGAAGCGAGGACGAAGCTCTGCCTCGTTGTCATGCCCTGAGACTTGTGGATCGTCATGGCGTAGCCGTGATCGACATGACCGTCCGCGAGGTAGTCGGCCGGCAACCTCACGGCCGGGCCGTTGTCGAGCTGGACGGTCAGCTCGACGGCCTGGTGGTCAATGGCGACGACTGTGGCGCGGTTGCCGTTGCGTAGGAGATGGCGGCCGTCCTGATCGGTTCGGTCGACGGGCCGGTTGCGCAGCGCGAGCACTCGGTCGCCCTCGGCGAAGCTGCGGCCGTTGACGGTGAGAGCGGTCGCGTCGTCCAGCTCGCCGGCGGCGACTCTTGTGGTTCGGGCTAGGTGGTTGAGGTCGGCTACCTCGTCGCGGCGGCCGGCGAGCATCACGGTCTGCTCCATCCCGTGTTTGCGGGCGGCGACGTACCAATCCGACACCAGCGTTCTGGTCTGCTCGTCGGCGCTGCGGCACGGCACCAGTCGGCCGTGTTGGTCATAGGCGGCGATCCACTCCGATATGTCGCCGTGGCGCAGCTCGTCCAACGCCGAGCGGTCCCAAGCGTGGCTCTGGCGATGAACCTGCGACAACTCGACCGCGCCGAGCCGATCCGCGAGTCCGGCGAACCCGCCGCCAGCCTCGACCGCCGGCACCTGGCGCTCGTCGCCGACCAGCACGACCTTGGCCCTCGCCCTCGCGGCGTGGTCGAGCAGCTTCGATAGGCGGCGGGTGTCGATCATCCCCGCCTCGTCGACGACCAGGACGGCGCGCTTCGGCATTCGCCACTCGCCGCCGCGCTCCAGGTCGCGCAGTAGGCCGTGAACGGTGTAGCTGTCGATCCCCGCTCTGGCGTGCAGCTCGTCGGCAGCCCGGCCAGCAAGCGCCGCACCGATCACGCGATAGCCCTCGCGCTCCCACAGCTCGCGCGCCGCGTCGATCGCCGTCGTCTTGCCGGTGCCGGCCTTCGCGCGCACCACCTCGACGCCATCACCCGAGCCGACGAGCTGGCGGACCATCGCCTGCTGCTCGTCGGACAGCACCAGCCCGCCGGGGCGACGCTCGAACCTCTCTCCCTCCGCCAGCGCCACGGCTCCCGCGCCCTCGCCGACGCGGCCGGCGGCCTGGTCGATCATCCGTGCCTCGGCCTCCAGCATCTCCGGTGTCGTCAACAGCGGCTCGCCACGACGGTCAAGCGGTGCGCTTGGTCGGATCGTCGCGCCGGCCGCGCTCCCGTCCAACGCGACGACCTGATCCGAGGCGATGACCCGATCCGCCGCCTGCTCGATCTGCTCGACCGACGCGCCCCGGCCGTGGCGAGCCGCCAGCTCGCGCACCACGTCACGGCGAGCAAACGCCGACCGCTCGGCGGTCAGCCCTTCGGGGCCGACGATCTCCGAGACGGCAGCGCCGAGCTCGCGGCGATCCGCCGGCTCGAACACGGCACGCTCGACGGTGGCGGCCAGCTCGTCGGGACCGAAGCCATGCTCCTGCGCGAGCGCTCGCCATTGGCCGCGCTGCTCGGCTAGGTCGAACGACTGCTTGGCCCGTCGTGTCGAAAGCGCGGCAATCTCCGACTCGCGCGCCGAGCCGACTCGGCCGTCGCGGTCCAGGGCGTCGAGGATCTGGGTACGGCGCTTCGACAGCGCCTTGGTCAACTCGGCCGGGACGCCGACGATCTCTGCCGCGCCCTTGTGGACCTCGCCCCACTCGACCCCCAGCTCGCGCGTCAGCCGCCCGCGCAACTCAGCCTGGAACAGATAGCCGGCCGCGAGCTTCTGGTCGAACAGGTCGCGAGCGTCGAGCGTGCGCCACGCCTGCTCCACGCCCTCCGCTCGACCGCAGTGGGTCATGTTCGCCACCAGGACGTGAACGTGGACTTGAGGATCTCCCTCGCGGCTGAACCTGTGCGGGAACACGGCGGCGACGAACCCCCCGCCCCGCAGGGCGACCTTCCCGCCAGCTCCGGCGCGCGACGTACAAGCGTGACGCTCCAGGTAGTCGAACGCCGCAGACGCCGCGCCGTGGGTCGCCTCCCAAACCTTGCCCGCGATCTCCGGTCGGTCGTACTCATCCGCCAGCGCCCACAACGTCGAGACGGACTTCGGGACCGCCATCTGCAAGTCGATCCCGCGCACCGACCCGACGCCGGGCACCCTGCCGAGCTGATCGCCGGTCGTCGGGTGCTGGCGCTCGAAGACAGCCTCCAGCTCGCCGTCGCCGACCTCGCCCGATAGCCCGAGCTGGTCCGCGCCGCTGCCGGTCCAGGTGCCGGGAGCCTCGCCGTGGCCGGCGTAGTAGTCCTCCGCCCCGCGAGCTACCTGCTCGGTGTAGTACTCAGGCGAGCGCCACTGGCCGCCGCCGGTACCGCCGATCTTGCCGATGGTGAGCATTCATCGGCGTAGACGCAACCGAGGCCGTTCTGTGTGATCGCACCGCGAGAGTGCATGTGTGTGATGGCTGTTGGGGCCGGTTGAGGGAGGCGGGGCGGTAAAGGAAGGTTTCGGGAGTGGAGTGGCGGGAGGCGGGGCGGTTGGGATGGTGTGGTGGAGCTGGTGAAAGGAGGGGTGAACTGGTGCCGGGAGGAGCAGTAGGGTGCGGGTCGTGAACGGTGGGGGGTCTCGCTCAATGGGTCCGTGGACGTTGGAGGGGAAGCTTGGCGAGGGGGGAAACGCCACCGTCTGGCGTGCCATACGTGAGGATGGAGAGGGCTATGTAGCTCTCAAGGTGGTCAACACCGCAAAGGCTGGCAAGGAGCCTTACAAGCGCTTCGTACAAGAGATCACCTTCTTGAAGAACGTTGAGGATGTATCGGGTGTTCTCCCCGTCGTCGATACGTATCTGCCCGCGCAACCGTCAAACGACGACCGCCCCTGGCTGGCGATGCCGATCGCCCGCCCCATCGACGAGGCACTAGCGGGACAGGACCTCGACGTTGTCGTCACGGCTGTCGGACAGATCGCGTCCACTCTTGGTCGTCTTGCTGAGGAGTACGGGGTCGCCCACCGTGACATCAAGCCAGGGAACCTCTACGAGTTGGATGGCGACTGGCTAGTCGGAGACTTCGGGCTAATCGCCGCGCCCAACATCGAAGAGCTTGCGAGAACCGGGCAACCGTTGGGTCCGGCTCACTACACCGCATACGAGCTGATCACCAATGGTGCGCATGCAGACCCGCACCCCGCCGATGTGTACTCGTTGAGCAAGACGCTGTGGGTCCTCGCGACCGAGCAGTCCTTCCCACCTCAAGGACACCAGCCCGCCGACACGCGAGGCTTCAACCTCCAAGAGCTTCGGCCCCATCGCGGCGCGGCGGCTTTGGATCGCCTCATCGACCGATGCACGCGGTTGAACGCAGCCGATCGACCCTCGATCGCACAGGTTGCCTCAGATCTACGCGCTTGGCACGACGTGACATCTAGTTCCCCGACGCTCGTGACCAACGATCTCGACGAGAAGTTACGCAGCGCTCTCGCTGGCGAGATAGCCGCGCGCGACGAGCGCGGGCGAGTCAAGGAGGCGTGGCTCGATGCCGTCAGGCTCCACACTCGGCTCATGAAGCCGATCCATGACGCTCTACTGGAGAAGCACCCCGGAGCGGTAATCGACGCAACCGACGACAAGCTAACCCGAAACACTATGAAGTCGATGCAGGCGTGGGGCTTGCCGGAGGTCGTCGAGCTATGGCAGCGCTGCACGACGCTGCCTACCGGCCCCGACTACAACCAGTACGCGCTCCGATGCGGACGGGGAATCGAGATCAACGATCAAGGTCAACTAGTTCTTCACGCATTCATCGATGTGGGCTTTCTCGGGGTAGCAGGGTCGGACTTCAGTTGGACGGCTCAGGAGCGCCGGGCAACTGGCGGCTCGATCGAGGCGGACCGAGCCATAGCCGAGTCCGTCGAAGAGATCGCAGAGAAGCTCAGAGAAGCACTAGCCGCTTTCGCTGACGGTCTAACCCGACGGGGGTAGTTCAGGCCGGTGAGCCGCAAACGAAGCAGTGGACCGGCTTGGCCCACTCTTCGAGCACCTTAACCGGCCTATCTGGGTGACATTGCATCTCGACCTGTCGCATGTCCTCGCTCTCGGTTAGGGCGCTCGGCTCGGCCACCTCCTCTATCTGAACTCGACCCCCTAATGTGCGCCCGAGCCTTTCAAGCTCCGGGGCAACGAACTCCCGGGCTACCACGCCCCGAGCCGCCTCGAGCTGCTCCTTCGTCCACCAATGGTCAGGCGGCGCTTGGATCGTGCAGTAGGGACAGAAGTAGCCGCCCGGCGGTGCCTCGGCCTCCTCCTCATCGTTGTCGTTGTCACCGGCGTAGACCTTGAACTCGCGCTCGCACGTTGGGCACTCGCGTCTCAAGAACCCACCGGTGTCAAGCGGAATGCTCATTGAAGTCTCGAACTCAGAATCGCTCATCCCGAAAACGTAGCCCCCCGTCCGGCCGTGAGACTGATCGAGATGCGCGCCAGTACCTCACTGATCGCCTATGGCTTTCCTAGTCGCCAACAGCAAGGGTCAAGGGCCGGATGGCCGCACGGAAGACCCCCAGCCAGGTCCGTTTGGGCAAGGCCGTCAAGCACGTGCGCAACAAGGTCGGTATGACCCAGGAGCAGTTGGCGAACAAGATCGACATGCACGCGACCTACATCTCCGACATCGAGCGGGGCGCTCGGAACCCGAGCTGGGAGGCGATCTCTCGGCTGGCGAAGGGGATGGGCGTCGGGGTGGCTGAGATCGCGGCCGACTACGACCGGCGCAGCAAGTAGCTCTCGCGCCCTGGATCGCCGGGCGGTCGCCAGCCGATCGTGCGGGTCGGGAGGTAGTGCATGAAGAAGAGCTGGCGGACTCGCTCCGGGCCGAGGCCGTAGAGCGCGCCGACCTCGGCTAAGGATTTCCCCCGCAGGTACGCCTGGTACATGTCCAGGGTTCGCCCCGCACGCGCTTGGCGGCGCTTGAAGCGCGCCTGCTCTTTCGGCGTTAGATGTGGCGGCGTCCCTCCCGGCGACCTCACTGATCGCCTAAGGTATCAGACCTTCACTTATCGCCTATGGTGTTCGGCGGCTGCGACCACGACGGTTCGCGCCTATGCCCCGCACCTCCAGGCAGGCCCGCATCGGCAAGGCCGTCAAATCCGTCCGCACCGCCCAAGGCCTCACCCAAGAGGATCTAGCCGCCAAGGCCGACCTCCACCCGACCTACATCAGCGACGTAGAGCGCGGAGTCCGCAACCCAAGCTGGGACGTGATTGCCCGGCTGGCGGAGGGCATGGACGTGCCGGCGGCGACGATCGCAGCTGAGTACGACAAGGGCCAGAAGTAGCACCCCCCTCCTGATCGCTGCGGCCAGCGCTGCGGCGCTACTGGAGCAAGTTCGAGATCCCACATGACGAGATAGACGCCTTGGTCGATCTGCTGATGAAACGCCGTCGTCGTCCGACGAAACGGCGTGCCGATCTTGCCCGCCAGAGCAAGAGCTAGAATCGATGCTGTGAACGAGCCTGCTCACGTAACCCTCAGCGGCGCGGTAAGTGGTCGCTACCTCGTAACTGAGGAGCGACCCGGTGGCGAGTTGACCTTGGTGCCCGACACCTCGATCAGCGCGATCCGCGAGCGGCAGGGAACCAAGCCGATGAGCGCCGACGAGTTCGACGCGACCTTCGGCGAGCTGCCCACCGACGACGAGGGCTAACCCGTGGCCGACGGCCCTGGGGGCGTCCGCTTCACCGTGCGCATCGACTCGGCCGTCTTGGACGAGGATCTAGCTCACGCCACCGACGCCGGCCGCAACGCGATCAAGCGAACCCTCGCCAAGATCGCCAACGACGGCGTGCCCTACACCTGGCTCAAGCGATGCCAGGCCGAAGGCCGCGACGGCACCCGGCTACCCGGCTGCGTGAAGTTCTACATACCCCAGCCCGACGGCCAGTGGGGAGCCGTCCTGACCGCCGACACCCGCGACGGAACCAAGACGCTGCTCCTGCTGGCAGCAGGCGAGCGCCACCCTACTCAGCCCTGGCGGCCAAGCGTCTACCAAGTCGCTCACGCCCGGCTGGAGCAGTAAAGCTCAGAAGGGAATGTCGTCACTAGCGACGACCGGCGGCCCGGGCGGCTGTCCGTCCTCGTCAGCAAGCCGCCGCAGGATTGCCACGAGCAGCGCGGTCGAGTCGGCAGCGATCCCAGCATCGGTACGGTTCGGATCGTCGCGGTGCTTCACGCCCTGCGCCTGCCGCCAGGTCGCCCGAACGAGGGTGCGAACGTGCTCGAACCGCTCGCCCTTCTTGACCTGCTCGCCTGCCACCGCAGTCAGGAAGTGCCCGAGACGGCTCTTGGCGTCATTCGGATGTGGCAGTTCCTCACCTTGGGGCAGATGGCGGTCCGGGTCGAACACCGCGCGCCCCAGTGCCTCGAGGACCGACACGCACTGAAGGCCGACCGCGCGAGCGTCGTCTGCTGTGTCGTCCATGTCGCGTACTCGGCGGCGAAGCGTGCCCATCCGGGCGTCCACTTCAACCCATCCTGTTGGACCATCGTCCGCGCCAACCGCAAGGTCACCGCCCTCGGCAACATCCTCCAACGCCTCGCGCACGGGGGCGTACATATCCGCGATGAAGACACGCCGCGAGGCGTATGTCGGCAGGGTGCCGTCGCTCCAGCGTCCATGCCAAGTCCAGAGCAAGCTGTACTTGTTCGGGTTGTTGATGCCCAGGCGCTTGAGCACCGCAGCGAGGGCACGGTACTCGCGCTTGTAGAAAGGCTCCGTGTCCTGAATCGAGGGACCGCCCGTAGATACGGTGACCATCGTGGCGGCTACTTGATCCACGAGGCGATCTGCCGCCTCCACGTCGGGAATCGAGGACGTGCCTTTGCGTATCGCCTCGACAGCCTCCCGGCTCAGAGTCCCGTCATCGCCGGCTTCGTCATTGCTGGAGAAATCGTCGAAGTCCACGGCGGGCAAAGCCACGGTCAGGCGGCCCCGACAGCGCCGGAGTCCTCGCCACGCGCAATCTGCTCGGGTGTGGCGGCGCGGCGATCACGCCCCACGTCGCTATCGCCGTTGGGCCTGGTACCTAAGGTGATGACGGCCTCCGGCTCCTCCGCCGTTGGCGGCAACCCGGCACGGCTGCGCTCGCGCGCAGCCTGCTGGGCCTCCATCGCCGCGTCCTGGCGCTCGCGCTGAGTGCGCTTGGCCTCCTCCAACGCCTTGGCGCATTCCATGTTGCCTGGAAGCGCGAGAGCCTGGATCTCGGCCTCCAGAGTGTTGGACTTCGCAATCCTGGCGTCTCGGCGACGCTTGATCGGATCTACGGCTGGCCCCGTCGGAGCGGGCAGGGTCCGACCGCGGCGCCTCGCAGCGAGCGTGCGGCTCTGCGGGCTCGTTGCCGTGCCGTTCTCCTTGGCTTCCGCTGCATCGGCGCGAGTCTCCGCGTCTGACTGCTTGCGCTTGACGTAAGCAAGTGCCGACCGCAGCTCGTGCGGAACCGACCGAAACGGCTTGTGACGCTGAGGGCGCTCGCCCATCAGCTCCAGGATCACATTGTCGGTGGCGATCTGGTGCTCCAAGTGGCGCTGCCGGATGCGGTAGTTAGCAATCCAGGCTTGGTGAAGCTCGGCATCCTTCCGCTTGAGCAGCCGTGTGCTGTAGACCACGTGGACGCACAGAGCCGCGAACACGACCGCGCAGACAGCGGCTGCCGCCACCGGCAGAGCTATGTATGCGAGCAACACCGCCCCAACCGTCCCGAGCACCGATTGGACCAGAGCGAGGGTCAAGTGGCGCTTGGCGAAGTCGACCAATCCGTGCCGCCAACTCGTCAAGACCTTTCGCGCATCCGCGGCAGCCGCGCCGTAGGGGTTGATGTCGTCGGGCATGGACGCTCAAGTAAACACGCGCGCCGGGACGAAGCCGCCCCGTGCGCTGCGATTTCAGCCCACTGGGCCCGCCTGGTGGGCTGAAACCGCCGAGAACGGCCCACATCGGCCGGGATCCCGTCTCGGGCTACCCCTCCCGATCCCGCTTGGAGCGCCGCCCTTTGCGGCTTCTACGCTTTCTCTGCGGCGAATTCACACGCGAGAGGTCGGTGGTTCGAAACCACCCGCGCCCATTGGGGAGAGCAGTTAGGCCGGCCTAAGTTCTGTTAGGGTCGCCTAACCATGAACTCGCTCACGCGGTATATCCGCCGTCATCACATCGCTCTCCTGGCCCTATTCGTGGCCCTCGGAGGTACCTCTTACGCGGCCGTCAGCCTGCCCAACGGCAGTGTCGGCACCGATCAGCTCCAACAGGCATCGGTGACGACGCTGAAGGTCGCTCCGGGCGCAATCACGAGCAAGCGGCTAGCGAACGGCTCCGTCGTCCGCAAGAAGATCGACGACGGCGCGGTCAGCTCGAAGAAGGTGGCCAATGGCAGCCTGGTCTCAGAGGACTTCGCTCCGGGCACCCTGGCTGCCACGGGTCCGGCGGGCGGAGCCCTGAAGGGCGCCTACCCGAACCCAAGCATCGCCGATGACGCCGTCGGGCCGGATCAGCTCGGCCAGCTGCCGGCGGTCCGCCTGCTCAACCCGGGCACGGGACAGGGCGGCATCCTCCAGCCGATCCCGACCTCGACCGGCACGAGCTCCTCGACCGTCCTGCAGTGGCCCGCGCAGACGGGCAGCGGCTTCTCGCATGCCTTCGACATCGGCGGCTTCTTCGATCCGGCGGACACGAGCGGCACCTGCAACTCGGCAGGCGGTCCCGACCGCTGCATCGTGTTCCCGCGCGCGGGCACGTACGTGATCGGCGCCAGCGTGCGCTGGGCGGCCAACGGCAACGGCGATCGGACGCTGCGGATCCACGGCCCCGGCTCGTTCGGCGCGGGCTCGGGCATCCTCGTGGGTACGACGACCCGAGCGCATGGAGAGCTGCCGGCGCCCGTGGCTGCGGGCACGATCCCGCCGACGCTCCAGACCGTGTCGACCACCGACCGCTTCCAGGCCGGCGACTACGCCTACGTCAGCGTCTCGCAGAGCTCCGGCATCGATGTTAACGTCGCGGGCTCGCTGCAGCAGGTCAACTTCACCGCGACCTGGGTCGGGCCGTAGGCAAGCCCCTCCCCTAGACAGCGATCGCTAGATCGCAGACGAGGCCGGTCCGCGCTCGCGTGGGCCGGCCTCTTTGCTTTCGGGGCTGGTGCATCCCGCTACGGCGCGCCCGTGCTGGGCTGCGGCGCCCTGAGCGCCTCATTCGGCGTGCTCGAGTTGCCGACGCTGCCGGACGAGTCATCCGGGGAGGGCGTGCTCTCGGGCGTCGGCGTGGTGGTCGTCGAGCCTGACGAGCCGGAGGAGCCATCGGGGGCCTCCTCGCCGGGTACCGGCGACTCGCCCTCTGGCCGCACGATCACCGTGCGGCCGTCGTCGAGCCTGTAGACGGTGCCGACCGGCTCGCCCTGGCCGACGACCTCCTCGCCGGGCTGGAGCTCGATCGTGTTCGCCTGCTCGCCGGGCTTCTGGATCACGGAATCGGCGGGCACGGGGACGGCGCCGGTCGTCTGGGCGTCGTTCTGCTTCAGGACCGACGGCGCGAGGTCGATCGAGGACAGCGCGGCGAGCAGGAACGCGACGGCAAGCACGATGCCGAGGTCGAACAGGTTGACGAGGCCGTCGAGCGGATCGCCGGCGCGGTCCTCGCGCGTCCGCGCTCGGGCGTTGACGCGAGAGGTCAAGGGCCCTCCGGGGCCGCCGGAGGCGTCGCCGCGGGCGGAATCTGAGGTGTCTGCGCGGGAGGCGGCGGTGGCGAAGCCGGAGCTGGGCTAGCGGGGGCCGCGGCCGGCGGAGGGGCGGTCGGTGCTGGCGCTGTCGGCGCTGCCGGGGGCGGAGTCGGCGGCTGCACCGGCGCGGATGACTGCTGACCCGTCGAGACAGGCGTCGACGGAGTGGGCAGTACGGCGGTTGCCGTGGCGCCCGACTGGGCGACCTCGGTCGCGGCGACCTTCGCCTCGCCGCTGGCCGGCGCCTTCGGCGACGGATGCGTCGGAATGCTCGACAGCCCGGCGAGCACGTACTCGACGTCGGAGTAGTCCTGGGCGTAGAGGCGATCGCGCACCAGCGAGACGATGAAGGCGAGCATGCCGATCAGCAGGCCGGCGACGGTGACGCTGAAGGCGACCCGCAGATCGTCGGTCAGTCGCTGCACGTTGCCCTCGGCGAGCGCTGCCAGCGCCGGGGAGAGCGGGATCAGTGTTCCCATCAGGCCGAGCGCAGGACCCATCCGGACGAGGATCCGCGTCCGCTCGAGGCGGCGCATCGAGCGATAGTCGTACTCCGCCATGCGCTTCGCGATCCGGTCCGGCGCGTCCGGCTTGCCCCGCTGCTCGATGATCGCGGCCAGGGCGTCGGACATCGCGCCGTTGTAGCCGAGGCCACGGGCGATGCTCAGCGCGGTGACGTTGTCCCCTGCCGCAAGCGCCGCCCGAATCGCGTCGAGCGCGTGCTCCAGACGAGCAAGTCCGCGGCCACGCCGCTTGCGCAGCTCAGCGAGCAGGGCGCCAAGTTCGACGACCACGAAGAGGATCGACAACAACGCTGCGATCAGCACTGGGTAGAGCAGTGCGTCGGCAATGTCGAAGATGACGTTCTCGATTTTCACGGCTTCTGTGCCTCGCTGTGCTGGTCGGGGATGGCCGAGATGTGAAGGGCGAATCTACCCAACAGGTCAGGCTGAACGTCGCGGCAACCGTAAACGCGGCAACCGACCCTGGCGTGTCTCGATGCCCGCGCCGAGGCCGAGCAGGGCTAGCGCGGCGAAGATGCTGACCGCCGCCTCGGAGACTCCAACGTCGCCGTCGGTGGCGTCATCCTGGGGGTTTCCGTCACGCGCCGCACGACGCGCCGACTCGAGGATGTTGGTCGGCGGCGGATCACTGACGTCGGCGAGCAGGTTGCCCTCGACAGGCGTCCCGGAGGTCGTGATGTCGGGCGTAGTCGGCTCGGGGGTCGGGGTCGGCGGCGTGGGAGTCGACGGAACGGGCGTGTACGTCGGACCGCTGTCGTAAGTCGACCCGGCTCCGCTCGAGCCGGTCGACGTGCCACTGCTCGGCGCACCGGCCGCGGTGTTGTCGCCCCCGCCCTCGCGGTCCTTGTCGCTCTCCTTCGGATCGCCCACCTGGACCTTGACGACGTTGCTGGGATCGCTGCGCGACTCGCCGACGATCTTGACGTTGACCTGCACGTGACATGTGCATGCCTCGGCGAACTCATGCGATTCGCTCCGACTGCCATCCGGGATGCGCTCGCCATCGTCGAAGTTCCAGATGTAGCGGTACTGAGCCCCGGGCGGGCCGCCGCTGACCGTCGCGGTGAACGAGACCGTCTCACCGGGGTCGATCTCGGTCCGTGATGCTTTCAGCTTCACCGCGAGCGTGGCCGGAGTCTGATCGATGCCGATCGCCGAGTCGGTGATCTTGAAGTGGTCGCCGGCGTTGTAGTCGCCGGCGCCCGTCGATGGCCGCAAGAACCAGACTTGCCCGTCCTCGTCTACGTAGAAGGTCGGGGAGTAGTTGGGGTCGTTGACCTGGTCCTTGGTGAGCTTGATCCTTCTCCCGCTGGTCGCGATGCTGATCGTGCTGTACTCGAACTCGAGCCCCTTATCAGCGAGGACTTGGCGCACCGAGATCCCGTCGCCCTTCTCGACCGTGACCGACGTCGTCGTGCCGTTGCGATTGCGGATCGGATAGGTGCCGAAGTTCTCAGGGTTCTCGAGCTCGTTGAGCCATACTCGCTGCTCATCGCCCTCCGGCGAGGTGATGGTGACCTCGGTACCCGGGAACTCGGCCTGCGCCGGAGCGACGAACGCGGCGGCCGGCGCCGCCACCGCGATGGCGAGCAGCAAGACGTAGGCCGGGCGGAGCAAGGACGGCATCCGGGTCATGTTAGGCGAGCCGAAAGGGGCACGTCGAGCTAGACCCGGCTGTAGAACTCGACGATCATCTGCTCCTCGATCGGAGCCTGGATCTCGTCGCGCTGCGGCACATGTACGACCCGGCCGATCAACGCCTCGGTGTCGGCGAGCAGCCACGGCGGTACGCGCTCGGACAGCTCGCCCGCGTCGGTTGCCTTGTCGCGAACGGGACTCTCGGCACGGATCGAGACGATGTCGCCAGGCGCCAGGCGCCGCGAGGGGATATTGCAGCGGCGGCCGTTGACGTCGACGTGACGGTGCGTGACGAACTGGCGTGCCTGCGCGCGCGTCGCCGCGAAGCCGAGCCGGTGGATGACGTTGTCGAGCCGCAGCTCGAGCAGCTGGAGCAGCCGCTCGCCGGTCACTCCCTCCCCGCCGCGCTGCGCCTCCTTCATGTAGTTGCGGAACTGGCGCTCACGAACGCCGTAGTAGTGCTTGGCGTTCTGCTTCGCCTGGAGCTGGACGCCGTAGGTCGACGGCCGGCGGCGGAAGCCGAGGCCGTGCTGACCTGGCGGCGTGCCGCGGCGCTCGACGGCGCCCTTGCCGGCCATCCGCCGCTCGCCCTTGAGCTCGAGGTCGATCCCGGCGCGGCGCGATAGCCGCTCGCGTGGTCCGGTGTAGCGGCCCATCTTCGTCAGCTCGTCGCGAAGGACGCCGAGACGCAACCCCAACCGACGCCCTCCGAGTAGTAGCCCGCGAATACGGCCTCGCCGTCCTTCGTCAGGCTGCCCCTCATCTTCTGGTAGGAGAACGCGCCGCCCCCCGAGCTCGTCGGCTGCCCGGCCATGCTCAGGGTCGTCAACACGGCGCGCTGCCCCTCGTAAGCGGTGTCGTCGCTGCCGCTGAAGCGGAAGATCGAGCGTGAGAGCGAGCCGTTGATCTCGATCTCCGGATCGGAGACCGTCAGGTCGATCCCATGCTCCGCCCAGCGAAAGCGGATGTCGCCCTGGCCGTAGAGCGCGGCGGTCCCGCTGATTGGGTCGTACCAGCTGCTCGGCTTGGCGGTGAAGTGGTACTCGTAGTCGAACTGGCCGCTACCGGGGTAGCTGTCATCCGAGCAGGGATGGTCGTCGGTCGTCATCGGCGCTCCCTTGGTGGCGCCGTTGGCAACGAAGAAGCCGTCGTTCGGACCGATGCCGCTGTCGACATAGCGGACCCAGGAATCGCGCGGGTACCAGACGATCGACACGCCGCTCACGGCGACCGCACTCCCCGGGCGCGTCATTACCGGCGGCGGGCTGGAGAGCGGAGCAGACTTCGACCCGCCGCCTTCGCCGCTTCCCCCGCCGCCGCCCACACTGCCGCTGCGCGGCTTCGCATCGACGCCCAGGCCGCCGAGCTTGCCAGCGGCGAGGTCGTCGACGCCCAGCTTCTTGCGCAGCAGGCGAGCTGCCTTCGGCGTAAGGGCGAGCTTGGCGCCCGCAAGCTTCGCCGTCGTCTTGGAGCGGTCGAGCTTCGCCTTGCCCTTCGCGAGACCGGTCGAGAAGAAAGTGACGCGACGCTTGCCGGCCTTGGCGGCGATGGAGACGCGGCCGACGGACAGCTTCAGCCGGACGGCGCGCAGCTTCAGCGAGCGCTTGCCGGCCTTGAAGCGGATTCCGCCGCGCAGGAGGACGTTGGCTTCCTTGCCGACGACGATGGTCTGGACGGGCAGCTCGAGCCGCTTGCCGCGCTTGTTCGCTGGCGCGATCGGGAGCACCTTGATGCCGCTGTCGACGAGGACGCCGCCGCCAACGGTCAGGTTTACCCCGCCGGCGCCAGGCGCGGCGGAAGCAGCGGCGGGCGCGAGCGTGACGGCCGCGCAGACGGCAACAGTGGCGAATAGCGTTCTCGGCAACATGGGAAGTTAGGGTAGCCTAACTCGCGTTATCATGGTCGCCCGCCCGGCCCAGCCACGCGACGTGCAACGCAGTGTGATGGCCCGAAGCCTGGACCGATGCGTCGACGCCCCACACCTCGTCAAGCCGCTCGTGGCTGAGGGTCTCGAGCGGCGGGCCGGCGGCGACGGTGCGGCCCTGGGACATCACGACGACGGTGTCGGCAACAGCGGCGGCGAGCGACAGGTCGTGGGCGACGAGCAACACGGCGAGGCCTTCGTCGGCGAGGCTGCGCAGCAACTTGGCAACGGCTACGGTCGCTCCGAGGTCGAGGTGCGAAGTCGGCTCGTCGGCCATCAGCACCGGCGCCTCCTGCACAAGCGCCACAGCGATCTGAACACGCTGGAGCTCGCCGCCGGAGAGCGTGGTCAGCTTGCGGTCGGCGAACTTGGTCACGCCGGTGCGCTCCATCGCGCGCTCGATCGCCGCGTTATCGCGCCGGGTCGCTCGCTGGAGCGGCTTGAGGTGGGGTGAGCGGCCGATCCGCACGGCCTCGGTCACCGTCACGCCGTCGGGCACGCGTGCCCGCTGCGGGACGAAGGCGCGCCGCAGGGCGAGCTTGCGGCCACGCAGCTTGGCCAGGTCGTCGCCCATCCAGTGGACGGCGCCGGCGGCGGTCTTCTGCATCCCAGCGACGGCGCGCGCGAGCGTCGACTTACCGGCGCCGTTGGGTCCGACGACGGCGACCAGCTTCCCCGCCTCGAGCGTCAGGTCCGCGGTGTGGAGGATCGTCTTGTCGCCGATCTCCACGCGGACGTCGCGCGCCTCGAGCGCGGGTGTCAAGGACGCGGTCGTCCGCGGCTCTGCCATCAGACCGCCCTCCGCAGCAGGAAGAGGAACAACGGCACGCCGATCACGACCATGAACGGCCCTACCGGCAGCTCGATCGGCGCGCGGACGGTGCGAGCGAGCGTGTCGCCGGCGAGCAGCAATGCGCTCCCGCCGAGCGCCGACACCGGCAGCACGTAGGTGTGGCTGGAGGTGCCCGAGGCCAGCCGCACCGCGTGCGGGACGACGAGGCCGAGGAAGCCGAGCAGGCCGGCGAGCGACGCGGCCGCCGCGGCGAGCAGGGCGGCACCGACGCCTGCGATCAGGCGAATCGCCCGCGGCCGCGCGCCGAGCGACTCGGCGACGTCGTCACCAAGTGCCAGTCGGTCGAGCGGGCGCGTCAATCCGATTGCCAACACGAACCCAACCGCGAAGTACGGCCAGACGACCTTCAGATCGGACCAGCCGTCGGATGTCAAGCCGCCGGCGATGAAGAACAGCGCCGACTGCACGCGATCGGGATAGGCAACCATGATCGAGGTCATCCCGGCGCCGAACAGCGCGGCGATCGCGATGCCAGCCAGGATCAGCCGCCCGGTGCCGCCCGGGTTCGGGCCGGCCCAGGCGATCGCGAAGACGAGGCCCGCAGCCAGCAGGCCGAAGAACAGCGCGCCGACCGGCAGCAGCGCGACCGAGCCCGGGAAGACGATCAGGATCAGCACCGCGCCGAAGCCCGCGCCGCCGGTCACGCCGATCACGTCGGGCGAGGCGAGCGGGTTGCCGAGCGCGCCCTGGAGCAAGGCGCCCGCGACGCCGAGCGCGGCGCCGACGGCGATCGCCTCGACCGTCCGCGGCAGGCGTAGATCGAGCACGATCTGGCGCAGCGGGCCCGGGTCCGCCTTCCCGGTCAACGCGTCGATGACGGTGCTCAACGGGATGTCGACCGCGCCGAGCGCGAGCGACGCCACGATGCCCGCTACGACCGCGATCACGACCACGACCACGACAGCCGTGCGGCGGACGATCACGGCCGGCCCGCCCGGGACCGATCGGGGCGCTCACGCGCCCGGCGCGGCGTCACAACTCAGTCGTTGTCCAGGTACTTGCCGCGCACCTTGCGGATGACGGTGGCGATATCGGTGCTGGCCTGCAGCAGCGAGTTGTCACCCGAGACGAAGAGGCGCCCGTTCTTGACGGCCTTCGAATCCCTCCAAGCAGGATTGGTGCGGAGGAACTTCGCGATCTCGTCCATGTCGTCGGCGTTGCCGTGCGGGATCGCGATGATCACGTCGGGGTTCGCCGTCAGGATTTTCTCGTCGGAGATCCGGACGAAGCCGCTTTTGTTCGGCTCCGCTCCGCCCGTGACCAGCCTGGCGCCGGCCTTCTTGACGATGCTGCCGCCCCAGCTGTTCGGCAGCAGCACGAACGGCGTGCGGCCGACTCCGAGCACGACCAGCGTGCGGGGCCGCTTGCGAATTCCCTTCGCGGCGTTCTCGACCTGACCCTTCAGGCGCGCGGCGAGCAACTTGCCACCGTCGGCCTTGCCGACCTTGGCGCCGATCATCTTCGTGGTGGCGTACGCGTCGGCGATGTTCACCGGATCGGAGTTGACGACCTTGATGTCGAGGTCGCGCATCGTCTTGGTGCCCTTGGCCCAGGTCGACGATGTGAAGACGAGCTGCGGGTTGAGCAGCGCCAGCTCCTCCATGTTCGGCCCGTTCGGATGCGAGAGCGTCAGCCGCTTCACGCCCCTGAGATTCGAGGCGAAGCGCTTGTCGCCGCCGAGCGTGTCGCCAATCCCGACCGGCTTGACCCCCAAACCGGCCAGCGTGTTGGCGGCGAACGGTGTCAGCGCGACGATCCGCTTCGGTGCGGCCTGCGCGATGGGCGCGGCAACCAGAACGGCGAAGGCCAGGACCGCGGCAAGCACGGCGAAGAGCGGGTGGAGGAGGTTCTTGGCTGTTCTCATCGCGGGTTAGGGTAGCCAAACTTAGGTTCGCCTAAGCCGCTGACCGCTTCTCGCCCTGGACAAGAGATAGGAGGAAGTCCTACTATCCAACTTCCACCTACCTCGAGGAGCTCATGAAGACGGTCGAGCGCGACGCGCTGTTCACCACTCTCTCCGGCGATCCGATCGCCCCGCTCTACACGCCCGACGACCTCCCCGAGGACACGGCGGAGCGGATCGGCGTTCCCGGTGAGTTCCCGTACACCCGCGGCGTCTATCCGACGATGTACCGCGGCCGTCTGTGGACGATGCGCCAGTTCGCCGGCTTCGGCACCGCCGAGGAGACCAACGAGCGCTTCCACTACCTGCTCGATCACGGCCAGACCGGCCTCTCGACCGCGTTCGACATGCCGTCGCTGATGGGCCACGACTCCGACGCTGACCTCAGTCTCGGCGAGGTCGGCCGCGAGGGCGTCGCGATCGACACGACC
>Ga0190265_10000410_pt1 | contig 31320 bp, 25 predicted proteins | sample Popmic124T_FD_133135 | JGI IMG/M metagenome (GOLD analysis project Ga0190265, IMG submission 133135) | Populus adjacent soil microbial communities from riparian zone of Indian Creek, Utah, USA - 124 T | ecosystem: Environmental > Terrestrial > Soil > Riparian zone | place: USA: Utah | collected...
CACGATCGACGCGATGCCGAAGCAGAAGCAGCAGGAGAAGGCGCGCGAGACGCTCGACATCTTCGCGCCGCTCGCGCACCGGCTCGGCATCCACGCGATCAAGTGGGAGCTCGAGGACCTCGCCTTCGCGACGCTGCACCCGCGCAAGTTCAAGGAGATCAAGGGGCTGGTCAACCAGCAGCGCGACGAGCGCGAGGGCTATGTCGCGCGCGCCGGCGAGTATCTCGGCAAGGAGCTCGAGGCGGTCGGCATCGACGCCGAGATCTCCGGGCGCGCGAAGCACTTCTACTCGATCTACTCGAAGATGACGAAGAAGGACCGCGAGTTCAACGAGATCTACGACCTGACCGCGATGCGCGTCCGGGTCGGCTCGGTGAAGGACTGCTACGGAGCGATCGGCGTCATCCACTCGCTCTGGAAGCCGCTGCCCGGCCGCTTCAAGGACTACGTGGCGATGCCGAAGTTCAACATGTACCAGGCGCTGCACACGACGGTGATCGGACCCGAGGGACGGCCGCTGGAGATCCAGATCCGGACCCAGGAGATGCACGACACCGCCGAGTACGGGATCGCGGCCCATTGGACCTACAAGGACGGCAAGCCGCGTGCCGAGGACAAGGTCGAGTGGCTCAAGCAGCTCGTCGACTGGCAGAAGGAGCTGCAGGACCCGCAGGAGTTCGCCGAGACGCTGAAGGCCGACCTGTTCGAGGACGAGGTCTTCGTCTTCACGCCGAAGGGCGAGGTCAAGTCGCTCGCCGCCGGCGCCACGCCGCTCGACTTCGCCTACTCGGTCCACACCGACGTCGGCCACCGCTGCGTCGGCGCCAAGGTCAACGGGAAGATCGTGCCGCTGCACTACGAGCTGCAGTCCGGCGACATCTGCGAGGTGCTGACCTCGAAGAAGGAGCGCGGCCCGTCGCGCGACTGGCTCTCGCTGGCCAAGACGACGCGCGCGCAGTCGAAGATCCGCGCCTGGTTCAAGCGCGAGCGGCGCGAGGACTCCGAGCGCACCGGTCGCGAGATCCTGCAGGAGAGCCTGCGCCGCCAGGGCCTGCCGCCGCAGAAGATCGCCGGCTCGCCGCTGCTCGCCGACGTGATCCGCGAGATGGGCTTCCGCAAGGGCGACGACTTCTACGTCGCGCTCGGCCAGGCGAAGATCTCAGCGAAGGTCGTCACCCAGAAGATCATGCAGAAGCTGCGCCAGGGCGAGTCCGCCGTCGACCACGACGGCGCCGCCGCGCAGCTGCTCGAGCGCAAGCGCGACCGCAGCCGCTCGACCGGCAACTCGTCCGCCTACGGAATCGTCGTCGACGGCATCGACGACGTGATGCTGCGCCTGGCGAAGTGCTGCCGCCCGGTGCCGGGCGACCCGATCGTGGGTTACATCTCGCTCGGCAAGGGCATCACGATCCATCATGAGGCCTGCTCGAACGCGCGCGCGCTCCAACGCAACCCGGAGCGCTTCACCAAGGTGTGGTGGGAGGGCGACAGCGCCGGGTCGTCCTTTCGCGCAGAGATCGAGATCGACGGCTGGGATCGCCACCGGCTGCTCGAGGACCTCTCGCGCTGCTTCGCCGAGGCCGGCGTCAACATCCTCGAGGCCCGTTGCACGACGGTCCATCCGATGATCAAGAACCGCTTCGTCGTCGAGGTCGGCGACACCGTGGCGCTGAAGAACTGCATCCAGCGCCTGCGCAATATCGACAGTGTCTTCGACGCCTACCGGGTGACGCCGGCCTGACGGGTCGCGCGCGCACCGGTGTGACGGGCGGGAGTGGCGAGCCGCTCCAGCTGGCGATCCCGCTCGGGGACTTCAGCGTCGACGCGCTGGGGGCCGCCGCCGGAGGGACCTGCACGATCGAGGCGGTCGCCCGCCAGGCGGTGTACTACTACCTCGCCGAGGCCGACAGCGGCCGCCCCGGCTGGCGGTACCCGCGGTTCCTCGGCGTGGAGGCCGGCCAGCGGGAGACGACTCTGTCGCTACGCATCGAAACCGCGGTCTGGGAGCGCTTCGTCGGCGAGGCCGAGCGCCAGCGGGTCCGACCGGAGCTGCTGCTGCGCCACGCGGTGCTGTTCTTGGCGGCCGACGTCGAGGCGGGACGGGTCGCGCGGCGGATGCTCGACGACCTGCGCGACGCCGGCTAGGCCGGGCTGACGACCGGCGCGGCGCCGAGCTCGACGAGCGTGTCCTGCAGCGCGCGCCGGCCGCGGTGGTGGAGCCCGTGGATCGAACTCTCCGTCTTGCCGACCAGCTCGCCGATCTCGGTCGGCGACAGGCCTGCGACGTGACGTAGGACGAGGACCTCGCGCTGGTCCTCGGGCAGGCTGTCGAGCGCCTCGCGCAGCGCGCGGTTGCGCTCGAAGTCGACGAGGTCGAGGCCGTGATCGGTCGTCCGGACCTCGTCGCAGGGCAGCGCGCGACGGACGCGCATGTGGTCGAGCGCGGCATTGCGAGCCACGCGCAGGATCCACGCGGTGAACGGCACGTCGCGCTCCTCGTACTTCCCGATGGCGGTCACCAGCTTCGCGAAGACGTTCTGGGTGATGTCCTCGGCCTCGTGGTGGTCGTGGACGAAGCTGCGGACGTAGCCGAGCACGTCGTCGGCGTAGCGGACGAAGAGGAAGTGGAGCGCCTCGCGGTCGCCCTGCTTGGCGCGCCGCACGGCCTCCGCGACCAGATCGTCGTGGCCGGCGCGCTCGGACGCCGGCTCGAAGCGCCGCCTGCGCGCGAATGGTGCGCCGTCGACGTCAGCGCTTCTGTCCCCTCTCATCTCATATCCCCTGAGGCCTCGCTAGTCCCGCTTCGATGTTCCCGGCGGCGCATGGGCCAGCGCCGTTCCGAGCACTGCGAGCCCAGCGTAAGGGAACTTTGGCGATCCAGCCAATTCTCGAAAAGAGGCTGGTATTCGGACGACTGTGGCACCGGCAGGAGAAGGCCGTGAATCCAACGAGGGTTCATTGCCTCGTGAAGTTGACCATCGGCTCCATCGTCGCGGACGCGGTCGGCGGGCTCTCCGCGGAGCCCAGCCGGCTGGCGGCGCACGCGCGCGAGGCCGCCCGCTACTACCTGGACGACAAGGAGAGCGGCCGGCCCGGCTGGCGCTATCCGCGGTTCGGCTGGGCCGAGCCCGAAGCGACCGACGGCTGCGCGCTCGCGCTGCCCGCCGAGGATCCCGTCCACGCCGCGCTCGCTCGCGAGGCCCAGCGCCAGGGCGTCATGAGCGAGCGGCTGCTCCACCACGCGCTGCTCTACCACCTCGCCGACGTCCACGCCGGCCGCGCCGTCCGCTGACCGCAAGTCTCCGCCGCGCGGCCGCGTTGTCCGTTCGTGGGACCTCGTGGACGAGTACTGCTCTGCATGCACGGCGCCAGCGCCGGCGGCGCCGAGCGGATGGCGATCGCCGAGGCGGCCGTGCTCGCCGAGACTCACGACGTCGTCGTCTCGGCGCCGCAGGGGCCGCTGCGAGCCGAGCTGGCGCCCTACGGCGAGATCGTGCGCGGCGCTGCGAACCTCCCGCTGTGGGGCGGCTCGCCGCGTCGCTGGGCCGCGAGCACGGCACGCACCCTGCTCGACGCCGTCCACCTCGCACGGGCGATCCGGCGCCTCGACGCCGACGTCGTGCTGACCAACAGCTCGGTGCTGATGGCGCCGGTGCTGGCCGCGCGGCTGACGCGCCGGCCGGTCGTCGTGCACGTGCGCGAGTCGATCGAGTCGAAGCTGACCGGGCCGGTCTTCGAGCTCCACCGCCGCCTCGCCACGACGGTCATAGTCATCGACGGCGAGCACGAGCGGCGCTTCTCCCGCAAGCGCGGCGGCGCCCGCGTCGCGACGATCCACGACGGCATCGAGCTCGCGCCGCCGCGCGCGCCGGGCCTGCGGCGCCTGCACGACCCGCTGCGACTCTGCTTGGTCGGCGGCGTCGCGCCGCGCAAGGGCCAGGACCTGGCGGTCGAGGCGGTCGGCAGCCTGGCGCGGGCGGGGATCGCGGCCGAGCTGACGCTCGTCGGGCGCGAGATCGACGCGCCGTTCGCCGCCCGAGTGCGGGAGCGCGCCGCCGCGCTCGGCGTCGCGGAGCGCGTGCGCTCCACCGGCGAGCTACCCAGCGTGGCCGGGGAGCTGGCGCGCGCCGACGTTCTGGTCGTCCCCTCGCGTGCCGAGCGGACGCCGCTGGCGATCATGGAGGCGATGGCCGAGGGCATCCCGGTCGTCGCGACCGACGTCGGCGGCGTCGCCGAGCTCGTGCTCGACCGGGAGACCGGCTGGCTGATCCCGCCCGGTGACGCGAGCGCGCTCGCCGCCGCGCTGACCGAGATCGCCGCCGATCCCACCCGCGCCTTGGAGATCGCCGCTCGCGCGCGTGCCCACGTCGCCGCCGAGTTCAGCCTCGCCGGCACGCTCGCGGGGGTGTGCGACGAGGTCGACCGGCTGATCGCGGGCCGCGCAAGGAGCGGAGCGGGCCGCCCGTTGATTGTCCGATGAGCGAGCCACAGCCAGTCAAGGTCGCGGTCGTCGGATACGGCTACTGGGGACCGAACATCGTCCGCAACGTCTCCGAGCGCCCGGAGCTCGAGCTCTGGGGCCTGTGCGAGCTGTCAGCCGAGCGTGCCGACCGCTTCCGCTCCCGCTTCCCGGGCGTGCGGGTGAGCCCGAGCTTCGAGGCAGTGCTCGCCGACCCCGATGTCGAGGCAGTCTCGATCGCAACGCCGCCCTCGACCCACTACTCGCTCGTGCGGGCCGCGCTCGAGGCGGGCAAGCACGTGCTGGTCGAGAAGCCGCTGGCGAACACGGCCGCCGAGGCGGAGCACCTCGTCGAGATCGCCGAGCGCCAGGGCCTCGTGCTGATGCCGGGCCACACCTTCCTCTACAGCCCGGCGGTCAACAAGATTCGCGACCTGATCGTGGGCGGCGCGCTGGGCGAGATCTACTTCGTCACCTCGGCGCGGATGAACCTCGGCATCTACCAGCCGGACGGCGTCATCCGCGACCTGCTCCCGCACGACCTCTCGATACTGCTGCACTGGCTCGACGGCCGCGTCACGACCGTCGCGGCGTCGGGTTCGACGGTATTCCAGCAGGGCGTGCCGGAGACCGCCTTCCTGACGCTCGGCTTCGAGGGCGGCACGACGGCGAACATCCAGATCTCGTGGCTCGCGCCGCGCAAGGTCCGCCAGACGGTGGTCGTCGGCAGCAAGCAGATGGTCGTCTACGACGACATGGCGCTCGACGGCGCGGTCCGCGTATACGACCGCGGCGTCGACTTCGAGCTCCAGCCGTCCGCAAGCTTCGGCGAGCACCAGCTGACCTACCGCTCCGGCGACATGGTCGCGCCGCGGCTCGACCCCGCCGAGCCGCTCGGCCTCGAGCTGGCCGACTTCGCGGCGGCCGTCCGGACCGGCCGGACGCCGCGGTCGCACGCCGGCCTCGGGACCGAGATCGTCGCGGTCATCGAGGCGGCCCACGAGTCGCTCGCCGAGAATGGGCGTCCCGTTGCGGTCCAGCCCTCGCTCAGCCGCGCCTGAGCTGGGCGGCGCCTGCGGCGCTGCCCGTTTTTCCTCCTTCGTGCCGCGGCAGCGCCCGTGGCCTCGGCGCGTTGATCGGACATGATCGGCGGCACGCCCACATCCGACGTCGCGGTCGCGGTAGCGGATACGGCGACGCCCTCGCCCGCGAATGCGCTGACCGACCTCGCGCCGGCGTTCGACACCAGAGCGGAGCGGTCGGCAAAGCCAGCCGCCGGCGACCGCGTGATCGACCAGCGCGGGCGGCTGTTGCGCCGCCTGCTGCTCGTCGCCGACATCACCGCGCTCGGCGCGGCGCTCGCGCTCGCGGAGTCGACGCTCGGGCAGTTGCGCGCGGTCGACCTCGCGCTGCTGCTGCTCAGCCTGCCGCTCTGGGTGCTCGTCTGCAATGGCCACCGGCTCTACCACCTGGAGAGCCACCGCGCCGACTTCCGCGCGGCCGACGAGATCGGGCCGGTTCTGCAGATGACGACGATCTGGAGCTGGGGGACGCTGTTGCTGACCTCGCTCGTCCATCCCGGCGCCGGGCAGGTCGCCAAGGTCGCGCTGTTCTGGGCGCTCAGCGTCATCCTGCTGATGACGCTGCGGTCGGTCGTGCGCGCCTACGCGCGGCGGCAGCCCTGGTACGTCCAGCATGCGCTCGTGATCGGGCCCCGCTCGCAGGCGAACGCGATCGTGCGCAAGATCGCGCGCCATCCCGAGTGGGGGATCGAGGCCCAGGCGCGCGCCGCGATCCCCCGCAGCGAGCGGGCCTCGCTGCGCTTCGTGCGCAGCGGCGACATCGACACGGTGACCACCGACACCGACCTGATCGAGCTCGCGCGCGACCTCGCCGTCGACCGCGTGATGCTCGCTCCGGCGCTCAGCCACTCGCCGGCGCGCGCCGACCTCATCTCCGGCCTGAGCGAGCTCGGCGTCCACGTCGACCTGATCCCGAGCTGGTCGGACTTCGTCGGCGCGCGGCTCGACGTGCACGAGATGGAGGGCATGCCGCTGCTGACGATCCCGCGTACGCGGCTGCGCCGCTCGGCCTTCCGGCTCAAGCGCGCGTTCGACCTGATCGGCGCCACGCTGGCGCTGGCGCTGTTCGCACTGCCGATGCTCGTCTGCGCGATCGCGATCAAGCTCGACACGCGCGGGCCCGCCCTGTTCCACCAGCGCCGGGTAGGTCGCGACGACGAGCCCTTCGAGCTGCTCAAGTTCCGCTCGATGCACGACGGCGCCGACGGGCGCAAGGACGACGTCGCCAGGCTGAACTTCCACGGCGGAGGCAACGGCAGCGGCATGTTCAAGATCCGTGAGGACCCGCGCACGACCCGCGTCGGCGCGTTCCTGCGGCGCTACTCGCTCGACGAGCTGCCGCAGCTGATCAACGTCGTCCGCGGCGACATGAGCCTGGTCGGCCCGCGACCGCTGATCGAGGACGAGGACCGCCAGGTCGAGGGCCGCTTCCGCAAGCGGATCGGGCTCACCCCGGGGCTGACCGGTCCATGGCAGGTCCACGGCCGCTCGGAGATCCCGTTCGAGGAGATGGTCAGTCTCGACTACCTCTATGTGACCAACTGGTCGCTGTCCGGCGATGCCAAGCTGTTGATGCGCACGCTGCCGGCGGTGCTGCGCCGATCGGGCGCCTACTGATGGCTCGCGCGCACGGCCCGCACGTCCTGATCGTCGTCCAGAACCTTCCAGTCCCGCTCGACCGGCGCGTGTGGATGGAGTGCAAGGCGCTCACCTCCGCCGGCTACCGCGTGTCGGTGATCTGCCCGCAGGGCGACGGCGACAGTCGCTTCGAGCGCCTCGACGGCGTCGAGATCCACCGCTACCCGCCGCCGCGCGCCGCGACCGGGCTGGCGAGCTACGCCTGGGAGTTTGCGTACTGCTGGCTGCGCACCGCCGCGCTCGCGCTACGAATCTTCCGCCGCGACCGCTTCGACGTCATCCAGGGCTGCAACCCGCCCGACACCTACTTCGCGTTGGCGCGGCTGTTCCGGCCGTTCGGGGTCCGGTACGTCTTCGACCACCACGACCTCTGTCCCGAGCTCTACGAGTGCCGCGACCCGGGCCGCGCGCCGTCGCGCGTCATGCTCGGCGCGCTGCGCCTGCTCGAGCGGGCGACCTACCGCACGGCCGACCACGTCATCACCACCAACGAGACCTATCGCGAGCGCGCTCGCGAGCGCACCGGCAAGCCCGAGGCCGACTTCACCGTGGTGCGCAGCGGTCCCGACCCGAGCGCGATGCGTCGCCGCTACCCGGTCGCCGACCTGCGCAACGGGCGCCGTCACCTCTGCTGCTACCTCGGGATCATGGGCGTCCAGGACGGCGTCGAGAACGTCGTGCGCGCGGCCGCCTCGATCAGGCACGATTTCGACCGCGAGGACGTCCAAATCGCCCTGCTCGGCTTCGGCGACACGCTCGAGCGACTGCGCGCGCTGACGACTGAGCTCGGGCTCGACGACATGGTGACCTTCACCGGCCGCGTCGAGCCGCCGGCGATCGGCGCATACCTGTCGACGGCGGCGCTCGGCATCTGCCCGGACCCGAAGACGTCGTTCAACGACGCCTCGACGATGAACAAGGTGCTCGAGTACATGGCCCACGAGCTGCCGGTCGTCTCGTTCGACCTCGCCGAGACCCAGAACGCCGCGGGCGAGGCCGCCCACTACGTGCACTGGAGCGGCGATCCCAGCGGCGACGCGCGCTCGCTCGCCAAGGCGATCGTCGCGCTGCTCGACGACCCGCTCCGGCGCAGCGCGATGGGCCACCGCGGGCGCGCGCGGATCGTGGACGGGCTCGGCTGGCCCGACCAGGCCGTGCGCTACGTGCGCGCCTATGACCGCCTGCTGGGCCTCCCCGAGCCTGCGACCGCGCCGCCCGACCGCCCGACCGCGGCCGACCCGGTGCCCGCGTGAGCACCGCCGTCGCCCTGCTGGCGCTGATCGTCGGCCTGCCCGGGCTGGCAGCCGCCGCCCACCTCGGACTGCTCGCGCTGGCGTCGCTGCTCTACCGCGAGCGCTACATCTGGGCGGTGCCGCCGGTCCGCTTCCTGGTGCTGGTTCCGGCCCACGACGAGGCGCGGGTGATCGAGGGCTGCCTGCGCGCGATCGAGGCCGACCGGCGACCGACCGACAGCGTCCTGGTGGTCGCCGACCGCTGCACCGACGCGACCGCGAGCATCGCTCGCTCGCTCGGGGCGCGGGTGCTGGAGCGGGGGCCGGGCGACGAGCCGGGGCGCGCCGCCGCCCGCCAGGCCGGGCTCGAGCACGCACGTGACCTCGAATGGGACGCCGTCCTGATGCTCGACGCCGACTCGATCGTCGAGCCGGGCTTCTTCGCGGCCTGCGAGCAGGCGCTTGCCGCCGACGTCGTCGCGGTCCAGGCGCGCAGCGAGGGCGAGCAGGGACGGACGCTGGCGGCCGAGGCGGCCGTCGCCGCCTTCACCCTGCAGGGGATCACGATCCCCCGTGGGCGCGACCGGCTCGGCGTGTCGGTGCGCCTGCGCGGCACCGGAATGGCGATCCGCCGCGCGGTCGCGCTGCGCCACAGCTTCAGCGCACCCGCCTCCGAGGACCTCTTCTTCACGCTCGACCTACTGCTCGAGGGCGGCCGCTGCCGCCACGTCGACACAGCCCGCCTGCGCTCGGCCGGCGCTGGCGACTGGGGGACGTTCGGCGGCCAGAAGCTGCGCTACGAGGCTGGCCGGATGGCCGCCGCCCGCGCCTACGTGCCGCGCCTGCTGCGACGCGCGCTGCGCGAGCGCGACGCGGCCTGTCTCGAGGCCGCCTGGTTCCTCGCGACGCCGCCGTTCGCGCTGACGGCCGTGTCGCTGCTGGCCGGCGGCGCGCTCGCCGCGGCGGTCCAGGCGTGGCCGGTCGCGGCGCTGATGGGAGCCGGACTGCTGACGCTCGTCTTCGCCCTGGCGACCGGTCTGCTCCAGGCGCGGGCGCGGCTGCGCACCTGGCTGGCGCTGCTCGCGGCGCCCTGGTACCTGGCTTGGAAGCTCGTCGTCCAGGTTCGCGCGCTGGCGAGCGTGGTGCGCGGCGACGACTACTACGAGCCGACCGCACGGGTCTGAGCGGCGATGGCCGTAGAGGTCAAGCCGATCGGCGTGGCCGACGCGGGCGCCGCGGCCGAGTACCTGCACGCCAACCTCGACGGCGACGTCTCGGCCGAGACCTGGGCGCGCGCGACCGCCGTGCCGTGGGACGTCGAGCAGCCGAACCACGGCTTCCTGCTCGCCGACGGCGGGCGCGTCGTCGGCGTCTACCTCGCCTTCTACTCCGAGCGCCGGATCGACGGGCGTCGCGAGCGCTTCTGCAACCTCGGCGCGTGGTGCGTCGACCCCGACTACCGCTTCCACGGCCTGCGGCTGCTGCAGGCGCTGCTCGCCCAGGACGACTTCACGTTCACCGACCTTTCGCCGAGCGGCAACGTGCCGGAGCTCAACGCCAAGCTCGGCTTCAGCTTCCTCGACACGACGACCTGGCTGACGCCGAACCTGCCGTGGCCGTCGCTGCCGCTGCGCACGCGCGTCAGCTCGGATCCCGACGTGATCGCCGCGACGCTGAGCGCCGACGAGCTCGCGGTCTACCGTGACCACGCCGGCGCGCTGGCCGCGCGCCATGTCGTCTTGCGGCGCGGCGACGACTGGTGCTACGTGATCTTCCGCAAGGACCGGCGCAGGGGCCTGCCGCTGTTCGCCTCGCTCCTGCACGTCAGCGATCCCGTCCAGCTGCGCCGCTTCGCACGCCCGCTGGCCCGCCACCTGCTGCTGCGTCACGGCGCCGTCGCGACGCTGGCCGAGCGGCGGGTCGTGAGATATCGGCCGCTCGGCTCGTTGGTGGTTGGAACGCCCCGACGCAAGATGTACCGCAGCCCGCGACTGCAGGCGGCGCAGATCGACTATCTCTACAGCGAGTTGGTCTGCGTGCCTTGGTAGCCGGCTCGCACGACCGACACCACTGAGATGCCACGCCTACTGCACGAGATCGTCGCCGACAGCGCCGCCCGCGACGCTGACGCGCCAGCCGTCACGTTCAAGGACGCGACGGTCGGCTACGCGCGGCTGTGGGACGGCGCGCGACGCTTCGGCGCGGGCCTTGCGGCGCTCGGCCTGGAGGGTGGGGAGCGCGTCGCGATCTACCTCGACAAGCGGGTCGAGACGGTGACGGCGCTGATCGGCAGCTCGGTGGCCGGCGGCGTCTTCGTGCCGATCAACCCGTTGCTCAAGCCGCACCAGGTCGGTCACATCCTCGGCGACTGCGACGTCCGGGTGCTCGTCACCTCGCCCGAGCGGCTCGAGCTGCTGCGCGACGAGCTGCGCGACCGCCCGACCGTCGAGCACGTGATCGTCGTCGGCGAGCGACCGGCGGCAGCCGGCGACCGGCCGCGGGAGCACGCCTGGGACGACGTCGCGGGCGCCGAGCCGGTGACCGGCCGCGGGGATGCGGGCGATGACGGCGACGTCGCGGCGATCCTCTACACCTCGGGCAGCACCGGCAAGCCCAAGGGCGTCGTGCTCTCGCACCGCAATCTCGTCGTCGGGGCGACGAGCGTCGCCGGATACCTCGCCAACGACGCCTCGGACACGATCCTCGCCGTGCTGCCGCTGAGCTTCGACGCGGGTCTGAGCCAGCTGACCACCGCGTTCGCCGTCGGCGCGCACGTCGTGCTCGTCAACTACCTGCTGCCCGGGGAGGTCGTCAAGCTCTGCGCCGAGCACCGCGTGACCGGCCTGACCTGCGTCCCGCCGCTCTGGTTGCAGCTCGCCGACCGCGACTGGCCGGTCGAGGCGACGGCGAGCATGCGCTACTTCGCCAACACGGGAGGCCGGATGCCGCGCGCGACGCTGGACCGGTTGCGGGCGATCTTCCCGGGCGCCGCGCCCTACCTGATGTACGGCCTGACCGAGGCGTTTCGCTCGACCTATCTCGATCCGGCCGAGGTCGACCGCCGGCCGGACTCGATCGGCAAGGCGATCCCGAACGCCGAGATCCTCGTCGTCGGCGAGGATGGCGCGCGCTGCGCGCCCGGGGAGGAGGGCGAGCTGGTCCACCGCGGGCCGCTCGTCGCGCTCGGCTACTGGAACGACCCGCAGCGCACCGCCGAGCGCTTCCGGCCGCCGCCCGCCTGGGCCGACGGCGTTCGCGAGGACGAGCTGGCCGTCTGGTCCGGCGACACCGTCGTCGCCGACGGCGACGGCTTCCTCGCGTTCGTCGGCCGTCGCGACGAGATGATCAAGACGTCGGGCTACCGCGTCAGCCCGAGCGAGGTCGAGGAGGTCGTCCACGCGACCGGCCTGGTGCGCGACGCGGTCGCGCTCGGCGTCGACGACGAGCGCGTCGGGCAGCGGATCGTCCTCGTAGCGAGCCCGCCGGCCGGCGTCGAGCTGGACCCGGACGAGCTGCTCGCCGAGCTCAAGCGCCAGCTGCCGCCGTTCATGGTCCCGCGCGAGGTCGTGGTGCGCAGCGAGCTGCCGCGGTCGCCGAACGGCAAGTTCGATCGCAACGCGCTGCGCGACGAGGCCGTGCCCGTCGCGGTGGGGGCGGCGCCTTGACGGCGTCTGCGCCCACTGCCGCGGCGAGCGTCGCCGAGACCTTCGGGCGCGCCGAGGGAGCGCTCGCCGTCGGCGGGATGCCGGTCGACCGGCTCGCCGCGCGCGTCGGCAAGACGCCGTTCTTCGCCTACGACCGCGCCCTGCTGAGCGACCGCGTCGCGCTGCTGCGCGCGATGCTGCCGGACGACGTCGAGCTCAGCTACGCGATCAAGGCCAACCCGATGCCGGCGGTCGTCCAGCACCTCAGCGGTCTCGTCGACTCGTTCGACTGCGCGTCGGCGGGCGAGCTGGGAGTCGCGCTCGACACGACGCTCGGCGCCGAGAGGATCAGCTTCGCCGGACCCGGCAAGACGCCCGCCGAGCTGACCCAGGCGGTCGCCGCGGGGATCACGATCGAGCTCGAGTCCGAGACCGAGGCCGACCGCGTGATCGCGATCGGCGGGCAGCTCGGGCTGCGGCCGCGCGTCGCGGTGCGGGTCAACCCCGACTTCCAGGTCAGGGGCTCGGGGATGCGCATGGGGGGCGGTGCGCAGCAGTTCGGCGTCGACTCCGAGCGCGTCCCCGCGCTGCTCGGCCTGCTGGCCGCCGCCGACCTCGACCTGCTCGGCTTTCACATCTTCGCCGGCTCGCAGAACCTCAACGCTGACGTCCTCTGCGAGGCCCAGCGCCAGACTGTCGAGCTCGCGCTGCGACTCGCCGATGTCGCGCCGGAGCCGCTGCGCTACCTCAACGTCGGGGGCGGGTTCGGCATCCCGTACTCCGAGCGCGACGCGCCGCTCGACCTGGCGGCGGTCGGCACCAACTTGGAGCAGCTGATGGCGGAGGCGATCCGCCCGCGGCTACCGGAGGCGCGTGTGGTCGTCGAGCTCGGCCGCTACATCGCCGGCGAGTGCGGCGTGTACGTCACACGGGTGGTCGACCGCAAGCAGTCGCGCGGCAAGACGTTCCTCGTCGTCGACGGTGGCCTGCACCATCAGCTCGCCGCGTCGGGGAACTTCGGCCAGGTGATCCGGCGCAACTACCCGGTTGCGCTCGCCAGCCGGATCGACGCGCCGCCTGTCGAGACGGTCAGCGTCGTCGGCTGCCTCTGCACGCCGCTCGACCTGCTCGCCGCCGACGTCGAGCTGCCGCACGCCGAGCCGGGCGACCTCGTCGCCATCTTCCAGGCGGGCGCCTACGGCCTGACCGCGAGCCCGACGGCGTTCCTGGGCCATCCCGAGCCCGGCGAGGTGCTCGTCTAGCCCTCGAGGCGCTTCACCCACCTTTCCGGACAGGCGTCCACCGGCTTCGAGATTTCTCAAGCCGCCGAATGAAGTCTGTCGATATTGGGCACCTACCCAGTGGAGGCGCCGGGGGTACCCAGCTCCGGAGCCCTCCGAGCCCAATACGGAGGGGGTCCAGATGTGGAAGGCCTGTGTGATGACCGTCCTCGCGGCGGTCTGTCTAGCGAGCCCGGTTTCGGCTGCGCCGCGCGACGGCGACCGCGACGGGCTGCCCGATCGCTGGGAGCGTCAGAACGGGCTGCCGGCGACGAAGGCTTCGGCGGCCGGCGACCCGGACCGCGACGGCTTGCGCAACAAGCGTGAGTACCGCTCGCGGTTGAACCCGCGCCGCGCCGATAGCGACGGCGACGGCTACGGTGACCGCGTCGAGCTGCGGGCCGGGACCAACCCGCGCAACGCCGCCAGCCGCCCACGCGCCCCGCGTCGCCCGCGGGTGCCGTGGCTGCCTTGGTGGCCCGATCCTGCGCCAGCGCCCGATCCTGCGCCTGAGCCGGGCCCTGCGCCCGAGCCGGGCCCTGCGCCCGAGCCGGGCCCTGCGCCTGAGCCAGAGCCGGACCCGGGTCCTGAGCCCGAGCCTGAGCCGGACCCCGAGCCGGACCCGGACCCCGAGCCGGACCCGGACCCCGAGCCCGAGCCTGAGCCCGAGCCCGAACCGGAGCCCGACCCGCCGAGCGCCGATTTCAGCCACAGCCCCGCGGCGCCGACCACCGGCCAGCAGGTGACCTTCGACGCCAGTCCGTCGACCTGCGCAGCCGCGCCGTGCAGCTACAGCTGGCGTGACGTCAACAACGGCACCTGGCCGCTCGGCAGCGGCGCGGCGCTGGACTTCACCTTCCAGAACGCCGGCGCCAAGCACGTCCAGCTGACGGTCACCGACGCGCGCGGCGCAAGCGACCAGACGGTGCAGGTCGTCAACGTCGCCACCCCCAGCGAGCCACCGCCGCCGCCACCACCGCCACCACCACCCCCGCCACCGCCACCGCCGCCACCACCGCCGACCGGCACCTGCGACCGCACGGCGGCTAGCGCGTCGACGCTGACGAGCGAGTGGAGCGCGGCGAGCGCCGGCCAGACGATCTGCCTAGCGCCGGGGAGCTACGGCACCTTCCGCGGCGGCGCGAAGTCCGGCGTCGTCACGGTCCGCTCGGAGTCCACCCAGGCGGCATCGCTGAGCATCGACTTCGCCGCGGTCGACAACGTGCGCGTCGACAGCGTCACCGTCACCGGCGCCTCGATCCGCAACTCGAGCCGCAACGTGACGATCTCGAACAGCCGCTTCACCGGCATCGCCTTTATCTCGGCGGGCGCGGTCGCCGACGCGAACATCGTGCTCGACGGCAACACCCACGTTGGCATCGACACCTGCTCGACTTGCTGGGCCGGTCGCGTGCACGTGATCTCCGAGGGCGGGCAGACGACCGGCGTCACGGTCAGCGGCTCCCTCTTCGACGGAGGCAACAGCGACGGCGTGCGCGCCGACGCCGACGGCATCCGGATCGTCGGCAACGAGTTCCGCAACCTGCGCGACGAGGATCCGTTCCATTCGGACCCAATTCAGATATATGGAGGAGAGCGGGTCCTGATCAGAGGTAACCTGTTCGTCGGTGGGGGCGGAGGCCCCAACGGCGACGTCTCGGCCGCGGTGATGATGGCCGACGGCGGAGCGGACAACATCGTCGAGCACAACGTGATCACGCCTGGAAACCACGCCTATCCGCTGACCTGGTACTCGGACAGCGGCTCGATCATCCGACACAACACCTTCGTGCCCGGAACCTGCAACTTCAACATTCCCTGCGGAACGATCAACCTCGACGCGAAGCCCGCCAACGACCCGGGTGTCGGGACCGTGATCCGCGACAACGTGCTCGGCCAGATCGGTGCGATCCGCGCGACCTACAGCGGCGACCACAACCTGCTCGCCAACCAGGGCCCGGGCGGTCCCGGCGACATCAGCGGCCTGCCGATCTTCTCCGGCGGCCAGAACCCCACCACCTATGCCGGCTTCCGCCTCGCGAGCAACTCGCCGGGCAAGGGCGCGGCGTCCGATGGAACCGACATGGGCATTCCGTGAGCGCAGGCGCCGGCCGCTTGGGACGGCGCCTGCTGCTGGTCCCCGTCGCGGTCGCGGTCGTCCTCGCCGTTCCGGTCGGTGCGGCGAAGACCAGCGACCGCGACGGCGACCGATTGCCCGACCGCTGGGAGGAGCGCTACCGGCTGGCCGTCGCCAAGCCATCGGCGTGGGCCGACCCTGACCGCGATGGGCTGCGCAATCGGGGGGAGATCAAGCGTCGCACCCATCCCCGCCGCGCCGACACCGACCGCGACGGGCTGCGCGACGGGCCCGAGGTCCACCGCTTCAAGACCAACCCGCGTCGCCGCGACAGCGACGGCGACGGCTACGGCGACAAGCGCGAGATCCGCGCCGGCACCGATCCGCGCCGACGGGCCAGCCATCCACCCGGGTTGCCGGACGTCGAACCCGGCGCGGCACCGGGAGGCACGCCCGGTGGGCCGGGAGCCCCGCCGGCCGGCGGCTTCCCGAACCCCGCCTCGACGGGCGTCCCGCCGGGCTGGTTCCCGAGCCGGGTCCTGACGAGCACCCTCACGGTGACCGAGGCTGGCGCGGTCGTCGAGGACGTCCAGCTCGACGACGCCGATCTCGTCGTCGCCGCTCCCAACGTGACGATCCGCCGCGTCAAGTTGCGCGGCGGCCAGATCACGAACTTCGCCGGGCCGGACTGCCAGCCTGGCATGACGATCGAGGACACGACGCTCGAGCCGCCGCCCGGCGCGTCGTCCTCGCCCGACGGCGAGGGCGTGATCGAGGCTGGCGGCTATACGGCGCGCGGGATCGAGATCTGGCGCCGCGCGGAGGGCTTTCGCGCGAGCGGGAACGGCGAGCCGGGCTGCGGCCCGGTGCGGATCGAGGACAGCTTCGCGAAGATCGTCATCCCGCTTGCGGGCGGGGGCTGCGACGACAGCTACCACTCCGACGGCATCCAGGGCTACGGCGGACCGCCGACGACGGTCGTCAACGTCACGATCGACTTCAAGGAGGCGTGGTGCGGCACCGCGCCGTTCTTCTTCCCGAAGGATCAGGGCAACACCAGCGTGGCGATCGACCGCCTTCTCGTGATGGGCGGCGGCTACCCGTTCCGGCTCGGCGTCCCCGGTCCGGTGTCGGGGCTGCGGATCGTCGCGGGGTCGTGGGTGTTCGGGCCGATCGACGTCGCCTGCTCGGTGGTGACCAGCTGGGACGCGGCGATCGTCAAGATCGACGCCGACTACCAGGTGCAGTCGACCGTGCGGTCGCAGCCCTGCAACACCGACACCGGCGGCTAGCTCTCCGGCGGCCAGGGCGCCGCGCTACGCTGCCGGCTCGTGGAGACCGGTGACGCCCCCCTGATCGACGACGTCCGCGACCTGCTCGTCAAGACGCTCGGCATCGAGGATCGTGCCGGCACGCTCGACGCGGCGACGCCGCTGTTCGGCACGCTGCCCGAGCTCGACTCGATGTCGGTGTTGGAGCTGGTCTACGCGATCGAGCAGCGCTTCGGCGTCGAGGTGGAGGGCGACGAGGTGACCGTCGAGGCCTTCGAGACGCTCGGCAGCCTGACCGAGTTCGTGGCCGGCAAGCTCGACTGACCCGCAAGGACTCGCCGCTCGATCGCGTTGATCGAGAGAAGATGCGCCTCGGAGCCAGAATCCGATCGCTGTCCCGGCACCGCCTGGGCCTGGCGGTCAGCGTCCTGATCGCGGCTGGCGCGGCGCTGCTGAGTGTCGCCACGATCAGCCTCGCGCCGCCCGGGGTCCACTCGCGCTCGGTCGACATCGCCGCCGCGTCGACGCAGGTCATGCTCGACACGCCCGACTCGCTGATGGTCGACGTCCGTCAGGACGCGGCGATGCTCGACGGCTTCACCGACCGTGCGGTGCTGCTCGGCAACGTGATGACGCGCGAGCCTGTCCGCCTCTACATCGCCAAGAAGGCCGGCATACCGGTCGAGGCGCTGATGGTCGAGGCGCCGCTGACGGCGCGTCAGCCGCGGCGCCGGCGCGTCGAGCCGGGCCGCGAGATGCACGTCACCGACGTCGTCGCGACGAGCAACCAGCACCGGCTCAGCATCCAGGCCGATCCGACCGTACCGCTGATCGACGTCTACGCGCAGGCGCCGACGGCCGCCGGCGCCGAGGCGATCGCCAACGCCGCCGTCGACGGCTTGCGCCGCTACCTCGACGACGTCGCGACCGAGAGCGGCACGCCGTCACGGGCCCAGCTCGAGCTCGTCCAGCTGGGCCGTGCGCACGGCGAGGTCATCAACGCGGGCAGCGGCGTCCAGGTCGCGCTCGTGGCGTTCCTGCTGACGTTCGCGATCTGCTGCGCGCTGGTGGTCTTCGTCGATCGCGTCAGGCGCGGCTGGCGACTCGCGGAGCTGCCCGAGCCACGGCCGACCGACTGAGCGCCGCGATGGAGCTCCTGCCGATCCTCCGGCTCGCCTGGCGGCAGCGGATCGCGCTCGCGGTCGGCGCGCTGCTGGCGATCGCGCTCGGCGTCGCCGTCGGCCGGTCGGCCGCGACGACGCCCGAGCAGTGGACGGCCTCGACGCGGCTCGTCCTCGACACCCCGAGATCGCAGGTCATCCACGCGGCGCCGCGCGAAGTCGACGACCTCGGCTGGCGCTCCAAGGTGCTCGCCACCCTTGCGCTCGGCGACGACGTCCGGGCGCGGGTCGCGCGCGCGGCAGGCATCGCGCCCGAGCAGCTTGCGACGGTCGACCCGTCGCTGAGCACGCCGCTGCTGCCGGCGACGCTGCCGCGGCGCGCGGCAGAGGTCGCCGCGGAGGCCGCCGCGACGCCGTACCGGCTGACCGTGGTCGCCGACGGCGTGCTGCCGGTGGTGTCGCTGACCGCCAGCGCGCCGGGCCGCGCGTCCGCGATCGGGCTGGTCGAGTCCGCGCGCGACGCGGTGGTCGCCCTCGTGCCGCCGCGCGACGAGCGGCGCGATCGGCCGAACGTCGTCGTCGAGCCGGTCGGCGCCGTCGGCGTCGAGCTGTCGGAGAGCGGTCGCGGCGCCTCCGCGGCGCTGCGCCCGCTGCTCGCGGCGCTCGGTGGCTTCGCCCTGTGGGGCGCCGCGGTGCTGGCGCTCGCCGCGCTGGCTAGGAGCCGGGCCGGACGCTGGCGGGGACCAGCCGGCGCAGCCGCGCGACGCCGCGGCTTGGCAGGACGCGGCCCAGCAGCCTGATCACGGTCGTCCAGGCGCTCGGGAAGAGCAGCCGCAGGGCGACGGCGTAGGCCGGCCCGCCGGTCGCGGCGACGCCGAGCAGCAGCTCGATCGGCGACGCGCCCACGCTGTCGAGCGCCGCGTAGGCCGGGACGGCCGCGCCCGCGAACGCGAGGCACGAGACCGCGGCGGGGCCGGCGTCGCGCCACAGCTGACCGATCGCCGACTGCCCGCTGCCGCGCAGCATCAGCGCGTAGGCGAACCAGAGGAAGGCCGCGTGGACGACGGCGGCGACCAGGGCGACGGCCGCCAGCCCGAGCGGCGCGAAGACGTAGACGCCGGCCGCGTAGACGAGGAAGTGCGCCCAGCCGTAGCCGAGCAGCGCGCGCGTGCGGCCCATCGCCATCAGCGACGAGCCGGCGACGTCGGCGACCAGCGTCGCGGCGCCGCCGATCGCGAGGATCTGGGTCGGCAGCACGGCGGGCTCCCAGGCCGCGCCGAACACCCAAGGGATGATCGCCGGCGCGAGGATCGCGAGCCCGACGAGGACCGGGAACAGGACGATCGTCACCGTCCTGACCATCTGCGTCCGGACGCGCGCGAGCTCCTCGGGATCGGCGGTGCGCGAGAGGACGGGAAAGGCGAGCATCCCCATCACCGAGCTGACCTTCTTCTGGTACTCGACGGCGAGTGAGTAGGCGCGGAAGTAGTAGCCGGCCTGGGCGGCGCCGAGGCGCATGCCGACCAGCGCGTAGTCGCAGTTGCGGAAGCCGACCCAGCTGATCGACGCCAGCGAGGCCGGCAGGCCGTACTCGAGGATCTCGCGTGCTCGGGCGACGTGGAGGCGCGGTGGCGGGGCGGGCGCCGCGATCCAGACGAGCGTCGCCGCGACGACCATGCTGACCACGACGGCGTAGACGAGCGCCTCGGCGTCGAGGCCGGCGAGCGCCAGTCCGACGCCGACGGCGGCGCGCACGACGACCGACGTGATCTCGATGACGCTCAACGTCCCGAACGCGAGCCGGCGGCGCAGCAGCGCCGCCGGCACCGTCGCCAGCGCGCCGATCAGGAAGGCGGGGATCGACATGCGGACGAGATCGGCGGTGCGGGCGCCGAACAGCGGGTCGATCACGCTGCTCGCCAGCACGAGCGTCAGCCCGGCGAGCAGGCCGCCGGCGATCAGCGTCAGCGCGAACCCGGTCTGCAGGTGCGCGCGCGTGAGCTCCTTGCGCTGCACGAGCGCGCTGCCGACGCCCTCGGTCGGGATGAACAGCGCGAGCTCGGTGACGATCAGGGCGATCGCGAAGCGGCCGAACTCGGCCGGCGAGATCAGCCGCGCGAGCACGACCATCGAGCCGAACAGCACGACCTCGATCAGTGGCCGCGCGAGCATGCTCCAGCGCACGCCGCGGACGGCGGCGGCGCCGAGATCGGGGCGCTCCTTCTCCTGCTCGCTCATCCGCTCGGAGCCTCGCCACCGGCCGCCACACGACGCCTGAGCGCCAGCGACAGGTCGATCAGCCGCCGCCGCTGCGCGGTCGGTGCGGCGAGCAGCACGGTCCAGGCGAGCGCGGCCGGCGTCGCGCGGCGGCGCAGCGACGCGCGGAAGGCGCGCCGGGCGGCGCGCGGCTCGCCCTCGTCGACCAGCATCCGGCCGATCGCGCGCAGCTCGCGCGCCAGCACGGCGTCGGCATGCGCCCTGTCGCCGACCAGGTCGGGGTGAGTCTGGCGGACCTCGAGGGCGGCGCGTCGGACCGCGAGCAGGTTGGCGGTGATCTGGGCGTCGTGGCGGCGGTAGCGGACGAGGATGCGCGGGTCGTAGTGGAAGCGCGCGCCGGCCGCGAGCGCGCGCAGCCAGTAGTCGTAGTCCTCGGCCGGCAGGTGCTCGACGAACGGCCCGAGCCGCTCGTAGAGCGACCGCCGCAGCAGCGTCGAGGACGGACAGATCAGGTTGGCGTCGAACAGCGCCCGTGCGAACGGCTCGCGGTCGAGCACGCCGTAGGAGCCGCCGGGCACGTCCCAGCGCGACTCCTCGAGCCCGAAGATCCAGACCGCGCCGAACGCGATGTCGATGCCCGGATCGGCGTCGAGCGCGGCGAGCTGGCGCGCGAGCTTGTCCGGCGCCCAAACGTCGTCGGCGTCGCACTTGGCGAGGTAGTCGCCGCGGGCGGCGCGGCAGCCGCGGTTGAGCGCGTTGGCGTGGCCGCCGTTGGGCTGGCGGATCGTGCGGACCGCGCTGCCGAGCTCGCGCAGCACGTCGGACGTGCCGTCGGTCGAGCCGTCGTCGACCACGATCACCTCGTCGGGCGGGCGCGTCTGCTCGAGGATCGCCGTCAGCGTCTCGCCGAGGTGCCGCTCGGCGTTGTAGGCGGTGACGACGGCGCTGACCGACGGGCTCATGAGGTCACCGGAGCGCGCTCGCGGTCGCGCGGCGGTGGCACGTCGCCGGCGTTCCAGAGGCCGCTCGCCAGGCCGTGGTCGTACGGCACCGGGGCGGGAGCGGCCGGCACCGCGACCTTCGGCGTCGCGGCTGTCTGGGCGACCGCCACGAGCCCCGCGATGTAGAGGAAGGCGTAGACCCCGTGGGCGAACGACAGCACGTCGTAGAGCGTCGCCACGACGAGGAAGCAGGCGCCGGCGCAGGCTCCCACGAGTGCGATCGACGCCCGCGACGGATCGCCGTCGGCGAGCGCGCGACGCGCGGCGAGGATCACCGCGATCGGGATCAGCAGGAACGCCGCGAGCCCGAGCACGCCCATCTCGACGAGCCGGTGGAGGATCTCGGAGTCGAGGATCCGGTAGGTCTCGTGGTCGTAGCTGCCGAAGCCGCGACCGAAGGCGAAGTGCGTCCAGAGGTCGGGGCGGACGGCGTCGTAGTCGGCTACGCGGTCGCTTACCGTGGGGACGTCGACGCGGTCCGGGCGCAGGAACTGATTGACGGTCGAGCCGATCGCGCCGGGGGAGAGGATCCGTGCCAGCGCGAGCAAACCGATCGCGAGCGGGGCGAGCCGCAACACTTCGCGCGGGCGCAGCGCGAGCAGCGTCGCGAACACCGCCAGCGGCGCCAGCAGCGCACTCTTGCGGTAGGTCGCGAGCATCGCGGCGAGCAGCAGGCCCGCGGCGAGCCCGTAGAGCAGCCGCCGCTGCCAGCCGCGCGAGTCGACGAAGCGGGTCAGCGCGACCGGCAGGGCGAGCGCCAGCATCGTGACCGCCTCGAGGCCGACCTCGGCGGGGCCGCGCACCACGCGGCGCCCGAGGTGGTCGAGCGCGTCGTTGTAGGGCTCGACCTCGAACGGGCGGGGCAGCAGGCCGACGAGGTCGTGGAAGAGGTTCGTCCGGAAGCGGTACTCCCAGATCAGTCCGACGGCGCAGACGACCGCGAGCCCGAGCGTGTAGCTGAGGAAGGCCGGCACCTCGCTCGGCCGCACGCCGCTGGCGGCGACCACGAACAGCAGCACGTAGGAGGTCAGCAGCGGCAGCTTCTTCAGCGCCAGGTCGAGCTCGCCCGACTGGTTGAGGTGGCCCGCCGACAGCGCGACGCCGAGGAAGGCGCAGATAACGAAGCCGGCGAGCGCGACGTGCGTCCAGGTGAGGCGCAGCCGCGGCGCGAAGTCGCGCCCGGCGAGCAGTGCGATCAGCCAGGCGACGATCACCAGCGGCAGCACGATCCGGTCGAGCGTGATGTCGATCGGCGCCGGCACGTCGAGCTGGACCTGGGTGAACGGGACGAGCCAGATCAGCGCGACGAAGAGCGCGAACGACCACGGCAGCAGGCGGCCGGTGTGCGGCCAGTCGTTGCCGGCGCGGCCGTCCCCGGGGCGCGCGAGCGCGCGCACGACCGGCTCCGCCGGCCTACGGCGCAGCAGCTCGGCGACGAGCAGCAGGGCGATCAGGCAGAGCGCGAAGGCGACGACGAAGGTGACCGCGAAGACGCCCGGGATCGCGTCGGCGTTGGCGATCCCGGCGCGCGCGGGGCCGAGCTGGCGCAGCGTCGCGGGCCGCGCGCGCGCAGCGCCGCGGCGCTTGGCGATGGCGCGCAGGTGCTCGTCGAGCGCCGGGCCGAGCCCTTCGGCGAGCGCGGCGGCGGCGGCGGTCGTCGGCGCCTGGGCATAGACGTCGAGCACCGGCGCCGCCTGACGTGCCTGGACCTCGATCCGATAGGGCCGCTGGGAGTTGGCGAGGTCGACCGCTCGCCGCTCGCTGTCGGGCTCGAGCATCGACGTCGGCACCGAGGCCGTGACGCGGGCGAGCGCGCCGACCTGCTCGGAAGCGACGCCGACCCGCCGCGCGAGCAGCTCGACGACCGGCGCGCTGGCGGCGAGCTGGCCGAGCAGCTCCGCGCGCCGAACGGACGCCTCGCCGTCGAGCGGCGCGGCGCGGCGGCTGGCGGCCGAGCGCTCGGAGTCGACGAAGTAGTGCGTCGCGGCGGTCGAGATCGACAGGCCGCCGTCGCGCGGGCCGGGCACCCGATCGCCGATCAGGCCGGCGTTCCAGGCGGCGACCGCGAGCGCGACGACGAGGCTCGCGCCGGTCGCCCAGGCCAGCAGCCGCCCACGCGAGCGCATCGGCGGTGGCTCCTAGCGCCGCAGCGCAGTCGGGGCGAAGGCGTCGTGGCGGTGCGGGTCGGCGACGGTGTCGAGCCGCGGCTCGCCGGTGCCCGCGTCGGCGGCGCTGGCCTGCTCGCCGTCGGAGTCGCGCTCGGCGCGCTCGGCCTCGCGCCAGGCGCGCGAGAGGCCGGTGACCATCACGATGGCGGCGCAGCCGGCGAGCAGCACGAACAGCGCCGCGCCGAAGGCCAGCAGCGGCGGCGGGCCGCGCCGTACGACGCCGGCGGGCTCGATGCCGAGCTCGCTGACGCTCAGCCGGCGGTTGGCCGCGACGTCCTCGCCGACGGCCTTGGACGCGAGGTGGTCGCGCAGCCCGGCGACCGTCGCGGCCGCGAGCGCGGCGGCGCCGGCGGCCGTCGGCGCCTGCACCTGGAACTCGACGATCGGCAGCTGCACGCCGTTGGAGTCGCGCACCGCGCGCGTCGTCAGCAGGTGGATGCCGGGGCCCTCCGGCGGCTCGGAGGCGGTCGGCTGGGTCTCGGCGACGGTGCGCGAGTAGCCGAGCAGCTCGTCGGGCGGCAGGCCGGCGCGGCGGGCGATCGCTTCCTTGGCGGTGCCCTCGGCCATCAGCGCCGCGAGCACGCCGGCGCGCGCGCCGAGGGTCTCCGAGCCGCGCGGAGCGACGTCGACGACCTGCGACCTCGGGGTGTCGACGAGCAGTCGGCCGTTCGCCACGCCGACGTCGTACTGGCGCGTCTGCGGCGGGAAGGACGGCTCGTAGGCGAGGATCGCGCCGGTCGCGACCGCGGCCAGCACGACGAGTCCGACGAGCAGGCGCCGGCGCCAGAGGACGCGCAGGATCTTGACTGTTTCCATGTGGTAGAGGGAGGGGGTGGCTGGGGTGCGGGCAGTCGTACCTTTCTCCTACCAACGCGGCCTCCGCGGGCTTTCTTCCAGGGACTTCGCGCGCAAGCCGGCGCCGTCCGCGACCGTTGTTCGACGGCATGGAGCCAGGGCTCGTCAACCTCACCTTCCACGGCATCGGGAGCTGTCCGCGACCGTTGGACGCGGGCGAGCGCGACGTCTGGCTGGGCACCGACGAGCTCGACGCCGTGCTCGACCGCGTCACCGACGACGGCGCGGTCCGGATCACCTTCGACGACGGCAACGCGTCCGACGTCGAGCACGCGCTGCCGGCGCTGCGCGATCGCGGCCTGCGCGCCACGTTCTTCGTCGTCGCGGGCAGGCTCGGCGAGCCGGGGTTCCTCGGGCGGGACGGGGTCCGCGAGCTGGCCGCGGCCGGGATGGGGATCGGCTGCCATGGAATGGAGCACCGCCCCTGGCGCGGGCTCGCGCCGCCCGATCTCGACCGGGAGCTGGTCGGCGCGAAGGCGATGCTCGAGGAGCTGCTTGGCGCGCCGGTGCGCGACGCAGCCTGTCCGTTCGGCGCCTACGACCGGCGCGCGCTCGCGGCGCTGCGCGGCGCCGGCTACGAGCGCGTCTACACCAGCGACGGCGGCCGCGCCGACGGTCGCGCCTGGCTGCAGCCGCGCAACACCCTGCGGCGCGGCGGCGGCGCCGCGCAGCTCGACGGCGTCGGCGACGAGCGCCCGGCCGGCGCGCTCCTGCGGCGGGCGAAGACGGCGGTGAAGCGATGGCGGTGAGCCGCGTCCCCGTCTCGATCGTCTGCGTCGCCAACGACGAAGCGGTGCGGTCGCGCTGCCTCGACCGCTCGATCGCCGAGCTGCTGCACGAGGCGCCCGCCACCGAGTACCTGCCGATCGACAACCGCGACGGCGCCTTCGCCAGCGCCGGAGCGGCGCTCAACCACGGCGCGCGCCAGGCACGCCACGATTACGTCGCCTTCGTCCACCAGGACGTCTGCCTGCACTCGCTGGTCGCCCTCGAGCGAGCCGCCGGCGCGGTCGCCGCGGACCCGGGGATCGGCATGCTCGGCGCGGTCGGCATCGCCGCGGACGGGCGGATCGTCGGCCGCGCGCGCGACCGCGTCGTGCTGATCGGCGACCGGGTCGCGCGGCCGACCGACGTCGACAGCCTCGACGAGGTGCTGTTCCTCGTGCCGCGTGCCACGCTCCTGCGCGAGCCCCTCAGCGAGGATCCGGAGCTGGCCTGGCACGCATACGCGGTCGAGTACGGGCTGCGGTTGCGCGCGCTCGGCAAGCGCGTGACGGCCGGCGACGTGCCGCTGACCCACAACAGCCTCACGATCAACGTCGACCGCCTCGACGTCGCCCACCGTGCCGTCGCGGCGGGCTACCCCGCGGCGCTCCCGCTGCGCACGACCTGCGGGACGATCGGCGGCGGGGCTCCGGCCAGCACCCGCCGCGGGCCGCTGGCGGCACAGCGCTGGCGCTACCGCTGGCTGCGCGAGTCGCTGGTCGCCCACCGCATCCGGCGCGCCGTCGGCGGCGGCCCGGTGGTGCTCAGCGACCTGCGTCACGACCTCGACGACGCGCTCGCCGACTTCGACGGGCAGCTCGAGGTGCTCAACCTCGAGCGTGGGGCGGACGAGCGCCCGCTCCAGCTCGTGCGGCGCGACCGGACATTGTCGGTCGCCGCCCTGTCGGAGACCGCGCTGGCCAGCGCGGTCTCCGGCTGGCGTCCCGGCCGCTCGCTGCTCGCCACCAACCTCGCCGTCGGGGACCTGCGCGCGCTCGCGCGGCTGGCGCCGGACACGCCGCGCGTCGCCGGCTTCCACGACGACACCGGCTGCTGGCTGCTGCTCGGCGAGCTGGCGCGTCAGGCGCCGCCGCTCTGGACCTCGCCGCGGGCGACTCCGTTCGCGATGCCGCCGCTGCGCGCTGCCGTCGAGATCGGCGGCTCCATCGCGCCGACGAGCACCGCGAGTCCGTAGGACTCGCAGCGCAGGCGGTCGCGCAGCGCCGGCCGTACGAGCGCGGGGCCGGCCACGAGGGCCACCCGCAGCCCATGCTTGAGGATCAGCGCCGCGTGGGTCGCGAGCGCCCCGGCGCGGCCGAAGTGCTTGCGCGCGTAGAGCAGCCGCGAGCGGCACTCCTCCGCGACGCGCGGCGGCGTGACCGGCCCCTCGTGGTGGGTGACCTCGAAGGCGGGCAGGTGGCGGACTCGCCAGCCGGCGTCGGCGATCCGCAGGCACCAGTCGGTCTCCTCGGAGTAGAGGAAGAAGCGCTCGTCGAGCGGACCGGCGTCCGCGATCGCCTCGCGGCGGGCGATCAGGAAGGCGCCGCAGAGCCAGTCGGCGTCGCGCTCGTCGAAGTAGCGAGGCAGGTCGAGGTCGCGCTCGAGATGACGGCGCAGCGGCGGCAGCCGCTCGCCGAGCAGCGCCTCGGAGAGACTGCGCAGCGGCGTCGGGAAGCGGCGCACCGAGGGCAGCACCTCGCCGTTCGACCCGCGCTGGATCACGCTCGCCGCGCCGACCGCGGGCTGCGCGTCGAGCGTTGCCACAAGCTCGGCGAGCGTCCCGCGCTCGATCTCGACGTCTGGGTTGAGCAGCAGCACGTAGCGGCCGCGCGCCCGCCGCAGCGCGAGGTTGCTGCCGTGGGCGAAGCCGCGGTTCTCGCTGCGCACGACGGTGACCTCGGGCAGCTCGGCGGCGATCGCGTCGGGCGTCCCGTCGGTGGAGCCGTTGTCGGTGACCAGCCACTCGACGGCGATCGGCCCCGCCGCGGCAAGCGCCGAGCGCAGCGTCGCGAGCGCGAGCTCGCGGCCGTTGTGGGTCACGACGACGACGCTGAGGTCGGGGGCGCTCATCGCGGGGGCGCGGCTACTCGAAGGCGGCGACGGCGCTGGCGATCCGCTCGACCTCGTCGGACGCCAGGCCGGGGAACAGCGGCAGCGTGCAGATCCGGCCGGCGAGCCGCTCGGCGACCGGCAGGCTGCCGGCGCCCAGCCCGAGCGGGGCGTAGGCCGGCTGGAGGTGGATCGGCGTCGGGTAGTGGATGGCGGTCCCGACGCCGGCGGCGGCCAGGTGCTCGCGCAGCGCGTCGCGGCGGTCGCTGCGCACCACGAACAGGTGGAAGACGTGGTCGCCACCGGCCACGGGCGGAGCCGGCGTGTCGACGCCGGCTCCGGCGAGCGCCGTGCCGAGGCGGCGCCCGGCGTCGCGGCGCTCCTCGGTCCAGTCGCCGAGCCGCTCCAGCTTGACCGCGAGGATCGCCGCCTGGAGCGCGTGCAGGCGGTCGGTCCCGGCTATCAGCTCGTGATGGTGGCGCTCGGCCTCGCCGTGCGAGCGCAGCAGCCGCAGGCGCGCCGCGAGGCCCGGGTCGGCGGTCACGACGGCGCCGCCGTCGCCCCAGGCGCCGAGATTCTTGGTCGGGTAGAAGCTGAAGCAGCCAGCGTCGCCGAGCGACCCGACCGGGCGGCCGCGGTAGCGCGCTCCGTGGGCCTGGCAGGCGTCCTCGACGACCGCGATGCCACGCTCGCGGCAGAACGCCAGCAGCGCGTCCATGTCGACGGTGCGGCCCTCGAGGTGGACCGGGATCGCGCAGCGCGTCGCGGGCCCGGTCGCCTCCGCGACGATCTCCGCGGTCAGCAGCGCGGTCTCCTCGTCGACGTCGACGAGGCACGGCGTCGCGCCGGTCGCGCTGACCGCCTCGGCGGTCGCGATGAAGCTGTTGGCCGGCACGATCACCTCGTCCCCGGGGCCGATGCCGAGGGCGCGCAACGTCAGCTCGAGCGCCGCGGTGCCCGACGACACGCCGACGCAGTGGTCGGTCGCGCAGAAGCTGGCGAACGCCTCCTCGAAGCGCTCGACCTCGGCGCCGAGGGTGAACGCCGAAGCGTCCGCCACGCGCTCGACGACGGCCAGGAGCTCGGCGCGCAGCGCCGGGTCGGACTCGGCGAGGCGGGTCAGGGGGATCGCCGGGGCGACCTGCGAGAGCGCGCTCATGCCGGTGCCAACCCGCCGTCGCCCGCGGGCGGTCGGAGCCCGGTCAGGCCCAGCAGCATCGCCTGCTGGGGGTCGTGCAGCAGCGCCGCGGCCTCCTTGCGCGAGCTGACGTCGAGCTTGACGAAGGCCGTCGAGAGATGGCTCTTGACGGTGCTCTCAGACAGGAACAGCTCGCCGGCGATCTCGTTGTTGGTCAGCCCGCCCGCGGCGAGCATCAGGACCTGGCGCTCGCGGTGCGAGAAGGTCGGCCGTTCGACGCTGGCACGCAGCTTGCGCGGCACGGCGAGCTGGCCACAGGCGGCCGCGAGCACGGTGATGGCCAGCGTGGACTCGATCTCGGGCTCGAAGACGATCGCGTCGGCGCCGGCGTCGAGAGCCCGCCGCACGCCGGTCCCGGTCGCCTGCGGCGAGACGACCACGATCGCCGGGGCGGCCAGCTCGCGGCGCGTCCGGCGTAGGGCCGTCACCTCGCGCGAGCGATTGATGTCGCAGGACAGGACGACGACCGCGGAGACCTCGTCGGCGAGCGCCGCGAGGTCGTCGTCGGCGGTCAGGGTGGGGGGGAGGTCGGCGTCGACGAGCGCCGCCACGATCTGCGCGCGCAGCGCGTCGTCGCCGACGCGGACGGTCAGCGCCGAGGGGCGCGTCGCGCCGCCCGGCCCCGCGACTGGCTGGGCGAGAGCTTCCATGCCCACACAACGGTCCGACGGCGCCGGCGCTTCCGCCGTCCCGAGCGAAAGTTTCGCTGGCCGGCCGCCGTTGCAGGTGAAGTGCCGATGCGCTTCCTCCACATACTCGTAGCCCTGCTCAGCCTCTGCCTCGCCGCCGCGGCGTCGGGCCCGCGAGCGGAGGCGACACCCGTCCAACCCGGCTTCAGCGAGTCCGTGGCCTTCGACGACCTCACCGAGCCGGCCGACATGGCGTTCGCCCCCGACGGCCGCGTCTTCGTCGCCGAGAAGAGCGGCCTGATCAAGGTCTACGCCAACCTGAATGCCACGACGCCGACGATCGCGGCCGACCTGCGCACGCAGGTCTACAACTTCTGGGATCGCGGGCTGCTCGGCATCGCGCTCGACCCGCAGTTCCCCGCGCGGCCCTACATGTATGTGATCTACGCGGTCGACGCCGTGATCGGCGGGACGCCGCCGCGCTGGGGCCAGCCCGGTGTGACCTCGGACCCCTGCCCGACGCCGCCCGGCCCGACCGACGACGGCTGCGTCGTCAGCACGCGCCTGTCGAAGCTCACGCTCAGCGGCAGCTCCGTCACCGGCGAGCAGGTTCTGATCAACGACTGGTGCCAGCAGTACCCGAGCCACTCGGCCGGCAGCCTCGTCTTCGGTCCCGACGGCATGCTCTATGCCTCTGGTGGCGAGGGCGCGAGCTTCACGTTCGTCGACTACGGCCAGCTCGGCCAGCCACGCAACCCCTGCGGCGACCCGTCGGTCCCGGTCGGCGCCAACCAGACGCCGCCCGACGCGGAGGGCGGCGCGCTGCGCGCCCAGGATCTGCTGACCCCGCTCGACCCGACCGGTCTCGGCGGCACGATCATCCGGATCGACCCCGACACCGGCGCCGGCGCGCCCGGCAACCCGCTGAGCACGAGCGCCGACCCCAACGCGCGACGGATCGTCGGCATGGGGATGCGCAACCCGTTCCGCTTCGCCTTCCGGCCCGGCACCTCCCAGATCTACTTCGGCGACGTCGGCTGGTCGAGCTGGGAGGAGATCAACCGCATCGACGACGCGGACGACTCGACGGTCGACAACTTCGGCTGGCCCTGCTACGAGGGCGACGGCAGCAAGCAGGGCGGCTACGACAACACCGACCTGGACCTCTGCGAGCAGCTCTACGAGACCCCCGGCGCCGTCACTCCGCCGCTGTTCGCCTACCCGCATAGCGGCCCCGTGGTCGGCGGCGAGAACTGCGCCGGCGGCGGCTCCTCGACGTCCGGCCTCGCGTTCTACCAGGGGGGCAACTACCCGGCCGCCTACGCCGACGCGCTCTTCTTCGCCGACTACTCGCGGCGCTGCGTCTGGGTGATGTTCAAGCGCAACGGGGAGCCCGATCCCGGCACGCGCATCAACTTCCTGCGCAACGTCGACCCGGTGAACCTCGAGATCGGTCCCGGCGGCGACGTCTTCGTCGTCGACTTCGCCGGCTCGATCCGCCGGATCGCCTATCCCGGCGGCAATCGCGCGCCGACGGCGGTCGCGACCGCCGACCCAGGCGCCGGGCCGCTGCCGCTCACGGTCAACTTCGATGGCCTCGGCTCGAGCGACCCCGACGCGGACGACTCGCTCGAGTACGACTGGGACCTCGACGGCGACGGCCAGTTCGACGACTCGACTCACCCGACGCCGACCTGGACGTACACCTCTGCCGCGACGGTCACGGTGCGCCTGCGGGTGACCGACGAGGGTGGCCTGACAGCGACCGACGCGGTCCAGATCGGCGCCGGCAACGACTCCCCCGATGCCCAGATCGACACGCCCGCCAGCGGGTCCAAGTGGGCGGTCGGCGACGAGCTGTCGTTCTCCGGCCACGCCTCGGACGCGCAGGACGGCCCGCTCGGGCCCCAGAGCATGACGTGGAACGTCGTGCTCAACCACTGCGTCACCGTCAACGACTGCCACGCCCACCCGGTGCAGACCTACGAGGACGTCGCCGCCGGTGAGTTCACGGCGCCCGACCACGACTACCCGTCGCACCTCGAGCTGCGCCTGACGGTGACCGACAGCGGCGGGCTGAGCGACACGGCGACGCTCCGGCTCGACCCGCGCACGGTCGACCTGACGTTTCATTCGAACCCGTCGGGACTGCGGCTGGCGGTCGGCTCCACGGACGCCGTGACGCCGTTCACCCGCACCGCGATCGTCGGCTCGCGCAACACGATCGCCGGGGCGACGCCGCAGCTGGTCGGCGGCTCCTGGCACCGCTTCGTCTCGTGGTCCGACGGCGGCGCGCGCAGCCACGAGATCGCCGCGCCGGCCACCGACACCACCTACACCGCGACCTATGAGCCGGAGGCCGCGATTCCCGGCCTGGTGCTCGGGCTCGGGTTCGACGAGGCCAGCGGCGCGACGGCCCTGGACGCGTCCACGGCCGGGAACGCGGGTACGGTCAACGGCGCCACGCGCGTCGCCAGCGGACGCTTCGGCCGGGCGCTGAGCTTCGACGGCGTCGACGACCGCGTCGACGTCGCGGACTCGGCGTCGTTGGATTTGACGACGGGGATGACGCTGGAGGCGTGGGTGCGGCCGACGTCGCTGAGCGGCTGGCGGACGGGGATCGTCAAGGAGCGC
>Ga0190265_10000411_pt1 | contig 31113 bp, 32 predicted proteins | sample Popmic124T_FD_133135 | JGI IMG/M metagenome (GOLD analysis project Ga0190265, IMG submission 133135) | Populus adjacent soil microbial communities from riparian zone of Indian Creek, Utah, USA - 124 T | ecosystem: Environmental > Terrestrial > Soil > Riparian zone | place: USA: Utah | collected...
ACGGCGTTAGCGTGAACATCCATCCGGGTCCTCCTCGAGGTCGTGAGCTTCGACACCCACAGCCTCTTGGCGGGCCCGGATGGCCTCTCAGCGGTTCACAACGTGTGTAGGCGGGTCATCTAGCTAGGTTGAGTTGATGAGTTTTAGGCGGATCACCGCACGACCCGACCAGGGACGGAACTCCGTGCATCCGCGGCCTGCGGATCCCCGTGGCGACCATCGTCGACTTGGTTGCCGACGGCATGGACGAGGCAGAGATCCTCGCCGCCTACCCGGACCTGGAGGCCGAAGACATTCGTGAGGCCGTGCGTTACGCGGCCGAGGCCGTGCGGGAGCGCGAGCTGCCCCTCGTCGTACGCCAGTGAGGATGTCAACCGCCGGGGAGTGACACTAGACGGTCCATTTGTCCATTGCCATGGCATCCATCCGAAAACAGCTCCACCTTCGCTAGCCTGAGACCATGGTCGAGTGGTGGATTGTCCTTGTAGGGGTTCTCGCGGGTTTTGCTTTCAGGACCAAGGGCCTCGCCATTCCCGTCCTAGTAGCGCTCGGCTGGTGGGTCTTCAAGCTCGTAACCGGAGATTTGTCAAGCTCTCGAGGCGAGGATGACTATGCCGCTGAAGCCCTGGCATCTGCGGTCGTCGGGATGCTTTGTGGTTGCCTTGGGGTTGGCGTAGGGATCCTCCTTCGATGGCTAGTCGATCGATCCCTGGGCCCTCGGGAGACTCGTCTCCGCTAATTCTCCTCAGCGGCCAGCTTCCGTCTTTATGCCGAGGGCCTCTACTCCACCCAACGAGACATGAGGCTTGGCGTCCTCTCGCCATACCCGGAGACGGAGCCTCAAAGCTCGATCGCCCGGGTTGCCCTCAGCGCTCATGAGCTGGCCTACTGGAATTTTTGCCACCAGATTCTGCCGCCCATGACCTGATACCCGGACGACCACTTGACTTCTCGGGGTCACATGGCCTGCGATCTTCACTTCGTCCCCACTTTCGAGAGGCGAATCCAAATATTGGGCTATGCCCGAGCCCTCAGCGGCGACACCAGAACCCTCGGGCACCGAAACATCAAATGACCCCGATGCTCCGACGGACCCGGCCATCACCGCCTTTCGCAGCAGCTTCGGATCACATGCAGTTACAGCCACCTCCGGCCCAGTCCAACTAGAGCACCGGAGAGCACTAAGCCCAGGAGAAACGGGAGTGCCTCCAGGCTCGGCAGCGAAAGCCGAGAAGGCACCCTCTTCTTCGCCCCGAGGCCCGGTCACGCAACCTTCTCCGTTGTCGAGTGAAGCGCATTCAATGTCTACTGGCTGTAGCGCCGGGCTGATCGGACTACTGGAATCGGTCCCCCATTGCCCAGGCCAATCGGACCACAGTTCTTTGCCGGTGTCCGGCATAGGTAGGAGTGCCGCTCCAGACCCACCAGTGTGATCGAAAGCCCGGCCCCACCGATCCGCCCCGTCGTAGCCCCTCTCTTGAGACCCGGGGCCATTCTGTGAGCAGGAGACGAGGATGATCTGCTCCGAGCAAGGGGTTGTGTAGTTGGCGTGTGTGCCGTTCGCAGGGAAGACCGCTACTCGATGACCTGTGTGCTGAGATTCAGTCCCGCAGGTTTCCGAGGCAGGGACCGATTCCCCCGGTGCGTCTTCGCATCGCAAAACATCCCGTAGATAACTGTAGAACGTGCCGTGCTGACTGAATGCGGCGTAGTCAAAGGTGCTTGATGTCGGCGAAGGAGCAACAGTGACGCCCTCCCAGTCTCCCTCATGCCAACCAAGCTGGTTCGTAAAGTAGTTAGCGCGGTAATAAAACCAGTAGTCGATGTATTGATACCCGCCGTACGTTCCACCAATCCGGTAGTAGATGGCACTGCGACTTCCGGTATCGCAATCCCGCAATCCAGTCGCAGTACATTCTTCGTACGGAGAATGGTAGTTCTCCTCATCTCCCGCTTCGTTGTAGCTACCGGCGATGTTAATTTCAGCGTTAGATCCCGTATGCAGGTTGAGGTCTGCGGCGCTCGAGATGAGGCTGCACGATTCTCCTTCGCAAACCTGGTGCTGTTCCTCCCCGAAGAAGGAGTCAATATTCAGTGGCCGCCACTCCTCAGAGGAGTCGAACCGAAGCACGGGCTCGTAAGCGTGCGCAAGATAGTCCTCGCTACTCCCTTCGGCGGGCTGCCGATACACGGCCTTTGGAATCTTGTCGTTGATAGGTTCGAAGCAAGTTTCTTCGCTGTTGACCGGAACTCGACTGATGTTCGAGCCATCTGGATTCATCGTGTAGATACCGCATTCGGAGCCAGCGATGGAAGTGTAGTGAGTAAAGTTAATTTGCCCACTAGGGGTCCAGCTAAACCAGTTAGGGTTTACTTCTGAGATTTCTTCCAAGTTCGTTCCATTAGAACTTATAGTCCACAGTTTAGTGAACGCGATATCTCCGCCCCAGAAGGCGATAATTCCTTTGGGGCCAAATTGAGGTGTGCCCCAAACACCTGGCGGGGTAGATTTCGAAGTAAAGTTGGTAATCTGAACAGCACCAGAGCCGTCAGGATTAGCGACGAAAAGGTTCTCTGTGTCGGTGGTTTTTTTGGCCAAGCCCAAAGCTACCCATACGACCTTCGTCCCATCGGGGGAAAGGCTAGGTTCACCTGCGATGCTTGTGGCTTTCTTTGCGCCGGTCTGCAGATTGATCCAGCAGATCCCAGGACAGGCAGAACCGCCCATCAGCAGTTCGGTCCCATCTGAGTTGAAGGAGTAGCCAGTGGCGGGAGAGGCGATCACCTGTGGATTCGACCCATCGACCCCAGCGACAGACAAGGTTTCCACTTCGCTCTGGTAAGCCATTAGGCGTCCATTGGGAGACAGGAAGATGCGCCCGCGAGCTGGTTCGATGCCACTTGAAGCCTGCGCGCCTCCGGTTCCTGCGTCCGCAGTGGTGAGAGGACCCCTGATTATCCCTGGAGCTCCAATCGAGCAGCAGCTGTCCATGACAAATAGGAGGCGGTCATTGGCAGCTTGCGCTGGCTTGGTCAGCACGGGAGCCACGAAGGCAATTCCCAAAATCCACAAAGCGATGATCGCCTTCACCAAAAATCGAGTGGCGTTGATCGGGAATTCCCCCTGAGTCACCGTCCTGCTTTCTGCCACTTCGTCCCCCTAGGTTTGCCTGAGCGATGCGAGCAGCGCTGAGTAGCGATCTAAACTTTCTAATGATCCGGGAAGCTCTTTTCAATAGCAGCCCGCGCGAGAGAGCCCCTTTTTCGCGGTGATTGCGGCAATCTCTAGAGGAGCTGGGCAGTCGAGCTATTTTTCGAGCTTCTCAGCCAGCCTTGCCAGCTCGGAGACAGAGACGCCGAGTGCCAACGCAATCTCGCGGACAGTTCCCCAGGTCGGGTTGGCTTCACCGCGCTCGATGACGCCGAGCGTGCCCCAGGTGACTCCGGCCTTTGGCGCGAGCGTCTTTAGCGTGTCGCCCTGTTTCTGGCGTAGCGCCCGAATTGCCTTCCCGAGGGCAGGCTGAGGCAGGTCTCGATGAGCGATCTTGCGTTTATGGTTCGCCATATATTCCTGCTAGACTCGCGGCCTAAACATAAGTGGGGCCGCGTGCTGGAACACCGGCCCCGTGGCGACGGGTCAAGGGTCACTCGCCCCGCCGCACGGGAACGGTAGCGGCATACCGGCTCCAGACAGCGGCGACCCGCCGTGGGTGAACACGACGGGCCGCCTAAGACACAAGGAGGCGAAGCTCCTCATGTCCTGCACCAACCCTACGGGGGACGGCGATGCCGTCGCCCTCACGATCCCCGCCGCGCACCGCAAGTTTCTGCATGACCTCTTCGAGATCGCCCGCAACGGCATTCGAGAAGAGCTGGCCCAGTACCCCAAACAGCTCCGAGAGCCGCGCCGCCTGTATCGAGAAGAGGCCGTCTACGCGAAGCTGCTCGCGGCCCTCGATAGCGGCTCCATCGTTCCGGACCGGGACGTGCGTGACGTGCTCTCCGACCTCGCCCAGATATACGACCGGGAGAACGAGTACAAGCGGGTGGTCTCAGAGCACAAGGCGCTGCACGACCTACTCGGACAGCTCAACTGATGGTGGCGAAGCAGTTCGGCGCGAACCTGCGCAACTGCCGCGAGCGGCTAAGGCTGTCCCAGGAAGAGCTGGCCGTGCGAGCTTCTTTGCACCGCACGGCAGTGGGCCAAATAGAGCGCGGCGAACGGGTCGCTCGCGTGGACACGCTGATCAAGCTCGCGGGCTCCCTGGAAGTCCCACCTGGCGAATTGCTCGTCGGGATGGATTGGGACCCCGGTGGGACGCGTCTTGGGGAGTACACGTTCGGTCACGAGGAGGGGTCTGACTCGCGGAGCGATTGTTAAGAAATCCCAGAAAGGCGGGGCAAATCGCCTTCTCGTTGGACAACAGGAGCAGAGACCAATGGCCGATGCCCCGCTACTCACCGAGCCTTTGCTGGATGCCAACGAGGCAGCGCAGCTCCTTCGGGTACCGCGCAGCACGCTTTACGAGCTGGTCCGATCGCGGGGACTACCGCACGTGCGGATCGGGGATCGCGGACTGAGGTTCACGCGCTCTGATCTGGAGAGCTGGGTCTCCGAGAACACCTATGGGACGCGGCGGCGCAGGTAGGCCGGCGTCAAGCCGCGGAGGCCGGTGCCGGCGACGCTTGCGGCTCCTCCAAGCGGAAGGCTTCCGAGACTCGCTTGGCTGCGTCCTCGCGGTCGACGAAGGCGAGATAGCGCCTGGTCGTCGTCAGGTCGGCGTGGCCCATCCACTCCATGACCTCGCGCGAGTCGGCGTGGCGGATCACTGTGCTGCCGAAAGTGTGGCGGAGGTTGTGGAAGCGGAAGTCCTCGCGCAGGCCCGCCACTCGCAGCGCCGCGCGGTAGCGCTCCTTCAACGACTTGTAGCCGACGTGCTGGCCGCGCGGCGTGCAGAAGACCAGATCGTCCTCGGCGGTGAAGTGCGGGCGCTGGCCGAGGCGCGCGAGCCGTTCGGCGACCTCCTCAGCCATCGGCACCGCTCGCTCGGTCCCGCCCTTTGGCGTGGTCGTCTCTCCCTGGGTCCAGTTCTCGCGAACGTGGATCGTGCGGCGGGTGAAGTCCACATCGCGCCAGCGCAGCGCCAGCAGCTCACCCATCCAAAGGCCAGCGAACGCTGCCGTGTGGAAGATCGCCGCGTCCTGCTCGGACTCCGCCGCCCTAACGAGCGCCAAGACCTCCTCCGGTCGCAGCACGTCGATCTTGGCCGCGCGGCGAACTCGAGGGCGCTCTACGAGATCGGCCGGGTTGCGGGGGAGGCCGTAGACCTTCATCGCCCGCTTGAAGATCGAGCCGAGGCAGACGAGGTACTTCTGCCGCGTCCGATTAGAGCCGCCGTAGCCGCTGATCCACAGCTCGATGTCCTCGCTCGTGACCGACTCGATCTTGTGTTTGCCGAACTCGCGGACGAGGACGCGGACCATGTTGCGGTAATCGCGCATCGTGGACGGCTTGCAGTCGCGGACGTTCTCGCAATAGGCAAGCCACTCGTCGGCGGCGTCGGTGAAGGTCTTGCCGGTCTTCACCATGCCCGGCAGCGAGCCGTCCCGCACCTGGCGCAGCAGCTCGTCCAGGTGCGTCTGGGCCTTGCCTTTGGTGAAGTAGCCATCGGGTGGCGCGGTCTTCTCCGTCCAGGCCGGACCAAGTCGCTTCTTCTGCTGACTGCCATCTGGCAGGCGGTACTTCGCGTACCAGACCGCGCCGCGCTTCCCCTTGCGCTTGAAGACGTGGCCGGAGATCGGGCGGGGCGCTGGCTGTCGCATCAGTGCCCGAATTCTAGCGCGTTTTGGGACCAATTCGGGACCAATTTCGCCACTTCGTGCCAAGTGGCTCTTATTTGCTTGGCTCTTTAGAGCCATTTTCTTAGTGGGGCGGGAAGGACTCGAACCTTCGACCGACGGATTATGAGTCCGCTGCTCTAACCAGCTGAGCTACCGCCCCCTCGGGTCGAGCGTAGCGGGAGACGGACGGGGCTGGCGGCTGCTCAGGGGCTGAAGAGCTGAGCCAGGGAGCGGCCCACGTCGGCGGGCTCTTCCTTGCCTTCCGCGGCCGCGGCGGCGCCTTCGGCGAGGGCTTTGGCGGCGTCGGCAATCTGGTGGGAGCGGCCGCCGCGGATCAGGCCGGTCTTCTTCGCCTCGTCGAGGTCGGATTCCATCAGGCCGGCCAGCTCGGCGAGGCGGCGCAGGCCGACGGCACCGGCGGTGCCGCGCAGGGCGTGTGCCTCGGCTCGCATCGTCTCGAAGTCGGTGGTCTCGGTCGCCAGGCCGGCGGCGATCACGTCGCAGCGCCGTTTTGCCTCCTCGGCGAAGGCCTCGAGCAATTTCTGCTGCTCGGCGTCGGGCGTGGCCTGCTCGCTCATTCCGCCGTCGCCTTCTTCACCGCGCGGGTCAGCGCATCGACGCCGAAGGCGCCCTCGAGCTCTGCCTGGATCGTGCCCTGCCGGTCGATGGCGAACAGCCACGGCTCGCTCGGCAGGCGGAAGGCGCGCACCTGCGGGCGCACGTCCTTGGCGGGATCGTTGTCGTTGAAGATCTCCATGTGGATGAACTCCGCTTCGTCGCCGTAGAGCTCCTTGACCTGCTCGGCCACGTCTACAACCGGTCCGCAGACCCGACTCTGGCAGAACTGCGGGGTCGCAAACAAGAGGATCACCGGCTCCCTGCCCAGGACGTCGGCGTAGTCGACCTGGTTCTGGGTGTCCGGGGGAAGGCGGGTCGTGATCTGGGAGAGATCCCCTCCCACATCGGCCGCCGTGGGCGTGTGAATCGTCGGCGCCTTCTGGCCGGGTCGCGGCACCCGCTTGAAGCGACCGACCTCGGTGCCAGAAAGCAGGGTCCCTGTCACTTCGTCCCCGTCCTTGATCAGGGCGGCGATCTGCCACTCGCCGTCACTGGGGAAATCGACATCGGTGACGTAGACGACGGAGGCGGCGTCGGGGTCGTCGGTCGTCGTCCGCGCCCGGAAGGCGGGCTGCGTCTGCAGGCTTTCGATCGCGGCCGGAAACGGGCCCACCGCGGGCTGATCGCGGGCCTCGGCGGCGGCCTCGCGGCTCGCCGATTCTGGCGCGGCCGCGGGTTTTTTGCCGGTCGTGGCCGCCGCGCCCGGTTTTTTCGGCACCCTGGCGAAGTAGAGCGCCACTTCGGCATCGGACACCTGCGACCCATCGCGCCGGAAGACGCCGAACGGGTAGCGGTTCTCCCCCTCATAGAAGGCCAGCGCGGCCGGCGAGACCACGAGCTCGGACGGCCCGTCGACCATCTCGGATTTGAGCACCTCGCCAAGCGACTTACCGGCGGCGCTCGGGAAGGCGCTTTTCGGCGGCGCGGGACGACTCTCGGCCGAGGTCGACCCGGACGAGGTCGAGGAGTCGGAATCGCCGCCGCAGCCGCCAATCAAGGCGGCGGCTGCGAGCAGGCAGGCGGGTACCCCAAGAACTCTGCGGAGGCGCATCGACGCCATGTTATTGCGGCGCGGCGGCTCATTCCGCCCCGCCCGCCGGCTCACAAGTAGGGTGCGCGTCAGCAGGGAGAGCGAAAGGAGCGGGAAGTGGCGGATCGAGCGGCTTTGATCACGGGGGCTTCGAGCGGTATCGGGCTAGCGATCGCCCGTGTGCTGGGCGAGCAGGGCTACGCCCTGACCGTCGCCGCGCGGCGCCCGGAGAAGCTCGAGACGGCAGCCGAGAGCCTGCGTGCCGATGGCATCGAGGTGCAGAGCGTGGCCGCCAACATGACCGACGAGGAGGACGTCGTCGGCGTCTTCGCCAAGCACCGCGAGGCCTACGGCCGGCTCGACGTGCTCGTCAACAACGCCGGAGTGGGGATCGGCGCGCCGATGGCGGAGATCCAGACCAAGCACCTCGACATGCAGCTGGGCGTCAACCTGCGGGCGCTGGTCCTGGGCACGCGGGAGGGGCTGCCGCTGCTGCGCGAGGCCGGCGCCGAGCACGGCAAGGCGCTGATCGTCAACACGGCCTCGATCGCCGGCAAGGGCGGCCAGGCCTGGCTCTCGGTCTACGCCGCGACCAAGGCGGCGGTGATCAACTTCACCCAGTCCACGCACCGTGAGGCGGGCGCCGAGGGGATCCAGTGCACGGCGCTGGCTCCCGGCTTCGTCGACACGCCGATGACCGAGTTCGCCAAGGGTCAGGTCCCGGGCGAGGAGATGATCCGGCCCGAGGACATCGGCGAGGCGGTGCGCTTTCTGCTCAGCACCTCGCGCAACTGCCACGTCCCCGAGATCGTCTTCACGCGCCCGGGTGAGGGACTCGACACCCCGTAGAGCCTGTTCCATGACCCAGCGTGTGCGGCTGGCGAGCGCCGGACCGAGCGGGGCAAGGACGCAGGGAGGCCGAATAGCCTCGCGCTATTCGGCCGACCGAGGACGCCGCACCGCGAAGTGTCCGCCGCCGCCAGACGTGCGCGGGGGGTCATGGGACAGGCTCTAAGGCTCCTGGTCGCCGCCTTCGGCGACGCGGGCCACGCGTTTCCGGCGATAGCCCTGGGAAGGGCGCTGGCAGCCCGTGGCCATGAGGTGACGATCGAGACCTGGGAGGAGCGCCGGGCGGCGGTCGAGGGCGCCGGGCTGGGCTTCGCCGCGGCGGAGGAATACCGGATGTTCCCCCCGCCAGACCCGAACTCGCCGGAAGGCGCCCACGCGGCCGAGGCGGCCCGCGCCCTGCTGCCGCTGCTGGAGGAGATGCAGCCGCACGCGGTGGTCAGCGACATCCTCACGCTCGCCCCGTCGCTGGCGGCCGAGCGGGCGGGCGTTCCCCTGGCGACCTTGATCCCCCACATCTATCCGGTGGTCGAGCCGGGCTTGCCCTTTTTCGCCGTCGGCTTGCGGCCGCCGCGCACGCCGCTCGGGCGCGGGGTCTGGAAAGCGGGGCAGCGGATGCTGGACATCGGCCTGCGGCAGGGACGGAGCGACCTCAACATCCAGCGCCAGCGACTCGACCTGCCGCCGCTCGAGCGCTTCCACGGCGGGATCAGCCCCGATCTGGCACTGGTCGGGACCTTCCCTCAGCTCGAGTACCCGCGGCGCTGGCCGGCGGGCGTCGAGGTGACCGGGCCGATGACCTTCGAGCTGCCCCATCCCGAGATCGAGCTGCCGCCGGGAGATGACCCGCTCGTGCTGGTCGCGCCCAGTACCGCGCACGACTCGGAGAACCACCTCGTGCGAACGGCGCTGGCGGCGCTGGCGGACGAGCCGGTGCGGGTGGTGGCGACGACCAACCGGGTCGTCCCGCAGAGTCCGATCGAGGTGCCGCCGAACGCCGTCCTCGTCGAGTGGCTCAGCTACAGCCAGCTGATGCCGGCGGCGTCGCTGGTGATCTCGCACGGGGGCCATGGCACCGTCGCGAGGGCGCTCGGCGCCGGCACCCCGGTGCTCATCTGCCCCCTGATCGGCGACATGAGCGAGACCGCGATGCGAGTCGCCTGGACGAAGGCCGGCCTCTCACTGCCCTGGCGCCTCTGCCGGCCGGCGCCGCTGCGCTGGGCAGCCCGCCGCATCCTCCGCGACCGCTCCTTCACCGTGCGGGCCGACGAGCTGGCCGCCTGGGGACGCGAGCACGACGGCTCCGCGCGCGGCGCCGAGCTGGTGGAGCAACTGGCGCACGACCGCGCGCACGCTTGAAGAGAGCTCCGGGGGTGGGACTCGAACCCACAACCTCTCGGTTAACAGCCGAGCGCTACTACCAAATTGAGCTACCCCGGACCAATGTGAGCTACTTGGGAGAACCGTCCCCGTAGCGTGGCTAACTCTAGCGTCCATCCACCGGAAGTTCCTTGGCCCCGACCTCGAGCTGAGCATGGCAATTCGCGCACAAGAGGACGCACTTCTCTGCCTCGGCTCGCATCCGTTTGATGCTGCGACTGTGACCCCGGCGGGAAAGATGGAATGCCTTTGCGCTGGGGTCTAGGTGGTGGAATTGGAGGGCCGCGGGATGCTCCGCGAAACCGCAGATCGTGCACTGACCCCCTGCCTCTTCGACAAGTCGGCGCTTGACCTGGCGACGTCTCTCGGAGACGGCCGCCGTATTGCACCGCGCACATCGAAACCCACCCTCGAGACGCGCGAAGAAAGCGGTATGACCGTGCTTCGGGCATTTCAAGTAGGCCCTTCGGAGTCCGGCCTTGCGCGCAGCCTCGCCTTCCTTTCTGCGAATCATCCGATCCGTCTCCAAATCAAGGCGACCCAGCCAATACCTGATCGTCGAGTATCCGGCCCCGAGCTCATCCGCCATTTTGCGAATGGAAACGCCCTCCTCTGCAAGTTTCTGTAGGCGGATCGGATCGATCTCTCCTTTTGGCGCATGGCGGGAGTTGCCTACTGCAGCGAAGTCGTGCTTCTTTATCCAGTAACTGACAGTGGACGGATGCTTCCCGGTCGCCTTGCCGATCGCCTCCAGCGACATGCTTTTCGCCAAGCATTCCTCCAGAAACCGCTTGTCCATGCGAAAATCATGCCAAATGACTCGGACAGAAAGTTTCGGTCCACTCCTCGCTTAGCGTGACGCGGCCGTCAGCCGACGCGCTCGGTGCGGGCGATGCGTTCGACCAGGGCGGCGCGCTCGCGGCTGAGGGTGGCGCGGCGCTCGTAGTCGTCGCGCTCGCCGGCGGCGGCGATCTCGGCCTCGATGCGGCGCTGCTCGAGCAGGAGGAAGTTGAGCTCCATCGCCCCCTGCGAGGCGGGCTCGTCGCGGGCGAGCATCACCAGCTCGGCGACGAGGCCGGCCAGCTCGTCGTCGTCGTGGGGCAGGTCGGAGGCGGGGTCGTCGAGGTGGTCGCGCAGCCAGGCGAGCAGGCGAGCCCCGCTGGCGGAGAGATGGTCATCGCCGAGCCGGCCGAGGTACTCGCGCCCCTCTTTCGGCATCGCGATGCACATCGCCAGCAGGGCGCGCTCACGACGCTCGCGCGAGGTCAGCTCCCCCGCGCTGCGGCGCCGTGGCGGAGCGCTCGCGGCGGGGCCCGGCGTCGCCCCCTGGCTTGACCCGCCGGCGGTCGGCTGCGAGGCCACGACCCTCCCCATCACCATCGCCGGCTCCAGGTCGAGCCGCTCCGCCACCTTGCGGACAAGGTCGTCGCGGCTGACGCTCTCCCCCATCCCGGCCAGCACCGGGGCCACCTCGGCGAGGGCGCGGTCGCGCTCGGCCGGCGATCCGGTGTCGGTTCCGTCCAGCACCAGCCCGACCTGGAAGGCGGACAGCTCGACGGCGCTGGCCAGCAGATCACGGAACCGCTCCGGCCCGCCCTCCGCAGCGACCATCTCGGCCGGGTCCTCCCCCGCCGGCATCGCCGCCACCAGCAGCCGCATCTTCCTCCCCGCCGCGACCCGCTGCGCGCGCAGCATCGCCTCCTGCCCGGCCGAGTCGGCGTCGAGGGCGAGCACCACCTCCTCGACCATCCCCGAGAGCGCCGCCACCTGCTCGTCGGTGATCGACGTGCCCATCACCCCCACCGCCTCCTCGACCCCGGCCTGGTGCAGCCCCAGCACGTCGGTGTAGCCCTCGACCACCACCGCCCGCCCCGCCTTCGCGATCGCGTTCTTCGCCACGTCGATCCCGTAGAGCATCTGGCTCTTGTGGAAGAAGTCGGTCTCCGCCGTGTTGACGTACTTGGCTCCCTGGTCAGAGCGCATCGCCCGGCCGCCGAAGCCGAGCACCCGGCCCCGCCGGTCGCGGATCGGGAACATGATCCGCTCGCGGAAGCGGTCGTACTCCCCCCCGCTCCGGCCTCGCTGCACCAGGCCCACACCGCGCAGCTCCTCGATCTTGAACCCGGCCCGCTGCCCGCGCAGCAGCAGCTGGTCCCAGGCGCTGGGCGCGTAGCCAACGCCGAACGCCCGCAGCACCTCCTCGCCCATGCCCCGCCCGGCCAGGTACTCGCGCGCCTTGCCCGCCTCGTCGGAGTCCCACAGGTAGCTCGAGTAGAAGGCGGCGCCGCGGGCGAGCAGCTCCTCCAGCCGCCGGCGCTGCGCCCGCTTCGCCTCCGCCCGCGGGTCCTCCTTCTCCCGCTCGAGCTCAACCCCGTAGCGATCGGCGAGCAGCTCGACCGCGTCGGCGAAGCCGAGTCCCTCCTTTTCTTCGACGAACTTGATCGTGTCGCCGCCGACCCCGCAGCCGAAGCAGTGGTAGAGCTTCTCCTGGGCGTCGACCGAGAACGAGGGCGTGCGCTCCTCGTGGAAGGGGCAGAGGCCGACCCAGCGCGCGCCCTGGCGGCGCAGGTCGGTGTGCGCCGAGATCACCTCGACGATGTCGACCGCCTGCTTGACCTGCTCCAGGCTGTCGTTGGAGATCAGCGCCACTAGAAGCGCGCCTCCTCGGGGATCGTCAGCTCGGCGAACCTGGCGATGCAGAAACGGTCGGTCATCCCGGCGATGTAGTCGACCACGCGCTGGCACTCCCCCGCCCCCGGCTCGCCCTCCGGCACCTCCTCCGGGTGCTCCACGTAGTGGGCGAAGAGGCCGCGCACGGCGCGCTGCGCCCGCTCGTGCTCGCGCCGCGCCTCCTCGCCGAGGTAAACCCGCTCGAACATGAACTTGCGCAGGCGCAGCATCGCGCCGCCCACCTCCCGCCCCTGGGCGATGTCGGGCGTCCCGGCCGAGTGGGCGACGATGTCCCGCACCAGGGTGTCGATCCGCGCCGAGCCGGTCGGGCCGAGCAGCTCGATCTCCGCTGCCGGCAGGTCCTTTTGGCGCAGGATTCCCGCCCTCAGGGCGTCATCGATGTCGTGGTTGATGTAGGCAACGCGATCGACCAGCTTGACCACGCGGCCCTCCAGGGTCGCCGGCCTGTCTGGCCCGGTGTGGTTGAGGATGCCGTCGCGAACCTGCTCGGTCAGGTTGAGGCCCTGGCCCTCGCGCTCCAGCGCGTCGACCATCCGCAGCGAGTGGACGTTGTGCTTGAAGCCGCCGCCGCAGGCCTCCCGCGTCGCTTCGTCGAGCGCCTCCTCGCCGGTGTGACCGAAGGGCGGGTGGCCGAGGTCGTGGCCGAGGCCGATCGCCTCGGTCAGATCCTCGTTCAGGCCCAGCGAGCGAGCGACGGTGCGGGCGATCCCGCAGGCCTCGAGCGTGTGGGTGAGGCGGGTGCGGTAGTGGTCGCCCTCGGGGGCGATGAAGACCTGGGTCTTGTGCTTGAGCCGCCGGAACGCCTTCGAGTGCACGATGCGGTCGCGGTCACGCTGGAAGGGCGTGCGGAGCGGGCTGTCGGGCTCCGCCCGCAGGCGCCGCGCGGGGTATGAAGGGGTCGCGTGCTCGGAGAGGAACTCCGCCTCCCAGGCGCGCACGCGGCCCTCGAGATCGACGGTGGCCTCCACGGGCCGATCCTACGCCGCGGGACGCAGCTGCACGTGCGCGTGGTGCTCCAGCGTCTCGCCGACCGCCCGCTCCACCTGGCGCAGCTCCCGCTCCCCGGCGGCCGGCGCCTCGGAAAGCGGCTTCGCGATCGCCTCGACCATGAAGCGGTGCGCCTCCTCGGAGAGGGGGAAGGAGCCCGCCTCGCAGCCGGCGCAGACCACTCCCCCCGCGGCGCCGGAGAAGCCGACCAGGTGCTCAGCCTCGCCGCAGCGCGCGCAAGAGGCCAGCTCCGGCACGAAGCCCGCCGCCAGCGCCAGCTTGAGCCGGAAGGAGAGCGCCGTCTCCACCGCCGCCGCCCGCTCCGCCGCCGGATCGTCGAGCAGACTCAGGTAGCGGCTGAGCAGGTTATAGGCGGGGCGGTTCGCCTCGGCCGAGTCGAGCAGGCGCAGGACCGCGTCGCAGGCGCGGGCACCGGCGCTCAGCGCCGGCCCGGAAGAGCGCAGGCGCGGGTAGCCGTCGACCGTGGCCACGTTGGTCACGGTCAGCAGCTCGCCCCGCCCTTCGTGCAGGACGAGGTCGAGACGGAAGAAGGGCTCCAGGCGGCCGCCGAAGCGCGACTTCGGCCGCCGCACCCCCTTCGCGATCGCCCCGATCCTGCCCCGGTTGGCCGAGTAGAGGTGGAGGATGCGGTCGGCCTCGCCGAAGCGGATGCTGCGCAGGACCACCGCCTCCGTCTTCAGGGTCTTTCCGGCCACGCAACCTAAGTTGAACGACGGACCGGACGGCGGCGAGGGCGCCTACGCAGACGGACCTGGCAGCGCGGGCAGTAGTAGGTCGAGCGGCCGGAGACGACGATCCGCGCGATCGGCTCGCCGCAGCTCGGACAGGGCTCGCCCTCACGGGTATGGACGAGGAACTCGTCCTGCATCGTGCCCTTCTCGCCGCGCCCGTCGCGGTAGTCGTCGATCGAGGCGCCGCCGCGGTCGATCCCCGCCTCGAGCGCCGCGACCACCGCGTCGCGCAACGCCGCGTGGTGCTCGGGCCGCATCGAACCTGCGGGCGAGAGCGGGTGCAGGCGGGCACGGAAGAGCGCCTCGTCGGCGTAGATGTTCCCGACCCCGGCGACCCCCGACTGGTCGAGCAGGAAGGACTTCAGCGGCGCCGTGCGGCCAGCGCTCATCGCGGCCAGCGCCTCAGGCGTGAAGTCGTCGGAGAAGGGCTCGACTCCGAGCCGCTCGAAGCGGGCCCCGAGGTCGGCGTCGTCGATCAGGAAGGCCTCGCCGAAGCGGCGCGGGTCGGTGAACCAGAGCTCGCGCCCGTCGTCGAGGGCGAAGCGGGCGCGCAGGTGACGCTCGGAGGTCGAGCGCTCACCCTCGTACAGCCTCATTCCCTCGGAGGGGTCGAGCCTGTCCTCGCCCTCGACCAGGACCAGGTTGCCGGTCATCCGCAGGTGCATGACCAGGGTGCGGTCGCCGTCGAGCTCCAGCAGCAGGTACTTGCCGCGGCGCCCCAGGCCCTCGATCGTCGCTCCCTCCACCGCAGCCTCCAGTTGGTGTGGCGGCGTCGGCCGGCACCAGCGCTCGTCGAGCACCTCGAGTCGCTCTATCCGCCGCCCTTCGATCTCAGGCTCGAGCTGGCGGCAGACGGTCTCGACCTCGGGCAGCTCGGGCATCCGCCTGTTCTACCTGACCGCGTTCGCCGTTTGTCGTGCTGAGCGCAACAAACAGCGAACGCGCTGTCTGACCGACCGGACTCAGCTCGCGGTGGCGCGGGGGTGACTGCGGAAGTAGACGTCCTTCAGCTGCTCGCCGGAGAGGTGCGTGTACATCTGGGTGGTCGAGATGTCGGCGTGGCCGAGCATCTCCTGCACCGCGCGCAGGTCGCAGCCGCCCGCCAGCAGGTGGGTGGCGAAGCTGTGGCGCAAGGTGTGCGGGCTCATCCGGCCGCCGAGGCCAGCGGTACGGGCGTTGCGCTGGACGATCTTGTAGAGGCCCTGACGGCTGAGCGGGCCGCCGCGGAAGTTGACGAACAGCCTCGGCTCGTGGCGCTCGCCGACGAGCTTCGGTCGGCCACCGCGCAGGTAGGCGCCGATCGCCGCGATCGCCTGGCGACCGAGCGGCACCAGCCGCTCCTTGCTGCCCTTGCCGCGAGCGCGCAGGAGGCCCTCGTGCAGGTCGAGGTCGGCGATCTCGAGCCCGATCGTCTCCGAGGCCCGCAACCCGCACCCGTACATCGTCTCCAGCAGGGCGCGGTCGCGCAGCGCCGTCGGCTCGCTGCCCGTCGGCGCGGCGAGCAGCTTCTGCACCTCGGGGTAGTTGAGCACCTGGGGCAGCTTCTTGGCGCGGCGCGGCGCCGAGAGCGCCGCGGTCGGGTCGTCGCCAATCAGCTCGTCGCGGCGCAGGTGCTTGTAGAAGGAGCGCAGGCAGGCGGCCTTGCGGTGAATCGTCGACGCCGAGCAGGCCGGTCGCCCGTTGCCGGTCGCCAGGTCGGCGAGGAAGTCGGAGATGTCAGCCGGGCGCGCAGCGAGCGCATCGAGGTCGTGGCCGATGAGGAACTCGCCGTACTGCAGCAGGTCGGTCCGGTAGGCGTTGAGCGTGTTACGGGAGAGGCCGCGCTCCAGCTCCAGGTAGGAGAGGAAGTCGAGAACGAGACCCTCGAAGCGGGCGCTGGCCGCGGACTGCGGCTCGACGGCGATTGCCATGCGGCCTGGTTCTCGCCGGCGGCGCTCAACCCTTGGCGCGCAAGGCAGCGCCCGCGGCGAGCGGGGCGGCGAAGAAGAGCGGGTCCTCCTCCAGCGAGCGGCCCATCGTCTGTGCCGGCAGGCCGGAGGCCCCGTAACCCTCGAGGTCGGCGGGAGCCTCGGTGAGCTTGTGGCGCCAGGCCGCTGCATCGGCGAGCTTTGCGGTGACGACCGGGTTGTCGGAGGGCACGGCGATCTCGACCGCCCCGAGGAGCATTCGCAGGACCGTGAGGGTGTGGTGGCTGACGCCGCGGTGGCGCTCACGAGGATCCGCGGCCGAGAGGCGGGGCGAGAGCAGCGTGGGCATGCCGAGGGCGAGCGCGGCATGGGCGGTGTCGAGCGCGGCCAAGCCGCCGTGGCCGAGGTGGGTGTCGGAGCCGATGATGCCGGGGCCGGGACCGGCGAGGATCGCGTCCCAGCCGAGCCCGTGGGCGGCGGCGTCGAGCGCGCCGGCGACGGAGAGCGCCTCGTGGTCCCCCCCGTAGGTCGGAGCGGCGGTGACCTGGCCGCAGAGCAGGTCGCGTTCGCGCAGCTCGGCTACGTCGCGGGAAAGCGATCCCGGCAGGGCTCCCCCAGCCGTCTGCACGTAGCCGACCTTCGATCCAGGCGCCGTCCGCGCGGCCGCCCAGGCGGCCGGGGCCAGATGACCGTGAAGAGGCAGGACGAGCACCGGCGTCGTCGGCGGGCCGTGGGTCTCCGCCATCGGCCGCTCGACCGGCTCGATCGGGTGCTGGAGCGAGCTGTAGTTGAGCTTGATCACGTGCTCGCCCTCTCCCCCGCCCCCCTCCAGCCCGCGGCTGAGGTTGACGTGGACGACGTCGAAGCCGCCCGAGCCGAGGTCGAGGTCGAACGCCTCGACGTTGACGACGACCTCGTCGCCCCCGCGCATCTCGCCGAGCAGGCCGGTGTCGGCCCAGGCGCGGCGGCGCTCGCCGTCGATCTCCACCGTCAGCGGGTCCTCGCCGACGACGACCCCGCGACGCAGCTTCAGCCGGCCACTCACTCCGCGCCCGCGGCGGCCTCGACCAGGATCGCCTCACAGACCTCAAGCATCGCGTCCAGGCTTGCGGCGCTGACGCTCTCGTCCGGGGTGTGGTTGGCCTCTGTGCCGTTGGCGAGCAGGTCGCAGTCGAAGCCGGCCGCGATCAGCGCGTTGGCGTCACTGCCGCCGCCGGTCGCGGTCCGCACCGGCTCGAGCCCCGCCCGTCGCAATCCCGCCTCGGCGCAGGCCAGCGAGGGCGAAGACGGCGCCAGCTCATAGCCGCGAAACACCTCCTCGACCCGTACATCAACGTCGCAGCCGTGCTCGCTGGCACCCCAGGCGAAGACCTCGGTCATCGCGCCGGCGATCTCGGCGGCACGGTCTGCGTCGAGGGCGCGAGTCTCCGCCGTCACCTGGCAATGGCCCGCCACGACGTTGCCGGACGTGCCTCCCTCGATCAGCCCGACGTTCGCGGTCGCCCGCTCGTCGAGGCGGCCGAGGTCCATCCGTGAGATTGCGGCGGCGGCAGCGGCGATCGCGTTGTTGCCGTCCTCGGGCCGGATCCCGGCGTGCGCCTCGACCCCTTCGAAGTCGGCGAGCAGGCGCTGCTGGGTCGGCGAGCTGACGATCACCTCGCCGATCGCGCTGGCGTGGTCGAGAACGAAGCCGCAGCTCGATCGCAGGGCCGACGCGTCGAAGGCCTTCGCTCCCCGCAGACCCTGCTCCTCGGCGACGGTCAGCAGCAACTCGATCCCAACCGGCGGCGGCTCTCCCGCGTGGCGGGCGGCCAGCTCCATGAAGACGGCAACCGCCGCCTTGTTGTCGGCGCCGAGGATCGTCTCGCCGCGACTGCGGAAGACGCCGTCGTCGTTCACCACCTCGATCAGGCCCTCGTGGGGAACGGTGTCGAGGTGGGCGCAGAACATCACCCACTCCTCGCTCCGACCCGGCAGCCGCGCAACCAGGTTGCCAGCCCCCGCTTTCGCCGGACCGGCCGCGTTGTCCTCGCTCACTTCGAGCCCCAGGACCCGCAGTTCGGCCGCGACCGTGTCGGCAACCTCGCGCTCCTCCCCCGTCGGGCTGCGGATCTCGCAGAGCCGGACGAAGGTCTCCTGAAGCCTCTCCACGCGGGACAGGCTAATCCACCTAGTGCGCTACGGAATCCTCTTGCTCGATCTCCGCCTCGTCGGCGGGACGCGCGCCGGCGTGGCGCGCCGCGGCGCCGATGAACTCGCGGAAGAGCGGCTCGGGACGGTTTGGCCGCGAGTTGAACTCGGGGTGGAACTGGGAGGCGACGAAGAAGGGATGGTCGGGCAGCTCGATCATCTCGACCAGCCGCTCGTCCGGCGAGGTGCCGCCGCAGACCAGCCCCTCGTCCTCGAGCCGGCGGCGCAGCTGGTTGTTGACCTCGTAGCGGTGGCGGTGGCGCTTGTAGATGACCGCCTCGCCGAAGATCTCACGCGCTCGCGTGCCCTCGTGCAGCTTCACCGGGTCGGCGCCGAGTCGCATTGTCCCTCCCATCTCGGAGACCTCCTTCTGCTCGGGCAGCAGGTCGACCACCGGAAACGGAGTCTCGGGGTCGAACTCGGCTGAGTTGGCCCCCTCCATCCCAGCCATCGAGCGGGCGAACTCGACCACGGCGATCTGCATCCCCAAGCAGATCCCCAGGTAGGGGATCGAGCGCTCGCGGGCGATCCGCGCCGCCTGCACCTTGCCCTCGATCCCGCGCTCGCCGAAGCCGCCGGGGATCAAGATGCCGTCGGCGTTCTCGAGCCGCTCGGGCTGGAAGTCCTCCGAGTCGACCAGCTCGACCTCGACCTCGACCTCGTGGTGGAAGCCGCCGTGCTCGAGCGCCTCGATCACCGACTTGTAGGCGTCGGCGAGCTGCACGTACTTGCCGACCAGGGCGATCTTCACCTTGCCCTCGGCGGCGTCGGCGCGCTGCACCATCGCCTCCCACTCGGCCAGGTCCGGTGCCGGCGCCTCCATCCCGAAGTGGTCGAGCACCAGGTCGTCGACCCCCTCGACGCGGAAGACGAGCGGCACCTTGTAGATGTTGTCGACGTCGTGGGCGGAGATCACCGCGTCGACCGGGAGGCTGGCGAAGAGCGCGATCTTCTCGCGGATCTCCCTGTCGAGGCGCCCCTCGGAGCGGCAGACCAGGGCATGCGGCTGGATCCCGATCCGGCGCAGCTCGTTGACCGAGTGCTGGGTCGGCTTCGTCTTCAGTTCCCCCGCGTGGCCGACGTAGGGGACCAGCGTCAGGTGCATGAACATCGAGCGCTTCGGCCCGAGGTCGGTGTAGAGCTGGCGAATCGACTCGAGGAAGGGCAGCGACTCGATGTCGCCGACCGTGCCGCCGATCTCGGTGAGCACGAAGTCGACCGACTGCGACTCGGCGACGATCAGGATCCGGTTCTTGATCTCGTCGGTGATGTGGGGGATCACCTGGACCGTGCGCCCCAGGTAATCGCCGCGGCGCTCGCGGTTGATCACCGTGTTGTAGACCGAGCCGGCGGTGACGTTAGAGGCCCGCGTCGTGTTCTCGTCGGTGAAGCGCTCGTAGTGGCCGAGGTCGAGATCGGTCTCCGCGCCGTCCTCGGTGACGAACACCTCGCCGTGCTGGAAGGGGCTCATCGTCCCCGGGTCGACGTTGATGTAGGGGTCGAACTTCTGCAGCTGGACCCGGAAGCCGCGCGAGACGAGGAGGCGGCCGATCGAGGCGGCGGCGATCCCCTTTCCGAGAGCCGAGACCACCCCGCCAGTGACGAAGATGAACCTCGTATCTCCTTGAGAGGGCCGACTCATGCTCTGCCGAGCGAGTCTAGCCAGCGCAGGGGCGGAAGCGACTCGACCGCCTTGGAGATCGAACGCAACTCTCCGTAAATGGTCAATGCGACGACGGCGGCGAGGGCGATCAGCCGCCCGTCGGCCCCCAGAGTCGTCAACAGCCAGACGCCGGCGACGGCCCCGACCAGGTTCGAGCCGGTGTCGCCGAGCATCGCCCGCTCACGCAGGGTGAACCAGGCCCCGACCAGGATCGCCCCGGCGAAGATCCCCGCCAGCTCGACCGGCGCCAGCGTCCAGGCGCCGAGGCAGAGTCCGATCCCGAGCAGCGCCAGCGCCTTCTCGGCCCGCCCGGGCCGCAGGTCGAGCAGGTTGAAGAGGTTGGTGGCAAGGATCAGCAGCGCCACGTCGGCGAGGTAGCGCCAGGACTCGAGCCCGCGGCCGGAGACGACGTAGGCCGCCAGCGCCAGCGCCCCGATCGCCTTGATCGCGCCGGTCGAGAGCCGCCCTTCGCGCAGCGCCCGCCAGTGGCCGCGCCAGCCACGGGGAGCGTCCGCCGCCTCGCCGCGCCCCAGCGAGTCGTCGAGGAAACCGAGGAAGGCGACGCCCAGCAGGTAGGGCAGCCAGCGGCGCAGCTCGGGGTCGAGCAGGTCGAGGTCGGCGCGGTCGTCGAGGAAGGCGAGCGGCGCCAGCGCCACCAGCGCCGCCGTCGCCAGCACCGCGCCGAGCGGGAAGGCGAGCCTGGCCCCGCGATAGTTCTCGCGCACCAGCCCGGCGTCGATCAGACCCCGCACTCCCGCCGGCACGACCAGCAGGGCGACGGCGATCGCCACCGGGAAACCGATCCAGGTCACTGGCGCTCGGGGGTAAGCAGGTCGGGCAGCAGGCTGTCGGCGGTGCCCTTGACACCAAAGCTGCCCTCGGCCCCGAGCAAGGAGAGCACCATCGCCAATCGTCCGGCGACGAGATCGACGTCGTCGACGCTGGAGAGGTCGTTTGCCTGGAAGAAGGCGATCGAGGACGAGTCGTCGGTCGAGGTCTCGACCCCTACCGCGGGCGCCCGGGTCGCGGCGATGCCGCTCACGAGCCCGGACTCGACCCGTCCCGCGGCGGCCTCCTGCGTCGACCCCATGTCTTCGGGCTGGTCGCGGACGACGATCACGCCGTCGAGGCCGCCGAAGTTGCCGCTGGCGCGCGAGAAGAGGCGGCTTCGCACCCGCTCCAACAACTTCCCGCCGAGGACGAGCTGGCGACCCACCCCGGCACCGAAGGCGGCCTGGGCGTCGGGGTCGTCGGCCATGCCGGCAAAGCGGGTCCTCTCCAGGTCGTTGGCGAGGGCGCGAACGTCGATCGGCTCCCGCACGACCCCGACGGCGACCAGCCTCCCGCCGGTCGGGCCCAGCGCCTCCTCGACCTCGTCGGGAACGTCGCCGGGCAGGTTTCCGAGCGCGAGCAGGCCGATCCGGCGGCCGTCCAGCCGGTCGCGGGTAAGCGCCGGGTAGACCCGCGAGGCGAACTCGTTGGCGTGGCCCAGCTCGCCGCTCAGCTCCTCGGAGCGCTCGCGGGCGTCCTCGAGGTTGCCGGTGAGGCTGCGCTCCAGGTCTTTGCGAGTGTCGTCGAGGGTGTCGCCGCCGAGGGCCGCCCCGATCACGATCCCGATCGCCAAGGCGACGAAGATCGCGATCAGCGAGGTCGCGTGGTAGCGGGCGCTGTATCCCATCGCCGGGGGAGGCTATTCGGCTGCTCGCCGCGGCGCCAGGCCTTACGACAACCCGAGCCAGATCCTGATCTTGAGCCAGATCAGGTCGACGAGCTCGTTCAGCGCCGGCGAGGCGATCACGAGGACAGCAAGCAGGATCGCGAAGGCGGCGAGGAAGAGCGCGGCCGGGCCGTAGCCGCTCCCGGGGTTGTAGAGGCGGCTGACGCCCTTCGCATCGACCAGGCGCTCGCCGATCCGCAGCCGGGTGAGGAAGGTCGAGGACATCCCGCCGCGCTTGCGGTCGAGGAACTCGATCAGGTTGAAGTGGGCGCCGACGCTGACGATCAGCGCCGCCCCCCGCTCGTAGGCCATCAGCATCGCCACGTCCTCGCTCGTGCCGGCTGCTGGCAGGACCGTGTGCTCGAGCCCCATGTCCAGCAGCCGCTGGCGCCCCGGCGCGCGGCCGTCGGGATAGGCGTGGACGATCAGCTCGGCTCCGCAGCGGAGCGCCGCGTCGCCGGCGGAGTCCATGTCGCCGACGATCAGGTCCGGCTTCAGGCCCGCTTCAAGCGCCCCGTCGGCGCCGCCGTCGACCGCGACCACCACCGGCCGCATGTCGCGGATGTAGGCGCGCAGCGCCTTCAGGTCGCGCCGGTGGTGCTCGCCGCGGACGACGATCAGCACGTGCCGGTCGCGGAAGGAGGCGCGGGTGGGCGGGAACTCGACGCTGCCAGTCAGCAGGTCGGTCTCCTGGCGAACGTGGGCGACCGTGTTCTCGGCAAATTCGGCGAGCGCCTCGTCGACCCGCTCGCGCTGCTCGTCGAGCTGGCGCTCCAACTCAGCGACCTCGAGCCTCCGGCCGCGCAGCAGCTCTCCACTCCCGACGGTGACGACGCCGGCGCGGGAGATCGTCACCGCGTCGCCGTCGTGCAGCAGCTCGAAGGGATCGCCGTCCTCGACGTCGACGAGCAGGACGCCGGCGCGGGCTAGCAGCAGCGGCCCGGTGTTCGGGTACTGGCCGTCGGAGGAGGGCGATGCGTTCAGCACCGCACCGACGCCGGTCGCGATCAGCTCCTCGGCCGCGATCCGGTCGATGTTCAGGTGGTGGATGACGGCGACGTCGCCGGGGCCGAGGCGCTTGACCAAGTGCTTGGTGCGCTTGCCGAGCCGCGCCGTACCGCGGGTCGACTCCTCCGCGGACGCCCCGTTGCGCCGTGAGAGCAGCGCAGGGAAGCGACGGCGACTGGCGGTGGCCACCCGAGCAGGTTAGGCGGCCTGACCAAGCAGAGCAAGGACGCAGGGAGCGTGGCGTGCTTCGCACGCGAGCGACCGAGGACGCAGCTATGCGCCGGTCAGGCCGCCTTTAGTAGCTCTCGCGCGTGGAGCGTGGCGGCATCGTCGTCTCCGTCTCCACCGAGCATGCGGCGGATCTCCGCGACCACGGCGTCGCCGTCGAGACGCTCGACGGTCGCCCGTGTCGGCTCGCCGGCGAGGTCCTTCTCGAGCCGGAAGTGCGTCTCGGCAAGGGAGGCGACCTGCGGCAGGTGGGTGATGCAGATCACCTGGCGGGCCTCGCCCAGCGACCGCAGACGCTCGCCGACGGCGCGCGCGGTCGTGCCGCCAATCCCGGCGTCGATCTCGTCGAAGACGAGGGTGCCCGGGCCGCCGGCCTCGCCGAGGCCGGTCAGGGCAAGCATTACCCGCGAGAGCTCCCCGCCCGACGCCGCGTCGCGCAGCGGCGCCGGCTCGATGCCCGGGTTCGGCGCGACCCGCAGCTCGACCGTCTCCCGCCCGCTCGGGCCGAACCCGTCGGGATGGGGCTCGAGGACGACCTCGAGGGCGGCGCCGGGCATCGCCAGCCCCTCCAGCTCCTCGGCCACCCGCGTCTCCAGCGGGGAGGCGGCCTTGACACGGCCCTTGGCGAGGCGCTCGCCGAGCTTCTCCCGTTGCGACTCGGCTTCGGCCAGCGCCGCCTCCGCCTCGCCGCCTCTCGACTCCGCGCCCTCGATCCGCTCGACCTCCGCCCGGCAGCGCTCCGCGTGCGCCAGTACCGACTCGATGCTGCCGCCGTGCTTGCGCTTCAGCTGCTCCAGCGAGTCGAGCCGTTCCTCAACCGCCGCCTGCCTCTCCGGGTCGGCCTCGATCCCCTCCAGGTAGCCGCGCAACTCGACCGTGACATCGTCCAGCTCGAGCGCGAGGGCGCCTAGCCGCTCGCCGATCGAGTCGAGCTCGACATCGACCCCGGCGACGCCCTGGAGCTGGGCCTCGGCCTGGGCGAGCGAAGCCGAAGCGCCGCCGCCGTCCTCTTCGGCGCCGGCGATGCCCGCCTGTGCCCCAGCCGCCGCCTCGCTCAGGCCCTCGGAGTGACGCAGGCGCTCGCGCTCCACCAAGAGATCGGCCTCCTCCGCCGCATCGGGCGCAGCCGCTTCGATCTCGGACAGCTCATAGCGATAGAGGTCCAGGTCACGCTCGCGCGAGCCGTCCTGCTCGCGCAGCTCTGCCAGCTCAGCCTCGAGCCGGGCGCACTCCCGGTGCGCCTCGCGGTAGCGCCGGCGCGTCTCCAGGTGCGCCGCCCCGGCAAAGCCGTCCAGCACCTCCATCTGGGCCGAGGCGAGTGTCAGCTTGCGATGCTCGTGCTGCCCGTAGAAGGCGAGCAGCCGCCCGCCCAGCAGCTTCAGGTCACCGGCGGAGGCGGAGCGGCCGGCGACGAAGGCACTGGTCCGCCCGCTCGCCGAGACTCGGCGCCCGAGCACGACCTCCTCGGCGCCCTCCGGCAGCCGCTCGGCCAGGTCCGCCATCTCGGGCTCCCCCAGCAGCCCTTCCGGCAGGTCGAACACCCCCTCCACCCAGGCCTCCTCGGCCCCAGGCCGGACTATCTGCGGCCTGGCCTTGCCGCCCATCAGCAGGTCGAGCGAGTGCGCCAGCACGGTCTTCCCCGCCCCGGTCTCCCCGGTGATCGCGTTCAGCCCTTCCCCCAGCCTCAACTCAGCCCGCTCGATCAACAGCAGGTTCTCGATCCGCAGCTCTCTCAGCACAGGCTCTGTGTAGCAGTTGGCGCGGCGGGTCCTGTCACCGATCTGGTGCCACCACCCCTGCGGTAGCTAAAGCTTCCTCGGGGTGGTCCCCCAGATCGGCGCCACCCGCCGCGAGCTGCCCCACATTCCACCAGCTAAACAGCTAGGTGCCCGAACTTTTCCCGGATGCGGTGGTAGAAGCTGGTGCCCGGCAGCTGGGCGAGACGGCCTACGTTGCCGGCGAAGCGCACTTCCATCGCCGCCCCCGGCTCCATCTCGCAGAGCTGGACGCCGTCGACCGCGACGTCGACCGGCTCGCGGCCCGCCGCGTTACCGACGGTGAGCACGTCACCCGGCGCGACGACGAGGGCGCGCGCGGTCAGCGAGTGCGGCGAGATGTAGGAGACCACGTACCCCTCCACCCCCCAGGCGAGGATCGGGCCCTGATTGGCGAGGTTGTAGCCGGTCGAGCCGGCGGGAGTGGCGGCGACGAGCCCGTCGCAACGCACGTGGCCGACCTCTTCGCCGGCGATCCGGTAACTCAGCTCGGCGACACGGTCCTGGGGGCGGCGACTGAAGCTCACGTCGTTGAAGGCGACGCGCTCCTCGCCGGCGGCCTCGACCGTGAGCGCGGGCAGGTCGATCGTCTCGACCTCTCCCCCGAGGGCGCGCCTGATCCCCTGCTCGGCTTCATCGCGCTCGACCGCGGCGAGAAAGCCGACGGTGCCGAAGTTGACGCCGAACACCGGCACCCCGGTGCGGGCGAAGCTGCGCAGCGCGTAGAGGATCGAGCCGTCGCCACCGAGCACGAGGCAGAGGTCCGGGCTGACAGGCAGTGACCCCACCTCCTCGATGCCGACGGCGGCGTCCCCGTGCTTGGCCAGCTCCTCGGGAGTCGCGACGAGGCGCCAGCCTGCCTCGCGGGCAGCGGCGGTGGCGACCGCGACGGCCTCGGTCGCGGCCGGCGGGTGCGAGTGGGTGATCAGGGCGGCGACGCGCTCGGCCATCAGGCATCCACCTCCTCGACGGCGGCCTGGAGATCCGCGATGCCCTTGCCCTCGCCGCCGGCCCAGACGAACGTCTCGATATTGCCCTTCGGCCCCGGCAGGCCCGAGGGAGCGAACCCCCTCACCGGCAGGCCCAGCTCGCGGACGGCGTGCGCCACGCCGAGAACGGCCTCACGACGATCGGCCACGTCGCGGACGACCCCGCGACCGACCCGCTCGCGCCCCAGCTCGAATTGCGGCTTGACCATCGCCAGCACCTCGCCCCCGGGCGCCAGGCAGCGGGCGGCGGCCGGCAGCACCTTGGCCAGTGAGATGAAGGAGACGTCGATGGTCGCCAGCGAGGCCTCGAAGGGAAGGTCGCCGCGGCTGAGCTCGCGGGCGTTGAGTCGCTCGATCACCGTCACCCGCGGGTCTTCGCGCAGCCTCAGGTCGAGCTGGCCGTAGGCCACGTCGACGGCCGCGACCCCGGCGGCGCGGCGCTGGAGCAGGCACTCGGTGAAGCCGCCGGTCGAGGCGCCGACGTCGAGGCAGTCGCGCCCGGCGACGTCGATCCCGAGCACCCCCAGCGCGTTGTCGAGCTTGATCCCTCCGCGCGAGACGAAGCGCGGCCCTGTGTCCACCACCAGCTGCGCCTCAGGCTCGACGAGCTGGCTCGGCCGCAGGGCGACCGGGCCGTCGGCGCCGATCCGCACTTCGCCGGCGCGAACCGCCCCAGCCGCGGCCGTGCGCGACGAGAAAAGGCCCTGGTCGGCCAGTACCGCGTCTATCCGAGCCTTCGTCACGCCTGCAACGCTACCGGCGCGCCTCGTGATCGCCCCGCCAGATCAGACCTTGCAGGAGGTTTAGCCCCTCATTAGAATTGGGTATTAAGGTCGCCTGACCCGGATAGACCAGCCCAGGGCTTGGAGACGCCAAGCCCTCTGTGATCCCACTCACAGACAGAGCGCACATATGTTCGTACGCTGTTCAAGGATTCGAGTAAAAGAACGATAAGGGGCAGAACGACAAAGACTTCTCGGTTGGGTTCCGTACCGCAATCTGGCACTCATCGCTTCCCAACGATGCAGCGCCCGCGGCACACCAGGGCCCACCTACCTCCCACGGATCCACATATATAGAGATACATATCTCTCCTCCCTGTAGTAACCCCAGATAGCGCCCCTCCTCCCCGGAGGGGCGTTTTCTGTTGTGGGGCTCTAGCAAGCCGAAAACGCGGTACCGACCGGTTGCCGAAGCGGCACTGAGACCGGCCTACCCCCTCTCGTGCCGCAGTTGGTGCCGCAGTCCGATACATCAGACCCCTGGCCCGCCCGGAACCTCTCGCTGCTCGTAGAGCGAGAGATATTGAGGTCCGCTCGCCCCGGGGCGCAAGCGCCCGACGAGGGCTCCGATCAACGATCGTTCGATCTCCGGCGGGAATGCCCAGGTTTTCTGTTACTACTCTTTTTTTATTAATCGGAACCTCTGGTCGGGGAGCGATGCGTCGCCTAAGCGATGTCCAGCGCTTGCCCGCAATCAGAGCAAAGGAGGAGATATATGCAGGCCACGATGAAAAGAGGCGGTTTGCTCTTGGCCTCACTCGCGGTGTTGATCGCCATGATGGCTATCGGGTCATCGTCCGCGTCGGCAAGTCAGTTCTGCGGAGGCCAGTGGGTAAACAATGCGAACAAGTGCTGGGGCGCTGGCCGATGGATGCAGGGCGCCACGGCTAAAGGAGAACATACCGGCGTGTGCGTTGGCGCGGATCTAACCTCGGGCTCCTGTGTGCCAGTCCATGGCGTTGCCGGCGTCCAGGTGCCTCCGGGCACGCACTACCCTTGGGTGATCGGGACGGCGTCGGCCTTCACCCTCACCGCTAGCTTCACCTACTGATAAATCGGGCGGTCGGTAGTGCGGCACCGCAGGCCGAGTCGTCGCTCTCTTTGCGAGAGATGGCCACTCGGCCTGCTGCTCACGCTGTTGCTGTCGGCGAGCTTGACGGCATGTGCCGGCGCCGAGAAGTCGGGCAGCGAACGAGCGCCAACGCGCACCTCTGGGCCCTCGAACGACACTCTGCGATCACCCGATGAACGCGTATCACGCGCCCTTTCTGGGGACTTCGCTCTGCTGCGAAGTTCCCCTGATGGCATACCCCCCCTTCTCAGGCGGACCCTGAGGGGGCAACTACCGGGCATGGCTTGGGATCTTGCCCAACGTGTCCCCGTACATGCGACCAGCACTTACTGGTTGGTGCCCGGCGCTAAAGATCTCTGCATGGTGGCGACCACCCCCAAGTCGCCGGCCATCAGCTTCGCCTGCACTAGCTCCAGCCGAGCGCTTCGCCGCGGGATCGTGCACACTTCGCTCGACACGATCTCCGGCAGGCGCACCATGGTCGGCATAACCCCGGATGGAACCCATTCCGCACTGATTCAGAGCGGCGCCTTGACCACCTCCGTGCGCGTGCGCCATGGCCGCTTTGTGCTTCGCGACTCCGTTGCTTTGCCACCAGACCAGGTGACTCTCCGCTAAGCACCTTTGCCGCCAGATGGGACAGATACTCGTCTAGCGGCTCGGACGAAAGCCCGACCCAAGATCACGTTAGGCACCCCCTCGCAGATATGCGTCCATGCGCTCGCGAACCTCATCTCGGCTCCCAGGCAACAGATGGCCATAGACATCGAAGGTGGTCTGTATTTTCGAGTGGCCCATGAACTCCTGAATCGCCTTCGGATTCGCTCCGGCGTCGATCATCAATGAGGCGAAGGTGTGACGGCAAAGGTGCAAGCTGATCGGCACCAGCAACTCGGGCTCTCGACGCTCGCGCTCCGCCGCCTTCCGCTCGCGCTTGTTCGCTACCGCCCATGCGCGCTTCGCCCGGCCATCGACAGTCGATGCGTAGAACGCCTCTCGAAGCGACCGACCGAAAACGAGGTCGTCGCCGCTGCGGCCCGCCCTGCGCAAATGCTCGCCCAGATAGTCGCGCAGAATCGCCAGCAAGGGCACGTTGCGCAGCCCCGCATAGAAGGCAGTAGCCCAAACTGGCCTGTCCTCTAGTTCGAGCGCGGCGAGCAGCGCCGCTGCTTCCGTTGGAGTGGCGATTCGCTTCGGCCGCTTGGAGCCTCCATTCGGGAGGTCGATCCGCTCGGACGGGTTATAGGTCAGCTCGTCGCGGTCGATAGCGCGGCGGTAGAACGCCTGAATTGGTTGAGGACATTGCTGACGGTCCCAATCGAGAGCCCGGTGCCAAGCAGTTCGTCAGCGAGAGCTTGGAGGTCCTGCCACCTTGATCCCCCCAACGCCGGTCGGCGCAATGTGAACTCGCAGCGCCCGCTCATACGAGCGGATCGTGTTCGGCTCATAGCGCTCGCGACCCTTCGGGCGAATCGTTCCCGCTTGCATCCCAGCGATGAACTGCCGGAGCGCACCCGTGAGCGTTCGCACGTCTCGCGTTGGGGCGCGCAGCGATCCCCCGTCGGCAGCGCGCTTTGCATCAGCTCGCCAACTCCTTGCCTCAGCCTCGCGACGAAACCTCTTTGTGACCCGCCTGTCCTCGCGCACCAGATAGATCGACGCCTCATACCCAGCGTTGCAGTTGCAGCGCCCACCACCCCGAGCGCTGCAACCCTTTCGAGTGCCGCTTTCGGACGCTTTCAGCCATCCAGACTCACCCGCCTATGAACTGGCCAAGGCGCGTCCCGCCGGGGTCCCACCCCATCCCGTCGAGCAGGTCACCCGGAGGAATGTCCAGCGAACCCGCGAGTTGATCAGCGTGTCCACCCGGCAGACCCGTTCGCCACGGCCGTGACTGGGACCCCCCACGCACTCCCGTCGGGAGCCGCTGCCCGCGCGCCAGTGTTAGCCAGAACACCGAACCACCAGCTCCAGCCGGACACAGCCGGAGCAGATGCCCCCTGGCAAGCCAAATCTGGCTCTGCGCCTGAGCGTCCGCAGTTCTCCTCCCTGTAGTAACCCCAGAAACGCCTCGCCTCCCCTGCGGGTGTTTTCTGTTGAACGATCTTCTTGCAAGCCGTGTCCGCACCGCGAGCTACGGCGATCCCTACCATCGAGCGCATGGCGATTCAGCGGATGGACCACGTCGGGATCGTGGTCGAGGACCTCGCGGCCGCGACCGAGTTCTTCGTCGAGCTCGGCCTTGAAGTGGAGGGCGAAGGGCAGGTGGAGGGCGCCTGGGTGGACCGCATCGTGGGGCTCGAGGGCGTCCGCTCGGAGCTCAGGATGCTGAAAACCCCAGACGGCCAGAGGCGGCTCGAGCTGGCGAAGTTCCACTCGCCCCCGAGCCAGGGCGGCGACCCGCACGCGCCTCCGAACACACCAGGCATTCGCCATCTCGCCTTCGTCGTCGAAGACATCGACGCCGTAGTTGCCGGCCTGCGAGCCCGGGGGACTGAGCTCGTCGGCGAGCTGGTGCGCTACGGGGACAGCTACCGGCTCTGCTACGTCCGCGGCCCAGAGGGGATCATCGTCGAGCTGGCAGAGCCGATCAGCTGACCAGGTACTCGACTATCTCCGCTATCCGGCCTTCGGCGCCGAGGGTCAGAAACAGGGCGCCCCTGAGCTCGATGCCCGTGCCCCGCTCGACGTTCTCGGCCGCCAGGGTTTGGGACTCCAGGTCGACGAACAGCCGCACGCATTCCATCGTCAGGTCGGGGTATTCGCGCAGCTCAGCTTCGTAGCGGCTGCGAAGAGCGTCAACCCCGTGCAGCACGGCGGAGCCGTCACGGAACACCACGTCCGCAGCGTAAAGCGAGTAGTAGCCCTCTAGTCCCGCCTGTTCCAGCGATCGATGTAGTCGTCGTAGAAGGTGGCCAGCTCGGCAGCATTCAGCTTTGCCATTGACGAGCCTACGCAGCTGCGTGCTTGCCGGCGGGAACGAAGTGCTCCAGCTCAGCCGCGTGGCCCAAGGCGAAGGGAACGCCCTCCTCTGCCAGCTTGACCACCTCTGCGTAGGAATCGCCAACAGCAGTCCAGCCCTCTACGTCGGGGGACTCGGCCCACCAGCCGTCGGCCTCGTGGTGATAGATGACGCGCACGATGTCCATTTCAAACCTCCATCTCAGAGTAGCTTCCGGGCTTCCGCCTCGGCAAAGCCGAGCAAGACCAGCGAGCTACAGATTCACCCCCCACAGCGCTCCGCCGCACCTTCCGCGATGATTCCGAGCATGACGCGCCGGCGGGGGTTGATCGTAACGGGGATCGCGACGGTGCTCCTGCTGCTGGCGATGTCGCCGGCGGAGGAGCGGATGCAGGACACCGGGCCGGGGATGGTCCCCTTCGAGCTCACCGGCGGTCAGGACCGGGCCGACGAGATCCTCGCCGAATGGGGCGAGGAGGGCCGCGACGCCGCGCGCGAGCAGCTCTGGATCGACTACGCCTTCCTGCTCGTCTACGGGGCCTTCCTCACGCTCGCCGCGGCCGCGACTCGTGACCTCGCAAGGGAGCGTGGCTGGCGCCGCCTCGGATCGATCGGCGGAGTCGCCGTCTACTTCGGCGCCCTCTGCGCCGGCTTCGACGCGCTCGAGAACACCTG
>Ga0190265_10000412_pt1 | contig 31096 bp, 26 predicted proteins | sample Popmic124T_FD_133135 | JGI IMG/M metagenome (GOLD analysis project Ga0190265, IMG submission 133135) | Populus adjacent soil microbial communities from riparian zone of Indian Creek, Utah, USA - 124 T | ecosystem: Environmental > Terrestrial > Soil > Riparian zone | place: USA: Utah | collected...
CGATCCTCCATGATCGCGGGCGACATTGCCCGTAGTGAAGATCGGCATAATCCAACGTCACTCGTAAAATCACATGCCCTCGCCTACTAGTTGTCCGAGGCGCTGGAGCCGGTGCGGGGGGTGATGATGTTGCCCAAGCCTTCAAAAAGGGCCTGACCGAGCCGTCGAAAGCCATCTTGTGAGTTCGCCGGATCTTCGATCGCCTGGGAAAGGCCTTCGACAAAACCCGGCTCGTAGCCTTCTCGGAACCGCTTGGCGATATCAGAATCCCAACATCCGTTCAGCACGGGAATTGCGCCAAACGTCATTGCGGCAAGCGCCAGTTTGAACTGACGAAAACGTCGTAAGTGCCGATTCATTGTTCGCCTCCCACGGCTAATCTAGCCGTCGCCGCCCTGGCGGGTCGGGTCCGTCGCTTTTATCGAAGGATTTGTTACTGCCAGGCGAGATTCCAAATGGGTAGTCACTCATATCGGACCGTCGCGCAGAAGTCGGCGACTATTCCAGCACCGTCTGCGTTCAGCTCAATCCTTTTCGACTCGGGGTGCGGAATCAGTTCGCGGTCAACTGAATCACCCTCCGCAGCGCCACGATAAATGACGTGTCGCCAGTTCAATCGACGCAGGATTCAACCGCCCCGCGTAAACGCGCTCATATGCTCCAAACAACGCAACAATTTCATCGCAGCGCCCTCGTCCTCATCGGCGCGTTCGCCGTGACCCTCTCCCCCGTGCCGGCCGAATCACCGGATTCCAACGCGCCGCCGGACGCCATGATTCGGCGCACCGTCAAGTCGTTCGATTTTGACGAACGAAAGCTGGGAAATTACGAAGCGATGCCCATGAACTGGCGGCAGATCGTCGAGCCGGGCTACCCGCGTTTCCTTGAGCCGAGGATCGATGACGACGTGGGCCATTCCTCACCGCCGTCTTTTCATCTGGCGCTGCGCGGGGGGAATATCGGCGCCGACTACATGGGCCGTGACGTGCCAATCGATTGGCGCTGCCCATACCGCCTCACGGCCTGGGTCCGGTGCGAGGGATTGAAAAGCGGAAGCGCGACGCTCTCAGTCTGTTACCTCGGGCCGAATTTCGAGCCGCTGGAGAAGGCCGAATACCACAGCAGGCCGGTTCGACAGTTGTCTGACGGTCCGGCATGGACCCGCGTCACGATCGATCTGCCCGGCGGAGTTGAACTCGCGAGGTGGGTGAGACTGTCATGTCGAGTGGAACAGGCGACTCAGAAGGAGCAGAAAGGTTCAGCTTTTTCTCCGATTGGACCGCGCGACCCACTGGGGCAGGCGTGGTTTGATGACATCAGCATTATTCGAATGCCCCGCGCCGAGTTGCGGCTGGGCGATGAAAACGGCATTTACAGCGGCGATTCCCCGATCGAGCTGAGGGCCGTGGTTCGCGACGTGCAGGGCGCGGACCTCTACGCGGAGCTGACAGTTGCCGACGCGGAATGGCGCATTGTTCAACGATTTCGCGTGCCGGTCCAGGCGCGTTCGAGCGAATCGTCGTCGTTCGAAGCTGTCGAGCTTCGTGGCGGCAAGTACTCGGCGACGCTTACGGTGAGATCGGGCGGGCTTGAGTTGATCCGCGCGGAGAAGTCGTTCGTTCGCCTTGTCCGTGGCAGATCAGACTACACCGTTCGACAGGGCGGTGAACGCAACGAACACGATACCGTGCGTGGCTGCCGGATCGGTGTAATCATGAATGATGACGCCGTGGAAAACCCGTCGGCAGCGCAACAATACGTCGACGTGTTGCGGCCGCTCTTCGTCAAGATTCCTGTTTGGCGCAGCGGGATGAGCGCCCGCGACGTGGTGGCCGGAACGCCGGACTTCGATCGCATGGTTGAATCACTTCACGGCGGAGGGATTCGGCTCGTGGGCCAGATCGCGTCCCCTCCTTCACATTTGGCGGAGCAATACGGGCCGGGGCGGCGTGGCCTGTTCGACATCCTCGCATCCGACCCCGCGAATTGGCGGCCCTATTTGGCCCTGGTCGTCACGCGCTACGGGTCGCACGTGCAGTATTGGCAACTCGGGACGGAGACCGGTGATGCGGTTCCCACTGGACCTGCATTGGAAACCGCCGCGCGACACATCGTGAATGAGATGCGACCGCTGATCGGCCCGGCGCGCCTCGCGGTGCCGGCGACGATGAGTCATGCGGCGGGGGCTCGAGCGCGGAGCGATGACATTCGATTGATCTCGTTTCCGAGTGGAAGGTCGGCGGCCGACTTTGCGAGAGAACTTTCCGCCACGAAGGGAAATTCCGGGGAGGTCTGGGCCAGCGTTCCGACGCTGCCGGAAACTCGATACCAACGCGTCGCGCGATTGAGCGACTATGCGCAGGCCATCTTGCAAGCGTGGTGTCATGGGATTGACTGTGTCTTCGTTGACATACCGTGGCGGAAGCGAACGGATGAATGGGGCGGCGAGGCGATGGAGCCCGTGGAGGAGCTGCTGCCGGTCCAAGCGCTGGGAGCGCACCTCACGGGTCTGACGCCGAAGGGACCGCTGAATCTGAATCGTGGCGTCACCGCATGGCTGTTCGCCGATGATTCGAATCAACACGGAGCGGTTGTGGCATGGACAGAGGCATGGCACGAGAACGTCCAGCGCGTCGCATTCGATTTTGAAGGCGGCGTGCGGACCATAGACCTCTGGGGCAACTCGGCCGACTGCCCACGCTCCGCGGACGGCAACGAGTTTTCCGTCGGGTTGATGCCCGTCATCGTCCCGATCGCGCAGCCTGATCGGGCCGCGATGCTCGCCAGCCTCAGGATCGATCCGGCCGTCCTGTCGCCCGCGATCGCGCGCCAGTCGCGAACGGTGGGCCTTACCAATACAACCAAGACGCGAATGCGCGGCGAACTTCGCCTGTCGATGCCGGCGGGATGGAGCTGCACGCCGAGCCGCCTGCGATTCGACCTGCCGCCGGGCGAAAACCTGTCCGTCCCGGTTTCGATTCGCGTGCCGAGCAACGAAGCCGCCGGGTGTGCCGTCATCAAGGGCCACTTACGGGAGGATTCGACACCGGAGTGGTCGACGGTGCTTCGCACCTGGATCGACGTCGAAACGCCGGATCTCGTCGTTGAAATCGCGGCGATGCGGGAGGGCGGTCACTTCAGGATCATTCACCGAGTGACGAATCGCAGCGCCGAATCCTTGAATCTAAGGACGGTTTTGATCCCGTCGGGCCTGCCTCGCCGCACCCAAAATCTGGCCGGCTTGGCCGCGGGCGAGACAGCCGTTCGTGAATACAAGATCGAGGCCGCCGCGCTGGAAGCGAATGTTCCGACGCGCGTGTCGGTGGAACAGGTCGGCGGGCCGCTGCGGCACAATGCGTTGCTCGATTTGAAATAATGCACGATCGTCCCGAACTCCTGTCATTCTGAGCGGAGCGAAGAAACCTGCCGGGGCCGCGGAGAGGACTCTGAATATGAGAAGGTTTCGCGCGCGGGACAAGACCCTTCGTCGCTGCCGCTCTTCAGGATGACGCCATGGCGACACATCGTGCCGCTCAACCTGAAATCGTCGGCAGCCGAACCGGTCCTCTGCGAAGCATGGCGCCATCATCGATGTACAGTATCGATCGGAGCGGCAATTCTCCACAGCCGATCAGGCGTTCGAACTGCGGAAGCGAGATCGCCATGCGCACGAATTCGTGGCGCATGCGCGACTCTTTCACGTACTTGATCTCGCGCCCGGTGGCCTGCAGGGCGTTTTGTTCATAGCATCGAATCGCGAATTGATTTTCCGGAAACACGACCAGCGAAACCAGCCGCGCGCCCAGATCCTGAAAGCCGCGGCACAGGAGGGCATGGACGAAGCGCCGCCCGAGCCCGCGCCCTCGAAAATGCGGGGCGATCACGAAGTGCCCGATCCAGAGATGCCCGGGTTCATTCGGCATTTCATTCAATTCACCATATCCGATGGGTGTCGCGCTGGAGGCATCCCAGAGGAGCATGCGGTTTCCGCCCGGCCGCTGCCATGCCATAACCTTCGGCGCCGAGAGCGGAGAAAGCGTACGCGGGGCGAGCCAGAGCAATTCTTTTTCATCCCGCACCCAGGACGCGACGGCGTGGGCGTAGAGCGGATCGAAATCGCATAGACAGAGCGATAGGGGCCGGGCGAGCCGAACAGCTCGAGCGCGCGAGACGACTCTCGGCGGAGCATCAGACGACTCCGGCGTTGGCTGAGGTTTCGCGGGTTGAATCATCTTGCCAGGACTCGCATCGTTCCGCCAACGCCGAACGCAAAAGAACCGCCTCGAACCCGCCGCCAGTTCATTCTTCGTCGAGCGTATGCCCGAGCTTGTCGCGCTTCGTGTTCAGATAGCGGCGGTTATCCGGGTTCGAGGCCACCCGCAGCGGCAACTGATCCACCACGTCCAGCCCATAAACCTGGAGGCGGCTGGTCTTCTTTGGATTGTTGGTCAGAATCCGAATCCGCCGCACGCCCAGGTCGCGCAGCATCTGAGCCCCGATGCCGTAGTCGCGCTTGTCGGCCGGAAAGCCGAGCCGCTGATTGGCTTCGACTGTGTCGAGGCCCTCGTCCTGAAGGCGATATGCGTGCAGCTTATTTCGCAGGCCGATGCCGCGACCCTCCTGCCGCAGGTAAAGAATCACGCCCTCACCCGCCGCTGCGATGATCTCCATCGCCCGATCCAACTGCTCGCCGCAGTCGCAGCGCGACGACCCGAACACGTCACCGGTCAGGCACTGCGAGTGGGCGCGGACGAGCACCGCGTGATCGACCGCGACGGCCTCGCCGTCCGGCCCGATGCCGCCGATGTTCCCCATGCACAGCGCGACGTGCGGCTCGACGTCGGTCATGGATTGAAACGCGTGCAGCATCCATGTGCCGTATCGATTCGTAAGTGGAATCGACTCGAGGCGGACGATCGATCGCTCGCGCTGCATGCGATATTCAATGAGCGACTCGATGGTGCAGATTTTCAGGCCGTGCTTGTTCGCGAACTCGACCAGATCGTCAAGACGGGCGATTTCGCCGTTTTCCTTCAGAATTTCGATGATGACGCCCGCGGGCTTCAGGCCGGCGAGCTGGGCCAGATCGATGCTCGCCTCCGTGTGGCCCGCTCGAACCAGTACGCCGCCGGGTCGGCCCTTGAGCGGGCTGATGTGGCCGGGGCGGTCGAAATCCGACGGCTTGGCGTCATCCGCGAGGCACCGCTTGATGGTCGTGCAGCGATCGGCCGCGGAGACGCCGGTGGTGATGCCGAACTGCGGCTTGACGTCGATGGAAATCGTGAAGGCCGTTCCGTGCTGGGCGGTGTTTTCGCTTGCCTGCGGGTAGAGGTGCAGCCGCTCGCACGTTTCCGCGGTCAGGGGAAGGCAGAGCTTTCCGGCGGCCTGGCGGATCATGAAGTTGATCATCTGCGGCGTGACCAACTCGGCGGCGCAGACGAGGTCGCCTTCGTTCTCGCGGTCGGCATCGTCGACGAGAATGACGAAGCGCCCGGCCTTGATCTCCTCGATCACTTCGGAGACCGGGGAGAATGGAGAGTTATTTGAATTGGACATCGAACACGGCTCCGTGAGGGGGTTTTGGTACTTCAGAATAGCATAGTGCGTTGCTCCGGTCGATAAGGTCGGTACTCATACACAGTGCATTCAACCGCAAGGTGGGTCGGTCTTTTGACCCACTTTTTTGGTGAATGAATGCCGATCGCGAGAAGGTGGGTGGATAAGGCTGACCCACCCTTCCGCCGCCACTGATGCCCGTACATGATGTTTGACGCCGGCCTTTGTGACGGAAAACCGGCGAGGTTATACTGCGTACAGGAATATGAGATACGAAACGTCGGCTGGACCGCCGCTTTGACCCTGCAAGCCACTGCGTTCCGATGATCCGTACCTTCGATCCTCCAGGATGAAAATGTTGAAAAATACCATGCCCTCGCCTCCTGAAGTCGATTCTCCGCCGCCGGTACCCGCCGTGGTTGATCCCCCTCGCCCGGAATCGCTCTTGAACCCCGAGGAACGGGCCGCCCGCGATACGGCGATACAGGAGTTTGTTGAGAGATTTGCCAAGGGGCCGGATTCGGACCTCTACGCCAACATGCTGCGGACCGTGTGCCGGCTGTCGCGCGACGGCACCCGGCGGGCGGAAGTGAAGCTGGTGGACAAGGCCTTGGCCGAGCTGCGCTATGCCTTCAAGATATTCGCTCCGTACGAGGAGTTTCCGAAGGTTTCAATTTTCGGATCGAGCCGCACGCCGGAGAATCACCCCGATTACCTGCAAGCCGTCCGATTCGCCGAGCGCATGCGCGAGTGCAACTGGATGGTCATCACCGGCGCCGGCGATGGCATCATGAAGGCGGGCCACGGCGGGGCGGGCGCCGACAAGAGTTTCGGCGTCGCCATCCGGCTGCCCTTTGAGCAACGCACCAACACGATCATCGAGGGCGACCAGAAGCTGGTGAATTTCAAGTACTTCTTCACTCGCAAGCTGATGTTCATGAAAGAAGCGCTCGCGGTGGCCCTGTTCCCCGGCGGCTTCGGCACGCAGGACGAGGGTTTCGAGGTACTCACGCTGGTGCAGACCGGCAAGACGGCGCTCGTGCCGATCGTGCTGGTCGATGCACCGGGCGGCACGTATTGGCAGCACTGGCGGACGTACGTCAAGGCCGAGCTGCTGCACACCGGCATGATCAGCCCCGAGGACATGCACCTCATCAAGCTGACCGACAAAGTCGAAGAAGCCGTCGATGAGATCATCACCTTCTACCGGCGCTTTCATTCCTATCGATACGTCAAAGATCGATGCGTGATGCGGCTGAACACGCCTTTGCCGCCGGGTTCTTTGGAGCACATTCAAAAGGAATTTGCCGGAATCCTGGATGGCGGAACCTACGAGCTGGGCGGACCGCTGCCGGAGGAAATGGAAAGCTGGCCCGACAAGCAGCGGCTGGTCTTCAAGTTCAACCGCCGTTCGCATGGGCGGCTGCGGCAGATGGTGGATTACATCAATCGCGTCGATCTTCACGCGCCCGCCGCTCGGAGCGGCTCTTAATCGAACGAGGAGCAGAGATGTTTCAAAGGGGACTGTTGGTCCTGTTGCTCATGGCGCCGCCCGCGGTGACGGCGATCGTCACGCGGCTGAACGAGCTTCCGCGGCGCTTCGCCGAAGTCGTGCCGGCGACGATTTATCGCGGCGGACGGCCGACGGCCGTGCAAATTGAGACGCTCCGCAAGGAAAAAAACGTTCGCACGCTGGTCAACCTGACCGAGCCGAAGGAAACGACCGACGAGCGTGAAAGCGCACGCGCCGCGGGCGAACTCAACATGCGCGTCCTGCGGTTTCCGATGCCGGGAAACGGAACTGGCGAATTTGCGGTGCTCGATACCGCGGCCGATGCGATCAACGATCCGAGCAATCAACCGCTTTATTTCCATTGCGCCGCCGGCAAGCAGCGGTCCAATGCGGCGCTGGCGGCCTATCGGATGAAGCATTGCGGCTGGACGCTGGCGCAGGCCTTGGCCGAGCTGGAGGACAAATACGAGCTGGAGCGTGAGGGTGAGGAGCGCGTGCTCGTTGAACACCTGACGAGTTATGCCCGATGGCTGGAGGCCCAGTCCGGCCGGGAAATCGCGATTTCAAAGGATACAATTCCCTCGAGCGAAAGCAGATAGGAGATTCGGGCCGATTCAAGTCGAGCGCCTTCTTCCGCAATACCATGCTGATTCTGATGAACGAAAATGCCAGCCGCGAACAGATCGACGCGGTGCGCCGCCGCATTGAAGAGATCGGCTTCAGCTCCGTCGAGATGCCCGACGCCGCGCGCGTGTCGATCGGCATCAACGGCGCCAACGGCAATGTGTCAGTTGACGAGTTTCTTCACCTCGCGGGCGTCGACGACTGCATCCCGGGGCCTGACGGATACAAACTCGTGCGGCGGGAATCGCGGGCCGCGCCGACCGTCATTCGCCTCGGCGATGTGAGCATTGGCGACGGGCATCTGCAGATCATTGCGGGGCCTTGCGCGATCGAGAGCCGCGATCAGGTGATGCGCACGGCGGAAATCGTCGCCAGGAGCGGTGCGAAGCTTTTCCGCGGCGGCGCTTTTAAGCCGCGGACTTCACCGTACGCGTTTCAAGGTTTGAAGCACGAGGGGTTGCGGCTTCTGGAGGACATGCGCGACCGGTTCGGGCTGCGTATCGTCACCGAAGTGAAGGACGTCGAAACGCTGGAGGCGGTTGCGGCCGTCGCGGATGTCTTGCAGATCGGCGCCCGAAACATGCACAACTATTCGCTGCTCGAGGCGTGCGGCCGGATTCAGAAGCCGGTTTTGCTGAAGCGCGGCATGGGCTCGACCCTCAAAGAGCTGTTCATGGCCGCGGAATATGTGCTCGCATTGGGCAATCCGGATGTCATCCTCTGCGAGCGGGGCATTCGCACGTTTGAGACGATGACCCGAAACACGTTCGATGTCTCAGCGATTCCGATGATAAAGCGGTACACGCATTTGCCCGTCGTGGCAGACCCCTCCCACGGCGTGGGCATCGACTGGGCCGTTTCCCCGATGGCTCGGGCCGCGGTGGTCGCCGGAGCCGATGCCGTGATGGTGGAGGTACATCCGAATCCGGCCGAAGCGTTGTCCGACGGCCAGCAGGCGTTGACATTCGCGGCTTATCAGAAGCTCACCCGCGAACTGGGGGAGCTCGCGGCGTGGCGTGAGAAGAACGGAAACTGACGGCATGTTTTCGCCATTCGCCGAGACGGCGGACTCTACGCCTCACTCGGCGGCTCGCCATTTCGGTCGCGCGGGCGGGCGACGGGAATTTCGGCGATGGGACCGGGCTGCACCACAATCGTATCCGCGAGGATGTCGCCCAGCCGCTGACAGTTCCGCGTCAGCAAAACCATCGTCAGGAACGTAATCAGCAATCCCGTCTCGCCCATGGAAACCATCACGATGCGGACGACGTTGCGCACGACGATTCGCCATCCCTCCGGCGCGGTCCCGTCCTTCGCGACCACGCGGCAGCGGAGAATGCGCTTGCCCAGTGTCGTGCCGGTCGTCAACTCCCAAACCATGCACCAGAGTCCATAGACGAGAATCACGAAGAAATTCACGGGCAGCATGCGCTGTTGAACGCCCGGATCGCTGCGCATCTGCTCCATCAGCGTTCCCAGGTCATCAGCAATTTCCAGCTTGTCCCACATGACCGTCATCGCCAGGCTGCCGGCAAACAGGCCGGGCATCAGGTCGATCAGCGTCGCGACCGCCCGCTTCCAGACCGGAGCGATGACGAAGCCCAACGGCGGCGAGGCGGGCCGCATAATCCGCTCGCGGCGTGCCATCAAGACGGCAGTCAAAAAGGCGAGCACGATCGCCGGCATCAGCATCGATTGCAGGCCCGGCTCGGACGCCGGCGCATCCACCCGCGCGGACAGCGGGGCAAAACGCAGCACGGGTGAGCCGGCCGCATCTCCCCAGGCGTATTCGACCTGGTCCCGATCACCGAGGCGGGCGACGCCGAGCTTGCCGCCGCCCGCTCCGACGCCTGTCGTGACGCCATCAACCGTCAGATAATCCGACCCCTCGCGAAGGGTGCCGGTGTCCGACCAGTTTCCGCTCGTGTCCGCGGCAAAAATGTGCAGCCGGACCGAGCGAATGTCCGGGCCCACGCCCGCGACGAAGAGCGGTCCCTTTTCGCTCATGCCCGCCCATCCGCATCGGACATCCTCAAGGGAAACAGCGACCTGCGCTTTGGACCACTTCGCGGAAAATTGCTCGGCGTACCGAATCTCGCCGGCTTCGCTTTGCCAGAAGAGGTACACGTGCTCGTTTCGCGCGGCGAGCCAGAATTGATCGACTTCATCAACCGAGTCCGGCATCGCCAGCCGCTGCCAGACTCCGCGGCGCAGCAGGATCAAAGTGCGCTTGCTTGGCGGGATTTCTTCCGCCGTCGGGAATGTACTTGTCGCACTGGGCAGATCGTTATCGCCGTTGTCGTTGGGATCGACCGGCGTTTTCTTCTCCGGCTGCGCCCGCTTGCGCGGCTCCAGCGAACTCGTGGCGACGACTGCATAGAGTCCAGGTGTTGAATCGTCACCCACCCACGCCAGCGGCGGAGCGTTGCTCTCCTGCTTCCAGCTTGCCCCGAGGTCGGGAAGCCGGTCGGGAAAGAAATTCTCGATGGACCCGTCGGAGTACAGAATTTTCAGCCCGTCCGCGCTGGCCGCGATGCCCCAGGGATCGCAGGGAACACGCTGAAGAAAGGACGTCCCGGCAGGCATCGAGCCGGCCGCTACCGCCTTCGGTCCGGCCCACCACATTTGCAACTCGCCTATGACGCCCGATCGTGCGGTGTTTGATGCCACGACCCATGCGGAGGTCTTCGTGCCGCTGACCCACAGGCGGGCAGGCTTCCAGTCGGGGCTTTGCCCAAAAGCGGGGATAAGCGTCGTAAGAAGGACTCCTACGGCGACGCCGGCAGGGCGGGTCCGGCGGTGCGGACGATTGGGGTGGACGATCCTCATCGGGCCTATCAAAGCGGAATGTCGGCGCAAAGCAAGTGCGCTAAGGCTCGTGAGTTCGGCATCAATCACCACATGCGGCGTCGATCTGCTCGATATTGCCGCGAATCGATCTTGGAACCTCGTTTTCCACGGGACGCACGAACGCACTGGCCGCGACTTTGCCCCGTTCCACGCCCCGCGCGGCCTGCATCGTGATAGTGAACTTTCCGTCCTCTTCCGGCCAGAAGATGCTGACCGCGTGCGCGATCAGCGGTCCACCGCGCCATGCGGCCTTGTAATCATCCAGGTAGGCGGTCATTTCCTTGCGGCCCATCTCGTCGAGAAAGGCGATCAGGCGAATCTGGTAGGGAGGCCGCCGATCGACGTAGTACTGTCGGACCAGGCGCTGCGATCCGTCGCCATCGGGCATCGTGTAAAAGAGTATGTCGTGCTCGTTGCCCGACGCGCGCAGCGGTCCGATCAGCCCCGCGTCCGGTCCCGGCAGGCCGCCCATCGCGACCGCGCTCACCATCTGGTCGGGCCGCACGCTTACTTCCTCGACGCAGGCCTTTCCGGCGTGGCGGTGGCGGCCCCACCACATTTGGTGCATTTCCGGCTCGACCCATGCCCAATATTCGTCGTTGTTGGAGCCAACTTGCATAACCGGGGTGCCGGTTCCGTGTCGCAGATCCATGCGCAGCATCCGCGGTTTTTGAAAGAGCAGAGTGCCGTCGAAATTGAAGACGTGCTTTTTTCCCTTGCTGTCCTTCATGCGGGCGACAACCCGCACGCTTCCCGAGTGCAGCGCCTTGTCGAGCCGATCCGCATTGTCCTGAATCGTCCCGACGATCTCGTCCAGCTCGCGCGGGGGGCCGGGGGGCCTCCGATCCTTAACCCGATCGTCGTCGCCTCCGCCGCAGCCGGCACCGATCACCGTGTTCAATGCGATCGCGCCGACAAGCAGCCGGCGTAGGGTGGGTCGGCCTTTTGACCCACCTTTTTGTGGGTAGTCGTTTTCGCGAAAAGGTGGGTCGATAAGGCTGACCCACCCTACCTGCCTAGTGGACTTGCGAATTCTCAAAGTCGTTCATCCTCTCCAGCTACGGCCTCTTCCGGTTCCGTGAGACGTGAGTCGCCCGGTTGATTCGATTCATTTTCGGAGTGCGCTTCGTCGTCGAGAGGGTCGGTTTCACCTCGGACTTCGTCAACAACATAGCCGTTCAACACAACTCCAAGCTCGGCGCTGACGCTGCCGATCTCATCCTCGCGCAGAACGGGATTCACCACGCGATGCACGGTCTTGTGCTTCACCAGGCGCATCTCCCAGATTTCAGAATCGCCCTCGCGAATCGTTCGTTCGTATTTGAGGATGCGCTTACGCAGCAGAATGAGCGCGAGCACGAATCGAAACCGCTGCTTGTTCGGATGCGGAGTGTCGGCCAAGGCGTTGAAAAAACTGATCAGCGCGCTGTCGTCGATGAACCGCCGCTTCGGCTGATTGCGCTTCGGCAGCCGGGTCTTGAAAAAGCAGAGAGTGCCGTCAGGCGGACCGGTCCAGACTTCGACGGAATAGTCCTGCCGCGCCAGCCCGTCGGCCGTTTCGAGCACGACGGTGAAAAATTCCTGATCCTCGGCGAACTCGCGCCCGGTGACGCAGCACTTCCCGGTCGCCCGCGATATTTCGAATTCTGTCATTGCGTATGGACATCCCTGTCAAATTGAATCCGCCCGCGTTTAGCCGCGGCCCGACAGGGCCCGGTGAGCGGGAGAATTCTTCATTCAGCGAAAATGCTATTGAGCACGAGCATCCTGGCGTCAAGGCGAAGGATTGAACCATTGCGGTTCGACCCGATGTTAATATCACAATTGCGCAATCGTTCTCACACCTGCTCTCGGACCTTTCAGGTCTGGGCTCAACGGGCCATGCCGAGCGTTTGACCGACTCATCCCAGCCCCTTCATCTGAATCGCCATCGGAATTTCTCCCAGCCGCGGGAACGCGCCGGTCTCATGCTTGCTGTAAATCCGCTGACCGTCCACGACCACGTCGAAGATGCCTTTTTCCCCGACGATTGTTTCCACCTGCACGTTACCCTTGCCGAACTTCGCCTCCAATTCGGCCGCCAGACCGGCGGCCTGCGGTGCATAGTTTCACTGGCCGCAGTAGGTAATCTGAACTTTCATTTTTGCGTGCCTCCTTTAGTGAACAAAATCAATTCGTGCGGGCATTATAGCTTCGCGCAAGTTTGAGGCGACCTCCTTACGAACTTGTGATCCGCTGACCGTCATACGCCAGCGCCATCCCATCCGGCAGCGCCGCATTTGTCTCCGCGTGGCCCAACTCGTGGGCGATGTGCGTGAAAAGCGTCCGCCTCGCACCGATCCGCCGCGCGTGATCCACCGCCTCATCCAGATTGAAGTGCGTCGGGTGGTCCCGTTTGCGAAGCGCGTCCAAAATCAGCACATCCAGCCCCGGCAGCAACGCCCACGATTCGGGCGGTATGTAGTTGACGTCGGTGCAGTACGCGAAGTTCCCCACCCGAAAGCCCAGCACCGGCATTTTTCCGTGCATGAGCGAAATCGGCGTGATCCGGGCGCCGGCGATCTCGAACGGCCCATCGATCGAATGCAAATCAAGCTTCGGCACGGCCGAGGGATACGCGTTCTCCGCGAAAACGTACGGAAACATCTCGCGCAGCCGTTGCAGCGTGGCGGCCTGCCCGTACACCGGAATCGCGGAATTCTGAATCCAATTGAACCGCCGCAGGTCGTCGAGGCCGGCCACGTGATCGACGTGAAAATGGGTGTAGAGCACCGCATCGACACGGCGCACGTCGTTGGCCAGGCACTGAAGCCGCAGCTCGGGAGGCGTGTCGACGAGAAGCGTCGTGCCGCCGTAGGCGATGGTGATACTCGGCCGCGTCCGCTTGTCGCGCGGGTCGCTCGATGTGCAGACCGCGCATTCGCAGGCGATCATCGGCACGCCGTGCGACGTGCCGGACCCCAGCACGGTCACGGTGATTCGGTCACTAGACATGCGGCCGGATTATATGCTCCGTCGCCGTGGCCCGGTAACTATGGTCCCATCTATCATCCCGCGGCGGAAAGTCTGCCGATGACTACTCGTGTCGGTGTATCTCCCGCTACAGCGAAAAGGATTTCGATGATGTCGCGATGGATTGCAAAATCGTGGATGGCCGTTGTTGCCGCGTCACTCTCCCTTGTCATTGTCTCTGACGCGTCGGCGCAGACCCTGCTGCGCGGCACGAAGCCGAAATATCCCGTCCGATCGCAGCCCTCGGCTCGTTACGCCGTGAAGCGGACGGCCGTGACATCGCCGACAAAATCGACCAAAAGGTCGCCTGCGGTTTCGCGTGTGCAATCGCCCGCCGGCTTCGCCGAGGGCCTTGCCATCCAGTCCGCCCTCGACCGTGCGGGTTTTTCACCCGGCGTCATCGACGGCATGGTTGGCCCCAAGACGGTGGCCGGACTTCGCGCGTTTCAGCAGGCCAATGGCTTGCCGGTCACGGGGACGCTCGACCGCGAAACGCGGCTGGCCCTCGGCGTCGATGCCGCGCCGCCGACGCTGCCCTATCGCCTCACCGACGAGGATGGGTCGCAAGTGGGCGACTGCCCGACGGACTGGATCGCCAAGTCGAAAAAGAAAAAGCTCGGCTTCGAATCGCTCCTAACTGTGGCGGCGCATCATGGCCACTGCTCGCGCCGCACGGTCGAGCGATTGAACGTCGGCAAGAATCTCACGGCGCTCAAAGTGGGGGACATGGTGGTGATTCCCAATGTCGAGGCAAAGCCAAAATCCGCTACGGCAGCCCGCGTGGAAATCGACTTCGCCACCAAGAACGTCCGCGCCTACGATGCCGCCGACAAGCTGCTCGGACTGTTTCACTGCTCCATCGCCAAGGAAGCCGGCCAGCGGCCCGGCGGCGTCTGTAAAGTCGCCGCGGTGAGCCAGAATCCGAATTACACCTTTAAGCCGGAAGGCTGGCCGGAGGTGAAGGGCATCGACCGCCCGCTTCAAATTCCGCCCGGCCCGCGCAACCCCGTCGGCCTGTGCTGGATCGGCCTCGACAAAAAGGGATACGGCATTCACGGCACGCCCGAGCCGGAGCTGATCGGCAAGACCGGCTCGCACGGCTGCATCCGGCTGACGAACTGGGACGTGCTGCGGCTGGCGGGGATGGTGAGCGTGGGGACCGAGGTAAAGTTCGTTGATAGCGGCGCCGGAACCTTCGCGCGCAGTCATTAACCGTCTGCGCCGAGCATTTCGCGAATCCGCAAATTGTTCCAAGCCCATGCGAAGCATCGCATGGGCTTTTCTCCGCGCAGCGCCTGGTGTGCGAAGCGTGCTTGATTTGTATGATTGCGTGTTACGTCATTCTGAGCGCAGCGAAGAATCTACAGTGCCGAAGAGCGTGTCGTAATTTAGCAATTCAACCCTCGGGTTAGGGAGCTCCCTTTGTCGCTGATGCTCCTCAGAGTCACGCCTTTTTGAACTTTCTATTCTATCGGGGACTTCCTTATCGCTCCCTCACGCTCCGATCTCTGGACCCCGCTTGCGTGTCTGGGCGTCGGCGCTTTCATGGTCTTCGCTGCCAATTATTACACCGTCTTCGACGACGAGGCGCTGAGCTGCCGTCTCTACGCGATGCCGATGGGCGACATGATGCGGGCACTGTGGCGGGGCGATGACCCCGATCCGCCGATCTATTACGTCCTTCAGAATCTGTCGGTCAAGGTATTCGGCGTCGGACCATTTGCTCTACGGTTCTTGTCCATCGTCTTTTTCATTGCATCGCTGCCGATCATTCGGCGGGCGGGCCAAGCGTGGTTCGATCGATCCACAGGCCTCCTGGCCATGATCATCGCGGCCATCCACCCGGCACTGCTCTTCTTCGGCTTCGCCGGACGCTGGTACGCGCTTCTATTCTTTCTCGTCGCGGTGCTGCTCACGCTGTCGGCCCCGATTCGGCCGGACGCGCTGCGCCGATCGCCGCGCTGTCTCGCCTGGGGTCTGTGCGCCGCGGCCATCTGCTACACCAACTACTTCGGCCCCGTGGTGGTGGGACTGACATGGCTCGCGGTTCTGATTCGAGACCGTTCCGATGGGAAGGTGACGAAGGGTTGGCTTTACGCGGCGTCCGTCGCCATTTTCTGTTATCTGCCGTGGATGCCAACATTATGGCATAATCTCACCAGTTTCCCCGCGTTTGGCGGATCGATCTGGGCGCATCTCGCGGCCGCAGCCCGCATCGCACTGGTGCTCCTCACTGGAAATCTCGCCGATCCCGCGTCGTGGTGGGTTATCGTTCCACTGGCTGCGGCCGTCATTTCATTGGTCGCGATTTTGATTCGAAGTGCCGCTTCAAACCGCGTCAAGAACACGACCGTCGCGGTGGCGGCATCAGAAAGTGAGCGGGGCGTCGTCCCCACGACAGTCGCCGCCGGCTCCCCGCCTGCGAGCTACTTATTGCTCTTGCTGATTTTCGCCGGCGCTGCCCTCGCCGGAATTCTCTCCCAAACGATCATCGATAAATACTCGCTCACCCTCGCCGCTCCGTTTGTCATCCTCCTAGCCGGCGCATTGACTGACGCCTATCGGTCGACGCGAGGCCTTTTCGCCAAACTTCCCGCCGCCGCTCTGGTGCTCGCATGGCTCGGATGTATCTTCAATCTGGTCACCCAGCGGCATTGGTCGAGTCTTCGCTGGCTCGATCCATTCGAGTCCATTACCCGCCAACTGTATCGAGAGAACTGGGACCACTCCCGGCCGGACGCCGTCTGCTCGCATCCCTCTGCTCGCTACTATTTCGCCCGGCACCGCGTCACCGATTCGAACAGGAGCCGAATCGAGATGGAGATTCAGCCCGACTGGCGGCCGACCTGGCGAACCGACCCGGCCGAATGGCTTGCGGCATGGAACGAACAAGACGACGCCATGCCGAAGGAGGCATACTTCGCGCTGACGCCGACAGCCGCATCGGCTCTGCTGGAACAATCCACGCGCACTGCAAACGGCGTGACGTTTCAAACGCCTCTGATGCTCACGCTTCAAACCGCTGGATACGCCGATCTGCCGGATTGGTCGACGCTTCATGCCGCCTTGTCGCGCGATTTCATCCGGTCGGACGAGGTCTTTCACTTCCTGGAGGATCAGGCGGCTGAGTGGAAGGACCGATTCGATCCGGCGTTCAAGCACCCGCGCTGGCGAATCACGGTCGAAAAATGGAGCCGATCGCACCCGGCGCCGGATCCTGGTTGAGTCGCGAATGACGCGAGCCTCAACCGATTAAAGTACATGCGAATCTTACGACCGCCGGCCAGTTGGAATGCAGCCTCGGGGCCATTTGTGGGCGTCTGCGCACTTCTTGCCGGCGTCATTGCGCTCACGTTCCATGGCTGGGTCTTCCGGGTGCCCGCGATCGAACTGGGTTGGCGCGGCGAGGACGACGCGTGCTATTACTACGTCATCGCAAAAAACATCGTGGCGGGGCAGGGGGCCACGTTTGACGGCGTCTCCCGCACGAACGGCTTTCATCCGCTCTGGCTGGGCGTCTGCACGGCCGTATTCGCCGCGGCCGGCGGCAATGACGCAATCGCGCTGCGCACGATCTATGGCATTCAATGGTCGCTTTACGTTGCGTCGGCGGTGGGGGTGGGCATTCTCGCCCGGCGGTCCATCGGCCCCATGAGTGCCTTGATTTCGGCACTTGTATTTCTGCAGCTGCCAACGATTTCCGGCAGCCTTCTCTCGGGCATGGAAACCACGCTCGCGGTCGCGCTCGTCGTCGCGGCATTTTGCCTGTTCGACCTAATTGTCAACAAAAATCACAGCCCCGAGGCGCGAACGACGGCAGGCCGGCATCGGATACTCCTCGCCATCGCGACGGCTGCTGCATCCCTCGCCCGCCTCGAATGCGCACTGCTCATTCCAGTGCTCATGTACGGCCTCGGGTGGGATCGACGATGTAATTCCGGTCCAAAGTTCTCCATGAAGGCGATACTCATTTTCGGTGCGGCCTCCGTTGTCCCCCTGGTGACATATCTCTTGTTCTCGTCCGTGTACTTCGGCTCAAGTTCCCCCGTCAGCGGATTGATTAAGCGGGCAGGGGCACTCGCCACCGCGAATGCACTGGTCCAGTCAGGTGACTATCTCGGCCTGCTCGATCGGGTGTTTCAACTCCGTACGCCTTCCGACGGTCTGACAGCCATCCTCGCATCTCAATTAGGTTTCACGCTGCCTGCGATCGTAATTCGCGCGCTCGGATATCTCCTGCTGCTGGGCCCACTGGTGGTCCTTCATTTCCAGCGTTCGTCGCAGGCTGGCTCGCTCTACCTCCTGTTTCTCTTTTCTGCACTGCTCGTTCTGGCGGGCAAACTGCTTTTCTATGGTCGACCGCTTCCGGCCTATTACCTGGTCCCGCTGTTCGCGTCGTACCCCATCGCGATCTGCGTCATGGCCAAGGCATTGACCTCGTCCGTGTCGTTCCCGGCGTGGCCCACCATGTGCCGATTTTCTGCCGCGATCGCGGTATTGCTCTTGCTCGTTTCGGCGGCTCGACTCCAGTGGCATCGCCAACATCAGATTCTTACTCATCGCGACGGATACCACGACAGCGTTTATGCCGCGGCCAAGTGGCTCGAAAAAAACACGCATCCGCGCGAGACCGCGGCAGCCTGGAACGCCGGCATCATCGGCTTCTACTCCGGCCGCCGCGTCGTGAATCTTGATGGGTACGTCAACAGCGTCTCGTTCGCGAAGTCCATCACGTCGAACCCCTCGAGCCTTCCTGCGTTGATCGATAAGCAGCACATCAACGTCTTGATAGACCGCATCTCCGAGGGGGCCGCCCCGCTCCACCGTGCGCCCGGACTGCAGCCCGCATGGGAACTGGCCGCGCGCGTCGAGGCTACCCGCCCGCAGGGTCTGAACGGGGGCTTCTGTGCCTATCGGCGTGTGAAGCCACAACATCAACTGACTGCAAGCCCCGCATACGACGAGTGAATTACGAAAACGGGTCAAGGGACCGATGTCGAACGCCGGTCGCCCAGCCGGTATGCTCCTAGGTCATCTACTCGCGACGCCATTTGTTGTTGAGCCGGCAGGTCTTTGGGTGACGATGTGAGCGGCCAACTATTGGATCAAGTCGCGACGCAGCCGATCGGGTCCGGACGGATGCTGCTCGTCCGTCCCGGCGGCGCCTGCTATCTTGGACGCGGGCACTCAGTTTATCGCTCGAATGACGACGGGGCTTCCTGGACGCGCGTGGCCGTGATCCCGCAGTCCGTTCTGCGAAGAACCGCGGGCGTCTCGCGGCTGGCCTCTCGACTTCTACGATACGAATTGAGAGCGTTGGCGGAGCTGTCTGACGGAACATTGATCGCGGCAAATCGACAGGGCGTTTTCCGTTCCGTCGCCGGCGCCGAGGTAATGATTCCCGCCCAGTTTGAAGGAGCCGGTCAATCGGTTTCGCCGCCGATGACCCTTACGGTCGGCCCGCGTGACCGGATTCTATGGGGCGAGTACAGCACCAAAACCGCGCACGCCCCTCCCGTCCGGCTTTTTGTATCCGATAAGGGCGGGGCCACCTTTCAAGTCGCTCGCGTTTTCGAGGGCGGCAGCATCCGGCACGTTCATAATATTCAGTTTGACGAGCAACTGCGTCACTATTGGGTGCTGGCGGGCGATCACGATCACGAGCCGGGCATCGGCCGGCTCTCCGAAGATCTCAAGGATTTCGATTGGGTCGCGAAAGGGCAGCAGCAGTATCGCGCGGTTCAGGTCTTTGACCTGGGCGATTCACTCATATACGGCACCGACACAGAGCGCGAAAAGAACGCCGTCATCCGACTCGAGAAGAAAACCGGTCGCGTTGAACGCCTTCAGGAACTGGACGGGAGTTGCATCTATGGGTGCCGATTCGGCGGCATCTACGCCTTATCGACATCGATCGAGCCATCCTTGGTGAATCTCGGCCGCGAAGCGGGCCTATGGCTCTCCCGCGACGCCATGCACTGGACAAGGGTGTTCGGCGCAGCCAAGGACCGCTGGCATGCAGCGTATTTCCAGTTTGGCTCCATCGTCCTGCCGAGGGGCGAAACCGATCGGGAGACCATTCTATTCAGCGGCCAGGCCTTGCGCGGCATTGATGGAAGGGCATTCCGGGCGACAGCCGCGCTGGAACATAAGCCGGGCGACCGCTCAATTGCAAGTTGACGCCGCGTCGCACGTCAACACAATCCGGGGAACGGCCATCTTTGGAACAAGATATGCGTCTGCGCACGGCATGGACGATCCTCCGCGACACGATCAAGGCATTGGTTTCCGACGAGTGTTTGCGCATGTCGGCCGCAGTTTCCTATTACACGCTTCTCTCGCTCGCGCCTCTGCTGATCATCATCGTGGCCGTCGCTGGCTTCTGGTGGAACGTCAGCACGACCACCGAAGCGCTCGTTGACGAGATGAACCGGCTGATCGGCGCCCCAGGCGCGGAGGTCGTAAAAACCATTCTCCAAAACGCCGGGCGATCGGATCAGGGGCTAACGGTGGGAATCGTCGGCCTGGCGACGCTGCTCTTCGGCGCGACGGCCGTCTTTCGCTCGCTCCAGGATGCCATGAACACCATCTGGAACGTGCAACCCCGTCACGAAAAGCGGCGATGGAGCTTTTTTCGCAAGCGCCTTCTCTCCATGGCGATGGTCGCGGCCGTCGGGTTTCTTCTTCTTGTCTCACTGGTTGTCACCATGATTCTCGCGGCGATCCGCGATTACATTTCCAGCGACTGGATGGCCCAGATTGCCTTCTGGCAGATTCTCAATAGCGTCGTGTCAACGGTCACCGCGGGTTTGCTGTTCGCGGGCGTCTTCAAGTACTTGCCCGATGTGGGCGTTCCGTGGCGCGAGGTGTTGCTCGGGGCCGGCATCACCGCGATTCTCTTTACCCTCGGCAAATCCCTTTTCGGAATCTATGTCGGCAGCACCGGAATCGGTCAGGCCTACGGGGCGGCCGGTTCGATCGTGGTGTTCCTGGTCTGGGTCTACTATTCGGCGGTGATCCTGTTCGTGGGCGCGGAACTCACCAAAGTCCTCGCCCGAGTCCGCGGGTCGACGGTTGAGCCGGCGGCGCACGCGCAGTGGCTGACTCAGCCGCTGAACGACCAGCCACAGAAGTGACAATACGCTGGCATTGTGAAAAGCCTGTTGCCTGAGTAATTCGATCCGCGATCGTTTTTTTTCGCATCAGGTTCCAAAACTTGTAGCTCGGCGGGCCGTCCGGTAGATTCACGATTCATGGCTGGTTCTGACCAACACGCCTGTTTCCTCGCCCTCGAAGACGGCTGCATATTTAGCGGCGCCTCGTACGGGGCTTCCGGCACCTCCGCAGGCGAGGTCGTTTTCAACACCGCGCTCACCGGCTATCAGGAAATCCTTACCGATCCATCGTACTGCGGACAGATCGTCACCATGACCGCGCCGCTCATGGGCAACTACGGCGTCAATCTTGAGGACATGGAATCCGGCAGGCCTTATCTCGCGGGCTTCGTCGTCAAAGAACCGGCCCGCCGCGTAAGCAATCATCGGGCCAGTGGCAGTCTCGAAGAATATCTCAAAGCCTCGGGAATCGTCGGAATTGCCGGCATCGACACGCGCGCGCTGACCCGTCGACTGCGCGTCGGCGGCGCGATGCGCGGCGTCCTCTCGACCGAAATTGAAGACTCCGCCGAACTGATCGCTCGCGCCCGCGCGATCAAGCCGATGTCCGGCAGCAACCTCGTCAAACAGGTCACGTCGAACACAACATGCGTGGCCGATTCAGCTTCCGAGAACGCCAAATCGGCAAGTCAGCCGCGAGTCATCGTGATCGATTGCGGAATTAAGCAGAACATCCTTCGGCAGATCGGGGAACACGGCGCGGCCGTCACCGTCCTGCCGCCCGACACCTCGGCCGATGCGATTCTCGAGCGCAAGCCCCATGCCATCCTGATCGGCAACGGTCCCGGCGATCCCGCCGCGGTGAAGGAGACGATCGCGGTGCTGAAGCAGCTCATCGGCCGCGTGCCGATTTTCGGCATCTGCCTGGGCCATCAACTGCTCGCTCTTGCTCTCGGCGCCGAGACGTACAAGCTGAAATTCGGCCATCACGGCGCGAACCACCCGGTGCTCAACACCGAGACCGGTCGTGTCGAAATCACCAGCCAGAATCACGGCTTCGCGGTTGAGGAAAAAAGCCTCGAAAGGGCGGGGGCCAGGCTGACGCACGTCAATCGCTACGATGGCAGCGTCGAGGGCTTTTCACATCCCGACAAGCGCCTATTCGCGGTCCAATACCACCCGGAATCCGCGCCCGGGCCGCACGACTCGCGCTACTTGTTCGAGATTTTCAGTCGAATGTGGAAGTAGCGTCCGCCGTCTCGGCGGACGGAGTGGTTGGGCCGATCCTGCAGAACACGCGCGTCGAATTTTAGATGCTGTTCAGGGACGCAGTCATGCCGACGGCGCCCAATGGAATCGGATTCTCCAATCCCGGCGAGGCCGGGGCATTCGATTTGGATGGAATTTCACCACCCAGTGCCTGCTCCACGTTTCGCACCGGCGAAGTGTGGGCGGCCTCGGGCGTCGGCGCCGGCCCACCAACGGCCTTCGCATCGGCATACCGTGCAAGTGCCGCTTCATCGCTGTACCGCACCGTCGCCATCAGCTCGTGATAGGTATTGGGAAAATTCTCCAGCCCTTCCACGCCGATTTTCTCCGGCCACCGGTCCCGGTCGTAATAGGCCGTCCCAAAGAGCCAATCCCAGATCGAGAGAATCGACCCGTAATTGGCAAGTTGTCCCTTCGCATCGGTCGAATGGTGCCACCAGTGCAGCTCGGCCGAGTTCAAAAAGTAATTCAGCGGACCGATCCGCGTCCGCATGTTGGCGTGATGCCAGAATCCCTTGAGGATATCGATCGACGAGTAGATCAGAATGACCGAGCGATCGATGTTCACGAAATGAAACGGCAGGATGATCAGCCCATACTTGATCACGCCTTCCAGAATGTGCACGCGGAAAGTGGACAGCGCGTCCATCTCGACGATGGTGTGATGCACCCGGTGAATCCGCCACAGAAGAGTATTCGAATGATGCCAGCGGTGCAGCCAGTAACGGAGAAAATCATTAATGAGCAAAAAAGTCAAAAACTGCAGCCAGAACGGCCAGGAGGACATGCCGTCGAAGTGAAAAGTGGGGGAGTAAATGATGGCGATATAGAACGCCATCTTGGTGACGCTCGAAAGCACCGGCCCCTCGACCACGGTCGCGGTGAAATCGGCAAGATAACTTCGCCGCCGCGGACCGGCCTTATAGGTCTTCATCACCGGGGTGAACCGGCGCTCCAGAAAATGAAAGACGATCAGCCCCGCGAAAAAGACGCAGGTCAAAATGATCACCGATGGAATACGGGCGATGGTCGAGGCTTGTTGAGCGAGAATCAGCATGGAGTCGTTGGATCGATCCGGCGGGAGAATCAAACCCCTCCCGCCGCATACTCGCGCTCGAGGCTGCTTGACATGCCGGACGCAGCCTCCCCGTCCCAGGGCCTCATGCCACCGAATACGTCGGGTTTCAGCTCCGACACGATGCAAGTGCGCTTGCCATTGGGCGTCATCGGCACGCTCTCGACGCGGCGCACTTCCAATCGCAATTCAGGTCCGAACCGCTCGCGGATCACGTTCATCCCATGCTCCAGCGCGCGCGGGTCGAACCGTTCCTCCGGAACATATTCGAACGTCATTGAGTCGGTCGCATGTTGGATGATGCGCCACTCCTTGACGGGGTGGCTACCCGCGTGATCGAAAATGTGATAGAGATAATGCGGCGAAACCAGATCGCCCCGCGGCGTCGGTAGAAAATCGTTGATGCGGCCCTGAACCGGACCCATCATCGGAAAACTCAGCCCGCAGGGACAGGTTCCCGGCAGCAGCGAGGCCACGTCCAACAGTTTGTATCGAATCAACGGCATGGTATAGCCGTACAGGCCAGTGCATACGACCTGGCCGGTCTGCCCGATCGGAACCGGTCGCCCCTGATCATCGACAATCTCGACCAGCATCCGGTCCGCGTCGACGTGATAGCTCCCATGACGGCACTGCCAGGAGATCGTTCCCAACTCGACGGCGCCGTACAAATCCAACGGCTCCGGGCCGAACGCGTCCCGCATGGCCTGCCGCATCATCGGCATCAGCGTCGCCCCGGTCGGTGCGACCATTCGCAAGGGAAAGGTTTCGCCGCGCCGAAGCAGCTCCCGCGCCAGCAAATAAAGTCCGCCAGTCTGACCGATCAGCAACTTCGGGCGATACTCGTGCAGCAACCGGATCTGCTCGGCGATGGGCGTCGTCGGCGGAATGTATCGTGCCCGCGCGATGACGCTCATTATCACGCCTTTTTTCTTCGCCAGCCATGTGCTCGCCACCGTGACCGCCCGATTCCACGGGCGCCCGCCATTGAGCATCAGCGTCCGGAGATAGCTGCGCCGCGTGGCGCGCATTTCGGCCGGAACCCGACGAATCGTGATCGAGCGTCCCGACGTGCCGCTCGTGCTCATCGTGTCCAGATCGTCGTGAACCCGGCGCTGGTCCACCGCCGAATCGCCCGCCGTCACGATTGCGTCCTTGTCCACCATGGGCGCCCGAGCCAGGTCGGCCGTGGACCGCACCGACGCCGGGTCGAACCCGTGCCGCCCCCACAGTTCCCGGTAGAAAGGCACCTGTTCCTGGGCGTGCATGAGCAGGTTCTGTAACTGCGCGTCGGCCATGACCCGCAACTGTTCGCGGGAGAGTCGGTGGTTTCGGGCGAGAATCCCCCAGGCAGATTGATGTCGTACGCGATCCATTCGCTAATAGATTACCATCTAGGCGTTATTGCGAAAGACGCCGCCTGTCTGATTTGGTTAGTTGCTGGTGGCGCCGGTCGTTGTGCGGGCATTGACACCGATGCCGGGATGCCACAGATGACGTGCCATGTCTTGCATCGCCCTGACATGGCTGGTGAAAACAGGGGCGTCGCCGTGTTTTGCCCGCTCGAACACCACTACTTTTTCGAGATTTTCGTGGGGCATTTGCGGATATTGGTGATGGACCCCGTGCGCGGAAATGTGAAAGCTGGTGTACGCGACTGCCTTCGCCAGCGAATCGGCGGGCAAAACCGTGCGGGCCCCCTCCATGGGAGTTCCAAGCGGAAGCCCAAGGTGCTCGGTGAATTTTCGAACGGTTTGAACCGTTCCCGAGAGCCAGGCGGGAATGAGATACATCTTGGCGAACAACCACCATGCCCCCGTATAGATTACGATCCCCCAGAGCGATCCCCAAAAAACGACGATCAGCCCGTATTCCAGCCAGATGCGCCGCCGCTGTTTCGGCTCGGTGAGCGGCGAATGCTTTGAGAAGAAAATCCGACTGTAAATATACGGAGCGGCAAACAGCCCCAAGAGAAGATCAAACACCATGAACCAGCGGCGAAACGCCAGCGACTTCGTCGGGTCGACGTACGGCCAGAGTTCCCAGTCCTCCGGATGGTTCATGCGGTTGTGGTGCCGGATGTGGACGTGGCGATAAACCGAGAAGGGCACGGTCAGCAGCGTGCCGACAATCGTCCCGTTCATGATGTTGTGCCACTTTGCCCGGTAAAGCGTGTAGTGAACGTCCTCGTGGAAAATCGTCATCCACGTATGCTGAAAATACGCCAGCCACGCCACCCATGCCGCGATCCAAAACCAGTTGTCCGCCGGCCAGCCCTTGGCGAGGGCTACCAGCGCCACCGCCACTCCGGCCAGATTCAGCAACATCGGAAAGACGTTGCTCTGTGGGTTTCGGTGTAAGTCCTTGATTTCGACCGCGCCCATGTCGGGAACTCCTGCGTCGGGAACAAAACCGCGGTCAATGTCGAAGAACGGTCATCGCTCTGAGCCTGCCAATCGGCCCTTCCCGCGTTCATCCGACGGGGGAGGCAGCAATAGTATTTACAACTTCGCCTTCCAAATCAAGGCGGGGGAGCGAACGGATCGGACCGGAAGTCTAGCCTGAAACTGTATCGGGACAATCCGCGATGGGCCAAATTCATCAATTTTTGGGCGGGCCAGGGGCTGATTCCCAGACGGACGAATCGAGGAAAACCGCCAGTCTGGGCACCGACAGCCCGCGGAGGTTTAGCCCACGCGGGGTAATGCCAACGGCGTGTGGAAAATCGTCGGTGTTCCTATAAAACCCCTACAGCAGCGACGAAACCCGGAAATTCCCCCGCCGGGATCCTATTATTCAGCGCCAACCGATCATGGAAACTCACAGAAAATGCCCTGCCAGGTTTTGCGGGGATGGGTTATAATGTTGGCGTTCCCGCCGTCCCACGTTGCGGCTTTTTTTCCTTGCTCCACCCGGTTTGCCGCCGTGGGGTCTTTTTTGGAGACGTTTTTCAATTGAGTTTACCGAAGCATCTTCAGCTGTTTTATTTTCTTGGTTTGGCCCTATCGATCGCACTCCTGACCGGGTGTTTTTCCGAACGGTCTTTCACCTACGAACCCGAAGACGTGGTTTACGTCGATTACCCGGCATCGGACCCGCCCCGGTCCACGCGAGAGTGGACGCGACGCACACACGGTGAACTCGAATACCTGCTCCCCTATAAAGATCGAAAGATCGGCCCGCTGACCACCGAGGAGTTGACCGATGCCAGCGGCAAACCCATCGATGTCTTCGCCCACTTTCGCAAGTACAAATCGATGCTGCACACGTTCTTCGGGAATATCACCGGCATTTCGCACACCGCTCAGGTGACCGGAAGTTCCCATTGTTGCGTTGATCCGGCGCCGCCTTGGGACGGGTTCGAAGACATTTGGGTGCCGGTCGACGACAAGATCAAACTCTCGGGCCGTATCGGCTGGGCCACGCGAAACGGCGAACGGCTGGACACCGATTGCATCGTCCTGCTTCCCGGATTGCTCGGCGACAACATGCGCACGCGCGCCAAGGACATCGGCCACCTCCTCCTTAAGTCCGGCTTTCACGTCCTGTCCCTCGAATTTCGCAGCCATGGTCAGACCTTCGCCAGGTATCCGGAGAATTCCTACAGCTTCGGCGTGCTTGATGCCGGCGACCTGCTCGAAGTCTCCGACTGGCTTCAAGGCCAGCCGCAGGTCCGCGAAACCGGCATCATCGCCTTCAGTTGGAATGCCAACGTCTCGCTTCTCGCCGCGTGGGAGAATGCTCGCGCCGAAGATCATCCGAGCGTCGCGCCGCGGCTGAAGCCGCACTTGCGCAAGCGCGACGGGAAAATCCGCTACAAGGCAGGTATGTTGTGCATTTCCCCCGTCCTTGATTTCGAGCGCGTGGTCGAAGCTCTCGATCGCCCGTGGAGCATGTGGGAAAACCCCGTACTCAATGCGGTGCAGGGCACCATCGGCTGGCGCTCGAAGCTCCGCGGCTATGACGATGTCAACGGCCGATTGAGCAGATTGATCGAACGCGAATTGGAAGACGCCGAAATCAACTATCCCGGCGCCTTCCCCGACGGCTACGACTACCTGCGATTCCTCTCATACAACGGAAAGGTATCGGGTCACAAACTCGAGGATGCGAAAGTTCCCGTTCTGATTCTTCACGCGGCGGACGATCCTCTGGCCTATGCCCAGGAAGTGGCGGATTTCTTCGGTGAGACGAAGAACCCCAACGTGGCCGGCGTGATTCTGAAGGGTGGAGGCCACGACGGCTTTGCCGCGTATTGCAAAGAATACTTTTACAGCCTGATGATCAACTTCTTCGACCGGGAAACGGGCGCCCGCCAGGCGACGCCGAAGACCATGGTCGCTGAAAAGCCGGAACTTCTGGCCGCTCCCGTCCTCACTGAGATTCCCCCGCGCGCGTTGCGCTGAATTGTTTTGGTCGGCGCGGCACAGGCCATTAGCCTGTGCCACACGCACGTCAGTCCAATCGTCAAAGCAGCGTCGTGCTGTTGCGCGGCCTCAACCCCCGACGCGCTTCATGTATTCCTGCACGCGCTCGACCTCCCGCACGCTGCCGACAAACAGGGGGGTGCGCTCGTGCAGCGACGTCGGCGCCTTGTCGAGAATGTCCGTCGTCCCATCCGTCGCCTTTCCGCCGGCCTGCTCGGCGATCATCGCGATCGGGTTCGCCTCGTACATCAGTCGCAGTTTTCCCTTGGGCGATTTGGCGGTCGGTGGGTACAGAAACACCCCGCCCCGCAGCAGGGTGCGATGGAAATCCGCCACCAGCGAGCCGATGTAGCGGGCGTTGTACGGCCCGGCGTCGGGCGACTTGCACCACGTCAGATACTCCTGCACGCCACGCGGAAATGATTCATAATTGCCTTCGTTGACGCTGAAATACTTTCCCGTCACCGGCATGCGCACGTTTTCCTGCGCCAGCAGGAACGAGCCGACGCTCGGATCGAGCGTGAACATGTGAACGCCCTCGCCCGTCGAATAGCACATGACCGTACTGGAGCCATACACGATATAGCCGGCCGCCACCTGCTTGCGGCCGGGCTGCAGGACATCGGCCAGATGATCGTGCCCTGCGCCGTTGTGGGTTCCGCGCTCGAAGATGGAGAAGATCGTGCCGACGGAGACGTTGACGTCGATGTTGCTGGAGCCGTCGAGCGGATCGAAGATGATGACGTATTTGCCCGAAGTCTCGCGCACGATGCGCGGCTCGTCCAGTTCTTCGGACGCGATAATGCCCACGCTTTCGCGGTAGCAGAGGCAGGTTTCCAGCGCCTTGTTCGCGATCTGGTCGAGCTTCTGCTGCTGTTCGCCATGAACATTGACTTCCGAGGTCTCGCCCAGCACGTCGAGAATGCCCGCCCGGCGAACCTTGGCGGAAATAATCCGGCCGGCAAGCATGATGCCCGTCAGCACCGAACTGAAGGCGCCGGTCGCATGGGGGTGCTCGCCCTGCTTCGAAAGGATGTGCTGCTCGACGGTGCAAAAGCCCTTGATGCCGGTATCGCGTGAGGTGCCAGCCATGTGGCGTCTCCTCGCCCCGAAGGGGCGACGGGTTGTAGCCACGGGTGAAGCGAAGCGCAACCCATGGACAGCAAGGATTATGAAGTCAATCCGCTCCGAAGGGGCGGCGGAACTAAGCGTATGGAGTTTTCCATTGTATCAACAACGCCGCCCGCCTCCAAGTTCCAGCGCTTCGGTAGTTGCTTTTCGCGGTTGCCTCGGCCTTCGTAAGCGAGCTTAGGCGTTGGCCAGGGCGAGCTGCCGATCATATCGCCGCAGGTCCTTGACGATCGCGTCGAGCTCCCCACGCGTCACCATCTCCAGCGAATAGTTCTCGTTCACCCGGTGATCCGTGCAGCGGTTCTGCGGATAGTTGTAGGTCCGAATGCGCTCGCTGCGGTCGCCCGAGCCGATCATCGTCTTGCGGGCGCTCTCCCGCTTGGTCCGCTCGATCGAATCGAAATGCTGCTTCACGCGGCTGGCCATGATCCGCCGCGCCTTGGCCCGATTTTTGTGCTGGCTCTTTTCGTCGCGCATCGAGACGGTGATCCCGGTGGCAATGTGCTCGAGCCGGATCGCGCTGGAAACCTTGTTGACGTTTTGCCCGCCGGGTCCGCCCGCGCGGCTGACATGCTCCAGCACGTCCTTCTCCCAGTTGATGTCGACCTCGGTCTCCTCGACTTCGGGAAGCACCGCCACCGTGGCGGCGCTCGTGTGAATCCGCCCCTGGGTCTCCGTCACTGGCACGCGCTGCACCCGATGCCCGCCGGCTTCGTAACCGAAAAAGGTGTACACGCCCGAGCCCTTCACGCCGAATACGACTTCGCGATAGCCGCCCTGGTCCGAGGTCGAGGCGTCAAGGAGTTCTACCTTGAACCCGTGAGCCGCCGCGAACCGCGAATAAATGTCATACAGGTCGCCCGCAAAAATCGCCGCCTCGTCGCCGCCTGTCCCGGCCCGCACCTCGATGATGATCGAATCGACGCCTGCCTCCTCGCCGACGATCAGCTCGTCGATCAGCGCGTCCATGATCTGATTCGCCCGCGCATCCAGCTCGGTCACCTCCAGCTCGGCCAGCTCGCGCATCTCCGCGTCAGCGGAAGGATCGGTGGTCATCGATCGCGCTTCGTCGGATTGCTTCAGCGCCTGTCGATATTCGCGATACGGCTCGACCATGCGCCTGAGCTTGGCGTGTTCCTTGGAAAGGCTGATCAGACGGGCCGTGTTGGCCGCGACTTCCGGTGTGCCCATTTCATCCGTGATGGCGTCATAACGCCGCGACATGTCGTCGAGCTTCGAGAGGAATCCGGGACTGACTTGTGTCTCGGCCATTCGAAGAGCCCCGGACTTCGAGTCCGGGCGGTGCCCGGAATGAAGAACCTTTAGTGCGGAAGTCGGCGGGATCGGCGCAGACTCGCCGTTCCGTCTCTAAAAGCAATCACGCCGTTATCGCGGCGGCGAAACCCCGCAAGAACGGCGTGATGAGTACGAATCAATAAAGCTAAGCCTTCGCTTCAGCTTTCTTGGGCTGCTTGAAGTAATTCCCGCCGAACTTCTTCTGGAACTTCTCAACCCGGCCGGCGGTGTCCACGAACTTCTGCGATCCCGTGAAGAACGGGTGGCAGGCGGCGCAGATTTCCACGGTGATCTTCTGGATCGTGCTGCCGGTGGTGAACTTGTTCCCGCAGCCGCAGCTCACTTCGGCGTTGTCAAAGTATTTTGGATGCGTATCCTGCTTCATGATGCGTTTGCCTCGATTCGCAAATCGCCGGAGGCGTTCTCCGCGCGAGCCATGCATCTTAGCAGGCCGTGGCGACGGCCTCAAGGGCGGCATCCAAACGCCTGTCATCCAACGAGTAAGGCGACGGATCAGCCGGAATCCTCGCCATATAATCTACGGTGGTCCAGATTCGCCAGGAGGCCCTGCATGGGCGAGGTCGTCAAGACACGGAAATTCAGCGTCATCCGCACCGAGATTCCCACCGCCGATGGGGGTGCCCGCGAATTTGAGTACATCCGGCACGGCGGGGCTGCGGTGGTCCTTCCATTGCTCTCCGAGAACGAGCTGCTGATGATTCGCAACCATCGGCCCGCCATCGGCCGCGAACTGTGGGAGCTGCCCGCTGGAACGCTGGACAAACCCTGCGAATCGCCGCAGGACGCCGCCGGCCGCGAACTCGAGGAGGAAACCGGCTACCGCTCATCGGACCTGACGCTGCTGTGCGAGTTCTATCCATCGCCCGGCTTTCTCACTGAAAAGCTGTTCGCCTTCGTCGCCCGCAATCTCGTGCAGACGCAGCAGAAACTCGAACCGACCGAGCGCATCACCGTTCACCGCATGTCGTGTGACGAGGCCGTGCAAATGGCGTACGATGGCCGCATCGAGGACGCCAAGACGTTGATCGTGCTCATGCGCTATGACCATCTGCGAAGGACGAATGGATGAGCTGGCAGGACCGGCCGTATTCCCAGGATGACGACACCGGAAACGTCGGTTTTGCCGGCGGGGGGCATCATCGCGAGGGTCTGCGCTCCTGGTTCGGAGGTCTTCCCGGTCCCGGCCGGGCGGTGAAGGCGATTCTGC
>Ga0190265_10000413_pt1 | contig 31092 bp, 29 predicted proteins | sample Popmic124T_FD_133135 | JGI IMG/M metagenome (GOLD analysis project Ga0190265, IMG submission 133135) | Populus adjacent soil microbial communities from riparian zone of Indian Creek, Utah, USA - 124 T | ecosystem: Environmental > Terrestrial > Soil > Riparian zone | place: USA: Utah | collected...
CGTCGGTGGCCGGGTCGCGGCCGAGCGCGTCCACGATCTTGTCCCGCGCGGAGGCCAGCGAGCCCTCGGGCAGGTGCTCGCCGACGAGGTCGATAGCGGCCACGAGGGCCTTCGCCTCGAGCGGCAGCAGGCGGGCCGGGCGAGCGAAGTTGTCGCCGTAGGGCTCCGGATCGACCTCGATCTGGTCGCCCTGGACCTCGGCGTAGAGGACGTAGCTGCCACCGCCGAAGTTGACGACGTTCAGCACGTCGATGTCCTGACGCAGCTCCTGCTCGGAGATCTGGAGGCGATTGCAGAGCTCGCGCAGCTCGAGCTTGCTGTTCTCGCGCGCGGTCTCGATCAGGATTCCCGCGAGCGTGACCAGCCGGGCGAAGCGCTCGGGGCGAATGTGGCTCTCGCGCTTGCCGCCGGCGTCCTCGTCCTCCTCATCCTCCCGCGGCTTGCGCTTGACCGCCGGCGCGAGGTCGATCGGCTCGGCATGGCGGTCGGCGACGAGACGCACGCGCTCCTCGGCGAGCTCGGCGAGCTCGGCGGGCTCGCGAATGCGGGCCCGCTCGCCGAGGCCGAGCACCCAGGAGACGAGCTGACGCGCATCGCCGTAGGGGGTCTCGAAGACCACGCCCTCGTCGTCCTCCTCCACGACCTTCCCGATCTCGGGGCCGAGATGACGCCGCACCAGCCACTCGATGCGATTCGAGAGCCAGATCCGCGCCACGCCCCGCTGCTCGCCGAACTGCCACTCGGCGCGTTTCGCGTACTCGCGCGGGTCGAAGTCCTCGGGACGCTGGAAGTCGTGCTCGGCCTTCGACGCGTAGCCGACCTTGCCGCGGATACGCGACAGCCGGAAGACACGGATCGCGTCGCGCTCGTGCGCGTAACCGACGAGGTAGAACTGACTGCCCTGGAAGAGCAGGTGGTAGGGGTCGACCTTGCGCTTCTCCTTCGAGTCGCGGCCGAGCGTGTAGTAGTCGAAGACGATCGTCTTGCGGCGGAAGATCGCGGTCTCGATCTTCGACAGCCGCTGCGAGAGCTCACGACCGCCGGAGTTCGCGGTCATCGCGAGGCGGACCGACTGCTGCTCGGGCGCCGTCAACGGTGACGGCTTGCCCCACGAGAGCTGCTGCAGCGCGAGCCGCAGTGGCTCGGCGTAGGCGAACTCGCCGTCGAGCAACGTCAACGCGGTCCGCAGCCCGCTCAGCTCGTCGTCGGAGAACTCGATCGCGGGCAGGTAGAAGTTCTCCGGCGGGAGTGTGTAGGTCTCGGCCTCGTAGGAGCCCTCGCTCGACTTCTCGACCTCGAGCTCGATCCCGAGCGAGGCGAGCTCGGCGCGGTCGGCGTAGAAGCGCCGGTTGAATGCCTCATCGCTGGTCATCTGGGCGTAGCCCTCGACGTCCTGACGGATCTCGAGCGCCGAGACCGGGCGCCGCTCGGCCATCAGGAACGAGATCAGCGACAGCTGTCGGATGAGCTTCTCGGTGTCCTTCGCCATGTCCGGCTGAGGATACGCGCGCTACCGCGCCATTCGAGTACGAAAGCGGCTTCGGCGCGCACTCGAAGGCCCCAATTTGCGGAGTCACGCAACTGGCGGGCTGTTCGCGTGTCGTGCGTAAGGTGTCCTGCGTGGCCCTCCACCGCACAACCCTGTCCGCCGGTGCGGCGCTGCTGATGTGCCTGATCTGGGCGGTTCCCGCCCAGGCTGGCTTCGTGCCCGCGCTCGGATCGCCGTTCCAAACCGATTCGTCGCCCGCGCCGTTGGCGCTCGGTGACGCGGATCGCAATGGGACCGTCGACGTCGTCGGCGGTCGGTTGCAGCTCCTACGTGGCGACGGCAGTGGGCGGCTGCGTGAGGCGCTGCGGATCGCTGCGTCCGGCACGTTGAACGGGCTTGCGAGCGGAGACGTGACGGGTGATGGACGGATCGACTACGTGGCGATCATCGACGGGACGCCTGACGAACTGGTCGTCTTCGGATCGAATGCGGGCGGCGGCTACACGCCAGCGGTAGCGGACCCTGACGTTGGCAGTTCGGCCGCGGTCTCGCTCGGTGACCTCAACCGCGACGGCTCGCTCGACCTCGTCGTGACGGAGGCTGGGTCGAGTGACGAGCTGATCAGCCTGCTCAACTTGGGCGGCGGCCTGTACCTCCGCGAGGATCAGTCGGCCGATGCCGATCTCGCGGCGGCCGTCGAGCTGGCGGACCTGACCGGCGATGGCTGGTTGGACGCGCTCGTGGGAACCGAGGGTCCGGAGGTGGCGCTGCTCGTGAATGAGCGAGATGGGACGTTCGAGCCCGGCGCCGTCACCGGCACGGGGGCCAGCGCGCCGGCTTCGGCCGTGGAGACGGCCGACTTCGACGGCGATCGGCGACTCGACGTTGCGGCCACCGCTGGCGCGTCAGGGGTCGCGGTCCTCCGCGCTACCGGGGCGGGCGGGTTGACGCGGCTCGGACCGCTCCGTTCGACGGGCACCGGCGCGCCGACCGATCTCTCCGTCGGCGACGTCAACTCGGACGGGCGCGCGGATCTGGCGGCGAGTGTCACAGGAGCGCGTGTGGCGGTGTTGCTTGGTGATGGACGTGGAGGCTTGATCCCCGCGCCGGGATCGCCGGCGGCTCCAGGCACCGCCGCCGGGGATCCGATCGACCAAGTTGAGATCGCCGACATGAACCGCGACAACCAGCTCGACCTCGTGACCGCCAACCGCTTCGGCTCGACCTCCGTGCTGCTCAACGCCGACACAGGGTTCCTCTCACCAAGTCCGTCAGCCGTCGACTTCGGAACCATGCCCGCTCGCTCCGAGGTCCGCAGGCGGACGATCGTGATGCGCAGCACTCGCGGCCGGATCCGGATGACCCGGCTCGATTTCCACGGCTCGCGGGCGTTCTCGGTCGCCGCGGGCGGCTGCATCGGGCGCACGTTGCTCGTCGGCCAGTCGTGCTCGATGACGGTGACTTTCACCCCGCCGCGACGCGCCGGGTGGACGGATGCGCTGATCTCGCTCGACAGCAATGCGCCGGCGATCGTCGTGCCGTTGACCGCCAAGCCCCGACCGCCGGTCGTCAGTCGACTGCGCTTGCGGCCACGCCCTGTCCTGGCGGGGAAGCGCATGTTCCTGCGCTACCGCTTATCCGAGGGTGCCCGCGTACGGGTGCGCACCCAGCAAGGCTCACCGGGCCGTCGGGCGGCCGGCCGCTGCACAACGCCAAGAGGGTCGAACGCAAGGCGCCGCCGCTGCACGATCTGGAGGACTGTGACCGTGACGAGTGGCCGCCGTGATGCCGGCGCGAGCCTGATGCGCCTGCGTGCCCGTGCGCAGCGTCGCGCACTAGCTCCAGGGCTCCACCGCCTCAGCGTGAGCGCGGCCGATCGTTTCCGCAACCGCTCCAAGGAGCGGTTCGTGAAGTTCCGCGTGGCCCCGCCGCGCCGCGCCGGCTAACGCCGCTCAGGCCGCGAGCCGGCGGCCGAAGTATGCCGAGCCGGACAGCGCGCGATCGAACGCGGACCAGCACTCGCCGTCCGCGAGGCTCTTCTCGATCCGGTCGTAACTCCCCAAAGTGCCGCCGAGGTTGTCGATCATGTGTACCAGCGTCGCCTCACGCGTGCATGGCACGATCGGGCTGCCGTGCTCGAGCTTGCCGTGGTGGCTGAGCACGATGTGCAACAGCGCCTCAGCTGTCTCGGGCGGGAAGCCGTCGATCGCCTCCACCGCCTGACGGACGCGGTAGTAGCCGAGCGGGATCTCACCCTGGAGGCGGCCGGCGTCCGACAGGTCGATCGCGCCGCCGGAGGTCTCGTAGGCGTCGATCTTGCCGATGTCGTGCAGCAGCGCTCCCGCGACCGCGACATCGCGGTCGATCCCCGGGAATGTCGAGGCCATCGCGCTCACGCCCTGCGCCACCGACAGCGAGTGCTCCAGCAGCCCGTGGCGGTAGGCCTGGTGGTAGACCTTCGCCGCTGGCGCCGTGTGCCAGCGCTCCGCCACCTCGCCCTCACAGAGCAGTTGACGGAGCAACGCGTGCAGATGCGGCTGCTGCACCGTTCCGATCAGCTCATCGAGATCGCCGATCATCTGCTCGTAGGGAATCGGCGCGGACGCGTATATCCGCGCCGGCTCGTACTCCCCGAACTCGGCGGACCGTATTCGCCGCAGCGTGATCGAGCGACCGAAGCGAGCGTCATCGGAAAAGCTCCCGAAGACACGAACGATCGCACCCGCGGTGGCCACCGCGGCGACCCCGTCGACGTCCTCCCACGCGACAGCTTCAACTTGGCCGGTCGCGTCGCCGAGTTGGAGCTTCAGGAAGGAGTCGCCGTTCTTCTTCTGGCGCCGGCTGACGTCGCGCACCTCGAAGACCGAGTCGACGGTCTGGCCGTCGACCAGGTCCCGCACCGACTCGTAGGCGCCGGTGAGCGTCGACTGCTCGCCCATGAGCGTTGGCTGCTCCATAGCGTGATCGAAGGTAGAGGCGGTCGCGGACGGTTTAGCCTTGTCGACGATGGAGCTGCCGAGCAGAGCCGATGCCTGACGCGGCGCTCGTCGCCGGCGGTGCCGGAGCGCTCGGCGAGGCCGTGGTGCATGGGCTGCGCGACAGCGGCTGGCACGTCGTGGTGATCGATCGCCACGAGCGTGGTGAGGACGCCGGGGGCGGAATCGACTACGTCCAGGCCGACCTGCTCGACCCTGAGTCGGCGGCCGCGGCGGTCGCATCGGTCGAGGGACTGAAGGCGGTGGTGAATCTCGTCGGGGGCTTCGCGATGGGCCCGAAGGTCGGGCCTGACGCCGATCTCGAGGAGTTCGAGTTCATGCTACGACTGAACCTGGTGCCAGCCTTCAACCTTGCCCGTGCCGCGATGCCGCTATTGGCCAGGGCGGGTGGCGGCGCCTTCGTCGGCGTCTCGGCGCGCGCGGCAGTCGAGCCGTTCAGCGGCGCGGCGGGCTACATCACCGCCAAGGCGGGCGTGCTCGCCTTCATCCGGGCACTCGACGCCGAGTACCGCGACGCTGGTGTGCGCGCCAACGCCGTGCTGCCGAGCGTCATCGACACCCCCGCTAACCGCGAGGCGATGCCGAACGCCGACTGGAGCCGCTGGGTGCCGCCCGAGCAGATCGCGCGAGTGATCCGCTTCCTCTGCTCGGACGACTCCCTGCCGACGTCCGGCGCGGCCGTTCCGGTCTACGGCCGCGCCTGAGGCGCCGGCTAGCCCTCGCAGGCCTCCAAGGCCTGATCGCGCCCCTTCGCGCCCTCCGGGTACGACTGCTCGACCACCTGGCGGCAGAGGTCCCGCCCAACGTCGCGGATGTCGTCCGGATCGCCGGACCTGGCCTTCTCGCAGAGCTCGCGGAGGTCCTCGCGAGTCTCGTCCGAAAGCGGCGACTCGTCCGGGATCGACTTGTCGCAGTCGTTGACCGGCTTGCCGATGACCTTCCTCTTGGGCGGCTTGGCCTCGCCGGCGCCCTTGGAGTCGTCGTCTTGCCTGCCCTCGGACTTCTTCTTGTCCGCGCCGGTGTCGGCCTTGTCCGTGGCGGGCTCCTCCGTGGTGGCCTCGTCCGTTGTCGCTGTCTCCGCCGGGGTGTCGGCAGCCGGGTTGTTGTCGCCGTTCTCGTCGTCGCCGCAGCCGGCTACGACGAAGCCGAGCACCAGTAGTGCGGCCAGCAAGAGGGTGAGCCGCTTCGCCATGTCTTCCTCCCAGTCGATCGGTTGCTACGGAAACCTAGACACCAGCGGCCATGTGTGAACCGGTCGCTCGCGGGCAACAAGGGGACCATGGGAATCCTGAGTGACGACAAGCAGGCGGAGCGCGAGCATCTGGTCGGCCTTCTCACGAAGGCGTACTGGATGGAGATCGAGACGGTGATGAGCTACACCGCGAACTCGATCAACCCTGACGGGGTGCGAGCGCAGGAGATCATCGAGAGCCTCGAGAAGGACATCCAGGAGGAGCTGGGGCACGCGCAGCAGTTCGGCCACCGCATCAAGGAGCTGTACGGGACGGTGCCTGGGTCGCTCGCCTTCGAGGCGGAGCAGACGTACCTGCAGCCGCCCGACGACAACATCGACATCGTGCCGGTGATCAGGGGAGTGATCGAGGCCGAGCAGGGCGCGATCGACCACTACAACAAGGTCATCGAGTACGCCGACGAGCACGGCGACCCGGTGACGGCGGACATGGTCACGACGATCCTGGCCGACGAGGAGGGACACAAGCGCTTGTTCGAGGGGTTCCTGCGCGAGTACGAGCGCGAGCCTGAGAGGGCATAGGCTCTGCGTGGGTGAGCACGCTCGAGGCCAATGACGCGATCGTAGTCGCCGCCGTGCGGACCCCGATGGGGCGGTACGGGGGGCAGTTGAGCTCGGTGCGTCCCGACGACCTCGCGGCGGTAGCCGTCGGCGAAGTCGTTCAGAGGGCAGGGGTCGATCCGGGTGAGGTCGACGACGTGATCCTGGGATGCGCCAACCAGGCGGGCGAGGACAACCGCAACGTGGCGCGCATGGCGCTGCTGCTGGCCGGCTTTCCGGTGAGCGTCTCCGCGCAGACGGTGAATCGGTTGTGCGGGTCGGGAATGCAGGCCCTGATCACGGGCGCGCGGGAGATCCGTGACGGCGCGGCGGACGTGATCGTCGCCGGCGGCGTGGAGAGCATGAGCCGCGCGCCGTGGGTGGTCGGCAAGCCGGAGGGCGGGTTTCCGAGAGGGCCGCGGACGCTGGAGGACACGGCGCTGGGCTGGCGGCTGGTGAATCCGAAGATGGTGGAACTCGGGCACACCGATGCGCTTGGCGAGACCGCGGAGAAGGTGGCGGAGCGCTACGGCGTGACGCGGGAGGATCAAGACGCGTTTGCGTTGCGGAGTCACCGCAATGCGCTGGCGGCGCGGGAGAGCGGTGTGCTGGCGGAGGAGATCGTCGGCGTGGAGGTGGCGAGTCGCAAGCAGACCGTGGTCGTCGACTCCGACGAGGGACCGCGGCCGGACTCCGAGCTGGAGCGGCTGCCGCTGCTGCGCCCGGTGTTCCGGGACGACGGGACGGTGACGGCCGGGAACGCGTCGCCCTTGAACGACGGCGCGGCGGCGCTCGTGTTGATGTCGGCGGCGGAGGCCGAGCGGCGCGGGTTGGAGCCGATGGCGCGGTTCGTCGATGCGGCGTACGCGGGCGTCGAGCCTTCGCAGATGGGGATCGGGCCGGTGCCGGCGACGGAGAAGCTGCTGGCGCGGGTGGGAGTCGCGGTCGGCGACGTCGATCTCGTGGAGCTCAACGAGGCGTTCGCGGCGCAGGCCGTGGCCTCGATGCGGCAGCTGGGAATCGACGGGGAGCGGGTGAACGTGAACGGCGGGGCGATCGCGCTGGGGCATCCATTGGGAGCGAGCGGCGCGCGAATGGTCGGCACGATGGTGCGCGAGCTGGGCAGGCGCGGCGGGCGATACGGGCTGGCGACGATGTGCATCGGTGTCGGGCAGGGCATCAGCTCGCTGTGGGAGCGGACTGCTTGAGCATTGGACGGCTCGGTGTGGTCGGCGCCGGGACGATGGGGGCTGGGATCGCGCAGCTCGGGTGTGCGGCGGGGATTCGCACGGTGCTGCACGACCCGGTGCCAGAGGCGCTGGAGCGGGGCGCGGAGGGCGTGCGCAAGGGCTTGGCGCGCTGGGTGGAGAAGGGGCGCGTCGGCGAGGAGGCGGTCGGGCCGCTGGAGACGGCGGCGGAGCTGGAGGGCTTGGCCGAGTGCGAGCTGGTGATCGAGGCGGCCCCGGAGCGGCCGGAGCTGAAGCGCGACCTCTTCGCGGCGCTGTCTGAGGTCTGCGGTCCCGAGGCGGTGCTTGCGACCAACACGTCGTCGATTCCGGTGACCTCCCTCGCGAGCGCGGCGGGATCGCCCGAGAACGTGGTGGGGATGCACTTCTTCAACCCACCGCCGCTGATGCGACTGTTGGAGGTCATCCGCGCCGATCAGACGAGCGATCGCACGGTGGCCGTCGCGCGCGAGGTCGGCGAGGCGATGGGCAAGGACGTCATCCTTGCCGCCGACGGGCCCGGGTTCCTCGTCAACCGCTGCGGGCGGCCGTTCTACACGGAGGCGCTGCGGTCGCTGCAGGAGCGGATAGCGACCCACGAGCAGATCGATCGGGTCTACCGGATGGGCGGCGGCTTCCGGATGGGGCCGTTCGAGCTGATGGACCTCGTCGGCATCGACACCGGCTTCGAGGTCGCGCAGTCGTTCACGGCGCTGTCGTTTGGCGAGCCGCGCTGGCGCCCGAATCCGATCCAGGCGCGGATGGTGGCCGCGGGACGGCTGGGCCGCAAGGTTGGTCGTGGCTACTACGACTACGCGGGCGAGGGGCCGCACCGGCCCGAGGACCCCGAGCCGCCGGAGGTTGGCGGCGGAGACGGAATGGCGGTCGCGATCGTTGGCGAGGGTGCCGTGGCCGACGGCCTGAGGGAGCGTGCGCGAGCGGCCGGCTACGAGCTCAGGCGGGGCGCGCCCGCGGAGCTGGTCGTCGACGCGGGGGTGCGTCCCGCCGAGCACGTGCCCGGTGGCGCTCCGCTCGTCGCGCTCTGTGCCGACCGAACGCTGGCGGCGCGCGGCGAGCCTGGCGCAATTGGGTTCCATGTGCTGCCACCGCTTGCTGACTGTCGCCTAGTCGAGCTCGCGCGGCTGCCCACGACTCAGTCATTCGCCGTCGAGGCGGCCGAGCGCTTCTTCGCCACGCTCGGCTTTGTCGCGGAGTGGGTGGGGGACGCGCCCGGCCTCGTGCTCGGCCGCAGCATCTGTCAGCTGGTCAACGAGGCCGCGTTCGCGATCGGCGAGGGAGTTGGATCGCCGGACGACATCGACACCGGTCTGACGTTGGGTCTGAACCACCCACGCGGTGCGGTCGCCTGGTCGCGCGAGATCGGCCTGGGGCACGTGGTCGCCGTGCTCGACGGGCTGTGGGAGGCATATCGCGAGGAGCGTTACCGGGTGGCGCCGCTGCTGCGGCGGGCGGTTGCGCTCGACACGGATCTCGCTCGGGCCGCGTAGGCGATGCCACGGCGCAGCGCCGGCCTGCTGCTCTTCCGCCGCGGCGACGGCGACCGCCTCGAGGTGATGCTCGTCCACATGGGCGGACCGTTTTGGGCCAACAAGGACGAGGGCGCCTGGTCGATCCCCAAGGGCGAGTACGCCGAGGACGAGGATCCGCTGGTCACGGCGCGGCGCGAGTTCGAGGAGGAGATCGGCCGGCCGCCTCCCGAGGGGGAGCCGATCGAGCTCGGGGAGGTGCGTCAGTCGGGCGGCAAGGCGGTGACCGCTTGGGCGCTCGAGGCGGACCTCGACGTGAGCGAGATCGAGAGCAACACGTTCACGGTCGAGTGGCCGCGTGGGTCGGGTTGCTTGCGCGAGTTCCCGGAGGTCGACCGCGCCGAGTGGTTCGACGCGGAGACCGCCCGGCGCAAGCTCGTCCGGGCGCAGGCGGCGTTCCTGGACGCACTCTCCGATCGGTTGTGAGGGGCGAGCATCGGTCGCCGGCGGGCGGACCCACCGGCGACCGCGGTCTCGCTGGCCATCGTGTCAGGCGGCTGAGCGCCGCGCCACCGCTCCGGCAAGCAGGAGCGTGACGCCGGTCAGGAGCAGGCCCACGACACCGAAGCCGGTCAACGGCAGATCGCCGAGCCCGGAACTCGTGGGGTCCACTCCGGCCGCCGCGACGGGCAGGACGTCGCCGCCCGGCCCGCCGTCGGGCGCGGTACCGGCCGCTGGGATGAGGTCCGGCTCCGCACCCGCGGCAGGCCCGTCCGACCCGACGGGACCGTCGTCCGCGATCGGGTCGCTCGCGACCGGCGGCGTCCCGGACGGCGGCTCTGAAGCCGCCGTTGCGACGACGTCGTCGCCCGGGCTGGCGACCCGGACCGGCGCGTCGGCCGATGCCCCACCGACCTGAAGGCCACCATCGCCCTCCGTGGTCGATTGCGGGCTGGCGCTGGCTCCTGTGTCGCCGCCCGCGTTGTCGCCATCGCTGAGAACGCGGACTGGAGCGTCTGCGTCTACCGATCCGACCTGGGCCGAGCCCGTCGACTCGCTCGTGTCTTGTGGTCCTGTGCTGACGCCCGTCGAGTCGGCGTTCTCGCCGTCACTCAGGACGCGCACGGGGGCGTTTGCCTGGACCGAGCCCACCTGGGCCGCGCCGGTCGAGTCGGTTACCTGTTGTGCGGGGTCGCCCACTTGTGCCGCGGCGGGCGACGCGCTTGCCGCTAGGGCGAGCAAGCTCGCGCCCAGCGCTAGAGCGCTGCGTCTCATTGTCTTCTCCTTCAGATCGAGTGGTCGTGCCCGAGGTCGTCCGACCTCGGTGTCAGCGGTGTGCGGACCGCTGGTTAATCCGGCCGCTGGATCGGTGTGAAGAAGACCGCCGGGCCCCGTCGGGCCGGCGACATGTGGAGTACGCGAGAAACGATCCGTGGAGCCAGCAGCATGACCGCCACGAGCGCCGCCAGTAGAAGCAGCGTGAGGCCGACCGCTGCGCCAAGACCGCCGGTCGTCGTCGGGCCTGAGAGCGGCCCGTCGTCGCGGCCGCTGTCGCCTGACCGGGCCGATGTGGAGGAAGCCTTGCCCTTGGGTCCCGCGGTTGCCGCGGGCGACCTGTCCCGGGCGAGCTCTTGACTTACCGGTAGCGACGTGAACGGAGTCGCCTCAGCGAGCTCTCCTCGCTGGAGGGAAGCGTTCCGATCGATCGATCCTCGAGCTCGTGGCTGCCGTTTCGGCCCAGTTGCACGGACGCCCGGCTCGGGGTTCGTGGCCGCCATCGCACCGTCGACGGTGCGCCGCACATCGCTTGGCAACGCCGGGTGCCTGGGCGCGGCGTCGGCCAGCCGCTCGACTGGCGTTCGCACCGTCTGGACGACGGCTCGCACGGGCTCGGTCACGACCGTCTGCTGGACGCTCGAGATCGGGCCGCGCGTACCCTTGCCCACGGCCTTCTGGGCCGTTGACGCCGCGGCGGCCCCCGTCTGGGTCGCCTGCGCCACCAGGCCCCCCTCGAGCGGCGCTGCCATGGTGGCCGGGGGAGCCGCCATAGCGCACGCCACACCGAGGCAGAGGGCTATCAGTCCATGCCGCGAGGGCTGACTGAGCTCAGGGATCGCCGCTTGCGAAAGCGCCATCGCCTGATGGGTGCCCATTCGACGGCGCTACAGCGGACTGCACGGGAACGATGTCGCAATTCGACAGGAGTCCGTGCTAGAGACGCGACTTGAGCAGCGCCTTGCCCTGCTCGCCGCCCTTGCGGCTCTCCGTCTGGGCGCGGCGGAAGAAGTCGGCGAGCTCCTGATCGCCGTCGCGCTCGGCGTCCTGGATGTAGGTCTCGAGCCGCAGCGCGTTGCTCAGGCACTGCTCCGTGAACCAGATGATGTTGTAGTCCTTGTCCCTGGTTCCGGTGACCTGTCCACCCTCGGTCGTTGCGCCGGTCATAAGGTCTCCTTCGTTCGCTTTACCGGTGTTCGGCCGATACCCCGGCGAGAAGTAGTCAAACTCGCGACGCGCCCGTTTCCTAGCGGCTCCGGTGGGTACTGTTGAGGCTGATGGCCGAGGAGGCGACAACGCTCGACGACGCGACCGAGGAGCGGCTCGAGGCGCTGATGGCACGGGGCGAGCCGCGGGGTTGCGTGACGCTGTCCGAGCTGTCCGACCTCGTGCACGAGGTCGGCCTCGACGAGGACCAGACGCGGCGCGTCCACGAGCGGCTCGAGGCGCGTGGCCTCGACGTCTCCGACGACTGCGGGCATGAGGCCCACTCGACCAAGATCGAGAATGGCGAGCTGGCGGCGAACACGAGCGACGCGCTCGGGCTCTTCCTGCGCGAGCTACGCAACTACCCGTTGTTGACCAAGGACGAGGAGGTCGAGCTAGCCAAGCGGATCGAGGCCGGTGACCTCGTCGCGAAGGAGCGACTGGTCAACTCCAACCTACGTCTGGTCGTCTCACTTGCCAAGCGCTACCAGGGCCAGGAGCTGCCGCTGCTCGACCTGATCCAGGAGGGCGTGCTCGGGCTGATCCGCGCGGCCGAGAAGTTCGACTGGCGCAAGGGCTACAAGTTCTCCACCTACGCGACCTTCTGGATTCGCCAGGCGATCCAGCGCGGTCTCGGCAATCAGGCGCGCACGATCCGGCTGCCGATCCACATCGGTCAGCGTGAGCGCAAGATGGGCCAGTTCGACCGCCAGTTCCAGGTCTCCCACGGCCGCCCGCCAACCGACGAAGAGATCATGGCGGGAACCGAGCTGTCGCAGAAGGAGATCGACGAGGTGCGCGAGGTGACACGCACGATCACGAGCCTCGAGCGGCCGATCGGCGAGGAGGGTGAGGCGGAGTTCGGTGACCTATTGCCCTCGGACGCTCCGGCGCCGGAGGAGGAGGTCGAGGTGGCGCTGACTCAGCAGAGCCTGCGGCGCGCTGTGCAGCAGCTGCCTGAGAACGAGCAGCAGGTGTTGCGGCTGCGCTACGGGATCGATGGCAACGACCCGATTCCCCTGCGTGAGGCAGGTCAGCGGCTTGGTGTCTCAGCCGAGGGTGTGCGCAGCATCGAGAAGGCCGCGTTGCGGCACCTGGCGGAGAACCGCGAGGTCGCGGCGCTCGCCGAGGCGGCCTAGCCGGTCTCGGGGCCCTTCGGGTCGGTGCCCGGGACGTCGGGCGAGCCCGGGTCGGGCTCCACCGGCGGCGACGGCTCGGGAACGTCCGGCCCACCCGGCACGGGCGCCGGCGCGGGTGGGTCGGGAGCCTCTGGAGCACCCGGCGGGTTCGGCATCGGCTGGTCGGGCTCGGGCGGCTGCGGAACCTCGAGAACGGCTGTCGCAGCGGCAGCGAAGGTAACCTCACGCACGGTCCTGTACCTCCTCCACGCCCGCCACGCGGGCGCAGTTGGCGCAGCAGAACATGGTCCCGTTCGCCTCCACGCCGTGGCCGATGATTCGGCATCCACAGTGCTCGCACGCTGGTGCGAGCGCATGGATCGCGCACTCGAAGGCGTCGAAGGTGTGGCTCTCGCCACCACCCACGCTGACCTCGATCGGTTTGTCGTAGTCGTTGCCGCAGACCTCGCAGACAGCCATCCGCCCTACCTCCTCGCTTGTCGAGGTTCACCAGTACCCGTTGTCCGAGGAGGGAAACGGTCGCCGCTCGAAGCGGGCGGCGTGGCTGCCGTCGCTGGGAGCGCTCGCGGTCGCGGCGCTGTCCCTGTTGCTGGTGGCGCCGACACCGACTTACGACCCGTGGTCGTGGCTGTTGTGGGGCAGAGAGATCGCGGGCGGGGATCTCAGCACGGAGGAGGGACCGGCCTTCAAACCGCTCCCCGTGTTCGTGTGCGCCGTGCTCTCGGTGCTGGGATCCGCCGCCCCGTGGGCGTGGGTCCTGATTGCGCGCGTCGGCTCAGTGCTGGCGATCTGGCTGACGTTTCGGTTGGGGCGGCGACTGGCGGGCGGGTCGCTCCCGGCAGGTTTGCTCGCGGGAGTCGGTGTCGCGCTCTGTGGCTCGTTCCTCGCCTATGGATCGGCGGGGCTGATAATCGGCTGGCTGGTCGCGCTCGCGCTCGCGGGGGTCGAGGCATGGCGTGCCGGGCGCCCGCGTCTGGCGCTGCTCTGCGGCTTCGGTTGCGGGCTGCTCCAGGTCGAGGCATGGCCATTCCTACTCGCCTTCGGCGTTCTGCTCTGGCGACGATCGCCCTCAGACCGGCCACTGCTGATCGCGTCCATGCTCACTCTGCCGGCGCTCTGGTTCGTTCCAGAGCTGTTCGGTTCCGGCGATCTACTGCGGTCCGCGGATCGCGCCCGTGTGCCAAACGCTGGCCAGCCCGCACTGGATCGGGTGCCGGCGCTGAGCTCGCTGCGAGAGGCGGCGGCGCTGCCGCTATGGCCGCTATGGGCCGGCGCGCTGGCGCTCGGAATGACGGCGTTGAAGGGTGGCCGGACGGCGCGGGCCGCATTGCTGCCCGCGGCGGTCGGGCTCGCGTGGGTCCTGCTGGTGGCGGCGATGGCCCAGCTCGGTGGCTTCTCCGGCGAGTCCCGTTACGCACTGCCCGGCATGGCGCTGATCGCGATTTCGGGAGCGGTTGGACTGGTGACGGGTGGCCGGTCGGCGGGACGCCGCGCGAGCGCCTTGGCCGTCGTGGCGGCTCTCGGCCTGATTTCCGTAGCGGCGCTGCCCCGGTTTGACCGCTTGTCGCACCTTCCGGCGGCGCAGAGCTTTCAATCTCGGCTCGTATCGGACCTCGATCGGGCGATCGACGCGGCTGGCGGACGCGACGCAGTACTGCGTTGCGGCCAGCCCTTCGTCGGCCCGTTCCATGCGCCGCTTGCCGCCTATGCCCTGGACGTCCCGAAGCGCATCGTCGAGGCGGATGCGTTCCCCGCCGCGCCTGGAGTGGCCTTCCGCTCGCGTCTCGCGGCTACGGCGAAGGCCGAGCCGGCAGCTCCAAGTGGCTTCGAAACGGTGGCTCGTACAGAGCGTTGGGAAGTCCTCGCGGCGTGCAAAGTTAGGATGCCCTAACATGCCCGCCCGCCTTGCGGCTGCTGGCCCTCCTAACCCCTGTTGTGACCGCCTTGGCGATTGTCGGCTGCGGCAGCGTCGACGCGCAGAACGACGTCCAGCCGCCCTCCTCACCTGAGGATCGGCCAGCGACAGAGACGGGTGGCGCCCAGAGTTTCGACGTGGAACGCGTTGCGGTTGGCCTCAATCGGCCGACGTACGTCGGCGCAGCGCCTGGCGATCCCGACGCGCTCTGGGTGCTCGAGCAGCCGGGTCGAGTCGTACGGCTAGCCGGCGGCGCCCGTGAGGTGGTGCTCGATCTCACCAGACGCGTGAAGCTCGGCGCTGAGCAGGGTCTGCTCGGCATCGCCTTCCACCCAGACTTCGCGACCGACCGTCGCCTCTATCTCCACTGGAGCAATCCAAACGGTGACACGCGCGTAGCCGAGTTCGAGGTGCGCGGCGACGGAAGGATCGATCCACATCCCGGTCGGCAGCTGCTGGCACTCGACCAGCCTGAGGAGAATCACAACGGCGGTCAACTCGCATTCGGACCGGACGGCCGTCTCTACCTGGGTCTGGGCGACGGCGGCGGTGCCTTCGACCCGAACGAGAACGCCCAGGATCGCGAGAGCCTGCTCGGCAAGGTGCTCTCGACCGACATCGATGCGCGGCGACCCGCGTGGCGCGTCGAGCTCTACGGCCTACGCAATCCGTGGCGCTTCTCATTCGACCCGGCGCTCGGCGAGCTGTGGGTGGCCGATGTCGGCCAGGACGAGATCGAGGAGGTCAACCGCGTCCTGCTCGAGCCCGACGAGCCGCCGAAGAACCTCGGCTGGAGCGCCTTCGAGGGCGTCGACGAGCTCGACGAGGGCCATGATCTCGACACGACCGGCGACATCGTCTGGCCCGTCGCTACCTACACCCATCGCGACGGTTGCTCGGTCACCGGAGGGATCGTCTATCACGGGACCGACGTGGCGGAGCTGGCGGGCCGCTACGTCTACGGTGACTTCTGTTCGGGCACGCTCTGGTCGTTGAAGCCGGCGCCCAAGGGTCGCGCCGCCGACGTGCGACGTGAGCGGGCGCAGGTGCCCCAGCTCACCCACATCGGCCAGGACTCCGCCGGCCAGCTGACATTCGCCTCGGCGACGGGGGCGATCTATCGCGCGGTTTCGCCGGCGCGCTAGCCGAACGTGGGGCTGGCCGCGAGGCTCGCCTGCTCTGCCCGTCCGACGAGTCGCTCCGCGCGGTAGCGGTAGCGCAACCACTGGGTTGTGGGGGCAAGTCGCTTCGGCGGAGCGGGTGCCGCGTACCCGAACAGCGCCATCTCGCGGCGAGCGATCGAGGTCACGTCGGCGGCGATGTCGGCCGGCAATGCCTCGCGCCAGCGGTCAACGCGGTCGGTGGTGATAGGCGTCCCAGCACGGGCTTTCCAGGTCTCCCACGGCAGGGCAAGCGTCTCACCGCCTCGAGGCCCTGGAGTGGGTGGCACGCCGAGGAACTCCGACAAGCGCCGCCGCCACACATCTGGAGCGGCCACTATCTCCTCGTAGCGGACGACGAGGCAGCGTCCATCTCCAAGCACCCGCCGCGCGGCCGCCACCTCACGCTGATCGAGCGCCCAGCGCTCGGCGATCACCGCATGTGGGCGATGCCCCCAGGCGGCAAAGTAAGACGCCACCACCGCCCGCGGATCGCGTACCACCGCGATCGTCCGCAGCTTTGGTAGGCCGTTGCTCAGCTCTCGCCACCAGCGCAGATGGCTCGGTGTCTTCTCGCCGTACAGCTGCGCCTCACCAGCGAGCTCACGTACGATCGCGCCGAACAGGTCGAGCATCGTCTCCACGCGCCCGTTGAGCCGCCGCGCGGTGGCCTCGGCGCTGAACCGGAGGCCGCGCGAGGTCTCTAGCGCCGCGAACGCGCGTAGCTCCTCGAGTAACGCGTCTCTGGTGAGCGGAAAGGATTGCCGGCGCGCGAGCGCCGGCGCGAACAACCTGAAGAAGTGGGTCTCATGCGGAATCCGCACGCCCTCGAGCTCGCCGGCCAGGCGTTGCGCCAACGTGGTCCCGGAGCGGGGCGTCCCGACGATCAGGAAGTCCGGCGGTCCGTCGGCCATGTCGGCGAGGTCATACCCGGTTTCAGGGCGGTTGCACGGGGTAGCCTCGGCCTCACCAATGGCGGTGTTCGGGACACCCGTTGCGCCTCCCGTGCGCGAGCCAGCACGGACCGATCGGCTGCGCCTGTCGTTGCCCGTCACCTTCGTGGAGACGGTCGGCGATGGGTCGATGGACCTTTGCGCTCGCGAGCTGGCACAGCGATTGCCGGTCCCAAAGCTGACGACAGACGTCTATGCGCGAACCGCCGCCGCTCGCAATCGTGCGCTACTCGGTCACTCTTCGCTTCGCTCTTTGCTTCATGGAGTTGACTTCGTGCGCAGATTGCGCAAGCTCGAAACGACAGTTCACCTCTCCAATCAGCACCTCGGTCGCTATGCCTTACACGCGAGGACCCGGTTTGTCATCACAGTGCACGACCTGATCAGGTACTTCGACAGACTCAGTGACGACCCACTGATTCACCGCCCGAACCGCCGTGACCAGCTGACGATCGAGCTCGACTGCCGGGCGATCCAGCGCGCCGACGCGGTGATCGCCGTTTCGGCGGCCACGGGCCGTGACGTAGTCGAACACCTAGGGGTTCCGCCCGAGCGCGTGTTCGTCGTGCACAACGGGCTCGACCATGACCGCTTTCGGCCGGTGGCGGACCGGCCCTTCTCGGGGCGCTACATCCTCTACGTCGGCACCGAGCAGCCACGCAAGAACATCGCGACCCTGCTGCGCGCCTTCCGGCATTTGAAGGACGACGACGCCGCGGAAGGGCTGACACTCGTGAAGATCGGCTGTGCCGGTGGCTGTGAGGCGCCTTTCCGTGAGCACACCGAACGACTCGTCGACGAGCTCGGGCTGCGTAAAGACGTCGTGTTCACAGGTCATGTGGATGACGATGCCCTACCGGCGTGGTACTCGCACGCCGAGTGCCTGGTACTGCCGTCGTTGTACGAGGGGTTTGGCAACCCGGCGCTGGAGGGCATGGCGTGCGGCTGCCCGGTGGTCGTATCCGACACGGCGGCGCTCACGGAGGTTGTCGGCGAGGCTGGTCTGTCGGTCCCGGCGATCGACGCTACGGCGCTCGCAAAGGCAATTCAGACGGTCCTCACCCGAGATGCTCTACGCGTCGAGTTGAGGCAGCGTGGGATCGATCGCGCTCGCGGCTTCACGTGGGAGCGCGCAGCCGAGGAGACGCTCGACGTCTACGCCTCGGTGCTCCACCGTTCTAGCTAGGGGTGCCTCCCAGTGCCTCGCAAGAGCAGCGCTTCCTGTTGCTTTCAACCGTCGCCAACGGGTGGGCGACGATGCGATCGACGAGGTAGGCGCCGCGTACGCCCATCGTTAGGCGCGCTCCAGCGCGGGCGAGATTCATGACCGCCGGGCAGGTCACGCTCCAGAACGAGCGTCGTGAGGCCGTCGGGATGCGGCGTAGACGGCGGCGGCGAGGCCGGCCGGGCCGGCGGAACACTCGACCGCGACTGAACGATTGGTCGGCCTATGCACACAACAACCGTTCAGCCGATCTGTGACCCGGCGAAGAGCGTGCGCCCAGGTGACCCGAACGGGTCCAGAGCCGAAGCCCTGGACCCGTGTACGCGGTACTCAGCCGGTCAGTTGCCCACCGTCGCGGCGACTACGCCGGCGATGCCGGTCATGCCGTTCAGGTTGGGATGGAATGGCGCGGCCGCGTTGCCCGGGATCAGCGGCTCGACCCAACGGACCGAGCTGCTCTTGCAGGCGTCGTGGCCGATGCTCGCGGTGTAGTCGTTGACGATCGTCGCTCCGTTCGCCGCCGCCTGGGTGGCGAGCATCGCGTTGAGCTCCTGCTGCTTGGAGCGCAGCCACGACACGTCGGAGAACGCGATCGGAACCTGCGGCCAACAGCCGAAGTTGCCGGTGTGGGGCAGGATCGCCGCGTAGTTGACGACGAAGACGCGCGCCGCGGGCGAGCGTGTGTGGACTCCCTGGATGACCGCGGCGACCTTCGGCGCGGTCGTGTTGATCCGCTGCGAGATCGTGTCTACGCCGCCGATCACGTACTCGTCCTTGCAGCCGTCGAACGGGTTGATGGTCGCGCAGTTCTGCAGGATCTCCGAGAACCCGATGTCGTTGCCGCCGATCTGCACGGTCACCGTGTCAGTCGTCGACGTCAGCGAGTTGAACTGCGGCGGGTTGGTGCCCGCATCGGTGCTCTGCGACTGCGTCATGTGATCGGTCTTTGCCCCGCTGCACGAGGCGTCGGTCAACGTGTAGCCGAGTTGCGTGGACGCCTTGCGGGCGAAGTTGTTCGTCGACCGCAGGCAGCCGAGTGGCGAGAGCGTCTGATTCGGGATCAGCGGCCCCGCCGCGAACGAGTCACCGAGCCCGACCCAGGTCTTGGCCGAGGCACCGGAGACGACTGCGAAGAAAGCGGCCAACGCACAAAGCGCGGCCACCAGGACGCGTGAGATACGCATCGTTGAACCCTCCCTCTTAGTGCCCGCCCTCCTTGGACGCGTAGAGACGTTACGGCAAATGGGGATTGAGTCAAATGGCCTGAGGCCTACTGACAACACGATGCGCCCTCGTTCAAGCAAAAGCTCGTAATGCGGACCGCTGCGCCATAGGATCGGCGGATGGCCGATCGCAAACAGCGTGTGCCGAAGCTCGAGCCGATCGCTCCGCGTGTCTGGCTGTTGCGTGGCGGCCTCACCGGGACGATGAACGCCTACTTCATCGAGGACGGCGACGGGGTCGTCGTCTTCGATACCGGTGAGAAGGGGATGGCCCGTGCGATCGCCGCCGCGGGCGAGCGCCTCGGTGGAATCACCAAGGTGGTCCTAGGTCATGGCGACACCGACCACCGTGGATCAGCCGCCGCGTTGAGTGCCATCGCTCCGGTTGTCTGCCATCCCGACGCCGTCGAGCAGGCTGAGGGAAGCGGCGGGCGCGACTACTGGGACATGAGCAAGCTGCCACTCGGCGTTCGCCTGCTCCACACCTTCACCCACCGCTATGTCTGGGACGGCGGCCCGGTGAAGATCTCTGGCACGGTCGACGAGGGCGATCGGATTGCGGACTTCGAGGTCGTCGACTTCTCTGGCCACGCTCCAGGCCAGATCGGGTTGTGGCGTGCGGCCGATCGCGTCGCTCTCGTCAGCGACACGGTCTACCTGACGACGATGACCGGTCGTCCGGCGCCGGCGCACGTCCCGCAGGAGGCGTACAACCTCGACACTGAGCGGGCGCGGGTGAGCATCGCCAAGCTCGCGAAGCTCGACCCGCTCGTCGTGGCGCCTGGTCATCTCGGTCCGCTCAGCGGCCCGAGCGTGCGCACCGAGCTCGAGCGGGCCGCCAGTACGTAGTTCAGACAGGGCCCGAATCCCGATGCTTATCTGCATCCAGGGGATGCCCCAAGTACGAAATCGTTTCTCACGGCAGGCTGCCATGCGTGTCCCGAGCTTCGCGCAGGCGCGACCCGACTCCGGAGCTCGAAGCGCTCGGTGAAGCGCTGCGGGCGATGCGCAGCGAGCGCGGCCTCAAGCAGATCGAGGTGGCTCATGACGCGGGCGTCTCCGAGGCGCAGCTGAGCGAGGTCGAGCGCGGGATCGTCAACCCGGGCTGGCTGCTCGTCACGAAGATCGTCACCCAAGGGCTCGGCTCCGATATGACTGAGCTCGCGGCTCGTTACGACCCGAAGACTGAGTAGGGCTGCCGGCGGAGGCGCGTGTCCGGAGGGGGTAGTGGACACGGGACTCGCCCCCGCCAGCAGATTCACCGGTGAAGTCCTCGCGATAGAGGGACTCGCTCGGCTGTCTCCCGGCTCTCGCGGCAGCCGGCACCCGCCCGGCCGCCACCTTCCCCGTGTCGATAAGAACACAGCCAGACCCTCAAGTCAAGGGGCATGCCCCTAATAAGAGGAAGGATCGCGAGCTTGCGCATAAGGTGTACCCGCACTTGCGATGAGGGGGAGGCGTATGGCGAGCAAGCCTGAGGAGCCTGGGCGTCAGGGGAAGGCGATGGATGACTCCGAGGATCGTGACACTGTGCTGCTATCGGCTCACGACGCCCTCAAGCGCGGGCAGCTCGATCGGGCGGTCAGCGCCGGGGCGCTGCTGGCCGAGCAGGGCGATCTGGAGGCTGCCGAGCGGATCTTCCGGGAGGCAGACGACATGGGCAACGCCGACGCGGCCAGACACCTGGGTGACGCGCTTCGGTCCAGGCATCAGGACAGCAGGGCGGAGGACGCTTACCGTCGCGCGGCCGAGCGGGGCAGCGCCGACGGAGCGTTCGGGCTCGGCCAGATGCTCGGCATGCGCGACGACCGTAAGGGATCTGAGTCCGCCTATCGTCGCGCGGATGAGCTTGGCAGCGCCGATGCCGCGAATCACCTGGGCGTCATGTGGCACGAGCGCAACGACTTCGAGGACGCGGAGCAGGCCTTCCGTCGCGCAATCACGCGCGGCAACAAGCAAGCCATCACGAATCTCGGTCTCATGGAGATGGCCCGCGCGAACGGGGAGCGGGCTGAGGCGGAGCAGTCCCAGCATTCGGAGGGGGGCGATCAGCTAGAGGAAGCCGCCGGGCAACCTGTGGATCCGGACGAGGCCGCGCCGCATCTCGATGCGAGCACATCGGTCTTCAGAGAGGCCGAGCCGTTTGGCCTCACCGCGCGCGCGATCTCCGATTTGCCCGCCCAACAAGACGTACTCGGATTCGCGCCGCTGGTCGAGGGGCTTCGAGCGCTGCTGAGTAGCAGACGCACACAACTCCCGCTGGCGATCGCCGTCACGGCTCCGTGGGGCGCCGGCAAGTCGTCGGTCATGTTGCAACTGCGGGAGTTGCTCCGGTCGCCTGGGGATCGGCAGCCGCGGGAGCGGACATGGTGGACCGTGGACTTCGCCGCCTGGAAGTACGAGCGCAGCGAGCGGCTCTGGGCGGCGCTCGCCAAGGCGATCTACGAGCAGCCGCAGGCGGACATGGGGGTCGGGCAGAGAGTTGCCTTTCGCGTGCGGGTGGAGTGGACTCGGCTCGGGTGGAGGAAGTTCCTGTTGAAGAGCGCCTGGCCGCCGGTGGCGGCCGCCGTGGCGGTGCTCACGGCGCTCGCGGTTGGAGACGATCTCGGTAGCTCGGAGGCGCCGGCGGCCACGCTCGTCACCTCGGCAGCCGCGTTCGTTACCGGCGCGGCGCACTACTGGGGGATCGCCAGCAAGCCGTTCAAGCGGGCGATCGAGCGCTACGCGAGCGCCCCGGCCTACGAGTCGCAACTCGGATTCACCGCCGAGGCCGACCGGGACATCAGGAGCTTGACGCGCGTACTGGCGCCCGACACGGACGACGACCCGCACGCCTTGGCGGTATTCGTCGACGATCTCGATCGTTGCAGCAGCACGCATGTGGTCGAGGTGGTCGAGGCTATGAACCAGATCTTCAACTCGGACGAGCGTCACGGATGCGTCTTCGTGCTCGGCATGGACCGCGAGGTGGTCGCCACAAGCATCGAGGTAGCTCACCAAGCGACCGTCAAGTCCCTCAAGGACGCCGGGCGGGGGGTGGGAGAGGACTTCGGCATGAGCTTCCTCGCAAAGCTCGTGCAGCTCTCGGTCGCGGTCCCGCGGCCGAATGCCGAGGCGATCGAGCGTCTGCTCGCCCAGGTCGCTGGCAGCCGCCCGCCGGCCAGTCCGGAGGCTCCCTCGGTCCAGGCCGTCGAGACTGCCGAGGAGGAGATCCGCCAGCAGGCGCCGGAGACGCTCGAGGAGGTCGGCACGGCCAGCTCCGACGCCGACCTCACGGGCGCCGCCGCTCAGGCGGCCGAGCGGCGGATGCGCGCCCTGCTGATCGGCGACTCGCCGGACGTGGTGACGGCCGAGTTCGAGGTCTTGCGGAGCCTTGATCGAAATCCGCGCCAGATCAAGCGGTTCGACAACGCGTTTCGGTTACAGCTCTATGTCGCGAATGAGGATCCGGAGTGCCGCCTCGATTTCAGCCTGGATCAGCTGGTCGCACTTGGCAAGTGGGTCGCGCTGCGCCTGCGGTGGCCGGAGCTGGCCGAGGCGCTCGACGACGAGCCGGCGCTGATCGAGGCGCTGGAGGCGTCCGCCAACGACGACGGATCGTCGCTGTCCGCCGTCAGGCACAGGGCGCTGGAGCAGCGGTACTCGCGCTGGTTCTCGGACCCGGTGGTCTCGAGGTTCCTCCGAGATGTGGAGAAGGGCGCTGAGGCCCGACGCCTCGCCCGGCTCGAGCCGGGCTCGTTCCTCCGCGTGGCGTGAGCCTGCGTCAGGCCACCACGCGCAGGTGCCGGAACGGCCGGCCGCGCAGCTCGCGCACGACCTCGTCGACCAGCCGCGCCTGGTCGCGAACCTGGCCGTCGGTGACGGCGTCGATCAGGCCGCGCTTGCGCTGCAGCAGCTCGGCCATCGTCTCGTCGATCGTGTCCGGTGCGAGCAGGTACCAGGCCGTCACCGCGCTGTCCTGGCCGATCCGGTGCAGGCGGTCCTCGGCCTGGTCGTGACGGGCCGGCGTCCAGTCGAGCTCGAGGAAGGCGACGTTGGAGGCGCGCGTGAGCGTGATTCCCTGGGATGCCGCCTTCATCGAGCAGACGATCAGCTGTGGGCCATCCTCGGACTGGAAGGCGTCGACGGCGCGCTGACGGCTCTGCGACGGGTCCGACCCCAGGATGTGAGCCGCCTTCGGGAAGCGCTCCATGACCGCTCGCTGGGTCGCGATGTGCTCGGCGAAGACCACCAGCGGCTCGCCGGAGGCGAGGAAGTCGGATATCCAGGCGAGCGCGGTCGGCAGCTTGCCGCGCGCGGCAAGCTGGCGCAAGCTGTTGAGCCGCACCAGCTGCTCGGCGCGCAGCGCGGCGGCGACCTTCGCGTCGATCGTGCGCAGGTCGAGCGGCAGCGTCTGCAGCCAGGCGATCACGTCGCTCTCGGCGAGCCGGTACTCGTGCTCGTTCGAGAGCAGGACCGGCACGGTGTCGTGGCGCTTGGATGGGAGCTGGGGGAGAACCTGCTGCTTGGTGCGCCGCACGTAGCAATGGGCGCGCAGGTTCCAGTGCAGCCGGTCGTCGCTGCCGGCGGCACGGAAGCGGCGCGCGAGGCGAGCGCCGCTGCCGAACTCGCGCAGCCGCCCGAGCACGCGCAGCTGAGAGACGAGCTCCTCGGGGCGGTTGAGGATCGGTGTGCCGGTCAAGGCGAGCCGCAGCGCATCGTCCGCGAGCTGCTCGCTGAGCTTGACGGCGACCTTCGTCCGGCGCGCGCGCGGGTTCTTGACGTAGTGCGACTCGTCGAGGACGAGAGCGCGCAGCCCGCGCTTCGTGAGCTTGTGCGCGTGTGCCTCGAGGATGTCGTAGTTGAGCACGACGATCTCGGCGCGATCGACCTCCTCGGTCCAGCCGGACCTGGTCCGCCCGTCGACGACCGCGACGCTGCGATTCGGCAGCCAAATCGAGCTCTCGCGCTCCCAAGTCAGCTTCATGCTTGCCGGGCAGATGACCGCCGCGGGGAAGGCGCCGTCGACCTCCAGCGTGGCGAGTGCCTGGACGGTCTTGCCGAGCCCCTGCTCGTCGGCGATGAACGTGCGGCGGCGCTCGAGCGCGTAGCGCACGCCGGCGCGCTGGAAGGGGTGGAGCTCGCCGCCGAGGACGACGCCGTCGAGATCGGCGTCCTCGGCGTAGGACAGGGCGACCGTGCGTGCCGCTCGCTCGTTCTCGGCGATCAGCTCACTGAGCAGATCGCGCGCCTGCTCGTCGACGCGGACGCGCGGATGGTCTCCGACGAACTCGGCGAGGCGCTCCGCGAGCGCGGGATCGCCGGGCACGGCGACCGCCCACCCCGCGTCGGAGTTGAAGAAGCGCCCGGGGCGGGGGACCAGCCTCGCCTCCGGCAGGCGCTTGAAGTCGCGAACCGGGGCGCGGTCCCAGACCACGAAGAGCGTCAGCTCGGGCTCGCCGTCGTCGCCGATCTCGAGTGCGAGCTCGGCGGGAGCGGGAACTTCCCCCGTCGCTAGCTCGCGTGCGCATGCCCGCGCCAGATCGTCTAATTGGATTCCCTCGAGCTGTGAGAGCTGCCTCGCCGCCCGCCGGTCGAACGGGATCACCAGCCGGTCCTCCGCAATCGCAATCGCGCCGTCGAGATCGCCTGTGGGCATCTCGCCGGACAGCGTCCGCAGCAGGAACGCTCCCTCGCCTTCGTGAGCCGTCACCGACACCAGCGCGCGCCAGCGGTCGGAGTCATTGAGCCAGGCGAGCACCTCGCCTGTCGGCACCAAGGCCGGGAAGTGCTCGAGCACCTTGGCGATCGGCTTCGCGAGACGCGGATCCGCCGGTACGCGCCAATGCTTGCGCCGCCAGTCGAACCAGCGCCCTGGCAGTTGCTTGATCGTCTCGTTGAGCGCCTCGTCGAGCGGGAAGGCGAAGACGAGCTCCGGCCTGCGCGGATCCTCGTCGAGCAGCCAGACCTGGCCCGAGGTCGGCGCTGGCTGGCTGTGGACCGGTTCGTTCGTCAAACGAACCAGACTAGCCGCGCTGGCCGATGTGGTGCGCCGCTGCTCAGCTCACGCGTACGACGTCGTCGCCGACGGCGACCAGATCGCCGCGCTGGAGCTGACGTCCGCGGCGGATCTCGAGCTCGCCGTTGACCGTCACCGCGTCCTCCTGCAGCAGGGCCTTCGCGTCGACTCCCGAGTCGGCGAGACCGGCGAGCTTCAGCAGCTGGCCGAGCCGGATCATCTCGCCGCGAATCTCGATCTCCCGCATGCGGTCAGCTTGGCACGCCGAGCTCGGCGGGACGCGCCCTCTTGACTAGACGGGCGATTACCGAAGAGGATGGCGCCGGACCGCATCCATTCACACCGAAGCATCTGGTCCCGCCGTTTCAACCCACCCCGTCTCAGGAGGACAGATGGAGCAAGCTCGTCCCGAAAGTGGTCGCTGGCCCAAGTCGACCCGCAGGCTCTTCGCGGCGCCGCTGGCGCTGCTGCTCGTATTGCTAGTCGCCCTGGCGGTGACAGGCTGCGGCGACGACGACAATGGCGACAGCGGGGGGTCAGGAGCCTCTCAAGCGTCGATCGACGAGGCCAAGCGGCTCTTGGCCCAGGACGAGAAGCCGGTCGAGTTCGAGGCGGCGGGTCCGCCGATCGACGTCGGCGACGAGCTCGAGGGCAAGACCTACTTCCAGATCGTCAACGGGCTCGAGTTCCCGTTCACGCAGGGCGTCGTCAAGGGCGCCAAGGACGCCGCCGAGCTGCTCGGCATGGAGGTCGTCGTGACCGACGGCGCCGGCTCGACCTCGAAGGCCGCGCGTCTGCTCGACCAGGCGGTCGGCCGTGACGTCGACATCATCGCGCTCTACGGGTTCGACGACGCGGCGCTCGACGCGCCGCTCCGGGCGGCCAAGGAGGCCGGAATCCCCGTGGTGATGGTCGCCTCCCAGGATCAGGCGGCGCCCACCCCCGACCAGAAGGAGCGCGGCGTCGAGGCCGTCGCCTCGTTCTCGTACTCGGGCGCCGGGCGCTCCGCTGCCAACTGGATGGTGGCCGACTCGAACGGCGACGTGAACGCGGTGGTCTTCGACGTGCCCGACATCGGCGCCTCGGCGGCTGAGAAGACGGCGTTCACGGAGCAGCTGATGAAGCTCTGCCCGTCCTGCAAGACGACCGAGGTCGACTCGCCGCTGGCGCAGTGGCAGTCCGGCCTGCCGGGACAGACGACGTCCTCGCTCCAGAAGGACATCGACGTGAACTACCTGTTCCCGATGTACGACGGGATGGTCTTCTCGATGATCCCGGCGGTCAACCGGGCGAACGCCCAGGACCGGGTGAAGATCACGACCTACAACGCCAGCGAGCCACTGCTCGCCGACCTCAAGAGCGGCAAGCCGCCGATGGGCTCGGACATCGGCGGGTCGACCGAGTGGGTCGGCTGGGCGCTGATGGACCAGGGCGCGCGGCTGCTCACCGGCGAGCCCCCGGTCGACGACGTCAAGGTCCCGAACCGGACGTTCACGCCACGCAACATGAAGAGCCTGGATCCGGAGGCCGGGCAGAAGGAGCTCTACGGAGCGGACTTCGAGGCCGGCTACCGGGAGCTATGGGGTAAGTAGCCGTAGTCCGATGGGAGTGGGCGGTCCGGTCGCCGGGCCGCCCGCTCACCGCGGACCCGCGTCGTAGAGTGCCGCGACAGTGAGCGCCGCGGTCGAACTCGCCCAGGCCCTGGTCCGCATCGACACCGTCAACCCGCCGGGCGGCGAGGCCGCGGCGGCGAGTGTCGTGGGCGAGCGGCTGGACGCGGCTGGGCTCGACGTCCAGGCGCAGCAGCTCGACGATGGCTGCACGAGCCTGGTCGCCCGCTTGGCGGGGAGCGGCGCACGGCCGGCGATCTGCTTCACCGGCCACCTCGACGTGGTCCCCCCGGGGTCACGGTGGACGCGCGACCCATTTGCGGGGGAGATCGATGGAGATCGCCTCTACGGCCGTGGCAGCAGCGACATGAAGGGCGGCGTCGCAGCGATCGTCGCCGCTGTGGAGGAGCTGGCGCGGACGTGGGGCGGCCGGGCAGCCGGCCTGGAGATCGTGCTCACCAGCGGGGAGGAGACCGGCTGCGAGGGCGCCAAGGCGCTCGTGGGCTCCGGGCTGCTCGGAGAGGTCGGTGCGATCGTCGTGGCCGAGCCGACGGCCAACTATCCGTGCATCGCCCACAAGGGCGTCCTCTGGCTGCGGGCGAAGACAACCGGGGTGCGCGCGCACGGCGCGACACCGGAGCTGGGTCGGAACGCGATCTACCCGCTCGCCGATGCGGTCGCTCGGCTGAACGACTTCGACTTCGAGGTTCCCGGACACCCCCTCCTCGGTGAGCCGACCCTCATCGTCGGGAGCTTCCACGGCGGCGACAGCGTCAACTCGATTCCCGACGCCGCGGTCGCCGAGATCGACATCCGGACGACTCCGGCGGTGGACGAAGGCGAGCTGCTCGAGACGCTGCGCGCTTACGTGGGTCCCGACGTCGAGCTGGCACCGATCCTCAGCTTGCCTGCCGTCGAGACCGCCCCCGACGATCCGTGGGTGCTCGACGTGTTCGACGCGCTGGAGCCGCTGCTCGGCGAGCGCCCATCCCCAACAGGCATCCGCCCGTTCACCGACGCCGCGGTGCTGACACCCGCCTACGGTGGGCCGCCGACGATCGTCTGCGGCCCCGGTGAGGGCGACCAGGCGCACCGCGCCGACGAGTGGTGCTCGATCAATCGGATCGATCAGGCAGTCGAGGTCTACGTCGAGATAGCACGGCGCTGGTGCAGCCACTGATCGTCGTTTCCCGCGCGATTCCCGCGGGTACTTCTAGGCCGACCGCTCAGTGAAAGGAGACGCCATGACTAAGGACCACGGCCCGAGCGTCAAGAACGACAAGCAGTACGAGGGCCTGCGCAAGAAGGGCATGAGCAAGGAGCGTGCGGCGAAGATCGCGAACACGCCGAACGCCTCCAAGAAGGGCGGCAAGAAGTCCGGCAGCAAGAGCTCGTAGGCGGCTGATTAGCACAGATCTCAGGGCCGTTTGGAAGTTTGTGGGTGCAATAGGCCGACCAAGTCTCCGATCGTGGGCGGGGCTTGCCGGTCAGCGCACAGTCGCCGGCATGCGGTCTAGGAATCCGCGTATCGCTTCGCTCACCAACCCCGGCGCCTCGACCGTTGTCGTATGGCCGGCACGCTCGATCGGAACGAACGTCGAGTCGGGAATTGCGTCGGCCATTGCCCTGCCTGTCTCGATCGGCAGCACCGCGTCCTCAGTGCCGTGCAGGACGAGCGTCGGCACCGAGATCGCGGCGAGCCGCTCGGTCACATCATCCTTGTGCATCCAGGACTTGAACTCCCAGTAGACCGCCTCCGACCTGCGCGTCATCCAGCGGTCCATCCAGTAGCGGACCAGCTCGGGGTTCTCGCGCTGTGTGGTCTGGCCGAGCACCAGGTCGCGCTCCCACTCCGCGACCTCCGCCGGCACTGTCTCCTCCCGAAGCAGCTTCTCGAGGTTCTGCTCGATGTCGGCGATGTCCTCGGCGTCGTACGCGGCCGCCTTGGAGCTGATCAGGATCAGGCCGTTGAGCCGCTCCGGGTAGCGCAGGGCGAGCTCGATCGCCATGAAGCCGCCCATCGACATCCCGCCGAGCACGCAGCGCTCGATGCCCAGCTTGTCGAGCAGGCGAACGCAGTCGTCGGCGAGGTCGTCGAGCGAGTAGGGCCCCTTCCAGCGCCCGGTGCGGGCGCGGTGGTCGAACGCCACGAGGCGGTAGCGGTCGGCGAGCGCCTCGACCTGGGCGTCGAACATCGTGCGGTCCATCAGCGTGCCATGACTGAGCAGGACGGCGGGGCCGGAGCCGCGGTCGTCGTAGAAGCTCGGCGTGCTCAACGCGCCGCGGAGCTCGTGGGCGCACTGATCTCCCGAAAGCACTGCTCGACGATCCGCTCCTGCGTCAGCTCGGTCCCGTGCAACTCGGCGACCACGCGCCCGTTGCGGAAGACGAGCACACGGTCACAGAGGTGAGCCAGGTCCTCGTACTCGGTGCTCGCCATGACGAAGGACATTCCCCCTGCCGCGACGTCGCGGATCTGCGCGAAGATCTGGCGGCGGGCGCCCACGTCGACGCCCTGCGTCGGCTCGTGGAGCAACAGCGCCTTGGGATCGGTCGCGAACCACTTCCCCAGCAGCGCCTTCTGCTGGTTGCCGCCGCTCAGGGTCGAGATCTGGCGGTCCGCCTCCGGCGGACGAACGTCGAAGGCATCGATCAGCCGTCGCACGTCCGCCGTCTCGCGGCGATGTCTGAGCACGCCACCTCGGAAGTAGCGCCCAAGCGTCGGGATCGTCGTGTTCTCGCCGACGCTCGCGGGTCCGACGATGCCCCAGCGCTGGCGGTTCGCCGGCAACAGCGCCAATCCCATGCGCAGCGCATCCGGAGGCGACAAGGCAGATGCCTTGGCGGAGATCGCGCCGACTGACACGCTCCCGCCTACAGCCGGCGTCGCTCCGAACAGGAGGTAGGGCACCTCCTCGTACCCCATCCCTTGAAGACCGGTCAGGCCGAGGATCTCGCCGCCATGCACGTCGAAGGAGAGCCCGTCGACGATGCGTCCCGACAGCTCTCGAACCCCAAGCACCACCTCTCCGTCAGCCTTGTGTGGGGTGGGGTACAGGTCATCGAGGGAGAAGCCGAGGATGCGAGCGATCAAGTCCTCCTCGGTCGTCGAGGGTGTGTCGACCATTGCGACAAGCGCTCCGTCTCGCAAGACCGATACGCGGTTGGTGAGCGCCAGGATCTCGTCGAGTCTGTGCGTTACGAACAGGACACCGAAGCCGCTTGCCGCAATGTCGCGCACAGCTTGGAAGAGTTGCTCGATTCCATCTCGCGGTAGGAACGCGGTCGGCTCGTCCAGCACCAGCACTCCCGCGTCGAAGCGCTCAAGCTGATCGATCGCGCGCACGATCGCGACGATCGCGCGATCGACCTCCCGCAGATCCGCGACCTTCGTGTCGGGGTCGACCTCTAGGCCGAACCGAGCCAGCGCCCTCCGCACGCGCTGGCGCTCGCGAGACCAGGGGACATACCAAGCGGCGCGCGTCTCGTAGTTGCCGATTCTGAGGTTCTCGAGCACAGTCGCCGTGTCGATCAGCCCGAGGTCCTGGTGCACGAAGCTCAGGCCGAGATCGCGCGCGGTACCGCCGCGCAGCGGCAGCTGAACCTGCTCCCCCCGCACCTTCAGAGAAGCGCCCGCGTCGGGCGTGTGGAACCCGGCGAGGATCTTGATGAACGTCGACTTGCCGGAGCCGTTTTGCCCGACAAGTCCATGTACCTCCCCGGGTCGTATCGCTAAATCGACGTCTCGCAGCACCGTTCGACCCGTGAACGTCTTGCTCCAGCCCTTCGCGTCGACGATCGCGGCGGCGGAGCTCATTGCGACAACCGGCCGAGCTGTGCCTGCAGGTCGCCTTGCCTGCGTCCCGCGAGGCGGGACAGCGTGACCGCCAGAATGAGCGACACGCCGTAGAAGACCTGCTCGATCCAGCCGGAGAGCCCCAGCAATTGCAGGCCGGTGATTCCCGTGACCAGGAAGTAGACGGCGATGAACGAGCCCCACGGGTTGAAGCGGCCCGGCGTGATCGCCGTCGCGCCCAGGAATGCGCCTGCAAATGCGGGCAGGAGAAAGCTCTGACCGACGTTCGGGTCCGTCGCGCCGAGCAGGCCGGCGAGGACCACGCCGCCGAGGGCGGCGAACCCGCTCGAGGCGATCAACGCTCCGGCGCGAATGGCCTGTACGCGGATGCCTGACAGGCGCGCCACCTCACGGCCGGCACCGACGAAGTACAGGTAGCGCCCCAACGGGGTGAACGCGAAGACGTACCAGACGAGAAATGTGAGCAGCAGGCCGTAGTAGAAGGCGATCTGGACACCGAAGAGCTGCCCGCGAGTGGCGTCCACCAGCGTCTCGGAGATGCCGCCGAGCTGACTCTCCTCGATCGCGAAGCTGAGCCCGAC
>Ga0190265_10000414_pt1 | contig 31051 bp, 28 predicted proteins | sample Popmic124T_FD_133135 | JGI IMG/M metagenome (GOLD analysis project Ga0190265, IMG submission 133135) | Populus adjacent soil microbial communities from riparian zone of Indian Creek, Utah, USA - 124 T | ecosystem: Environmental > Terrestrial > Soil > Riparian zone | place: USA: Utah | collected...
CTGGCGGGCGGGGACGCCGGTGAAGCGCTCGTAATGGCCGAGGTCGAGGTCGGTCTCGGCGCCGTCGTCGGTGACGTAGACCTCGCCATGCTGGTAGGGCGACATCGTCCCCGGATCGACGTTGAGATAGGGGTCGAGCTTCCTCAGCCGCACCTTGTAGCCGCGCGCCTGGAGGAGGGCCGCGAGCGACGCCGCCATCAGGCCTTTGCCAAGCGATGAGACCACGCCGCCGGTGATGAAAATGAACCGCGCCATGGGAATCACCGGTTAGACGGGGGGGCCACCCAAGGGCAAGCGGGCGAATCAAATTTTTCTTCGTCAGGCGGGCGCAAGCGTCATCCCGGCGAAGGCCGGGATCTCAGGGAGACCCGCCGTGCCCTTCCTACCCGAGACCCCGGCCTGCGCCGGGGTGACGGTGACGCTATTGCGCGTTGCCCGCCGGCGCCGGCGCCGTGGCTGGGGCGGCGCCGGGGATAACGCCGACCGGCTGCTGGCCCGGGATCGGGGCGGCCGGCGCCGGAGCGGCGGGCGCGGTCGGCGCCGCCAGATTGGGGTCGATCTCGCGGACGCCGCGCTCGCCCGCGGCGACGCCGGCCAGAACGATCGAGAGGACGACGAAGACGGTGGCGAGGATCGCGGTGCCGCGGGTCAGGAAATCGGAGGCGCCGCGCGCGCTCATCATCCCGGCCGGGCTGCCGCCGCCGGCGAGCCCGCCGCCTTCCGACCGCTGCATCAGGATGAGGACGATGAGCAGGGTCGCGACCAGCGACTGGAGGATGAGCAGGAAGGTGAACATGGTTGGCTCTCTATCTTTTCGTCATCCCAGTGAAGGCTGGCATCCAGGCTGACTCAGCATGGACCCCAGCCTTCGCTGGGGTGACGATCGAGGGGGACTTAGGCGATGAGACGCACAGGTTCAACTGCGCGCGGCGGCCGCGACGATCGGCACGAACTGGGCGGCGGCGAGGCTGGCGCCGCCGACCAGCGCGCCGTCGACCTCGGCGCAAGCGAAGATCTCGGCGGCGTTGTCGGGCTTGACCGAGCCGCCGTAGAGGATGCGCAGGCGGCCGCCGCGATCGCCATAGCGGCTCACCAGGTTCTCGCGGATGTCGGCGTGCATCGCGGCGACGTCGGCCGGAGTCGCAACCTTGCCGGTGCCGATCGCCCAGATCGGCTCGTAGGCGACGACCAGCTCGCCGTCCTTCCAATCGTCGGGCAGCGAACCCTGGAGCTGGCGGAGGACGACCCTGAGCTGTTGGTGGGCGCTGCGCTCGGCGTCGCTCTCGCCGACACAGACGATGGTCTGGAGGCCCTGCGCCAGCGCCGCCTCGGCCTTGCTGCGGACCATTGCATCGCCTTCGTTGCGTTCGGCGCGGCACTCGCTGTGGCCGACGATGACCAGTCGCGCGCCCGCTTCCTTCAGCATCGTCGCCGCGAGTCCGCCGGTATGGGCCCCGCCTGCCGCCCAGTGGCAGTCCTGGCCGCCGATGGCGAGGCCGCCCGAGCGGGCGACCGCGGGCGCGATCAGGGTGAAGGGCGGGCAGATCGCGACGTCGACCCCGGGCGCCTCGCGCGCGGCGTCTGCGATCGCGTGGAGCTCGGCGAGCGCGGCAAGGCTGCCGTTCATCTTCCAATTGCCGACGACGAGCTTGCGGCGGAGGTGCATGGGTCTTTCCGTAACAGCGGCGGTTGCCCGGCGCCTAGCGCGCTTCTATGACCCGCGCAAACCAACTTCCCGTCAGGACCCTCCTTCCATGCTCGCTGGTCTCCGCAAGTCGCTCAAATCCTGGGCCGCCGGCCTCGTCCTGCTGATCGCTTTGATCGCGATCGTCGTCACCGGCTTCGGCACCGGCGGCACCGGCGGCCTCGGCAGCCTCGCCGGCGGCGGCAGCGGCAGCGAGGCCGTCGCCACGGTCGAGGGCCGCACCGTGACCGCGAGCGACGTCAGCGACCTCGTCAACCGCCAGTTCGCCATCGCCCGCCGCCAGCAGCCGACGCTCGACATGGCCACCTTCCTGCGCATGGGAGCGTTCGAGCAGCTCGCCAACCAGCTCATCGTCGGCAACGCCATCCAGGCATTCGGCGAAGCGCAGGGCCTGGTTATCGCCGACGAGATGATCGACCGCCAGATCGTCGCCATCCCGCAATTCCGCAACTTCACCGGCCGCTTCGACCAGGATACCTTCCGCCAGGCGCTGGCCAGCGAGAACATGACCGAGGCGCAGTTCCGCGACGACATCGCCCGCTCGCTGATGGTGCGCCAGCTGCTCGGGCCGGTTTCGACCGGCGTGCGGGTGCCGCAGGGCATCGCCCGCGCTTATGCCGATCTGCTGCTCGAGCGGCGGCGCGGGACGATCGGCGTCGTCCCGGCCGCGCCGCTGGCGGCGGGAATCGCGCCGACCGACGCCGAGGTCGCGCAATTTTACCGGGCCAACCGGGCCGCCTTCACCATCCCCGAGCGGCGCGTGGTCCGCTACGCGCTGATCGGCATGGAGCAGGTCGCCCAGGCGGGCGCCGCCACCGAGGCCGAGATCGCCGCCGCCTATCGCGGCAACAGCGCCCTTTACGGCCCCCGCGAGACGCGCACCCTGCAGCATCTCGTCCTCCAGGACGAGCGGCAGGCGCAGGATGCGGCGCGGCAGCTGCGCGGCGGCGCCAGCTTCGCCGAGGTGACCGGGCGGCTCGGCTTCGCGGCGTCGGACCTCACTTATGCCGACCAGAGCGAGGCGGGATTCGCGCGCCAGGCGAACCAGCCTGTGGCGCGGGCCGCCTTCGCCGCGGCCCAGGGCGCGGTGGCCGGGCCGGTTCGCGCCGGCGGCGCCTTCCACATCGTCCGCGTCGAGCGGGTCAACGCCGTTCCGGCGCGGCCGCTCGAAGCGGTGCGCGGCGAGATCGCCGCGGCGATCGAGCGGCGCAAGCGCAGCGAAGCGCTCGGCGACCTGATCGCCAGAGTCGAGGACCAGCTTGCCGACGGCGCCAATTTCGACGAGGTGGCCCGGGCCGAGCGGCTCGCCGTCGTCACCACCCCGCCGATCACCGCGGCCGGCCAGCCGGTCGGCGGCCAGCCCTGGCAGGCGCCGCCCGAGCTGCAGCCGCTGCTCGCCAGTGGGTTCGAGATCGACGCCGAGGAGCTCGACCCGGTGATCGAGCAGCTCGAACCCAATACGCGCTTCGCCTTGCTCGGCGTCGCCCGGGTCGATCCCGCCGCGCCACCGCCGCTCGCCCAGATCCGCGACCGGGTGCGCGCCGCCCTGATCGAGCGCCGCGCGCTCGAACGGGCGCGCGCACTCGCCGACGGGATCGTCCGCCGCATCAACGCGGGCACCCCGGCCGCCCGCGCCTTCGCCGAGGCCGGTTCGCCGCTGCCGGCGCCGGAGACAACCGAGATGCGCCGGCTCGACATCAGCCGCGCCGGCCAGCAGGTGCCGCCGCCGCTCATGGCTCTGTTCGCTTTGCCGCAGGGCCGCGCCCGGGTCATCGCCGCGCCCAATCGGGCGGGCTGGTTCGTCGTCTTCCACGAGCGCCGCACCCCCGGCGACGCGGCCAGCGTGCCGCAGCTCGTCGAAACGACTCGGACCGAGTTCACCGGCACCGCCGGCGAGGAGCTCGCCCAGCAATTCGCCCGCGCCGTCGAGCTGCAGAGCGAGATCAGCCGCAACGACGAGGCGATCCGCCGCGCCCGCCAGCAGGCCGGCGGCGGCGCCGGCGCCGCCGGCGAGTGATCAGACGAGCGCCCGGCGCCGGCTGACCCAGCGGGCGACGAACCAGCCGACGATCGCCAGGTTGAGCGCGTAAGCGGCGGGGCTCAGCGGCCCGATCTGCGCCATCGCATCGGGAGTTAAGCGCGCGTAGATCTCCATGCCGAGCCGCAAGGCGAGCAGAAAGATGCCGGAAAGATCGAACGGGCTGAGCAGCTGCTGACGGCGAAGCCGCGGATCGGCGACCAGCGGGCGATCGCCCACCGCCTCGATCAGCCAGTGGTTGGCCGAGCGGATCGACAAAAAATGGCGGACGAGGCCCGCGAGCGGGAGGCCGGTCAGCATCAGGAGGCCGAGCGCCAGCCCGTCGAAGCGGTCGACCAGCTGGTTCAGAACCCAGACGTGGCCCGTCAGGAAGAGCTCCAGCATGACGAAGGGGATGTTGCCGTACACGCTGATCCACAGGAAGCGCCGCGCCGGCGCGGTGCGCGCCCGCCATCCGTCGACCAGCCATTCGCGCTCGCCGCGGTACAGGCGATAGCCGCCGGCCCCGCGCGCGGGCAGCAGATAGATGCGGTCGCTGAACTCGACGAAGCGCCGGTCGAGGCCGTCGCGCACGCGGCTGTTCAGTCGGGTCGGGTCGACCATCGTGCCTCCTGCGGCCTTTTGCCGGCCCGTATTTAAGATCGCGTGAACTCAGGCGCTTGCGCCGTTCCGCGGCGGGCGGCTTGCCAGCGGTGCCGCGCCTTGCGATGGCGAAGCGCCATGATCCTGGTCGTCGACAATTATGACAGCTTCACCTGGAACCTCGTCCATTATCTGAGGGAGATCGGCGCCGCCGTTCGGGTGGCGCGGAACGACGCGCTGACCGCCGGCGAGGCGCTGGCGAGCGGCGCCGCGGCGGTGCTGATCTCGCCGGGGCCGGGAACGCCCGACGAGGCGGGGATCTCGCTCGAGCTGGTCGCGGCCTGCGCGGCAGCGCGCCTGCCGCTGCTCGGCGTCTGCCTCGGCCACCAGGCGATCGGCCAGCATTTCGGCGGCCGCGTGGCGCGCGCGCCCGCCATCGTCCACGGCAAGACCAGCGCGATCGCCCATGACGGCAGCGGCGTCTTCGCCGGCCTCCCTTCCCCCTTTGCGGCGACGCGCTACCATTCGCTCTGCGTAGCGCGCGTGCCCGATTGCCTGATCGTCAACGCCACCGCCGGGGACGGCACGGTGCAGGGCCTGCGCCACCGCGATCTGCCGATCCACGGCGTGCAATTCCACCCCGAGAGCATCGCCAGCGAGCACGGCCACGTGCTGCTCGCCAACTTTCTCGGCGTCCGGAGCGATGTTATGGTCTGAACATGCTCGGGCGCTTCCTCACCGGACGCGGCTTCCAGGCGATCCTCGTCGCCGCGATCCTGATCGTCGCGGCCTGGTATTGGCTGTTCACCGGCACCCGCTTCGTCCGGGCCGAATGGCTCGCCGCCGAACCAGCGAGCCGGACCCGCGCCTATATGGTCGACGATCTGGTGGCGCGCTATCCGCTGCGGCGCAAGACCCGGACCCAGATCGTCAACCTGCTCGGCCCGCCCACGCCGACCGACCGCTGGCCGGACCGCGAACTCGCCTACCGACTCGGGCCGGGCGGCGGCTTCGGCATCGATCATGAGTGGCTGCTGTTCGACCTCAACCCCGACAGCTTCGTGACCGATTACGAAGTGAAACCGGACTGATCGACGCCCGCGAATCTGCGGCTCTTGACAGCATCCAAAACGTTCCGTACACGTTCCGCATACGTTCCAGCGGGAGAACCGGGATGCTTACCGTCAAGCAACACGAACTGCTTCTCTATATCGACAAGCGCCTCGCCGAAACCGGCGTGTCGCCCTCGTTCGAGGAGATGAAGGAGGCGCTCGACCTCAAGTCGAAGAGCGGTGTCCACCGCCTCATCTCGGCTTTGGTCGAGCGCGGCTTCATTCACCGGCTGAAGAATCGGGCGCGGGCGCTCGAAGTGCTGAAGATGCCCGAGACGCGGACCGCGCCCGATGCCAAGGCCGCCCCGGCCGCGCCGCCGCGCGCCGCCAACGACGTCCTCGACATCCCGCTGCACGGCCGGATCGCGGCCGGCACGCCGATCGAGGCGCTGCAGGGCACCGACACCGTCCCCGTCCCCGCCGCCCTGCTCGGGCCGGGCGAGCATTATGCGCTCGAAGTGGCCGGCGATTCGATGGTCGAGGAAGGGATATTGGACGGCGACTATGCGCTGATCCGCAAAACCGACACCGCCCGCGACGGCGAGATCGTCGTCGCCCTGATCGACGAGGCGGAGGCGACGCTGAAGACCTTCCGCCGCGAGGGCCAGATGATCCGCCTCGATCCGGCCAACCGCCAATATGACCCGCAGCGCTACCGGCCCGAGCAGGTGCAGATCCAGGGCCGGCTGGCGGGACTGCTGCGGCGCTATTGACACTATTACCCCAGTCCCCCTCCCCTTGATGGGGAGGGGTTAGGGGTGAACCTAGGAGACCGCGAGGTGGTGCAATGCCGGCCACCGGAAGGAAGCACGTCGCGGGCGCGACGGCTGAGGCGCAACCCAACCGATGCCGAGCGGCGGTTGTGGCGACTGCTTCGGCATTTCCGCCGGCAGGTGCCGATTCGGCGATTTACCGTCGATTTTTGCCTGTCATGGATGCAGGCTGGTGAATCGAAGCCGACGGCGGCCAGCATGGTGAAGCCGAGGACGCTCTGCGCACGCGCCTGATCGAATCCGAGGATTTAGGGGTCATCAGGTTCTGGAATAACGAGATCCTCGAAAATCCGGATGGAGTTCTGCTCGTGGTCGCCACTGCGCTGGACCAACGTTCACCCCCCCACCCTAACCCCTCCCCATCGAGGGGGAGGGAATAAGAGGAAAGAGTCGTATGGCCCGTCTCAATTATGTCGAGCTGCCGGTGCAGGACGTGGCCACCTCCAAGGCCTTTTACGAGCGCGCGTTCGGCTGGTCGCTGACCGAGTTCGGGCCGACCTATGCGGCGACGACGACCGGCGACACCGACATCGGCCTGCAGGGCGACGCCAGCGAGGCGACCCGGACGCCGCTGGCGGTGGTCGAGGTCGACGACCTTGAGGGGGCGCTCGACGCGGTGACCCAGGCCGGCGGCATGATCGTCCGGCCGATCTTCGCCTTTCCCGGCGGCCGCCGTTTCCAGTTCCTCGATCCGAGCGGCAACGAGATCGCCTGCGTCAAGCCGGACTAGGATCCCCTCGGCTGGTCGGCGAGGCGCTGCCCCGGGCACCTTAGCGGCCATTCGCCGCCGCGGCGCGCTGGCCGGCCAGCTCCTCCGCGAAAGCGGCGCGGGCGCGGGCGAGCTGGGCGGGAAGCTCGGCCGGGTCGACGAAGGCGAAGGCGTCACCGGCGGCAAGGCGGGCACTTTTATCCTCGAAGCCGAACGAGGGGGTGTGGCCCCCGAGGAAGATGTCGGCGCGGAGCGCGGCGAGGCGCGCGAAGCTGGCTTCGAAGTCGCGCGCGCCTCGGGATAGAGCGGATCGTTCACCAGCCGCTGACTGGCGACGGTGAGGCTGCAGGCGATCAGCACGTCGAGGCGGCGGCCGCCTTCGGTGACGGTCAACGCATAGCTGGTGCCGCCGCTTGTATGGCCCGGGGTCAGGTGCGCGGTCAGCCGGGTGCCGCCGAGCGCGACGGTCTCGCCGTTACCGATCACCCGGTCGACGCCGACCGGTTCGAACGTGCCGACGTCGTCGCGATAGGAGGTGCGGCCGGTATCGAGCGCCTCCCTGTCGCCGGCGCTAGCGGCGAGCCGCGCGCCGGACATACGCTTGAGCGCGGCGAGGCCGCCGGCATGGTCCCAATGGGCGTGGGTGGAGAGAAGATAGCGGACGTCCTCGACGCGGAAGCCTAGGCTGCGGATGTTGCCGGCGATTTGCTCGGTGCTCTCGCGCATCGCGCCGTCGATCAGGACATGGCCGGCCGGGTCGCTTACCAGGTAGGAGGCGATGCCGGCGGTGCCGACATAATAGAGGTTGCCGGCGATCCGGAACGGCGCGACCGGGCGGTTCATCGCCTCCCGGTCCTGGCCCCGGGCCGGCGCGGCCGTGGCAACCAGAGCGAGGATCAGCAGCAGCAGACGGGCCATGAGGGTCCTTTCATCACCATTCCAGCCTAAAGCCGGGCGACGCCGACCACGACCGAGAATAACTAGTGGCTCTCATAAGGCGCGGAACATCACCAGCGCGTCGACCTCGCCGACGCGCGGGTGGCGGAAGGCGCCGGGCAGGCGGCCGACGATGGCGAAGCCGAGGCTCTCCCAGAGGCGGACGGCGCGCTCGTTGCTGCTCAGAACGAAGTTGAACTGCATCGCCGCGAAGCCGCGGGCGCGGGCGCGGTCGAGCGAATCGAGGCACATCAGGCGGGCGACGCCGCGGCCGCCGGCCTCCGACGCGGTCACATAACCGCAATTGGCGACATGGGCGCCGCCGCCGGCCTGGTTGGCGCGGAGGTAATAGGTGCCGAGGATGCGGCCGTCCTCGTGGGCGACGAAGGCCTCGCGGTCGGGCCCGGTCCAATATGCGAGCGCGTCCGCCTCGCTCATGTCACGGGGCAAGGCATAAGTCTCGCCGGCGCGGATCACCGGTTCGAGGATGCGCCAGAGGGCGGACGCGTCTTCAGTGCGGGCCGGGCGGATCAGCACGTCGCTCATCTTTGCGCCCAGGGATGGCGGCCGACGCGGCCGGCGACGGTGGCGGCACTCGGCTCGCCGCCGAGCGTGACGGCAAGACCGCCGGTGCGGCGCAGGAAGAAACGATCGGCGCGGAGCCAGCGCGGCGCGCAGCCGCGCGGCAGCGGCCGGTCGGCGACGACGATGTCGGCCTCGGCGCAGGCGCGGACCATCCGGTCCCAGCGGACGAAATGGGGCGTGCGGGTGGCGAGGACGCGCCAGCGGCGGCCGCCGCGCTCGATGTCGGCGGCGCACAGGTCGGGGCTGCAAGCGGCGGTGGGGAGCCGGTCGAGGTCGAGATAATCGGGCTCGGCGCCGGCGAGCTCGGCGAGCGTGTCGCGGACATAATCGCCGGCTTTGGAGCGGAGCAGCGCCAGCCGGCCGTCGCTTGTGCGCAGCACGAGGTGGCGGCCGTCGCCGGTGACCAGCAGATCGGGCGCGGGCGTGACAAGCGCCCAGAGCGCGCCGGCCGCGATCGGGGCGAGGCCGTAAAGGCGCCAGCGCGTGCGCCAGAGGCAGATCCACAGGCCCCCGGCGACGATCAGGGCGAAGGCGGCCGGCGGCATGGCGGGCAGCAAGGCGACGGCGCCGGGGGCATCGGCTGCGGTGTAAGCGAGCCCGAGCAGCAGGGAGAGCGCCTGGCCGGTCAGCCACCAGAAGGGCGCGCCGAGGCCGGCCAGGTCGAACAGCAAGGCGAGCGCCTCAAGCGGCATGATGATGAAGGTGGTGAGCGGGATGGCGACGACGTTGGCGAGCGCGCCGTAGAGGCCGGCCTTGTGGAAATGGAACAAGGCGATCGGCGTCAGAGCGACCTCGACGGCCAGGCCGGTGAGGACGAGCGCGACCAGCGCCCGGCCCGCTTTCGCCGGCCAGCCTTCGTCGCGGCGCGCGAACCAGGTGCGGGCGCGGGGGTTTTCGTGCAGCGCGATGATCGCGACGATCGCGGCGAAGCTCATCTGGAAGCTCGCGCCGGGCAGCGATTCAGGCCAGAGCAGGAGCACGACGAGCGCCCCGACCGCGACCAGCCGCAGCGTGATCGCCTCCCGGCCGAGCGCGACGCCGGCGAGGACGAGCACAGCGGCGATGCAGGCCCGGACGGTGGGCACCTCGGCGCCGGTCAGCAGTGTATAGGCGATGCCGGCAAGCGCGCCCGCGGCGGCGGCGACCAGGACGAGGCGGAAGCGCAGCGCGAGCGCCGGGCTGAGCGCGAGCAGCTTCAGGGTCAGCAGCATGACGGCGCCGACCACCGCCGTGAGGTGGAGGCCGCTGACCGAGAGCAAGTGCGCGAGGCCGGAGCGGCGCATCGCCTCGGCGTCCTCCTCGGGGATACCGAACTGGTCGCCGGTGGCGAGCGCGGCGGCGATGCCGCCTTCGGCGCCGCCGAGCCGGGTGCGGATATGGGCCGAGAGGCGCTGGCGCCATCCGGCGATGCGGGCGGCAAGGCTTTGGCCGGCGGCCGGCTCGACCAGGGCGATGTCGAGCGCGCGGCCGGTGCCGCCGATGCGCTGGAACCAGGCGACGCGCGCGAAATCATAGGCGCCCGGCACTGCCATCGGCGCCGGCGGCATCAGCCAGGCGCGCAGCCGCACGGTGGCGCCGGGCTCGAGGCCGGGGACCGCCTTGTCCTCGTCGACGTTGACGCGGAGCCGATAGGGCAGTCCCTCGCCCACCGGGCGGACGACGAGGCGGATCGTGCGCTCGGCGGCGAGGCGCTGGACGCTTTCGATCGTCGCGGTGATCTTCATCATGCCGTCCCGTTCGAGGCGCGGCGCGGCGGCGCGCTCGGCCTTCCACCAGATCAGGCCGCAGCCGAGCGCGGCGGCGAGCGCGAAGATGGCGAGGCCCCTGCCCCATCTCGTGCCGCCGCCGAGCGCGACCGCGCCGAGGGCGAGGCCGAGCGCGGCGAGCAGGAAGGCGGTCCAGTCCGGCCGGTCGGGTAGCCAGAACCAGGCGCCAATGCCGAGGATCAGGCCGACCGGGAGCCAGAGCGGGAGCTGGTCGCGCTCGGCTTCGGCGAGGTTTTCGAGGCGGACGGAGAGGCGTGGAAGACCCAGCCTGCGCCCGCTTGGTCGCGGCGCGTCCGCTATGCTAGGGGCGCTGGCGTCACGGGTCGCCATGACCCCCATCCTTGGAGATTAGCCGCGTGAGCGCAAGCAATGTCGTCACCCGCTTCGCGCCGTCGCCGACCGGCTTCCTCCATATCGGCGGCGCGCGGACGGCGCTCTTCAACTGGCTCTACGCGCGCCACCATGGCGGCAAGTTCGTGCTGAGGATCGAGGATACCGACAAGGCGCGCTCGACCCGCGAGGCGATCGCCGCGATCCTCGACGGCATGTCCTGGCTCGGGCTCGACTGGGACGGCGAGGCCTGGTTCCAGTCCGAATTCGCCAACCGCCACGCGACGGTGGCGCACGAGCTGCTCGCCGGCGGCCATGCCTATAAATGCTGGATGAGCCAGGAAGAGCTGGCCGCGCAGCGCGAGGCGGCGCAGCGCGGGCGGCGGCCGTTCCGCATCGACAGCGCCTGGCGCGACTGCGCGCGCGACCAGCCGACGCCCGACGCGCCCTTCGTCGTGCGACTGAAGGCGCCGCGCGAAGGCGAGACCGTAATCGAGGATCAGGTCCAGGGCCGGGTCACCGTGCAGAACGGCGAGCTCGACGATTTCGTGCTGCTCCGCTCGGACGGATCGCCGACCTACATGCTCGCGGTCGTCGTCGACGATCACGACATGGGCGTCACCCATGTGATCCGCGGCGACGACCATCTCAACAACGCGTTCCGGCAGCTGGCGATCATCCGCGCGATGGGCTGGCCCGAGCCGGTCTACGGGCATGTCCCGCTGATCCACGGGCCGGATGGCGCGAAGCTCTCCAAGCGGCACGGCGCGCTCGGCGTCGACGCTTATCGTGACGAGCTCGGTATCCTGCCCGAGGCGCTGTTCAACTATTTGCTGCGGCTCGGCTGGGGGCATGGCGACGACGAGATCATCAGCCGCGAGGAGGCGGTGAAATGGTTCGACCTCGACCATGTCGGGCGCTCGCCGTCGCGCTTCGACCTCAAGAAGCTCGAAAATCTCAACGGCCATTATATGCGCGAGGCCGATCCGGCGCGGCTGGCCGCGCTGGTCACCCCCGGGATCGCGGGCGCGGACGAGGATTTGCTCGCCCGCGCCATGCCGGTGCTGACGCCGCGCGCCAAGGATCTGAACGAGCTCGCCGAAGGCGCCGCCTTCCTGTTCCGGCCGCGCCCGCTGGACATGGACGAGAAGGCCGCCGCCCTGCTAGAAGGCGGCGCGCAAGACCTGCTCGCCCGCCTTCACCAGGCCCTGTCCCAGCTTGCGGACTGGACCGAGGCGGCGACGGAGCAGGCGGTGCGGGAGGTTGCCGAGGCCGAAGGCGTCAAGCTTGGCCAGGTGGCGCAGCCATTGCGGGCCGCGCTCACCGGGCGGGCGACGTCGCCGGGAATTTTCGATGTGCTGGCGCTGCTCGGGCGCGAGGAAAGCCTCGCGCGCGTGGCGGACGCGATGACGGGGAAGGACGGGTAATGGCGGACAAGGCAAGGCTCGCGATCGGCGGCGACTCCCATGAATATGATATCCTGTCCGGCACGGTCGGGCCCGACGTGATCGACATCCGCAAGCTCTACGCCCAGGCCGATGTCTTCACCTACGATCCCGGCTTCACGTCGACCGCCTCCTGCCAGTCGCAGATCACCTATATCGACGGCGACGCCGGCATCCTCCTCCACCGCGGCTACCCGATCGACCAGCTCGCCGAGAATTCGACCTTCATGGAGGTCTGCTACCTGCTGCTGAACGGCGAGCTGCCCAAGGCGGACGAGCTGGCGAGCTTCACCCACACCATCTCGCGCCACACCATGCTGCACGAGCAACTGGCGACCTTCTACCGCGGCTTCCGGCGCGACGCCCACCCGATGGCGATCATGTGCGGCGTGGTCGGCGCGCTTTCCGCCTTCTACCACGATTCGACCGACATCACCGATCCCAAGCAGAGGATGATCGCCAGCCACCGGCTGATCGCAAAGATGCCGACGATCGCGGCGATGGCCTATAAATATTCGATCGGCCAGCCGTTCATGTATCCGCAGAACAACCTCACCTACACCGGCAACTTCCTGAGGATGACCTTCGGCGTTCCGGCCGAACCGTACGAGGTCAATCCCATCATCGAGAATGCGATGCGGCGGATCTTCATCCTCCACGCCGATCACGAGCAGAACGCCTCGACCTCGACGGTGCGGCTGGCCGGCTCGTCGGGCGCCAACCCGTTCGCCTGCATCGCCGCCGGCATCGCCTGCCTGTGGGGCCCGGCCCATGGCGGCGCCAACGAGGCGGCGCTCAACATGCTGCGCGAGATCGGCCGGCCCGAGCGCATCCCCGAATATATCGCGCGGGCCAAGGACAAGGACGACCCGTTCCGGCTGATGGGCTTCGGCCACCGCGTCTACAAGAATTTCGATCCGCGCGCGAAGGTGATGCAGCAGACCGCCGAAGAGGTGCTGAACGAGCTCGGCATCTCCGATCCGGTGCTCGACACCGCCCGCGCGCTCGCCGAGATCGCGCTCAAGGACGATTATTTCATCGAGAAGAAGCTCTATCCCAACGTCGATTTCTATTCCGGCGTGATCCTTTCGGCGATCGGCTTTCCGACGTCGATGTTCACGGCGTTGTTCGCGCTCGCCCGCACCGTCGGCTGGGTCGCGCAGTGGAACGAGATGATCGCCGACCCCGACCAGAAGATCGGCCGCCCGCGCCAGCTCTACACCGGCCCAACGCAGCGCGACTACGTGCCGGTGGACGAGCGCTAAAGGTCAGATCAGCCGCCGCGCCGCCATGCGCGCGACGGCATGGGCGCGATTGACCGCGTTGAGCTTGCGTCGCGCATTGTCGACATGGAAGCGCGCGGTCGATTCGGAAATGCCGAGGATCACCGAAATCTCCCAGTCGGTCTTGCCGTCGGCGACGAGGGCGAGGGCGTCCCGCTCGCGCCCGCTCAGAGGTGTCTGTTCGTACGGGCATTCGGCAAAGCTCATCAGCTTCTCGGTGAGGACGAGCCCGGCCGCCTGAACCGCGAGGCTCTCTTCGGGATTGAAGTCGCGCGCGGAAAATCCCAGGTGCAGCGAGGCGATCATGCCAGCGCCACCATAAGAGGTCGAGCAGAGCGCGTCGGCGATGCCGGCCTCGCTCATCGCTTCCCAATAGCGGCCGTAGCGCCGGTCGGCGTGGGGCGCGAAGTCGCTGAAGCGATAGCGGGTGCGGCTCTCGCGGATCGCGGTGAGCAGCGGATTGCATTCGAAGCAAACATAGTTGAACGCGTCGCTGTGCGGCCATGACTCGGGCGCCATCCGCGCGACGAACCCGCCCGCCGCATAATGGACGGCCGAGGTCAGGGGAATGCCGGGGCGGCGGTAGAGCCGGGTCTGCAGATAGGAGGCGCCATAGGCCCTGGCGGCGTCGAAGAAGCGCGCGCTCGCCTCCTCGGGCGTCGTCGCCCGGAACGCGCCCTCGGCATGCGCCATGATCCGCGACAGCATTCGGGACTCCCAACCGGCATTGGCAGAATCGCACGAAGCGGCTCCGGCCGCAAGGGGAGAGGCTTTTTGTCAACCTCCCGATTCCGACAGGAATCGAGCGGGGCGCGAGATTCCGGCGAGGAGGGCGTGACATGCGGACGTCTGCGCCGCACCGGGCCCCGACACGATCCAGACCGGCGCCGTCACCGGCTGCGCGGCGGCGGCGCAAGCGCTGCCGAGCACGACGCGACCGGTTTGCACGCCCAATCCGCGGACTACCGATGTGCCGGTGGGGACCACCAATCTCGATACGGTCTCGACCGACACGGCGCTGGTCGGCGCCCGCCTTCGCGTGCCGCTGGCGGCGAACGCCTCGTTCGCGCTGGGCTATGACGGCCGTTTCGGCGGCGGCTATGAAGGCCATTCCGGTTTCGCCGGGCTGAGCCTGCGCTGGTAGCGCCGGCGGGCCGGTCAGGACCGGAGGGCGTCGATCCGGGCGCGCATCGCCCGGGCGGTGTCGAGCGCGGCGCGGACATTGTCGAAGATCGCGCGCAGGCGTTCGCCGCGCGGCAGGGCCGCGTCCGCGGCGGATTCGAACGAGGACGGGCGGGCGGCCGCGAGGAAGGCGTCGTTGCGGCCGAGGTGGAAATAGACCGCGCCGTCTTTCGCGAGGCCAAGTAGCAGACGGCGAAAATCATCGTCGAGCAGCCTGCGTGCTTCGTCGCGAGCGTTCGCGAAGGTGGCGAATGCGGCGTCGAAGGCGGCGTCGCCAGTGGCGACGCGCTGCATTTTCTTGGGAAGCTTGGCCCGCGCCGCGGCGGCGCCCGGAACGATCGAGACGGCCGCGCCCGATTTCCCGCGCCGCCCGAACCAGTAGAGCAGGCCCGAATGGGCCGCTTCGCCGCCGGCCCGGATCTCGGCATGGCAGATGGCCCAGGCGTTGCCGCCTTCCTTGCTGGCCAGCAAGTCGGTGAGGGCTTCGCTCGAATCCTCGCCGAACAGCATCGGCCTGGCCGCGTTGAAGCCCTTCAGCTCGAAATCGTGCGAGGCGTAATCGAGCCCGTTCGTCTCCGCCATCCTGTCCAGCACCGCTCGCCGCATGTGCCGGCGCGCGGTGAAGATGGGCAGCAGGGGGACGAACACGGCGAGCGCGAGCAGGGTGAAGAACAGCCAATTGCCGGGATAGAGGCCGGCGCGATCGAGCGCGTAGCCGCCGTAGACGGCGGCGAGCAGCCAGACCGGCAGCAGGAGCAGGTAGCAGCCGAGCGCCTTGGTGTGATCGGGTGTGATCAGCCGCAAATGCCTCCTGACCTGCGCATCGTCGCGCAGGCGATCGAAATCCAGCTCGGTGAGGACGGGCACGGCGCTAGTCCAGCCCCGCCTTGAGGGTGCGCAGCACGGCGAGCGAGGCACAGACGTCGTCGAACATGCGGCGGACCCGCGCTTCGCCCCCGATCGAGCGGAACATCGATCCGGCCTCGAACTTGTTCTTGCCGGTCGCGGCGACGAAAACGTCCTCAGGACCGGCATAGACGAAGACTCGGCCGGCCTCGCGCAGGCCGAGCAGGGTGCGCCGGATATCGGGACCGAGCAGACTCGTCGCTTCGTGGGCCTGGTAGGCGTAGACCTCGAACCTCTTTTCGAATTCCGGATCACTCTCGAACTTCACCCGCTCCATACCGCTGAGCGGCTTGAAGAAGTTGAACAGGCCGCGATCGGGGACGACGACGACCTCGCCGCCGCCGCGGCCGCGCCGCTGGAAGGCGTACATCTGTCCCGAGAAGATGGTGACCGTGTTCTTGCCCTGCTTGCGGGTGAGCGTGCCCTCGTAAAGCGCGAAGCGGCGGCCTTCGGAATCGGTGCCGTGGAACAGATCGGTGAAGGTCTGGCCGGAGAGCCAGTTGCCGAACAAAGCCTTGCGCGCCTCCGGATAGACGGGGGGATCGAAGCCGGTGGAGAGATAGGTAAGGCCGCCTTGTTCGGCGAGGGTCTCGAGCACCGGATGCTTGAGCGCTTGGCCCGCCTTGGTCAGCGGCACGATCGCCAGGATGATCGCGATGACGAGGACCGCGAAGCCGATGATGAAGCCGGCGGTCGGCCAGTTCGAGGCGACCAGCGACCAGGCGATAGCGACGGAAAGGATGATGCCGCCGAGCAGATAGAGCCAAAACGTCTTGACCGCCGCCTTGCGCTTCTCCTCGATGGTCGAGATTTCGACACTGACCCGGCCGCTGCGGCACAAGTCGCGATAATGGTCCTCGTTAAATTCGATCATCGCCGACTCCCCCGGTTGCCTGGGAGAGATTGACCGGGCGACCGGCCCTTGTCCAGAACCGGCGGAGTCGGTTAGCCCGCGTTCCTCAGAGGCAATGTAAAGGTGAAGCGGGCGCCCTGGCCGGGCGCGCTGTCGACCCCGACGTCGCCGCCCATGGCGCGGGCGAGGCGGCGGGCGATGTAGAGGCCGAGGCCGGTGCCGCCGGGTTCCGACGGATCGACCCGCTCGAACTTCTCGAAGATGCGGTCCTGGTCGTGGGCGCCTATGCCCTTGCCCTGATCGGCGACGATGACGCAGGCGAGGTCCCCTTCCCGCTCGGTGCGGATCCAGACCTGGCCGCCGGCCGGCGTGTAGCGGATCGCGTTGGTGATGAGGTTCATCATGATCTGCAGCGCGCGGGTGAAATCGCCGGTCGCCGGCAGCGACTCGGCCGCGCCGGGGCCGTCGATGCGCACCTCGCCGTCGGCGGCGCGGACCGCCAGCAGGCCGGCGGCGCGGCGGGCGATGTCGGCGAGGTCGACCGCCTCCGCCTCGGGGTGGAAGCCGGGGCGCTCGATCGCCTGCAGATCGACGAGATCGTCGACCAGAGCGAGCAGATGGCGGCCGGCAGCGGCGATGTCGGCGGCGTAGCCGGCATAGTCGCGGCGCAGCGGACCCTCGGGCTGGGCGCGGAGGCGCTCGGCATTGTCGATGATGTGCGCGAGCGGGGCGCGCAGCGCCTGATCGAGCCGCTCGCCGAAGGCCGAGCCGTCGCGCTCCGGACCGGGCGCCGCATCATTGGCCGGCGCGCCGTCGGGCTGGGCGCGGACGGCGAGCGCGGCGCCGCGGAAGCCGACGAAGCGGCCCATGCCGTCGATCAGAGGCACGGCCGAGAGGCTGTAGCGGCCCTTGCGGCCGCCGCGCAATTCGGCGGGCTGATTGTCGAACGCCTTGTGCTCGGCGAGCGCGGTCAGGATCGGCAGCGCGCCGTCCTGGCCCTCGCGCAGGCGGAACAGGCGGGTGAGCTGCTTGCCGACCAGCTCCGCCGGGTTGCGCCCGATCGCGGCGGCGGCGCCCGGCGAGAGCGCGGTCAGGCGGAGCGCGTCGTCCGTCTCCCACATCCAGTCGGCGGCAGCGCGCAGGAAATCGGCTTCGCGCTCCTCACGCGGCGCCGGGGCGGCGGCCCGCGCGGGGCGGTCGGCCCAGCCGGTGATGGCGAGCGCGACCTCGTCGCCCTCGGGCTCGGCACGGACCCACAAATCGAGGTCGTGATCGCCGTCGGCGGCGATCGCAGCGCGCGATATGGTGATGCCGAGCCGGCGCGCGAGCCGCGCCAAAGCGGCGATCTGGGGCACGGCGAGGACGCCGCCCTGCTCGCCCCCGGCCTGCGCCTGGAGCGCAGCCAGCGCCGGATCGGCCGCGACCAGCCGCCCGTCGCCATCGACGCGGCCGACGACCGGCGCCCGATCGGCCTCGGCGGCGGCGCTCACGCCGCCTCCGCCTGGCCGCGGACGCGGGTCGAGATGCGGGCGACGCTGACCCGGTAGCTGGGATGCGCCTGCCAGAGGCGGAGCACGTCGCGGGCGGACGCCTCGTCGATCGTGTCGAACAATTCGAGCTGGGCGGCGACGGCGTCGCTCTCGACGCCCGAGACGAGCGGGCCGCGGCTGGCGAGCAGGAGCAGGATGGCGGCCGCCGCCTCGCGGTCGGCGCCGGCGGCGCGGAGCAGCAAGGCGGGCCCGCGGCCGCGCGGATCGGCGAGCACCTCCCAGGCGGCGTCGTAATCGAGCGCGCAGAGGGCCGAGAGAGAGGCGATGAACAAAGGCAGCATGCCTTCGGAGAGCGTACGGGCGAGCAGGGCGCCGTCGAGGCGGCCGGCGAGGTGAAGGCGGCGGACAAGGCGAACGGCGCGCGCTTCGAGCGTGCCGCCCTCGTCATAGCCGGCGACGAGCGCGCTCGCGCTCTCCTCGATCGCCGCGTCGACCGCGGGGACGCCGTGCTGCTGGACGATATAATGGCGGAGCGCCGCGGCGACCATCCAGACCAATTTGTGCTGGAGCTCGGCGGGCAGCTCGACCGCGCCCATGACCGGCTCCTGGAAGCGGTCGAAGCGGCGGCTGCGGGCGATGACCAGCTCCATCGCCTCAGCGGCGACGTCCTCGTCGGAGTCGCGGACCAGGGCGAAGAGCAATTCGTCGGCGCCGGCGGCGGGCGCGTTGGCCTTCCAGTAGCGATGCTCCTCGACCCGGCGGACGAGCACGTTGGAAAGCTCGGCATCGCGCAGCACCTGGGCGCGCTCGAGGATCGGCAAGGCGATCGCGACATGGGCGGAGGACAAAGCCGCGTGAAGCGCGGCATGGCCGGCGAAGCGCTCGGCGAGGCGGGCCCGCAACGCGTCCTCGATGCCGTGGATCAGGCGCGTCAGCAAAGTGGCCGCAGTCAGCCTCTGCCACTCGGTCAGGCGGGCCTGATCGGGCAGCAGCAGATCGGTCGCGGCGACGGCAAAGCGCTCCCGCGCCGCCGCCAGCAGCAGGCGCGCAGCATCGCTTTGATTTCCCCGACCGTTCGATCCGGTTTCGGCCATGAATTCCCCTTAGCGCCTACAGGGTTAAGCCGGTGCTAATCCTGACGCGCGGCCGGCGCGGCATGGACCTCGCTCTGCGCCCAGAAGAAAGAGGCGGCGGCGTAGGCGAACAGGGTCGCGAGCCCGATATGCCACAGGCCGAACGAGGCGAAGGGCAGCATCAGCCAGACCATGCCCTTGCGCTCGGCGAGCAGCACCGCGGCGCGCGGCCGGCGCCGCTCGGTCTCGACGGCGAGGGCGAACAGGAAAGCCAGCGTGGTGAAGGCGAGCAGGACCATGCCCCAGCCGTGCACCCTGGCGAGGCCGTAGGCGAGGATGACCAGCGCGGCGCTGGAGAAGAGTGGCAGCAGGTAGCTCCACCAGCTCTGGCGGACGCCGTCCTGCATGCGCAGCCGCGCGAGCCGGGCGGCGATCCCCTCCAGCGGCGTCGCGGCGAGCAATTTGACGAGGCCGATCCAGTACCAGCCGACATAGAAGGAGGCGGCGCCGAGCGCGGTAAGCAAGGCGGCGGCGAGGCCGATCAGCTGGGGCGAGACCGGCCCCGACATGAGCAGGCCGGTGGCGAGCCGCTCGATCGGGCCGAGCAGCCAATCGGACCAGCCGCCGCGGTCGCCGTCGGCCTGCTCGACGATCCGCCGCTCGAGCGCGGAGAGATCGGCGTCGCGGTCGAGGATGGCGACCGCGCCCTCGGCGGCGATGTGGCGCGCGCCGGCCTGGAGGGTGCGGCGGAGCAGGGTCGATTGCATGTCCCAGTCGCGCAGCATGGCGGCGGTCTCGCGCAGCAGCGCGCCGTCGATCGCGGCGAGGCCGGCCCAGCGCGTAGTCGCGTCGATCCGCTCGTAGAGCTCGCCATAGCCGCCGTCGGGCACGGTCAGCACGGCGACATCCTCGCCGGCGGCGAGGCGGGCGTGCTGCGCCGCCGGGGCGATAGCGCCGTCGGCGACGAGCAGGACCCGGTCGAACGGGTCGACCAGCTCGGCCGCTTCCTCGGCGCTGCGCGCGATCTGGACGTTGACCCGGTCGCGGCGAAGGCGGCCGATCGCCGCGCTCAACGCCGCCGGCATGCGCTCGACGAGGATGATGACCAGGCCGGCGCCGGCCGAGGCCGCGAGCCGCGCCTGGCGCTCGATCACGGTGCGGCCGGCGAGCGGCAGCGTCGCGCGCAAATGGCCCGGCTCGCCCGATTCGTGATAGGCCGCGATCAGCGCCGCAAGCGCCACTCGATGTTCCTCCGCTCAGGAGGGACGGTAAGCGCGCCAAGGCGCGGTTGCAAAGCGGTTTGGCTCAGGTCTCGAGGAATTCATCGAGCGCGGCGGCGATCTTCCTGAGCACCGCGGGGTCGCCGGGGGCGCCGGTCAGCGCCTCGTCAGCGAGCGCGACGAGGCCCGAGGCGCCGAAGCTGGCGGCGATGCTCTTGAGGCGAGCGCCGGCGATCAGCCAATTGGCGTCGCAGCGCGAGCGGCCGAGCAAGTCGAGCTGGCGGGCCGCGCTCTCGACGAAGGCGGATTTGAGCTCAGCCATCAGCGCGCCGTCATTGCCGACGGCGGCGGCGAGCGAGGCGCTGAGGGCTCCGGGATCGTAGACCATGTGCACGATATGGGCCGAACCGCGTTAACGGGCCGTTTCATCTCCGCCCCAAAGTGATACAATGGCGGAATGAACATGGGGGCAGAGCGCGCCGAGGCGCAGGAGCCGCAGAGCGGCGAGGCCGACTGGCCGGGGGAGAAGCCGTGGGAGGCCGCGGCCGAGCCCGGTTATTACGACGAGGCGGCCGAGCCGCGCGCGATCGGGACACGGATCCTCGCCGGGCTGCTGATCCTGCTCGCTTTGGGCTGGCTCGGCGCGGCAGGCTATGCGGTTTGGCAGGCCTGGCCCGGGCCGAGCCTGCAGGCCTGGACCGGCTGGGCGGCGACAATCAGCGCGCCGCTGATCCTCATTGGCCTGATCTGGACGATCTTCGGCCGCACCCCGCGGCGCGAGACCCGGCGCTTCACCGAGGCGGTGACCGCGATGCGGTCCGAGAGCCAGGCGCTGGAAGCGGTGCTTGCCAGCATGGCGGCGCGGCTCGCGGAGAATCGCGCGGCGCTGGGCGAGGAAGCGGCGCGGCTGATGAGCCTCGGCGAGGAAGCCTCGGACCGGCTCGGCCGCGCCGCCGGCACGATCGCGCGCGAGACCGCCGAGCTCGACCGCAAGGCGCAGGCGCTCGACGCCGCCGCGGCGACGGCGCGAGTCGATATCGGCGTCTTGATGAGCGACCTGCCCAAGGCGGAGAGCCAGGCGCGCGCGGTCGCGGAGTCTATGAAGCAAGCCGGCCTCGGCGCGCACCAGCAGGCGGCGGCGCTGGAAAGCCAGCTCGCGGCGCTTGCCGCCAAGGGGCGCGAGGCGGACGAGACGGCCGGCGGCGCGGCGCAGCGGCTCGGCGCCCATATCGCCCGGATCGAAAGCGGCGCAGGCGCCGCGGCCGAGCGGATGGACCAGGCGGCGGCGCAGATGAACGCGGCCGTCGACGGCGCGATGACGCGGGCGGCAGAATCGGTCGATCAGGCGCGCTCCGGCCTCGAGGCGCAGGGGCAGACGATGCTGGCGATGATCGAGCAGAGCCGGGCGGCGTTCGAGCAGGCCGGGGCCGAGACCACGCGCGGGCTCGCCGAGCGGCTCGACCTCGCCGGCCAGAAGATCGAGATGCTGGCCGGGCGGCTGGCGACCCAGGACAATGCGAGCCGGACCCTGCTCGGCAATCTCGCGCGCCAGCTCACCGAGCTCGAGGCGCAGTTCGAGACGGTCGGCCAGAGCGGCGAGGCGCAGAGCGGCCGGCTCTCGCAGTCGCTGGCGGCGCTGCGCGAAAGCGCCGAAGGGCTGCGGCGCGAGATCGAACACGGTCAGGCGCAATCGGACACGCTGACGGCGCGGGCGCAGGACATGAGCGCGGCGCTGGTTCGGGTCACCGCCCAGCTGCGCGACGAGATGCCGCCGGCGATGGCGGGCGTCGAGATCCAGGCCGAGCGGACCGCCGCCTCCGCCCAGGCGCTGGTCACCAGGATGGAGGCGATGCAGGCCGCCGCGGCGCTGGCCGCCGACAGCACTGCCGAGAGCGAGGCCGCCATCGCCCGTCAGCACGAATCTCTCCAGGCCCTGCTCGCCACGGTGCGCGAAGGCGCGCGTGACGCCGAGGAGAAATTGCAGGCGCTGGGCGCCGCGGTCGGCGAGACCGACGGCGCCGCCGCCCAGCTCGTCAAGCAGACCGGGCCGGCGCTGATCGAGGCGCTGGTGCGGGTCCGCGACGCGGCCGCGCAGGCGGCGGGCCACGCCCGCGAGGCGATCGCCGCGGTGATCCCGGAGAGCGTGGCGGCTTTGGTCGAGGCGAGCCGCGACGCGGTCGGCGGCGCGGTGACGGCCCAGGTCAAGGAGCAGCTCGACGAGATCGGCAACGCCTCGCATCTGGCGCTGGCGACGGCCAAGGCCGCGGGCGAGCGGCTGACCCGGCAGTTGCTCGCCATCGGCGAGACCGCCGCGACGATCGAAGACCGGATCGCGGAAGACCGCGCCGAACGCGAGGAGAAGGAGGCCGAGCAGCTGTCGCGGCGGGTCGCGCTGATCATCGACGCGCTCAACTCGACCGCGATCGACGTCACCAAGATCCTGTCGAATGAGGCCAGCGACGCGGCCTGGGCGGCCTATCTCAAGGGCGACCGCGGCGTGTTCACGCGCCGCGCCGTCCGGCTGCTCGATTCGGGCGAGGCGCGTGAGATCCTGCGCCATTACGACGAGGAACCCGATTTCCGCGCCCAGGTGAACCGCTACATCCACGATTTCGAATCGATGCTGCGGCGCATCCTAGCCGACCGCGACGGCACGCCGCTCGGCGTCACCCTGCTCTCCTCCGACATGGGCAAGCTCTACGTCGCCCTCGCCCAGGCGATCGAGCGGATCAGGCGCTAGTTCAGCCAGTCGATGTCGCCGACGGTTATCCAGCCGTAGCGCCAGTTGGCGTAATAGGCGCCGAACAACAGGGTCGCGACGATCGTGGCGCGCAGCGCCGCGCGGCCGAAGCTGAAGCTGTGCGGCGCGCTTTCGGCGTGGCCCGCCCCGGGCTCGGCGCCTTCCTCCTCGGCGGTTCGAACTCCGAAAGGAAGGACGAGGAACAGGCTCATTGTCCAGAACAGGACGTAGATGGCGAGGATCGAGGTCCAGCGCATCAGATTCGGACGATCAGCACGCTGACCACGGGTTTCTTGCCGGTCCATTCGGTGGCGCAGCGGCGCACCGCGAGACGAACCGCTTCCTTGAGCTTGTCCTCCTTGCCGCTGTTCTTGGCGACCGCCTCGGCGGCGGCGGCGCAGGCCTCGGCGAGGAAGGCCTCGCGGTCCTCCTCGACCGGGATGCCCTGGATGTCGATCTCGACGTCGCCCTGGACGCGGTCCCGGTCGTCGAGGGCGACCGCGACCGAAATCAGGCCCGCGATCGCCACCCGGCGGCGCTCGTTCATCGTCGGGCCGTCGGCGGGCAGGATCACGTCGCCGTCCAGGATCAGGCGGCCGACCCGTTCCTCCGAAATCTTTTCCGGCCCGTTCGGAGCGAGGCGGACGAGATCGCCATTCTTCTGGACAATGCCGTGCGGGATGCCGCGGGCGCGGGCGAAGCGGGCATGTTCGAACATGTGGCGGAACTCGCCATGGACGGGCACGATGATCTCGGGGCGGATCCAGTCGTACATCGCGGCGAGCTTGGGGCGGCCGGGATGGCCGGAGACGTGGACCGGCGCCTGCCGGTCGGTGATCATCTCGACGCCCTTCGCGGCGAGCTCGTTCTGGATTCGGCCGATCGCGATCTCGTTGCCGGGTATCTGCTTGGACGAGAAGATGACGAGATCGCCGGGGTCGAGGGCGAGCCGGTGCTGGCTGAAGGCGATGCGGGCGAGCGCGGCGCGGCTCTCACCCTGGCCGCCGGTGGCGATGATCATGACCTCGCGCCGGGGCAGCCGCATCGCCGTCTCGAAATCGATGACCTCCGGGAAATCAGTGAGATAGCCGACGCTCTTCGAAACCCTGAGGATGCGATCGAGGCTGCGGCCGGCGATGCAGACCTGCCGGCCGGTATCCTGCGCGACATGGCCGAGCGTCTTGAGCCGCGCCGCGTTGGAGGCGAAGGTGGTGACGAGGACTCGGCAGTCGGCGGCTTGGACGACGTCGTCGAGGCCCTTGCGGACGCCGAGCTCCGAGCCCGAGGACGCCTCTTGGAAGACGTTGGTCGAATCGCAGACCAAAGCGAGCACGCCGGCGTCGCCGATCGCGCGCAGCTCGGCCTCGGTGCTCGGGTCGCCGAGCTGGGGCGTATCGTCCAATTTCCAGTCGCCGGTGTGGAAGACGCGGCCGTAGGGCGTGTCGATCAACAGCGCGTTGCCCTCGGGGATCGAATGGGCGAGCGGGATGTAGCGGAAGCCGAACGGGCCGAGCCGGAAATCGCCTTCCATCTCCACCACGTTGAGCTTGACCCGATCGAGCAGCCCTTCCTCCTCGAGCTTGCCGGCGATCAGGCCGGCGGTGAACGGCGTCGCGTAAAGCGGCACGCCAAGATCGTGGGCGAGATAGGGGATGGCGCCGATATGGTCCTCATGGCCGTGGGTGAGGACGATGCCGAGCAGATCGTCGCGGCGCTCCTCGATGAAGGCGAGATCGGGGAGGACCAGCTCGACCCCCGGATAGGCCGGGTCGGCGAAGGTCATGCCGAGGTCGACCATCACCCATTTGCCCTCGCAGCCGTAGAGATTGACGTTCATGCCGATCTCGCCCGAGCCGCCGAGCGCGAGGAAGAGGAGTTCTTTGCCGGGTTTCATGTCTCTCCTAACCCGTCACCCCGGCGCAGACCGGGGTCTCGTGGTGCAGGTCGGTGACTTCGCGTCCTGGGATCCCGGCCTTCGCCGGGATGACGGCTCAGGGTCAAGCCTTCCCTGCCCTCGCGTAGAGCATGGCCAGGCCCTGGATGGTGAGATCGCCCTCGATCGCGTCGAAAATGTCGGTGTGGGTGTCGAATAGGGTGGCGAGGCCGCCAGTGGCGACGATGGTGACCGGGCGGCCGATCTCGGCCTGGAGCCGCGCCACCAGACCTTCGATCATCGCCACATAGCCCCAATAGATGCCGATATGCATCTGCTCCTCGGTGGTGCGGCCGATCACGGTCGTGCTCTCGGGCGCCTCGATCGCGACCCGCGGCAGCCGCGCGGCGGCGGCGACCAGCGCGTCGAGCGACAGGTTGATGCCGGGCGCGATGATGCCACCTTTATAGGCGCCCGAGTAATCGACGACATCGAAGGTGGTGGCGGTGCCGAAATCAACGACGATGAGGTCGCCCTGGTAGAGCGCGTGGGCGGCGATGGCGTTGAGCACGCGGTCGGCGCCGACCGATCTGGGCTCGGCGACGTCGAGCTCGATCCCCCATAAGACCGGCTCCTGCCCGGCGACGAGCGGCTCGACTCCGAAATATTTGGACGCGAGCACTTCGAGATTGTGGAGCGCGCGCGGCACGACCGTGCCGATGATCACCGCCGACACGTCGGCCTTGGTGAAGCCTTCGAGCGCGAGCAACTGGTGCAGCCAGACCGCGTACTGATCGGCGGTCCGCCTGGGATCGGTGGCGATCCGCCAGCGGGCGCGGATCACCCCGTCCTCGACGAGCGCGAAGACCAGGTTGGTGTTGCCGGCGTCGATGGCGAGCAGCATGGGCGCCTTCCTAGCCGCCTATCGAGCTATTGACGAGATGTGCTTGAACGCCTCTCGAGTCGATGGGAAGCGGCATGACCTCGTCCTGGCGGGTTCGGATTCAGCGCGAACGCGGCGGGGCGCGCTCGCCCGGATGATAAAAGCGCTCGGCATGGCCTTCGAGCTCGTCGCGGTAGAAATAGACGGGCCGGAGATTGCCGGCGGCGTAGCGCTCGGCCTGATCGTCGAAATGGGGCGAGGCCGGATCGCCGCTTTCGCCGCCGGCGGTGACCGCCCAGGCGCGAACCCGGGGGCCGAACTCGACGACGGCAACGAAGCTGTTGCCGCTGGTGCCGTACCAGCGCCGCGTGCCGGGATAGGCCCGCGCGGCGAACGAGGCGAGCGAGCCCCAGCGGGCGTAGCCGAACGGGACCGGGATGCTGGGGTGGGCATCGTCGAAGGTCTGGACGATCGCGCCGTCGTTGCGCTGGAAGCGGTTCACTTCGCCCCAGGGCACGCGCCAGCCCGCCCAGTCGCGTTCCAGCCGGTCCAGCGCGCGTTCGAGCATCACCAGCTTCGCGCTGGGGCTGAGGGCGCGCATCGCATCCCACATATTGCCATGCCGGGGACGCTGGCGCCCGGCCAGCGCCCACATCTCCTCGCCCCAGAAACTGGCGAGGGTCGTCGCCTCCGAGTCCGCCGCCCAGCGGCGGTCCCACCGCTCCAGCAGCCGGACCGCGCGCTCGGCCCGCAGCTGTATGTTTCGCGGAGTATCGAGCAGGGCCAGAGCCGGGGCCATGGACGGAATCGCGTCCTCGAAGAACGGCATCCAGGGATCGTAGGCGATCGCGCGCAGGCCCTCGGGCGTCATCGCCTGGGCACGATCGAGCAGGTGAATGGCGTGGTCGCCGCGCGGATTGGGACCCGCCATGTCCATGTAGCGCGGAAATGCGTCACGGCGCGGGCTGTCGGGGCCGGCGGCGCGCCAGGGTTCGTCATTGGCGTTGTAGAGCCAGTGCGTGCCCGGATCGCGGACGTGCGGCAGCTCGGCGAGGGGGGTCAGACCGCGCCAGTCGGTAGCCGGATCGGAGCCGTCGACGGGATCGCGATAGTCGAAGCGGTCGTCGCGGACGGGCACGAATTGCGGGTGGAGGTAGGCGATGCGGCCGTCGGCGTCGGCATAGATCGTGGCGTTGGAGCTGTTGGCCTGCAGCGCCGCGACCTGCATATAACCGGCGAAGTCGCGCGCCTTGGTGCGCAGCCAGCTCTGCTGCAGCGCCTCGACCGGGCGGTGCATTATAGCCAGCGCGATCCAGCGCTCGCCCTCGGCGCGGACGATAGGGCCGTGATGAGTGCGGTAGGCGGTGAAGTTGCGGCTGCCCATGGTGCCGTCGGGCCGGCGGAAGCGGAGCGCGACCGCCTCGGCGCGTACGGGCCGGAGAGCGCTTCCGTAGCGATAGAAAAGGCGGCGGCCGCGCCGGACGATAGTCTCGGCGAACTCGTCGACCGAATCGACGCCGCTCGACGTGTGCATCCAGCCGACGCGCTCGTTGAACCCTTGGTAGATGAAGAACTGGCCCCAGGTGGAGGCGCCGTAGGCGTGCAGCCCCTCCTCGCTCTCCATGCCGAGCTCGGAGCGGAAGAAGAAGCTGGTATGCGGGTTAATGAGCAGAAGCGCGCGGCCCTCGCGGGTCAAAGCGGGGGCGATGGCGATGCCGTTCGAGCCGCCCGGCTCGGGCTCGCCGGCCGAGGCGACCGCCCTCGCTCGCTGGCCGCCATAGAAAGCGGCGAGCTGGCCGAGATCGGCGCGCTCGATATCGCCGCCGATGCTGCCTTCGGTGAAGGAGAGCGCCATCCACGGTTCGAAGCGGGCGAGCACGCGCGGGCGCACCGCGGGGTGGGTGGCGAGATAATAGTTCAGACCGTTCGCCCAGGCCTCCATCAACCCGCGCAGCCAAAGGGGGCTGCGGCGATAATCGCGCTGCAGCGCCTCGGGATCGATCCAGAGCCGCTGGCGCAGATCCTGCCAGAGCGCGCTTTCGCCCTCCGCCTCGGCCAAACGGCCGAGCGCGGTGAGCAAATTGGCTTCGACGCGATTGAAGTCGTCCTCCGCCTGGGCGTAGATCGCGCCGAACACGGCGTCGGCGTCGCTCTGGCCACGGACGTGGGCGATGCCCCAATCGTCGCGGGTGATGGTGACTCGCGCAGGCTGCGCCTCCCCGCGCGCCATGGCGGGGGTGATCGCGGTCGCCGCGGCAGGAACCAACAGCAGCGTAAGAGCCGCGGCGATACGCACGATCAAGCTGGTCATCGGCACCTCAGAGCAGGAAGACGTCGCCGGCATGTAGGACGCGAAGCGTACCGTCCGCCAGCCGGAGCCTCAAGGCGCCGCTCTCGTCGAGCCCGTCGAACAGGCCCTCGCTCTCCGGCGTAGCGAGCGGCGTGCCGATCGGGTGCGCGGCGTCGAGCCAGGCGGCGCGGATTGGACCCAAACCGTCCTCTCGCCAGCGGAACAGCCAGCGGGAGAAATTGCGCGCGAGGATTTCGAGAAACGGCGCGGGCTCCGGCGCCATGCCAGCGAGCGCGGCGAGGCTGGTGGCGGGCCGGTCGAGCGTGTCCGGATGATGAGCGAGGTTGACGCCGAAGCCGAGGATTACCGCATCGTCCCGGCGCTCGAGCAGGATGCCGGCGAGCTTGGCGCCATCGAACAGCAGGTCGTTGGGCCATTTGATGTGCGCGGCCGGGGCGTAGATCGCCACGATCTCGTGCAAAGCGACGGCGGCGACCAGAGCGAGCGTCGGTGCCGGCGGGTCGTCCTTTTGCAGCCGCACCAGAGTTGAGGCGTAGAGGTTGCCCGGCGGCGAGAGCCACGCCCTGCCCTGCCGGCCCCGGCCGCCGGCCTGGCGCTCGGCGCGCAGCCATGTTCCTTCCCGGGCGCCGTCTCGCGCGAGGGTGGCGACGTCGTCATTAGTCGAGCCGGTTTCGGCGACGGTGCGGATTTGTGCCACGACCCCACCCTATCCGTTCGTCCCGAGCGCAGTCGAGGGGCGTCTGTGATGAGTCCGTGCCAGCGCCCCTCGACTTCGCTCGGGACGAACGAAAGTCAGGGAGGGCCGATCAGAATAGCGACGCCGCCGCGTTGCGCGTCGCGGCGTCGAGCATCGGGATGGCGAGATAGCCGAGCGGCGAGACGAACAGGGCCGACGCGAAGATCAGGCCGGCGCCGACCGGCTCCTTGGTCTCGGCGAAGGCCGGGGCGGGATCGTCGAAATACATCTTCTTGACGATCATGATGTAATAATAAGCGCCGATCACCGAGGTCGCGATGGCGACCGCCGCGAGCCAGGTCAGGTCCGCCTCCACGGCCGCGCTGAACACCAGGAACTTGGGCCAGAAGCCGAACAAGGGCGGGATGCCGGCAAGGCTGAACATGAACATCGCCATGGCGAGCGCGAGCATCGGCCGGGTGCGCGACAGGCCGGCCAGCGACGCGATCGTCTCGACTGGCTGGCCGTCGGCGTCGCGCATCCGCAGGACGACGAGGAAGGCACCCAGGGTCATGACGATGTAGACCGCCATGTAGAAGAGGACCGAGGCGACGCCCGACACGCCCGCCGCGGCGAGGCCGATAAGGGCAAAGCCGACATTGTTGATCGAGCTGTAGGCGAGCAGCCGCTTGATGTTGCTCTGGCCGATCGCGGCGACGCCGCCGAGGATGGTCGAGGCGAGAGCGGCGAAGATCACGATCTGGCGCCAGGCCTCGGTCGCCGGCCCCATGGACTCGATCGCGACTCGGGTCAGCAAGGCCATGGCGGCGACCTTGGGGGCCGAAGCGAAGAAGGCGGCGACCGGAGTCGGCGCGCCTTCGTAGACGTCGGGCGTCCACATGTGGAACGGCACCGCGCTGACCTTGAAGGCGAGGCCGGCGAGAACGAAGACGATGCCGAACAATTCGCCGGTCGAAATGCCGTCGCCGAGCGCCGCGGCGATTCCGCCGAACAAAGTGGTGCCGGTGAAGCCGTAGAGCAGCGAGATGCCGTAGAGAAGGATGCCCGAGGCGAGCGCGCCGAGCACGAAATATTTGAGGCCCGCTTCCGCCGAGCGCGTGTCGCTGCGCTGGAAGCTGGCGAGCACGTAGGCGGCGAGGCTCTGCAGCTCGAGGCCGACATAGAGGGTGAGGAGATCGGCGGCCGAGACCATCATCGCCATGCCGATCGTCGAGAACAGGATCAGCACCGGATATTCGGCGCGATAATCCTTGTCGCGGCCGAACCAGCTCATCGCCGCGAGCATCGACACGGCGGCGCCGATGAAGATGACGATCTTGGCGAAGGCGGCGAAGCTGTCGGCGACGAACAGGCCGTGAAAGGCGGTGCCGCCGGCGTCGCGAATGCCGGGCACGAACATGGCGGCGAGCGCGATGATCGCGACTCCGAGCCAGGTCAGCAGCGGCGCGGCGCGATCGCCGGCCCAGGCCGCGGCCATCATCAGGACGAGCGCGCCGACGCTCAATATTTCCTCGGGGAGGAGGAGGATGAAGTCGTTGGCCATCAGTGCTGCGCCCCTTCGGCTTCATGTGCCTCAGCGGCGGGTTGCGGGCGGCCAGCGGTCACATGGGCGTCGCCCGGGGGCGCGGCGGGGGCGATGCGCTGGAGCAGCCAGGTCACGTCGTCGCGCATCGGCGCGATGAAGCTTTCCGGATAGACGCCCATCCACAGCACCGCGGCGGCGATCGGCGCCAGCATCGCGAGCTCGCGCCTGCTGAGATCGGGCATCGCCGCCGCTTCGGCGGTGCGCGCGGCGCCGTAGACGACTCGCCAATAGAGCCAGAGCATATAGCCGGCGCCGAGGATGATGCCGGTGGTGGCGACCGCCGCGACCCACGAGTTGATCTCATAGGCGCCGACCAAGGCGAGGAACTCGCCGACGAAGCCCGACGTGCCGGGCAGGCCGACCGCGGCCATGGTGAAGACCATGAACAGAAGCGCGTAGTGCGGCATGTTGTTGGCGAGGCCGCCATAACGGTCGATGTCGCGGCTGTGCATCCGATCGTAAACGACTCCGACGCAGAGGAAGAGAGCGCCCGAGACCAGGCCGTGGCTGAGCATGACGACGAGACCGCCCTCGATCCCCTGCCGGTTGAAGGCGAACAGGCCGATGGTGACGAACGCCATGTGGGCGACCGACGAATAAGCGATCAGCTTCTTCATGTCCTGCTGCACGAGGGCGACCAGCGAGGTGTAGACGACCGCGACCATCGACAGGCCGAAGGTGACGAAGGCCATATGCGCGACCGACGAATAAGCGATCAGCTTCTTCATGTCGCGCTGCACGAGGGCGACCAGCGAAGTGTAGACCACCGCGATGCCGCTGAGGATGAAGACCAGCGGCACGAACGCCGCCGAGCCTTCGGGGAACATCGGCAGCGAGAAGCGGATGAACCCGTAGCCGCCCATCTTGAGCAGCACTCCGGCCAGGATCACCGACCCCGCGGTCGGCGCCTCGACGTGGGCGTCGGGAAGCCAGGTGTGGACCGGCCACATCGGCATCTTGACCGCGAAGCTGGC
>Ga0190265_10000415_pt1 | contig 30790 bp, 27 predicted proteins | sample Popmic124T_FD_133135 | JGI IMG/M metagenome (GOLD analysis project Ga0190265, IMG submission 133135) | Populus adjacent soil microbial communities from riparian zone of Indian Creek, Utah, USA - 124 T | ecosystem: Environmental > Terrestrial > Soil > Riparian zone | place: USA: Utah | collected...
CCTCCACGGCCGCTTCGTCTGCAAGGCGCGCAGGCCCGAATGCTGGCGTTGCGTGGTGCGAGACCTGTGCGCCTTCAAGCCGAAGACGCCGCCGCCGCAGGACCAAAGCTGAGCTGAGAGGGTCTCGACCGGCCCTACTTCGCTCCTCCGGAGCTTCGAAGGCCATCCTCCGCACAGCCCCGGATGGCCTGCCATCCGAAGCTTTAGCGGAGGATGGCGCACCCAACAGGATTCGAACCTGTGACCTCTGCCTTCGGAGGGCAGCGCTCTATCCAGCTGAGCTATGGGTGCAGACCGAAGGCGGCGCTTAGCAAAGGGCGGCGAGGCGGGCCAGCCCCATCTGCGCGGGCGCATTTAATGATCGAGCAAGATTATTGCCTTAACGCAATTCTTTAGCCCGATTGCGCGCGGGCGGAGGCAGACGAGACGTGATTCCGGCAAGAGCAAGACCAGGCTTCAGGAGCAAGATCATCGCGGTCGCGGCGCTGGCCGCCGCGCCCTGGACGCTGCTGGTCCTGCTCGATGGCCAGGGTTTCGATCCACTCGTGCAGGCCGGCCTCGCCGCCGCTTTTTCGATCGCAGCCTTCGGCCTGCTGGCGCGGCTGCTGCGTCCCGTCGTCCACACCGCCAGGGACCTCAGGGACATCGTCGTCGCCGACGGGGCGGACGTAGGCCCGTTCGAGGACGCGGACGAGATGGAGACGATCGCGCGCGGCGTGGCTCACCTCAAGGGACGGGTCCATTCCCTTCAGCATCGCTGGATCTGGCGCCACCCGCTGACCGGGCTGGCGGTCCGCGAAACCCTGGTCATGGCGATCGCCGCCGATTTGAAGCGAAGCGAACAGCCCGCTCTGGTCGGCGCGATCCGCTTCGTCGACTATCACCGGCTGACTGCCTTCGACCCCGCGACCGCCGATTGCGCGCTCAAGCTGTTTTCGGAGCGGCTGGCGGCGAGCCTGGGCAGGACTCGGCCGATCGCCCATGTCGACCGCGATTCCTTCGCGATCTGGTTCCGCGGCACCGATCCCGACGCAGCCGCGGTCGAGCTCAAGGCGCTCGGCTATGCGCTGGGCGCCGAGATCGTCGCCGGAGAGATGAGCGTCGTTCCGGAAATCGAGATCGGGACGGCGGCCTATCCGGAAGATGCGCGCGACCCGGCCGCTTTGATCAATCACGCTCTGGCCTCGGCCGGCAAGCCGGGCGCCGCCGGCGGCGCGGTGCCGCTCCCCGGAAAATCGGCGCACATCGCGCGCGAGCGCTTCGCCCTCGAGCAGGATCTTCGCCACGCGATCGGCCGCGAGCAGCTCGAAATGGCCTTCCAGCCGGTCGTCGACCTTTCCCGTGGAGCCGTGATCGGGGCGGAGGCGCTGCTTCGCTGGCGTCATCCTGAGGCGGGCATGATCTCGCCGGCCCGCTTCATCCCGATCCTCGAGGACGCCGACCTGATCGACGAGATCGGGCGGTGGACGCTCAACGCGGCCTGCCGGGAGATGCGGCGATGGCAGCGGCGCGGGCTCGTCAACCTCAAGGTGGCGGTGAACCTGTCGCCCCGGCAATTGCGCGACCCCAATCTCAAGCCGATGATCCAGCGCACGCTGGAGCGGCACAAGGTGCGTCCCCAGGCGCTCGAGCTCGAGCTGACCGAAACCGCCGCGACCGAGGATTCGGAGCGGACCTTCGCTTTGTTCGGCGAATTGCGCGCGCTCGGCGTCAGCCTCGCGATCGACGATTTCGGGAGCGGCTATTCGAGCCTCAGCTATTTGAAGAACCTTCCGTTCGACAAGCTCAAGATCGACCGCGAATTCGTCGTCGACGTCCATCTGCGCAAGGACAGCCAGGCCATTTGCAAAAGCCTCATCGAGCTGACCCGGGGGCTCGGGATCGAAATCCTGGCCGAGGGCGTTGAGAGTTTCGAAGAGGTTGAAGCGCTCCATCGCTTCGGGTGCCGCAAATTCCAGGGCTTCTTTTTCTCCGAACCGGTTAATTCAGATCAATTCGTTGAAATCTCTCTCGATTCGGAATGGCGTAAACGGCTAAGAATGCCATTCGCACCGGCGACTCGCGAGGGAGACAGGAAATTGTCGGCATGAACGCAGCGGCGCAACGCCCTCAGCCACGCCTGGGCCGGCTCGCGCTCTTCGCCGGGCCCGCTTTGCTCGCCATCGCGCTTGCCGGGTGCGGCACCACCCGGCCGGGCGCGGTCGCCCCGCCTTCGGCCTCTCCCTCGCAGGAAGAGGGCAATTGGCGCGGGCGCGAGCGGGTGCGCGAGGCGATCGCCCACCTCAACCGCGGCGACTCGGCGGCCGCCCGCCGGGTGCTGGTCGCGGTGTTGAGGCGGCAGGCCGACGACGCCGTCGCCCGCCAGCTCCTCGCCCAGATCGACACCGATCCGCGCGAATTGCTCGGCCGCGAGAATTACAGCTACACGCTTCGCGAAGGCGAGACCCTGTCGTCCGTCGCTCAGCGGGCGCTCGGCAATCCGATGCTGTTCTATGCGCTCGCGCGCTACAACAATATCGCGGTTCCGACCTCGGTGGTTCCGGGGCAGACGATCCTCATTCCCGGCCGGCGCCCGGCGCCTCCGCAACCGCGGCCCGAGCCGCGCCCGACGCCGACCCGGCCCGCGCCCACCCCTGAGACGACCGCCCCCGCGCCCCGGCCCGTCCAGCGCGGCAACCCGGCCCAGGCTGCCCGGCTGCGCGGCCAGGGCCTCGCGGCGCTGAACGGCGGCCAGATCAACCGCGCGGTCGCCCTGCTCCGCCAGGCGCTCTCGCTCGATCCGGGCAATGCGGTGATCCGCAACGATCTCAATCGCGCCCTGCGCATCCAAAGCACGGTGCGTTCAAGACCCTGAAATAGACAACCAAGCCTTAACCTTGTGCCCCTAGACTGCGCTGCAGGAAGTTTCTCAGTCAGGAGTGCGTAGTGGAGGTTGTCGGCCGGTATGTGATCGAGCGCCGCATCGGCGAAGGCGCGATGGCCGACGTCTATCGCGCCCACGATCCAAGCATCGATCGCGTCCTGGCGATCAAGGTCCTCAAGCCCGAATTCCGCCAGGACCTGAGCCTCGTCGGCCGCTTCCTGCGCGAAGCCAGGGCAGCGGGCGCGCTTTCGCACCCCAATATCGTCACCATCTACGACGTCGGCGAGGCCGACGGCTTCCCCTATATCGCGATGGAATTGCTCGACGGCGTGCCGCTCGACGAACATTTGCGCGAAACCGGGCGGATGGCTCTGCAGACGGTGGCTCGGATCGGCGGCCAGGTCGCCGGGGCGCTCGATTACGCGCACAATCTCGGCGTCATCCACCGCGACATCAAGCCGTCCAACATCATGCTGAGCCGCGACGGCCGCACCGCCAAAATCCTCGATTTCGGGATCGCCCGGATGGGCGAGGCGGATCGGGCGCACGCCGATGCCGCGGCGGCGCGCACCCAGTTCGGCCAGGTGCTCGGCACGCCGCGCTACATGAGCCCCGAACAGGCCTTCGGGCTGGCGATCGACCGCCGTTCGGACCTCTTTTCGCTCGGCGTCGTCCTCTACGAGCTGATCACCGGGCAAACCGCCTTCGCCGGGACCAGCATCGCAACGCTCGCCCTCCAGATCACCCAGCGCAAGCCCGAGCCGCTGAACAAGGTCCTGCCGGGATGCCCGCGCGGCTTGCAGCATATCGTCGAGAAGCTCCTCGCCAAGCAGCCGGACAAGCGCTTCGCGACCGGCGCCGAAGTCGCCGAAGCGCTGCGCCGCGAGCATGAAGGGCTAAACGCCGCCAGGGAAGGCCGCCGCGGGCTGCCGCTTCAGCTCCGGCTGACCGTCGTCATGGGCGCCGCGGTCGGGCTCGCCCTTCTGCTCAGCATCGCGACCGTGCTCAACCGCCAGTATAAGGCGATGGAGCAGATGGCGCTGACCTCCGGTACCGCGATCACCAGCTTCGTCGCCAACAACGTCGCCTTGCGCGCGGTCGAGAATGCGGGTCTTTCGCAGTCCGAACAGGATTGGATGCCGGTGCAGGCGTTCATCGCCGCCGCCTCGCGGGATTCGGACGTCCGCCAGATCGTCATGGTCGACGCGGAGGGTGTGGTGCGCGGCTCGAACGATCCGGCCAGGATCGGCCGGCGCTACGGCACGCATGACGGCGAGCAGCGGCTGGAGGAGAGCGCCGACCAGCTGGTCACCGCCACGCAGGCTCGGGATTTCCGCTTCGTTCGCACCATCCGCTATGCCGGCCAGCCCTTCGGCAAGATCGAAGTGGTGGTCGACAGGGCCGCGCTCAACGCCGCCGCGCGAAGCTCGCGCAACCTGCTGGTCGGCCTTGGCCTCGCGCTTCTCATCGTCGTTCTCGCGATCAGCTACGCCATCGGCCAGTCGGTTGCCCGGCCGGTCGATCGCCTGCGCCGGGCGCTGATCGACGCGGCCGGCGGGAGCCGCGATTTCCGAATTTCCCACGACCGCAAGGATGCGTTCGGCGACCTGTTCGACGCCTTCAACGGCCTCGCCGAATCGCTCGAGCACGATGCCGGCGGGCCCGCGGAGCGCAAGCCGGTCTCGCTCGAAGCGACTCGAATCGGCTCCGCCCCGCTCGACGTCCCTGGGGATCATCCGCGGCGGGTCGCCTGATGTATCTGCTCCGGCTCTTCCATCGATCGGACCCGGTCCAGCCGGTCGGCGCGCACATGCTTCGCGAGGGCACGACCAGCGTCGGCCGCGACCCGGCCGCCGACTGGGCCATCCCCGATCCCGAATGCGGGATTTCGCGTCACCATCTCGAATTCGACTGCCGGGACGGGGCGCTCGTCCTTCGGCCGCTCGGCGCGAACGGAGTCTTCCGGGACGGCAGCGGCGAACGGCTCACCGATCGCGAGGACGTGCCGATGGCGCTCGGCGATTCGGTCAGCTTCGGGCCTTACCGGCTGGTGGTCGACACCGCTCCCTTCGCGACTCGATCGGGCGCGTCGTTCGATCGCACGATGGTGTTCGCGGCGCCGTTCGGGGAGATGCGCGACGTTCCGAGCGAATGGGCCGACGGGCCGGACCTGCCGCCGATGGAGGGCGACGGATCGCTGCTCGAGGCGTTTTGCGAAGGCGCCAAGCTCGACGTTTCGGCGCTGTCGGACGCGGAGCCGACGGAGATCATGCGCCGCGCGGGCGCGATCTACCGTCAGATGGTGCTCGGCCTCGGCGACCTCACCGGCGAGCGCAGCACGGCCAAGGCGGACCTGCGCATGGACCGCACGACCATCGGCGCCTGCGACAACAACCCGTTCAAATGGGCGCCGACCCGGCGGCTGGCGACCGATCTGCTGCTCGGCCAGGAAGCCGGCTTCCTGTCGGGGCCCGAGGCGATCAAGGCCTCGTTCGAGGACATTAAGAGGCACATGCTCGGGACGCTCTCCGGCTTCGGCGCCGCGATGCGGGCGGCGGTCGGCCTGTTGAGCCCGGCCGCGATCGCCCGGCGGGCCGAAAGCCAGTCCGCTTTGCTCAAGAGCCGCGCCGCGACCTGCTGGGCGGAATATGAGAAGGCGCATGGCGAGCTCGAGGGGCAGATGCTCGAGGCGCGCGAGGGCCCGGTGAACGAGGCGTTCGTCGCCGCCTACGAACAGGAGATGGACGGGAACGGCGCCGACGCCCGCTAAGAGGGGGAATTCGGCCCTTCTCCATCCGCGAGCCCGGCCGCAAGCGCCATCCGCACCGCCTCCGCCGTCCCGCGCACGCCGAGCTTGATCAGCATCTGGGCGCGATAGGCTTCGACGGTCCGGATCGAAAGCCCGAGCTCCCAGGCGATGATCTTGTTGGGCTGGCCCTTCAGGATGCCCAGGAGCACGGCGCGCTGCCGCTCCGACAGGGTCGCGACCTTGGCCTGTGCCGGCCCGCTGATCGGCCGCGCGCCCGGAAGCGACACAAGCGTGTTGCAGGCGGCGTGGATCGCGTTGAGCAGTTCGGGCGGCGGATAGGGCTTTTCGAGGAAATCGACCGCGCCCAGCCGCATCGCCTCGACCGCCAGCGGCACGTCGCCATGGCCGGTCAGCACGAGGATCGGAACCGCAACCCCGCGCTCCCGCAACATCCGCATCACGCCGAGCCCGTCGAGGCCCGGCATGCGCATGTCGAGGAGAATGCAGCCGAGGTTCTTCGGCAGATCCGAGGCCAAAAATTCGGCCCCGTCGGTGAAGGACTCCACCCGATGCCCGGCGCGCCTCAACAGGCCAGCGGTGGACTGCCGAACGGCGTCGTCGTCATCGACGATGGCAATTACGTACGAGTCGGGCATGATGCTGCGCCCCTCAAGCTCCGTTATACACCCGTCACAAACAGTTCTCAATCCGAGGTCCGGGTCGGTCGATCCAAATCGGCGCAGTCCGGAACGTGCCCCGCCAGGCCTGCATTTTTCGGCCGGGAGCATTGAAAACCCGGCATGTAAAACCATGGCACTGACAAGTGTCGAGCATTTCTTCCGCTCCTTGATGACGAACAGTATCGATCGAGTCAAAGGTTAACCGCAATGATATCGATATTTTGAGCAAGAGATCCCAAAGAGCAACCGCTGAATTGGGAAACAGCGAGCGTGTGTTACAGTAAAATTACTGCATTTTTGTTGTCAGTCATGCTCGGGCCGATGGAACTGCGGCAATCTGACGATGAAGGTGGCGCCGGTCGCAGGGTCGCTCTCGGCACGGATCGTGCCGCCGTGCGACGTGATCAGGCGCCGGCACACCGACAGGCCCATCCCCATCCCGTTGGGTTTGGTGGTGACGAACGGCTCGAACAGCCGTTCGGCCATTTCCGGCGCAATGCCCGGGCCGTTGTCGGCGACGACGAATTCGACCATGTCGTCGTCGCTCGCCGCGGTCGAGACGGTCAGCCGGTGTCCGATGCCCTTCGCCGCGTTCGCAAAGGAGTCGGATGCGTTGCGCAGGAGATTGACCAGGACCTGCTGGAACTGGACCGCGTCGACCTCGACCTCGGCGTCGCCGGCGCCGGCGTTGCGCACCACCGCCACCCCGCTCGACCGCGCGTCGATCAGCGCGATCGCCATCGCCGAATCGACCAGCGAATCGGCCCGCTCGACGGTTCGGCTTCCATTGCCCTGGGCGACGAACTCGCGCAGCCGGCGAACGATGTCGCCGGCGCGCAACGCTTGGTCTGAGGCTTGGCGCATCAGTGTCTCGGTCTCCGAGAAGCCGGCCTCGCTATACCCCTCCGTCGCGACGAAGAGCCCGGTGTTCAGATAGTTGACGATCGCGGTCAGCGGCTGGTTGATCTCGTGGGCGATCGCGGCCGCCATCTCGCCCAGATCGTTGACGCGCGCGAGGTGGGCGAATTCGTTCTGTAGCACGCGAAGCCGCTCTTCGCTCGCCCTGAGCGCGGCTACGGAATCCCTGCGCGCGGTGACGTCCCGCATCGCGCCAGTGAAGAAGGTTTCGCCGCCGCGCTGCCATTCCGCGACCGAGAGGTCGAGCGGGAATTGGGTGCCGTCCTTGCGCTGGCCGGTGACCTCCCGCCCGATGCCGATGATCGCCTTGACGCCGGTGTCGCGATAGCGCTCGAGATAATTGTCATGGTGCCTGGCAACCGCGTTCGGCATCAGCATCTTGATGTTGTTGCCGATCAGCTCGGCGGGCGCATAGCCGAAGATCCGCTCGACCGACGGATTGACCGACTGGATAGTGCCTTTGGCGTCGATCACCGCCATCGCCTCGACCGCGCTGTCGAAGATGGCGCGATATTGCGACTCGCCGGTGGTGAGCTGGGTTTCGGCTTCCTTGCGCGCGGTGATCTCCTCGACGACTGCGACGAAGAAATCCGGCCGGCCCGAAGCGTCGCGGACGGAGGAGCGCGTTGCCGCGACCCAGACGATCCGGCCGTCCTTGCGGACGTAGCGCTTCTCCACCGCCGAATGATCGAGCTCCCCGGCCACCATCGCCCCGCGTGCGGCCCGGTCGACCGCCAGGTCGTCGGGATGGGTGATCTCGTCGACCGTCTTTTGCATCAGCTCGTCATGGTCGTAGCCCGCAATTTCGCAGAATCGCCGGTTGATCCTGATCCAGCGTCCCTCCGAATCGAGATGGGCGATGCCGACCGCGGCCTGCTCGAAGGTCGATTCGAAGCGGCGGTTCGCCTCCACGATCTCGGCCGATTTGCCGAGCAGGCGGCCCCTCGCCAAAATCAAAGCGAGCAACGCGCCCAAGCCGCCCGCCGCGACGAGGGCGACTCCGAAAAACGTGGCATCGGTCATGAGCATTCCCCATCACCGCCGTTCAGGACAAGCGCAACCACTTAGAATCCAATTCGGTCACGCCGCCAAGGCAAGGCGGCCCCCGGTCCCGCCGATCCGCCGTAAGTCTTCGTGATACAGAAAGAACAGCTTACGCACAGCCGGATCGAAGGCGGTCGGGCTGGTTTCGTGATCGCCGGCGCGCAAAGCGGCGAGCGCGGCCACATGGTCGAGGGCCGCCCCGCCCGGCCGCGAATGGCGCAGCGCTTCGTAGACCGCGCAAATGGCGACGATCCGGGCGGCAAGGCAGATCTCCTCGCCCTTGAGGCCGAACGGATAGCCGCTCCCGTCCCAGCGCTCGTGATGCTGAATCGCGACCGTGGCGGCCAGCTCCAGCTCCGGATCGCCGGTCAAATCGAGGATTTCATGCCCCCAGACGCAATGCCGGTGAACCAGCTGCTTTTCCCTGAGGCTGAGGAGGGCTTCCTCCCCGTCGATCAAGTCCTGGGGAAGCAGCGCCATGCCGATGTCGCGCAGCGCGCCGGCCCGGCCTATGGCCTCGGCCTGCGCTTCGCCAAGACCGATGCGGCGGGCGAGCAAATGGCTCATCGCGCCGACCCGTTGGTGATGCGCCGCCTGCCGCGGCCGCTGCGCGGCGAGCAATTGCTCGAGCAGCGCCCGCGCCGGCGTCGGCTTCGCCTCGTCGGGGGCCTCGAACAGTGTTGCGGGCTGAGTCGCCATGATCTCGGAATCGACCTTTCGGCGGATTTCCTGCGCCGAATCGGGCCCAACACCAATAAGGTAGTCCTGCAGCGGTAGAAACACGGTAGCCCAAGAGGGGCCTGGATCAGCCCGCCCGCAGGCGCAGCGCCGCCGGCGCCGGGGGCCGCGCGGCGAGCAGGGCCCTCGTCCAAAGCCGCCCCCGATCGACCAGCGCCCAGCCGAGGCAATAGACGCCCAGCGCCGCCAGCTCGGCCGCGGCCGCGATCCGCCGCCGCGCGCGGCGGGCGGCGCTCGGAAGCGCGAACGCCCCGCGCGACGCCGGCAATCTGGATGGCCGGCGGCCCGCGCCTTGCGTGACCGGCCGTCCCGCTTGCCGCCACACGATTCGGAAGCCCTTCGGAACGCGCCGCCATGCGCCGCGCGAACGGACCAGCTCGAGGCCGCAGATCCAGCAACGGCCGAACTCGAACCCCTGGTTGCGAACCGGCCGGGAGCCGGCCTGATGGCGTCCGCCGACGCAGTTACGGCGCATCGCCCCCATGCTAGGCCGCCTGCCGATATTCGAGATGGAAGGCGGCGAGCTCGCTCAGATCCGGGTCGCCGCTTTCGAGGGCCGATTGCGCATTCCAGATCTCGAAGGCGCCGCCCGTGCCGATCACCAGGGCGTTGCGCTCGATCCGGGCGCGGCGCAGAAGCATCGGCGGAAGCGCCACCTTGCCGTGCGAATCCAGCGCGAGCTGCTCGACATAGCCGAACGTCCGCCGGGCCCGCGCATGATTCACTTCGGCCGCCATCGACTCGTCGCGGAGGCGAAGCCGCCGGCAATCGAACGCCAGCGTGCGCGCGAACGAACGGTCATAGGCGACCAGGCACGGGTCGCTTTCATGGCAGCCGGCGAAGATCAGCCTGGCGTCCGACCGGCGCGACAGGGCGCTGCGCACGAAAGGCGGAAGGACCAGGCGTCCGCGCCCGTCGACGGCGCACAGCGCGTTTCCAATGAAGGGATGATCGGTCAATTGGTTTCTCCCGCGGTCGTTCCGAGCGTTAACCATAGGGGTAGCGGCGGGCGCCGCCGGTCGGCCACGGCGTAAAAATACCAAACCGCGTTACTACCTGGCCTGCTCTCCTGAATCGCGGACATTTCCGTAGTATTTCCACGAAATGGCACGGACGGCTTCCCCATCCATATGGTTAACGACTTCTGGGAGCCCGATCATTTGCGGGCCGCAACGGGTGGAGAAACGAAATGATCGAAGTGGCGAACGGGCTCAACGAACTGCGTCCCAGGATCAGCGTGATCGGTGTCGGCGGGGCTGGCGGCAACGCGGTCGCGAACATGATGGCGAGCGACGTCCAGGGGGTGACCTTCGTCGCCGCCAACACCGACGCTCAGGCGCTGCGGTCCTCGCCGGCGGACAGGATCGTCCAGCTCGGCCGCAACACGACCCAGGGCCTGGGCGCCGGATCGCGCGCGGAGCTCGGCCGGATCGCGGCCGAGGAATCGCTCGCCGAAATCGACGCGATGCTCGAAGGCGCCCATATGTGCTTCATCGCCGCCGGGCTCGGCGGCGGCACCGGCACCGGCGCCGCCCCCGTCATCGCCAAAGCGGCTCGCGCCAAGGGCATATTGACGGTCGGCGTGGTCACCAAGCCGTTCGCCTTCGAAGGCAAGCGCCGGGCCGAGGCGGCCGAAGCCGGGCTCGAGGCGCTGCAGGCGCATGTCGACACCCTGATCGTCATCCCCAACCAGAATCTGTTCCGGATCGCGAGCCCGTCGACCACCTTCAAGGCCGCGTTCGACATGGCCGACGAGGTGCTTCAGCAGGGCGTGCGCGGAATCACCGATTTGATGGTCATGCCCGGCCTCATCAACCTCGATTTCGCCGACATCCGAACGATCATGGCCAATATGGGCAAGGCGATGATGGGCACCGCCGAGGCCAGCGGCGAAGACCGCGCCATCCGCGCCGCCGAAAAGGCGATCGCCAACCCGCTGCTCGACGAAGCGCTGAAGGGCGCGCGCGGCCTGATCGTCTCGATCACCGGCGGCGACGATCTGCTGCTGATGGAGGTCGACGAGGTCGCCAGCCACGTCAAGAATCTGGTCGATCCCGACGCCGACATCATCTGGGGCTCGGCCTTCGATCCGTCGATGGAGGGACGGATCCGAGTCTCGGTCGTCGCCACCGGCATCGATTCGCAGGCAGCCGCCGTCGCCGCGGTGGCGGTGGCCGCGGCCGCGCCTGCGATCGCCGCGGTCGCGCCGCTGGCCAGGCCGCTCTTCGGCCCGGCGCCGGCACCCGTCTTCGCCGCCATCCCGGCCCCGATCTTGTTCAAGACGCCCGATTTGGTGATCGTGCCGCTCGCGGCGCCGGCCGCCGCCCAGGCCGATGCGGCGACAAGCGACCACGAGCTCCTGCTGACGGTCGAGCGGGTGCTGACCCTGGATCCGCCCCCGGGCGTCGAGGAGTGCGCAGCGCCCGAGCAGCTCGCCGACGTCGTTCCGATCCGCGGCCCGAGCCTGTTCGAGCGGATGGCGATGCTCGCGCGCGGCGGCGGCAAGGACGCCCGCGACGCCGGGGACCACCCGCCGCTGCCGCATCTCTACCGCGGCCGCGAATGGACCGATCAGCGAATCGCCCGCGCCGCCTGAGAGCGACGCATATTATCTCCCTGCCCCCGCCGCTTGCGGCGCGGGACATTGCCGCTCCAGCCCCGATCGGGTTGGAGCGGCCTTTTTTTGGGAGCGGTCGAACGGCGCGGGGACGCAGGCGAGCGCCGGTTCACCGTCCGGCCGACCTCGCGACCAGCGGCGCCGGGCCCGCTTCGTCCAGCAGGCCCGCGGTGAGCGCGAGACGCACGGCCTCGGCGGTGCCGCGCACACCGAGCTTTGCCAGGAGCTGGGAACGATAGGCTTCGATGGTCCGGATACTGAGACCGAGCTCGAAGGCGATGATCTTATTCTGCATGCCGCGAAGAATGCCCAGAAGGACCTGGCGCTGACGCTCCGACAGCGCCGCCACCAGCGCCGCCGCGTTGCTGCGCAGAGTGCGGGCGCCGTCGGTCGCGAAATCCCTTGAAGTCGCCCTTTCGATCGCGGCCATCAGGTCCTGCGGCGGAACCGGCTTTTCGACGAAATTCTGAGCACCGAGCTTCATCGCCTCCACCGCCACCGCGATGTCGCCATGGCCGGTCACGACGACGACCGGCGCCGACTCGCCGCGGTCTGCGAGCAGGCGAAGCACGGCGAGACCGTCGCGGCCAGGCATCTGGACGTCGAGTAAGATGCAGGAAAAGGGTTGGGAGAAGCGGCTGCGGAGAAAGTCATCACCGCTTTCGAACAGTTTAACATCGTATCCGGCCCGCGTCAGAAGAGTGGCCGTCGACAGTCGAAGAGCTTCGTCGTCGTCAATAATCGCTATCAGTCCGGCCGGCATATACACCTCGACCGACGATGCCTGCGCCTCAATTCAAGTTAAGGGAATAGGTATTAACCGCAGCGCGCTTTCATCCCGGGGCAGACGAAACCGGAACGAAGCGCCAGTGCCGGGGCCGTCGTCCGAGCGGCCCCCTTCCCCCTCGATCGTCCCGTCATGCGCCTCGACGATTCGGCGGCAGACCGAGAGGCCCATTCCCATTCCCTTGGCTTTCGAGGTGACGAACGGCTCGAACAGGCGGTCGCACAGCTCAGCGGCGATTCCGGGCCCGGTGTCCCCGACGCAGAATTCGACGACGCCCTTCTCGGGCAGATCGCGAGTCACCACGCTGAGGCGGCGCAAAGCGCCGGGCGGGTTGGTGACGAGCGCGTCTATGGCGTTGCGGATGAGGTTGACCAGGACCTGCTGGATCTGCACCGGATCGACCTTGACCAGGGCGTCGGGGCCGGCCGCCTTGCGCTCGATTTGGATGCCGGTGGGCCGGATATCGATGAGCGCCAGCGCCATCGCCGATTTGACCAATGCATCGGCCTGCTCGACCTGGCGGATGCCCTCCCCTTTCTTGACGAACTCCGCGAGCCCGCGAACGATGTTCGCGGCGCGCACGCCCTGCTCGGCGGCCAGCACCATCGCGTTGCGCGCCGCCGCCAGGGCATCGGCGGAGGATTCTCTTGCGATCAGGTGCAGCCCGCCGCTGAGGTAATTCGCGATCGCGCTGAGCGGCTGGTTGATCTCGTGCGCGATGGCCGCGGCCATCTCCCCCAAATCGTTGACCCGGGCAAGATGGGCGAAGTCGTTCTGGAGCAGGCGCAGCCGTTCCTCGCTTTGCCCGAGCGCGGCGGCGGCGAGCCTGCGCTCGGTCACGTCGATCGCGACGATCAGGCCGATCGGCTCGCCATTCTCGATCCGGATCGGGCTGGCCGTCTTCGTCACCCAGGCGATCGAGCCGTCGCCGCGCACATAGCGTTCCTCGATCGAATGGGGGCCGCCGGCGGTGACCAGCTGGGTGAAGAGCGGAAGGTTCTGCTGATGATCGTCGGGATGGGCGATGTCGTGAAGCCTGAGCTGAAGCAATTCCTCGCGGCTGCGGCCGACGATTTCGCAATAGCGGTCGTTGACCGACACGAAGCGGCCGGCGCTGTCCGTCTCGGCGAGGCCGGCGCCCGACTGAAGATAGAGGTTGGCGAGATGAACCTCGCCGTCGGCGCGCGCGGTTTCGGCGTCCCTGCGGCGCGAAATGTCGCGCATGATGCCGGTGAAGAAGGTCTCGCCGGCCCGCTCCCATTCGGCGACGGACAGGTCGAGCGGAAAGACGGTCCCGTCCTTGCGCCGGCCGTCGACCTCGCGGCCGACCCCGGCCAAAGCGTGCAATCCGGCCCGTCCATAGCGGCCGCGGCGCGCATAGCGGCTCGACAGACCCAAAGCGGGAATCAGTATCCCGACGTTGCGCCCGAGAATCTCCCCCGGACCGTAGCCGAACACCTTCTCCACCGCGGGGTTGGCCGAGACGATGGCGCCCTGGGCGTCGAGGACAGCAATGGCTTCGAATGCATTGTCGAAGATCGCGCGATATTGCTGCGGGCCTGTCAGGGACATCGGATTCGTTTCCCGGTGCCGAAGCCGCCGGCCTCTGCGCCGAAGAAATCGGGGCGGCCGGCCAATCGAACGTCATGGCGGGCCTTCAGAACGCACCGACGATCGTCCGGCGATGCTCGAATACCCAAGACTCTCGGTGCCACAAAGTTCCGGTCGTTCCCTCGGGGGTTGGGCAAAGCCCGCTTGGTTTATTCGCTCAAGCGGGCCCGGAGCGGCCGGCTCACAGAGTCTTCAGATATTCGATCAGGGCCCGCCGTTCGTCCGGGCTGAGAGCGCGGCCGATCGTGCCCGAGGGACGTTGAATGTTCCCGGGCGGGCCTTCGAACAAATGGCCCGTGTTGCGGTTGCCGGCAAGGGCGGTGTTGAGGGTGAACGCGCCGCCGTTCACATAACCGACATTCTGGGGATCGAACTGGCGGTTGCCAAGCTGGAAGCTGGGCGGGCGCTCCCCATAAGGCGACAGCAAGGCCCACAGGGTCGGCACCGAACCGTTGTGCAGGAAGGGCGCCGTCGCCCAGATGCCGTTGAGCGGCCGCGCCTTGTAGGCGATCGGCGTGCGCAGCCCGTTCGGGCGATTGCCGTTGAGCCGTCGCCGCTCCGCGAGGGGGACATTGTTGGCGTCGTACCAGCGATTGGCGACCAACTCGACCAATTGGCCGAGCGCATCGCCGAAGCCAAAGCGGCGCAAGGCGCGGTCCGGGCTGGTCGGGCAGGTCGCGCCGGCCGGGCAGGTCAGGCCGAGCGAAACGGGCACCCACACGGTTCGGTCCGCCATGCCCTGCGCCATCGCCGGATCGGTGCCGACCCGGCTGACCGGAATGACGTTGAGCCTCAAATAAAGCTGATCGGGGGGATCGAGGGGATCGGCGGGCGTGAGCGGACGCCAGGCGCCGCTGGTCCAGAATTCGGGCGTGTTGGGGGCCGGCAGATGGCAGCTCTGGCAGTTCTCGCGGTAAAGCACCGCGCCGCGATCGGCGAGCGGCCGGTCGATCGCGCCGAGGAGGTTCTCCGGCCAGGCCGGGGACCGAAGTCCGGTGAACCCATTGGCCTGGGTCGGCTGGCGGCCGGCGAGCCGGCTTTCGATAGCGTCGTGCAGCATGCGCACCGGGATGGTAGAGGTGAAGCGGGGCGAGTGGCCGTGCGTGTAATTGACCACGGCACCGACGCCCATTGCCTCGCCGGCGTTGCGGACCATCGGCTGTTGGATCGAGCCGTTATACTGCACCCAGTCGAACCAGGACGTGTCCCAGATATGGGGATAGGCGACGGGCGCGGTCATCGGCACGAGGTTCCGGCGAAGCTGCATGCCGTCGCCGAACACCTGGTTGCCGATCCGGTTGATCGCGTCGAGGCGGCCGAATCCCTCTTCGATCGAGCGATCATCGTCCGGCTTCTGCAGGACCGCGACCAGGCCCTTCCCGGCCGTGATCACGAGCGCCGCATAGAGCCGGCGCCGTGCCTGGCGCCGCGCCAGGGTGTCGCCGGGCCCGACCACCCGGTCGGCGAAACCGTTGAACACGCTCAGCCGCAGCGTCCGCTTCAGCGATTCCCCGATCTGCTCGCGGAACTCGCCCAGATTGGTGAGCGCGGGCGCGCCGTCGATCACAATGGTGTTGCCGTCATGCTCGATCCGGCCGGTGTGGCAGGCCGCGCAGGTGAAGCCGATCCGGTCGAGCGGGCGGCCGTTGCGCGGATCTTCCGCCTGCGTCCGGGTGAGGCCGATCGGCAGCCCCAGCGGGTTGTCCGGGCCGCGCGGGCTCGCGATGAAGCCGAACGTATCGAGATAGGCGGAATCGCTGAGCAATCCCCTCCCGTCCGCCCGTTCCAGCGCCATGAACCAGTTGGTCGGGATCGGCAGGGTCAGCGTCCCCTGGGATGCGTGATGATAGGCCGCCCGTATTTCGGGCGTCCAATTCTGTTCAAGCCAATGGGGTTCCGGCGGACCGGCTCGCACTTGTTCCGATGAACCGCAACTGCCGAGCGAACCAAGGGCTGCGAAGGCCGCGACGGCGCCGCAGAGCCGCAGCGATCCGGAAGCCGCCGTCGGCTTCCGGCCGAACAGCAGAATCTTGAGCAACTGCGCCGATTTGCCAATGCCCTCGACCATCGACTGTCCCCCCAAGAGCCCCGCCAATTCGCCTGATCTGAAAAACTAGCGCAGATTTGCAGCGTTGACCATGGCTTGTGCATGCGGCGGCCGAATTTCTTCTTTGCTGTTCTTGCGGCGGGGAGGATCAGGCGACACGCCGTTCGTGCGGCCGCCGCGCTGTTCGCCGACCATCTCAGTCGCTCGAGAGCGCGCCTCTAGTCTCCGCCGCCGCCGCCGCCACCGCCGTCGCCGCCGCCCCCACCGTCGCCGCCGCCCGAATCGCCGCCGCCACCATCGCCGCCGCCCGAATCGCCGCCGCCGTCGTCCCAGCCGCCCGAGGCGCCGCCGCCGCCGAAATCGCCGCCGCCACCACTGAAATCGGCGGCGCTCGCGGCGGAATCGGTCGAGATCCATGAGGCGCCGGCGCCGTCATAGCCGCTCGGCCCATCGCCGCCTCCGTCATGCGGGCCGTCGCGCCGGCGCCTGCCTGCGGCGCGGAGCGCGAGCAAGGCAGTACCGCCGATGGCGGCCGCGATCAGGGCAATCAGGATCCAGTCGGGCATGGCCTCACTCCACGGTGACGCTTTTGGCGAGGTTCCTGGGCTGGTCCACGTCCGTGCCCCGCGCCACCGCCACGTGATAGGCGAGGAGCTGCACCGGGATCGCGTAGACGAGCGGCGCGATCAGCGGGTGGACCTTCGGCATTTCGATCGTCGCGATGGTGTTCTCGCCGGCCGCGGCAATCCCTTCGGCGTCGGAGATGAGGACGACCCGGCCGCCCCTCGCCTGGACCTCCTGCATGTTCGAAACGGTCTTTTCGAAGAGCGGCCCCGACGGCGCCAGAACGATGATCGGGACATTGTCGTCGATCAGAGCGATCGGCCCGTGCTTCATCTCGCCCGCGGCATAGCCTTCGGCGTGGATGTAGCTGATTTCCTTCAATTTGAGCGCGCCTTCGAGCGCCAGCGGATAATCCTGGCCGCGGCCCAGATAGAGGACGTCGCGCGCCTCGGCGATCAGCGGCGCCATCGCGGCGATGTCCTCGTCATGGCCCAAAGCGGCGTTCATCGCGGCCGGCGCTTCGGTCAGATGGAGGACGATCTCGCGCTCCTCCGCTTCGCTCATCGCGCCCTTGTCGCGGGCGACCTTGGCGGCCAATGCGGCGAGCACGGCGAGCTGGCAGGTGAAGGCCTTGGTCGAGGCGACTCCGATTTCGGGGCCGGCATGGGTGGGAAGCAACAGATCCGCCTCGCGCGCCATCGAGCTGGTCGGCACGTTGACGACGACCGCGATCTTCTGCCCCTGCGCCCGGGCGTGGCGCAGAGCGGCGAGCGTGTCCGCGGTCTCGCCCGACTGGCTGATGAAAAGCGCGAGGCCGCCCTCCTCCAGCACCGGGTCGCGATAGCGAAACTCGCTCGCGATATCGAGCTCGCACGGCACCCGTGCGAAGCGCTCCAGCCAATATTTGGCGACCATCCCGGCATAATAAGAGGTGCCGCAGGCGACGATCGTGACTCGGGGCACCGACGCGAAGGAGAAGTCCATATCGGGCAGCGCGACCTTCTGCTCGAGCGGCCGGATGTAGGAACCCAAGGTCTGAGCGACGACCAATGGCTGCTCGAAAATCTCCTTCTGCATGAAATGGGCGTGGTTGCCCTTTTCGATGCGGACGGAGGAGGCGCCCGATTCGACGATGTCGCGGACGACCGGACAATTGTCGCGATCGAAGATGCTCACCTCGTCATGGGTGACGACCGCCCAGTCGCCTTCGTCCAGATAGGCGATTCGCTGGGTGAGCGCGGCGAGCGCGAGCGCGTCCGAGCCGAGATAATTCTCGCCGGCGCCGTACCCCACCGTCAGCGGCGCGCCGAGCCGAGCGCCGACGATCATTCCGGGATGGTCGCGAAAGAGGATGGCGAGCGCGAAGGCGCCGTGGAGGCGGGGCAGCACGGCCGCGACCGCGGCCCGCGGATCGTCCCCCTGCTCCAGCCGGTCGGCGACGAGATGGGCGACGACCTCGCTGTCGGTCTGGCTTTCGAACTTGCGGCCCTTGGCCTGCATTTCCTCGCGCAGCGGCTTGAAATTCTCGATGATTCCGTTGTGGACCACGGCGACTCCGCCGACCATGTGCGGATGGGCGTTGCCGACGGTCGGCGCACCGTGGGTCGCCCAGCGCGTGTGGGCGATGCCGACCTGGCCGGGGAGGGGCGCGGCGGCGAGCTCCCGGGCGAGATTGTCGAGCTTGCCCTCCGCGCGGCGGCGCTCGAGGGCGCCATCGACGATCGTGCACAGGCCCGCGCTGTCATAGCCGCGATATTCGAGCCGGCGCAGCCCGTCCATCAGACGCTCCGTCACGCTGTCGCGCCCGACAATGCCGATGATCCCGCACATAACCCCTAGATCGCCTTCTTCCTGGCCTGCATCTTCTCGCGGAACGTCGCGGCGCGGCGCGGCTTCTCGAGCTGAGTGGCCCGGGCGAATGCGATCGCGTCGTCGGCCACATTTTTCGTGATCACCGAGCCGGCCGCGACGAGCGCGCCCTTGCCCACCGTGACCGGCGCGACGAGCGCGGTGTTGGAGCCGATGAAGGCGCCCTCGCCGATGATCGTTCGATATTTGAAATAGCCGTCATAATTGCAGGTGATCGTGCCGGCACCGATATTGGCGCCCGCGCCCACCTCGGCATCGCCGATATAGGACAAATGGTTGGCCTTGGCGCCCTTGCCGATGCTCGCCTTCTTGACCTCCACGAAATTGCCGATGCGGGCGCCCTCGCCGATGTCGGCGCCCGGGCGCAGGCGCGCGAAGGGGCCGATTTCGGCGCCCGGCGCGATGGTCGCGCCCTCGATGTGCGAAAAGCCGCGGATTCGGACTCGCTCGCCGATCTCCACCCCCGGGCCGAACACGACCTGAGGCTCGACGATCGTGTCGCGGCCGATCCTTGTGTCGTGGCTGAACCATACCGTTTCGGGCGCGATCAGGGAAACGCCCTGCGCCATCGCGGCGGCGCGTCGGCTGGCCTGCCAGACCGCTTCGGCGGCGGCGAGCTCGGCGCGGCTGTTGATGCCCTCGACCTCGTCCGGGGGGACCTCGATCACCGCCGATTTGCGGCCGTCGGACGCCGCGAGCATGACGATATCGGGCAGATAATATTCGCGCGCCGCATTGTCGTCGCCGACCCGGGCGAGCAACGGCCACAGATCGGCCGAGCGGACCGCCATCAGCCCGCTATTGCACAGGGTCAGCGCCCGTTCCTCCTCGCTCGCATCCTTATATTCGACCATCTTTTCGACGAGGCCCACGGTCGAAGCGCGGATTCGGCCATATTGCCTGGCATCGGCCGGGCGCGAGGCAAGGACGGCCGCCCCGTCGACCTCGGCCAGGCGGGCAAGCATCGCCGCCATGGTCTCGGGCGTGACGAAGGGCACATCGCCGAACAGGATCAGGACGTCGCCGTCGAAATCCGCGAGCGCCTCCTTCGCCTGGAGGACGGCGTCGGCCGTGCCCCGCTGCGGCTCCTGGATCACGACGATTCCGCCGTGCGCGGCGACCAGGGGCTCGACCTGCTCGCTCCTGTCGCCGACCACGACCACGGTGCGGTGCGGGCCGAGCGAATCCACGCTGGCGAGCAGGTGCGCCAGCATCGGCCGCCCGGCGATCGGGTGCAGCACCTTGTGCAGATCGGACTTCATCCGCGTGCCCTTGCCGGCGGCGAGGACGATGGCGGCCACGGGCCTGGTCATGGCCGGCTCATTCGCACGGAAACCTTGCCATTTCCATAGCCGCCCGCGCCGGCGGCGGCCGACAAGCGGACAACAATCGGATTGCGCTGCGGCCAAATCCCGGGCAGATTGTCGATCACAGGGGCGAACGCGAAAGGGTCTTCATGCCGTTGCCCCGCGCCCTGGCGCTTATTTTCCTCATTTCCGCGCAGTTCGTGCCGGCCGCGCAGGCGAAGGCGCCCGAGCGCGAATCGACAATGGTCATCTATGGCGAAGATGCTTGTCCCCTGGTCGAAGGCGAGGTCGTGGTGTGTGCTCGGCGGCCCGAGGAGGAACGCTACCGGATTCCGCGCCGGCTCCGCGAACGCCAGTCGACCGAAACCGCTTGGGCCTCGCGGGTCGAGACGCTCGAGGAAACCGGGCGGGCGATGCGCCCGGACGGCTGCTCGGTGATCGGGTCGTTCGGCCAAACCGGCTGCACCCAGGCGCTGATCCGCCAATGGCAGGCCGAGCGCCGCGCCCGGGCGGCCGAGGAAGCCGGCACGCCCTAGGCAGGCTGGCGCGTCGATTTCGCGAAAGCACAACGGTTCAAGAGATCGCGCCGGCGATGCGGTAAGGCAACCCGAACATGATGGGGTGCCCCACGTGCCGACAATCGTTCAATCGCGGCTGTTAGCCTGCATATTCATGGCTTCGATCTGCCAGCCCGGCGCCGGTCTTGCGCGTCCAGGGCCTCAGTCGGCGTCCTCGCGTCTGGTGCAGGACGTGGGGGCCTTGATACGAACGGGCGACCAGGCCGCTTATCAACGATATGCTCAGGGCCATTATGCCCCGACCGCGCTGCAGGAATCTTCGGCGTCCAATCGGGCCAGCCAGCTCGCCCGAATCTACGCAGATACGGCCGGCTTTCGGGAGCTGCGGCTGGTCGGAGAGGCTCCCGGCTGGGTTCAGGCGGAAGGCCGGGCCCGGATCACGCGCCTACCCTATTGCCTGACGATTTCGCGCGCGCGAATCGGCGGCCGGGATTTCATCACGGAAGTTTCCTCAAGGAGCCTCCATCCCGCGGGGTCGGACCTCGCGACGCCCGCGCCGCGCGAGCTGATCGGCGCCCTGAACAGGCTCGCCCGCGCCTATGAGCAGCGCAACCTCTTTTCGGGCGTGATCCTGATCGCCAGGGGCGACCGGGTACTTTTCCGCCGAGCCTATGGCTATGCCAGTCCCAGGCTCGCGATGCGGATGCGCCTCGATACGCGCCTCAACACCGCCTCGATCGCCAAGATGTTCACCGGCGTTGCCATCGCCCAACTGGTCGAATCCGGCCGGCTTTCCTGGGACGACAATGTCGGACGGCACTGGCCCGACTTTCCCAATCCCGCGATTCGCGATCGGGTCACGATCCGCCAGCTGCTCACCCACACATCCGGCCTCGGGCCCAAAGACTATTATGACGATCCGCGCTATCCCGCTTCCGCCGAGACTCTGAGAAGCCTCGGCGACTATCTTAGGCTGGCCGTAGACACGCCGCTCGAGGGTACGCCGGGAACCTATGCCTATTCCAACTCGGGATACCTCATCCTGGGCGCGATCATCGAACGGGTGACCGGACAGGACTTTTATGCCTATATCCAAGAGAGGATTTTCGGTCCGGCCGGAATGACCGACAGCCTCTACGCTCCGGCCGACGTCCGGCGGCTGCGCACCGCGGCTTCCCTCACCAACTTTCGCCAGCTGCCCGATCACTCCTATCGCTACGAGCTGGGCCGTCCCATCGAAGGCGCGGCAATGGAGGGCAGCATCGGCGGCCCGCAAGGGGGAGCCTGGGTCACCGCCGACGACCTCTACCTTTTCTCGCGCGCGCTCCGCGGGGGGAGATTCCTGAGGCCCGAGACGTTCACGCGGATGACGGCGGTGTCCGGGCCTGGCGGAGCGGGGGCGAGCGGCCTGACCGGCGATGCGCGGGAGGGTCTGGGGCTGGAGGTGATCGCGAGGAACGGCCACATTTTCTACGGCCATACCGGCGGAGACTTCGGGATCGCCTCGTTCCTCTATTGGTACCCCGAGAGCGGATACACCATGATTCTTCTTTCGAACCGCGATCCGCGTGCCGCGCGCGTATTGCTCAACGTCAGCCGGGCGCTGATCACACGGCGGACGCTCCGCGGGGGGACGCCGCCCGCCGCCCACTGCACGCCGCCGGTTTAGTCATTCTTCTCGTTTGCCGCTGCGCAGCGCCGACGGTGTGACGCCGAGCAGCGAGCGGAGCTGGCGAGTCATGTGCGCCTGGTCGGCGAAGCCCGATCCGAGCGCGGCCGAGGCGAGATCCTCGCCGCCCTCGATCAGCGCCCGGGCGCGCGCCACCCGCCGCTGCCGGCGCATGTCGCGCGGCGCAAGGCCGGTCAGCGCCCGCAAGGTGCGGCTGAAATGCGAACGGCTGACCCCCTGCGCCCGCGAGGCCGCGGCGACGCCGGCACCGAGATCCGCGCCGAGCATGGCCGTCTCTGCGCGCCCCAGGACGGCGGCCCGTAACGGGGCCGGCGCGCCGTAAACGGTGAACAGGCGGCGGAGCAGGCCGCTCAGCGCGCCGGCGTCGCGGTCCGCGGCGGCGCGCGACAGAAGCTGCGCCAGCGCCGGATCCGCCACGACGTGGCGGGGAATGCGGAACGGCCGCGCCGATCCGAAGCCGCCGATCATGAACGCCGCCTCTGGGAGGATCATGTCCTGGGCGCAGATGCGGGAAAGCGGGGTCCCGCGGTGCGGTTCGCCCGGCTCGAGGATCACGATCATGCCGGAATCGACGTCCCACATCGCGTCGCGGCACCAGATTCGCGCCGGGCCGTTGAAGATGCCGATGCTGTAGGTGTCGTGGGTGTGGCAGGGCGCCGTGTAGTGGGTCCGCACGTTCGCGGCGACCTCGCCGATACCGGCCATTCGGTAGAGGCCGCTGTTGCTCACCATCGCGCCACCATAGACGCCCGCCGCGCTGCGGCGCAATCCGGCGTCAGCTGCGCGCCTTCACCCACAAATGGCGCGCCAGCATCAGCGGCGGCATGCGCAGCCAGTGGGAACGGACGTAGAAGGCGAAGCGAAGCGCCTTGGCTTTCTCCTGGCCCCAGCCGTTGCGGGCGAGGAGACGCATTTCGAACAGCAGGTCGGTCAGGCGGGCGCGGCCGGCGACGGCCTTGTCGACCGGAGTCCCGTAGAGCCGGTGCGAGAGCCGGAGCGCGCGGCCCACATGGGGGCCGATTTGGTGAAGCCGGGCGCATTCGCCAAGACTCGCCCAGAAGCCCGGCTGCGCCGCGAACTCGCGAAGCAGCCGGTCGATGTCCCATAGGTTCCTGAGGCCGCCGGCAAGGTTGCCGTCGGCGAACAAATGGGCGGCCGCGTGGACGACGATGTCGGCGGGGCAAAGGATGCGCAGGCCGTTTTCCAGCTCAACGCTGGCGGCGATCATCGCCTGCGCGTCGGGGCGCGGGCGGGCGGTCAGCGGCAAGATCGTGTGGTGGACGTCGATCATCCGGTCGCGGGTGCGGTGGATCAGCGGCGGCAGCTCGTGCATCCAGCGCCGGTAATATTCGTCGTCATAGCCCTGAGCGTCCTTCACATGCTCCCAGCCGGCGCCGATCAAAGCGGCTTCGACCGCGTCGAGGCTGTCGTGAGGGACCATGATGTCGAGGTCGCCGACGCTTCGGCCGACGCTGGCGTCGAGGCCGGCGGCGTGGAAGGCGGTGCCCTTCATCAGGATGATCGGGAGGCCGAGCGGGGCCAGCGCCCGGTGGGCCATTTCGGCTTCCCACAGGGCCTGGGTGCGGGCCTGGGCCGAATCGCGGCGCGCGGCCTCGAAAATGGCGGCGACTCGGGGCGGAACGGCCTGCCCCTCCATCCGGAAGGCGAGGCTGCCGATCAATTGCTCGGCGCGCGCCGCGCTGATCAGCCCCGCCCAGTCGCACGCGCGGACCGAGGCGGGATCGCCGAGCGCGCGGACGAGGAGTCGCGCATTCCTCATGCCGCCAGCTCGCGCCAGAAATCGTCGACCAGGCCGATCGCGCTGTCGGTGTCGGGATAGTCGATCGCCAGCGCCGGATTGTTCGCGATCAGCCGGGTCAGCGAGTCGAAGCCGCGGCGGCCCAGCGACACGTAATTGGTCGAGGCCTGGGTCAGGCGCATGAAGATCTCGGCGGCGCCCACCGAGCGGACCGCCTGCGCGGCCCCGAAGCGCGGGAAGAGGATCAGCGCGGGCATCGCCCCCTCCCCCATCCGCGAAAGCGCGTTCCGATTGGGCCGCATGTGGCGGATGTCGCCCTTGGGCGTGCCTTCGAGGCGCGGGCCGAAGCGGCCTGGAGCGACCTGGGCCTCCATTACCGCTATCGCTCCGTTCTTGAGGCTGACCGCGCGCGGGAACGGGAGAAGCATGCCGCTGTCCATGTCGAGAAGGGCGAATTCGTCGCCCATCAGCCGCCAGCCCCGCTCGCCGAGCAGGGCCGCCAGAGTCGATTTTCCGGCGCCCGATTCGCCGGTCATGATCAGCGCCCGGCCGTTCTTCTCGACGGTCGCGGCGTGGAGAAGCAGATAGCGCTTCTGCCCGAGCGCCATTTGCAGGTTCATTCCCATTTCGGCGGCGAGCAGCCCGTGGGCGAGCGACAGAGGCGCCGCGTCGGGCAGGATATAGTCGCCGCGGATCGCGACCGAGGGGCGGAAATAGCGCCGCCAGGGCTTTTCGGCCTCGAGCCGAACGGTGAAGTCGCAAATCCCGTCCTCGGGCTCGGGATAGGCGGCGTAGAGGCGGGCGAGCGCGTCGAGCGGCTGAGCCCAGGCCGAGCCGATCCGGAAGGCGACCGGGCCGATCTGGATGGAGAGACGATGCTTCATGCGCGCCGCACCAGGCCGGCCGCCTCGAGCTCCTCGAGCCGGGCGTCGACCGCGTCGGCGACCTCGTCGTCGCTTTCGAAATCGTACCAGGCGCGAAGCCTCGCGAGCAATTCGCCGGCGTCGGCGGGCCCGATCCTCAGCGCGTCGAGGATCTGCGGCGCCGGCGCGGCGACGATATGGGTCATGCCCGAGGGCGCGTGGAAGAGAACGGAGAGGCCGTCAAGCTCGACGGCGCTCACCTGGGCTTCGGGATCGGTGGCGAAGACGGGACCGGCCATGCCGGCGGCTCCGTTCAGCGCGGCATCTGCAGCGAGGCGTAGCAGGTGAAACCGCTCATCCCCGACTGCAGGCGCCTGATGTAATTGGCGTAGGCCTGAGCGGATTGCGGGTCGACTCCGGCAGGGGTGGAGCCGCTGCGCAAAAGCGAGCGCACTTCCTCCCCACGCAACGGACGCGACAGCGGCGCGGCGGCGCCTGGCGTCCCTGGGGCGACCAGATTGCCGTCGGGCGCGATGAAATTGCCGCCGGCATGAGGGCCGGGCACCGGGATCTCGCAATTGATGATCGAGCCCGCGGTCTGGGCGAGCGCGGGCCGGATGGTGACCACGGTCGAGGCCGCGGCGGCGCCCATTACGAGCACCGCGCGCCGGCTCGGTACGAACGCCTTCGCGCCGATCGCTTCGCCTGCTGGATTGTGGTCGCTGCCGCTCATTGGAAATTCCGATACACGCCCGCCCTTTAATAAGGGTAAAGCGCCGCCTAAGCGAGCGGTGCGGCGGGGCTGTCCCGCCGTGGGACGGAGCGGGAATGGCGGGTTACCAGACCGAGAGGATCGTCGGGGCCACGGCCGCCGCCGCGGCCGGCGTGGCGGGGGCCTGGTGGGCGGGCGCGCCGCCCGCCGCCGCGCTGTTTGCAATGCTGGCAGGGATCGCCTCCTTCTGGCTGATGCCGCCGAACGAGCCCGAAGCGGCGCCGGCCGCGGCCGAGGACGATGCCGACGAAGGCTCGAACCTGATGGCGGCGTTCGACGAGCCGCTGCTGCTGGTCCGGGACCGGCGGGTGCTGGCCGCCAACGAGGCCGCCCGGGCCCTGCTCGGCGCTCATATCGAGGGCTCCGACGTCCGCCTCGCCATCCGCCACCCGGCCGCGGCCCAGCCTCTCGCCGGCGAAGGCGGCGAAGGCCTGCCGGTCCGGATCGAGCTGGTCGGGCTGGGCGATGTCGGGCGGCCGTGGGAGATGGTCGTCGCGCCGCTCCCCGACGGCAGCCGGCTGGTCCGCCTCGCCGACCAGAGCCAAGCGCGCGCCGCCGAGCAGATGCGGGTCGATTTCGTCGCCAATGCCAGCCACGAATTGCGAACGCCGCTGGCCACGCTGATCGGCTTTCTGGAAACGCTTCAGGAAGGCGAAGCCGCGGTCGACGCCGAGACTCGCGCGCGCTTCATCGCCATCATGTCCGGCGAGGCGGTCCGGATGCGCGACCTGCTCGACGATTTGATGTCGCTCTCCCGGATCGAGGCGGAGCGGTTCGCCGCGCCGCGCGACATCGTCGATCTCCTGCCGCTGATCGACGAGGCCAAGGCCGCGGTGAAGCCGCTCGCCAAGGGGCGCAGGATCATCGTCGAGAACGAGGCCGGCGAGGCCCTGGTCGACGGCGAGGCCGGGCAGCTCGCCCAGATGCTGAACAACCTCCTCGTCAACGCGCTCAAATATGGCCGCGCGGGGACTCCGGTTCGGATCCGCCTCGACGAAGCCGGCCCAGGCCTCGTCCGCCTCGCCGTCGTCGACCAGGGCGAGGGCATCGCCGCCGACCATATCCCGCGGCTGACCGAGCGCTTCTACCGGGTCGATCCGGGACGAAGCCGCCAGGTCGGCGGCACCGGCCTTGGCCTCGCCATCGTCAAGCATATCGTGCTTCGCCATCGCGGGCGGCTCGAGATCAGGAGCGCGCCCGGCGAGGGCACCCAAATCGAGGTGATTTTGCCGCGTGCAACATCAGTGTCACAAAGCTGACGCCGCTTCGTCATTTCTTCCTCATATCCGAGTCATCATCGGCTAGGGGAGGAATGGATGACGCGCCTGATCGCCTTTCTGCTGCTCGCGGCCTCCGCCGCTCCGGCCCTCGCCCAGGAGACTCCGCCCAGCGCCGTCCGCTTCGAGGGCGCGCCCAGATTCGGCTCGACCGACGGCTGGTCGCTCAAGCCGCGCGGGCGGCTGCAATATGATTTCGGCCATATCGAGCGGCCCAACGGAGTCGCCGCTCCGGGCCTCGGCTCGGTCGATGAATTGCGGCGGGCGAGGATCGGAATCGAGGGCACGGCGCCGGGCGGCTTCGGCTATGTGTTCGAGATCGATCTGGCCCCGGATGTGGTCGAGATCGTCGACGCCTATCTCACCTACAAGGCATCTAGCCGGATCACCCTAACCGCCGGCCAGCACAACAATTTCCAGTCGCTCGACGAGCTGACCAGCTCGCGCTTCAGCTCGTTCATCGAGCGGGCGGCGTTCACCGACGCGTTCAATTTCGAGCGCCGGGTCGGAGTCTCCGGCACCTATGTCGACGGGCCCGTGACGGCCCAGCTCGGAGTCTTCCACGCGAGTCTCCTCGAGATCGACGAAACCGATTCGGCGGTTAGCATCGACGGACGGCTCGTCTACGCGCCGCGGATCGGCTCGGGCCAGCTCCATCTCGGCGCCTCGGCGCACTGGCGCGACAACGGCGCGGCGACGGCGACGCGCTACCGCCAACGGCCCCTGCTCCACGCGACCGACGTCAGGTTCGTCGGTACACCCTCGCTGGCCGTCGGCAGCGAAAGCCATTTCGGCCTCGAGGCCGCCTGGATCAGCGGTCCGCTTCACGTCACCGGCGAGGCTCACTGGCTGAACGCCGACGGCGCCGCCGCCGGGCCGAGCCCGACTCTGTTCGGCGGCTATGCCGAAATCGGCTGGTATTTGACCGGCGAGACTCGCGGCTATCGCGGCGCCCGCTGGGATCGGACTCGGGTGCGCAGGTCGATCGAGGAAGGCGGATTGGGGGCGGTCCAGATCGTCGCCCGCTACGACCGTCTCGACCTCGATTCGGGGAGCGTGAGCGGCGGCAGGCAGAATGGGCTGCTGGCGGCTCTGATCTGGATCCCGACCGACCATGTCCGCTTCATTCTGAACTATGCGCGTCTCTCTTATGACGGCGCCGCCATCCCCGCGGCGGGAGGGGATCGCGACTATGGAGTCGACGTCGTCGGGGCGCGCGCTCAGCTCGATTGGTGAGTGTCACGAGACTGTCACGCAAACGTCACACAAGACTCGCGTTACAGTCCTAGTCCGCGGCTATCGTCCACATTCATTCCGGAGGGGCATGTGAAGAAGATCCTATCGACGTTGGCGGCCGCGCTGGCTCTGGCCGGCTGCGGGCAGAACGCAACGGGCGGCGGCGGCGGCGAGGGCGGCGCCCGCCAGGAGATCCGCGTGGTCGGCTCCTCGACCGTCTATCCCTTCACCCAGGCGGTGGCCGAGCGCTTCGCCCAGGGGAACAGCCAGTTCCGCCCGCCGGTGGTCGAATCGACCGGCACCGGCGCCGGCCTCAACCTCTTCTGCGGCGGAGTCGGCGGCCAGCATCCCGACGTCGCCAACGCCTCGCGCCGGATCAAGGCGAGCGAGCTTGCCCAGTGCAACGCCAACGGCGTGCGCAACGTCATCGAAGTGGCGATCGGCATAGACGGCCTGGCGCTGATCGAATCCTCGCAGCGCCCGACCGGCTTCGCGCTGACCCCGCGCGACATCTACGCCGCGCTCGCCGCCAATCCCTTCGGCCGCCCGCAAACCGCGCGGACCTGGCGCGACGTCAATCCGGCGCTGCCCAATCTGCCGATCCGGGTCTACGGCCCGCCGCCGACGTCCGGCACCCGCGACAGCTTCGCCGAGCTCATCCTCGACAAGGGCTGCAACACCGATCCGGCGATGGTCGCGCTGAAGGAGAGCGATTCGGACCGCCACAAGCAGGTCTGCACCCAGATCCGCGAGGACGGCGCCTTCATCGAGGCCGGCGAGAACGACAATCTGCTGATGCAGCGAGTCGCCGAGAACCAGGGTTCCATCGGCGTGCTCGGCTATTCCTTCCTCGAGGAGAATAGCGATCGCGTGCGCGGCATTTCGATCAGCGGCATCGCACCGACCTCCGCGACCATCCAGGACTTCTCCTATCCTGGCGCGCGCAAGGTCTACATTTACGTGAAGGGCGAGCATCTGGGCGCGATCCCGGGCCTTCGCGAATTCCTGACCTTCTATGCCGAGGGTTGGTCGCCGGGCGGCTATCTCGAGCAGCGCGGGCTCATTCCGCTGCCCGATGCGGAGCGCGCGGCGTCGCTGGCGATGGTCCAAAATCCCCGGCCCGTTACCGCGGCTGACCTTCGCTAGGCCGACGGCGAGGTGACGAGCACCACCATCGCCCTGCTGCTGCTCGGGCTGGGCCTCGCGGCCTGGCTCGCGGCCCGCGCCAAGGCGAAGGCGTTCGTCCGCTCGCCCGAGGCGCGGCCCCATTCGCTGCCGGCCTATCACGGCTGGTATGTCGCGCTCTGGGCGACGGTGCCGGCCCTGCTCTTCCTGGCCGCCTGGAGCAATTTCACGGGCGGCCTCATCTTCGAGCGGGTGATGGCGAGCCCGGAGGCGGCCGCTTTGCCCGGCTTCGACATGCAGCGCCAGGCGATCTTGGGCGAAGCCTATGCGCTGGCGACGGGCGCTTCGGAAGGCGCCTTGCATCCGCAGGCGCGCGCGCTGGCGCCGGTCTATGCAGGCGCGATCGCCTTCTACTTCCGAATCGGGCTCGCAATCTCGCTGCTGATCGCCTTCGCCGCCGGCGCCTGGGCGTTCAGCCGCCTGTCGCCACATTTCCGCGCTCGGACCCGGGTCGAACGGACGATGATGGCGGTGCTTCTGCTCGCCTCGCTGATCGCGGTGCTGACCACCTTGGGCATCGTCGCCTCGCTCCTGTTCGAGTCGATCCGCTTCTTCTCGATGGTCTCGCCGCTCGAATTCCTGTTCGGGACGAGCTGGAGCCCGCAAATGGCGATCCGCGCCGACCAGGCCGGCTCCTCCGGCGCGTTCGGCGCGATCCCGCTCTTCTGGGGCACGGTCTTCATCGGCGCGATCATCGCCATGATCGTCGCGATTCCGCTCGGACTGATGAGCGCCATTTACCTGACCCAATATGCCCGGCCGAGCGTCCGCGCCTGGATGAAGCCTTTGCTCGAAATCCTCGCCGGAGTCCCGACCGTGGTCTACGGCTATTTCGCCGCTTTGACCGTGGCGCCGGCGGTGCGCGATTTGGGGCTTTCGCTCGGCATTCCGGCGTCGAGCGAATCGGCCCTCGCCGCGGGCCTCGTCATGGGCATCATGATCATCCCCTTCGTCTCCTCGATGGCCGACGATTCGATCGCCGCGGTTCCTCAGGCGATGCGCGACGGCTCGCTCGCCATGGGCGCCACGCGGAGCGAGACGATCAGGAAAGTGCTCGTCCCGGCCGCTCTGCCGGGTGTGGTCGGCGGCGTTCTGCTCGCGGTCAGCCGGGCGATCGGCGAGACGATGATCGTCGTCATGGCGGCGGGGCTCGCCGCCAACCTCACCGCCAATCCCTTCGCGAGCGTCACCACGGTGACCACCCAGATCGTTCAATTGCTGACCGGCGACCAGGAGTTCGACAGCCCCAAGACTCTGGCCGCCTTCGCGCTCGGCCTGGTCCTCTTCCTGGTCACGCTCGCGCTCAACATCGTCGCCCTGCGCGTCGTCAAAAAATATCGCGAAGCCTATGAGTGACGAATTCGACCTGGTGGATCCCACCCCGACCGACTGGAAAGCCGAGGCGATGCAGCGGCGGATCCGAAAGCGCTACGGCGCCGAGCGGCGCTTCCGCCGGGTCGGCCTCGCCGCGGTGCTGCTCTCGGCCGGCTTCCTCGCCTTCCTGGTCGGGACGATGCTGATCAACGGCGCGCAGGGCTTCACCAGCACCGAGATCCGAATCGACCTCACGCCCGCGCAGACTGCGATGATCGCCGCCGGCGACTATGAAAGCGCGGTCGGGCAGGACAATGCGGCGCTGCTCTCGCAGGCCGCCTGGCTCAGGCTTCGCGAAGCGGGCATTCGGGCCGGGCCGGTC
>Ga0190265_10000416_pt1 | contig 30782 bp, 20 predicted proteins | sample Popmic124T_FD_133135 | JGI IMG/M metagenome (GOLD analysis project Ga0190265, IMG submission 133135) | Populus adjacent soil microbial communities from riparian zone of Indian Creek, Utah, USA - 124 T | ecosystem: Environmental > Terrestrial > Soil > Riparian zone | place: USA: Utah | collected...
CAACGACGCTCTGAACGTGACCGCTGTCACCCAGGGCACAAACGGTACGGTCGTGATCAATCCGGACAAGACGGTGAAGTACACGCCGGCTGCCAACTTCACCGGCATCGACACCTTCACGTACACGATCAGTGACGGCAACGGTGGGACCGCGACGGCGACGGTCACGATGACCATGACCGCTGTCAACGACTCGCCGGTGGCGAACGACGACACGGCCACGGTGGCGGAGGACGGTTCCGTCAACGTGACGGTCCTGGCCAACGACACCGATCCGGAGAACGACACTCTGAACGTGACCTCTGTCACCCAGGGCACGAACGGTACGGTCGTGATCAATCCCGACAAGACGGTGAAGTACACGCCGGCTGCCAACTTCAGCGGCTCGGATACGTTCACCTACACGATCAGCGATGGCAACGGCGGCACTGACATTGCGACGGTCACCGTGACCGTAACGGGGGTCAACGACTCGCCGGTGGCCAACGCGGACACGGCGACGGTGACTGAGGACGGTTCCGTGAACGTGACGGTCCTGGCCAACGACACCGATCCGGAGAACGACACTCTGAACGTGACCGCTGTCACCCAGGGCACGAACGGTACGGTCGTGATCAATCCTGACAAGACGGTGAAGTACACGCCGGCTGCCAACTACAGCGGCTCGGATACCTTCACCTACACGATCAGCGACGGCAACGGTGGAACCGCGACGGCTACGGTCAATGTGACCGTGACGGCTGTCAACGACTCGCCGGTGGCCAACGCGGACACGGCGACGGTGACTGAGGACGGTTCCGTGAACGTCACTGTCCTCGCCAACGACACCGACCCCGAGAACGACACGCTGAACGTGACCGCGGTCACCCAGGGCACGAACGGCACGGTCGTGATCAATCCCGATAAGACGGTGACCTACACGCCGGCTGCGAACTTCAGCGGCTCGGATACGTTCACCTACACGATCAGCGACGGCAACGGTGGCACCGCGACGGCTACGGTCACAGTGACCGTGACGGGCGTCAACGATTCGCCGGTGGCGAATGGGGACGCTGCGACGGTGGCCGAAGACGGTTCCGTCAACGTGACGGTCCTCGCCAACGACACCGATCCCGAGAACGACACGCTGAACGTGACCAGCGTCACCCAGGGTGCTCACGGCGCCGTGGCGATCAACCCGGACAAGACGGTGAAGTACACGCCGGCCGCCAACTACAGCGGCTCGGATACGTTCATCTACACGATCAGCGACGGCAACGGTGGCACCGCGACGGCAACGGTTACCGTGACCGTAACGCCTGTCAACGATTCGCCGGTGGCGAATGCCGACACGGCCACGGTGGCCGAGGACGGAGCCGTCAACGTGACGGTCCTTCTGAACGATACCGATCCCGAGAACAACACGCTGAACGTGACCGCGGTCACCCAGGGTGCTCACGGCGCGGTGGTGATCAATCCGGATAAGACGGTGAGGTACACGCCGGCCGCCAACTACAACGGGAGCGACAGCTTCACCTACACGATCAGCGACGGCAACGGCGGTACGGCAACGGCATCGGTCACAGTGACCGTGACAGGCGTCAACGATTCGCCGGTCGCCAATGCGGACACGGCGACGGTGGGGGAGGACGGTTCCGTGAACGTCACGGTCCTCGCCAACGACAGCGATCCGGAGAACAACACGCTGAGCGTGACCGGTGTCACGCAGGGTGCGCATGGCGCCGTGTCGATCAACCCGGACAAGACGGTGAGGTACGCGCCGGCCGCCAACTACAGCGGGAGCGACACTTTCATCTACACGATCAGCGACGGCAACGGCGGTACGGCGACGGCGGTGGTCAGCGTGACCGTGACGCCGGCCAACGATGCTCCGGTGGCGGTCAACGATACGGCGACGGCCGTGGCGGGCACGGCGGTCACGGTCTCCGTGCTCGCCAACGATGTGGACGTCGACGGCCCGAGCAAGACGGTGACGAGCGTCACGCAGGGTGCCAAGGGCACCGTGGCAATCAGCGGCGGGGGGCAGACGGTGACCTACACCGCGGGGCTCTTCACAGGCACGGACACCTTCACCTACACCCTGTCGGACGGCGCCGGCGGCACCAGCACCGCCACCGTCACGGTCACCTTGACGGCCCCGCCCCGGATCGGCACGGGCATCCAGGCGCTCTACAACTTCGAGGAGGGCTCAGGCTCTACGGTGACGGACGTCTCGGGAGTGGGAACGCCGCTCAACATGACGATCAGCACCCCTTCGAGGATCACGTGGGTCAAGGGTGGCCTGTCGGTCCACTCGCCGACGTTGATTCAGAGCGCTGCGTCAGCCACCAAGGTGATCAACGCGGTCAAGGCGAGCAACGCCCTCACCGTGGAAGCCTGGATCTTGCCGGACAGCCTGGCTCTGACCGGCCCGGCGCGCATCATGAGCATTTCCAAGAACACCTCGCAGAGGAACTTCTTCCTCGGCCAGGAGACGACCCGCTACGAAGCCAGGTTGCGCACCTCCTCGACCACGAGCGCGCTGCAGAGCCCGGCGGGAAGCGTCACTCTCAACCTGGTTCACCTGGTCTACACCCGGAGCAGCACCGGCCAGGCCGTCGTCTACATCGACGGCACCCAGGTGAGCAGCCAGTCGACCCCCGGCAACCTCTCCGCCTGGGCCACCGATCACAAGATGACCCTGGTCGAAAATGCCAGCGGCAATCAGGCCTGGAAGGGGGACTTCTTTCTGATGGCGATCTTCAGCCGGGCGCTCTCGGCCAACGAGGTGAAGCAGAACTTCCTGGCGGGCCCGGGGAGCCTCTAGATCTCGGCCGCGCGGCTATCCTGATGGGTCTGCTCCCGGACGGAGCCGCGCGGAAACAGCAGGGAGACGAAGAAGCCGGCGATCGACAGCGCCGCCAGGGCGACGAAGACGGCGTGGAGGCCGCCTGAGAGGGCGCCGGTGAGGTTCGAGAGGGCGCCGGGGGCGAGGCGCGAACGCAGGGCCGGGTCGAGGATGGCGTTGGCGTCCACGCTCGGCCCGGCGGTCACCGCCATGCGGGCGTTGAGCAGGGCGCCCAGGGCGGCTACGGCCACGGCGCCGCCGATACTGCGGAAGAACTGGACGGAGCTGGTGGCGACGCCGCGCCGATTCCAGGCCACGGCGTTCTGCACGCTCAGCAGGTAGGGCATGGAGGCGAAGCCGAGCCCGAAGCCGATCACCATCATCGCCACCATGATCTCGATGCGGGTGGTGCCGGCGCCGGTCCGTGCCAAGAGCAGGGTGCCGGCGACGATCAGCGAGCTGCCGGCGAGCGATATCCGCCGGTAGCCCAAGCGCAGGAGGAACCGGCCGGCGAGGACCGAGGCGATGGGCCAGCCGATCAGGATGGGCGCGAGGATCGTCCCCGCGTCGACCGCCGTCCCGCCGAGCACCCCCTGGCTGAACATCGGCACGTAGGCGGTGATGGAGTAGAGGAGCACGCCGATCAAGACGTTGCCCGCGCTCGCCACGGCGATCAGCCGGTTCTTGAAGAGGTCGAGCGGGAGCATGGGCTCCGGGGCGCGCCGCTCCTGCCAGAAGAAGACGGCGAGCGCGAGGGCGGCGCCGGCCAGGGTGCCCAGGGTGCGCGGGTCGCCCCAGCCCCAGGCCTCGGGCCCCTCGATCAGCGCCAGGAGCAGCAGGGTGACCGCGGCCGTGAGGCTCACCGTGCCCAGCACGTCCAGCTTGTGCCGGGTCCGCGGGGCCTCTTCGCGCAGCCACCGGTGGAGCATCCAGGCGGAGACCAGGCCGAAAGGGACGTTGATATAGAAGATCCAGCGCCACGAGAGAGCGTCCGTAATGAGGCCGCCGAGCAGTGGGCCGAGCAGGCTGGCCGATCCCCAGACGGCGGAGAAGAGGCCCTGGATGCGCCCGCGCTCTTCGATGGTGTAGATGTCTCCGGTCAGGGTGATGGCGACCGGCATGACGCCGCCCGCGCCCAGGCCCTGGATGGCGCGGAAGACGACGAGCTGCCCGAACGTCTGCGCCAGGCCGCAGAGGGCCGAGCCGAGGAGAAAGAGGAACACCGCCCCGTAGTAGGTGCGCTTGCGCCCGTAGAGGTCGGCGAGCTTGCCGAACATGGGCACGGTGGTGGTCGAGGTGAGGAGGTAGGCCGAGAAGACCCAGCTATAGCGGGAGACGCCGCCGAGCTGGCCTACCGCCGTCGGCACCGCCGCCGCCACCGCCGTCGCCTCGAGGGCAGCCAGGAACATCCCCAGCAGGATCGCTGTGGTGACCAGTTGTCGTTCACGTCCGGGTTGCACGGGTTCTCCTCACGGCGGGCAGGCCGCCGCTATTGCGGCGCGCGGCGAGACGGCCTGCAGATTTGGAGCCAGCGCTGCTGGCGGAGATCTAGTCCGGGATCAAACGGTGAAATCCAACGGCTCGACCGTGGCAGCCTGGAAGCCGCCAGGCCCCACGGTCGTACTTCGGGGAAGACCCATCAGCATGACCGCCCCCGCCCTACGCCTGTTCCTTCTCTTCCGGTTCCTCGGTGGGCGGCTCGAAGATCGGGCTCTCGCGCACGGCCTCGCCCCAGTCGATCGTCGGGTCGTTCATCGGATCGGCGGCCTGATCCGTGGGGCTGTCGCCCTTCTGATCCCGCCGCTCCTGCCGCTTGGCCTGCTTTTCCTGCTGCTGCTGCTTGCGCGCCCGCTCCCGCGCCCGGCGCGCCATCGCTGCCTGATTCGATGCCATCCAGCCTCCTGATGAGCTCCCGAAGAGACCCTCGGGTTGTTCCTCGACCTTGGTGGTCCGCCCGGTCTGGGAGCTCCAATTCAGACCATCCTACCAGACCCGGCCGGTAGGCCTGGAACCTTTTCGTTCCGAGAGGCGTATCCTGACCCTCTTTGGGAGGATCACGATGAAATTTCCCGCCCCGCGGCTCCTCGCCGCACTGACTACAACCGTTCTCGCCGCCGGTCTATGCCCGGCTCTCCTCGCGGCCGTACCGGCGGCCAAGCCGCCAGTTTGCCGGGAAGCCCCCGGCCTCGACCCCCTCCTCGCTTCCGGAACCACCCTGCTCTTGGGCGAGATGCACGGCACCGTCGAGAGCCCGGCCTTCGCGGCCAACGCGGTCTGCCGAGCCCTTCGGGCCGGGCACGGCGTCACCCTGGGCCTGGAGATCCCGCGCGAGGAAGAGCCGCGGTTCACCGACTACCTCGCTTCCGAGGGAACGGAGAAGGACCGCGCCGCCCTCCTCGCCACCCCGTTCTGGAGCGAGGCTCCGGACGGCCGCAGCAGCCGGGCCATGCTGGCACTGGTCGACGAGGTCCGGCGATTCAAGAAGGAGGGGAGGCCCGTACGCCTGGTGCTGTTCGATCAGCGGCCGCCCGGATCGGCTCATCCCGACGGCCAGGTGCGCGACCGCGCCATGGCCGACCGGCTGCGCGCCGCGGTCCGCGAATCCCCCAAGGACGTCCTGGTCGTGCTGACCGGCAACATCCACGCCCGCACGGTGCCCGGCGTGCCCTGGGACAAGGAGTTCCAGATGATGGGCTTCCTCCTCTCCCAGGACTTCCCGGGCTCGCGGCTGGTCGCCCTGGACGTGGCCTACTCCGGGGGCGCCGCCTGGGTGTGCATGGACGGCGAGTGCCGGGCCCATACCCTGAAGGGGCCCGGCTCCGCCGGGGCCGTCGGCGGGGTCGCCCTGCGCGAGGGGGGCGCCGACGAGCGCGGCTTCCACGGCCGCTACGACGTTGGCACGCTGAGCCCGTCCGAGCCGGCAGTGCCGGTCGTGAAGCCGGCCTCCTGACTTTGCTCTTTATGCCATGTGGCAGTATGATGTATGCCAGTTGGCGAGAGGAGGTGCCCATGTCAGCCATAGCCGGAATCGTCGAAGTCCTAAGCGGTAGCAAGGCGCGGGAGAAGCCGGTGCGCTCTTCCGAGGATCTCAAGGAGTGGATCCGCGAGGGGCTGCCCTTCACATCGATCGACAACGTGATGGAGCGCTACGAGCTCAGCCGGGAGGAGATCTCCGCCGCGCTCGACCTGCCGTCGCGGACGCTGGCGCGCCGCAAGATCGAGCGCCGCCTGCACCGCGACGAATCGGACCGCCTCTTCCGGCTCGTCCGCATCGCGACACAGGCCACCGACGTGCTCGGCGACGAGAACGGGAAGCGGTGGCTGCACACCCCGAACCGCGCGCTCGGCGGTCAATCTCCCTTGGATCTCCTGGATACCGACCTCGGAGCCCGGCAGGTGGAAGAGGTGTTGGGGCGGATCGAGCACGGCGTCTATAGCTGATGGGAGAGGAGCGGACGGTCTGGCGCATCACTACGGAGCGGCACGCCGACCACGCCTTCGACGGCGAAGGGGCACGCCTCTACGGAGGGCGCTGGAACCATCCGGGCACGGCGGCCGTCTACTGCTCGTCGACGCTGTCGCTCTCCGCGCTCGAATACTTCGTCCATCTGGAGCCCGCCCTCGCGCCGAAGGAGTTGGTCGCGATCCGGGCCATCATCCCGCCAGAAGTCCATCTCGACGAGATCAACTTCGATGATCTGCCCCCCGACTGGCGCCTCTACCCGGCGTCCGAGACCCTGAAGGACATCGGCTCCGCCTGGGTCCGCTCCGGCACCAGCGCAGGCTTCGTGGTCCCTTCGTCGATCGTCCCCTACGAGTCCAACGTGCTGCTGAGCCCCGCCCACCCGGATTTCGTCAAGATCCGTGTCGGCGGGGCCGAGGTGTTCTCCTTCGACCCCCGGATGTGGAAGTAGGCGGCTTCTACTTCGCCACTAGCCGCACGTCGTCGATCAGGAAGCGGAACTCGCCCATGGCCGGGCCGCCGCCCCAGAAGACGCCGGTGATGTCGCTGCCGTCCAGCCCGAGGTCGGCGAAGGAGAAGGTGTGGAGCGTCCACTCCGGGCCGGCAGTGAAGGACTCCTGGGCCGGCATCTGGCCCAGCCGGGTGGCGAAGGCGAGGAACTGGTAGGTCTTGCCGTCCCCCTTGGCCCAGAACGAGATCCCGTTGTGCTGGGAGATGTCGGCCGGCGCCATCGGCTGCTTGGCGGGGTGGAACATCATGCCGGCCCAGGGGTAGGGGAAGCCCGGCTTGACCTCGCCCGAGATCTCGAGCGCCTTCTGGCTGCCGCCGGCGCCGCCCGAGACCACCTCGTGGGCGGCGACGGACTGGCCTCCGGCCATCTTGTCCGTCGACTGGATCCAGCCGCCCACGGCCGCCGCGACCTGGCCGGCCTCGAAGTCGCTCACCAGAACGGCGGCGGAGGACTTGGCCCCGGCCGGTGCCGCTGCCTTGGGGGCCGCCGTCGTCTTGACGCGGTTCACGGGGTGGCCCCCCTTCCAGACGCGCAAGATGTCGCGGCTGGCGGTGATGTCCTGCGTCGGGTCCCCCTGGACGAGCACCAGGTCGGCGCGCAGGCCCGGCGCGATGCGGCCGCGGTCTTCGAGGCCGAAGGTCTTGGCGGGCACGGAGGTCGCCGCCGCCAGCGCCTCGGTGGGGGTGAGCCCGGCCTGCACCAGCAGCTCAAGCTCGCGGTGCATGCTGGAGCCGTGCGCGGTGCCCGGGTTGGGGGCGTCGCTGCCGGCGAGGATCGGCACGCCCGCGGCCTTCAGCTCCCGCACCGCCGCGAAGGCATGGTCGATTTTGTTGGTCGAGTCCGGCCGGCCGGGGAAGGAGCGCTTCAGGCCCGTCGCCTCTTCCGACGTGAGGTAGGAAGCGAGGCGCACGTCCTCCGTGAGGGACTTGCCGCTGGCGATGCCCGCGGCGCTTTCGAGCACCGTCAGCGTGGGCACCACGAACGCCTTGCGCTTCGCCGCGAGGGCGGCGAACCCGGGCTCGGGCGCGCGGTCCTCAAAGAGGTGCACCAGGCCGTCGGCGCCCGCCTCGAGCGCCGCCTTGGCGCGGTCCTCGGTGCTCACGTGGACCACCGCGAGCTTCTTGTGACGGTGGGCCGCCTCGACGAGCGCCTTGACGGTCGCCGCGTCGAGCGTCGGAAGCGTGCGCCCATAGGCCTCGCCCCCCTCGGAGACGATCTTGATGTAGTCCGAGCCCTCGGCCACGCGGCCGGCCACCCAGGCCTCGGCTTCTTCCGGCTTGGTGAGGGTAGGGATCGTCATGCCGTACTGCGTGCCGTGCCCGCCAGGGGCCGTGGCGAGCGTTCCGGCGCTCCGCAGGTCGGCACGGTCCGGGGCGCCGGTTTTCGCCTGCTCGTCGCGCATCATCCGGGCGAAGCCGGCGTCGGTGAACATGTCGAGCTCCGTCGTCACCCCGAAGACCACCGCCCGGGCGAGAGCGGTGCCCCAGACGTGGGCGTGGGAGTCGATCAAGCCAGGCAGCAGGGTGGCCCCGGCGGCGTCGATCACCTCGGCGCCGGCGGGCGGTTTCACATCCGGGCCCAAGGCGGCGATGCGGCCGTCCGTTACCACCACGGTCGCCCGGGGGATCACCTTGTCGCCGTCGAAGACGCGGGCGTTGGTCACGGCGAAAGTCTTGGCAGGCGTCTGGGTGTCGGCCGCGGCCCCACAAGCGAGCAGGAGGGCGAGACAGAGAGAGCTTACGATCTGGGATCGGTTCATGGTCGGTCCGTGTCCTTTCGGTCAGTGTTCCCTTGCAACGGCCTCAGTATCGAGCCAGGGGGCACACGGCCGGCAGTCATGGCCGTCACCACTTTACGGTGACGTTTGTCACGCAGGAGGACGAGGCGTCAATCCGGGTCGAGGGCGAACACGAAGACCTCCGCCGGTCCGGGGGCCGGGCGCAGGGCTCGCACCACCCCGCGGCCGCCCACCTCGGCGCCGAGGAAGCGCCCGGAGGGGGTCTCGAACGCCACCCCGTCGCCCGGCTCGATCGTGCCGGTGCCGCCGATCTTGCGGATCACGAACCTCTCCTGCCGGCCCGCCGCGGAGGCGCGGGCGAGCAGCCGGCCCCCGTCGCCCTGCTCGACGGAGAGGTAGAGGCCGTCGTGGGACTGCAGACTCACCTCGTCGCCGCTCGCGAGGTCGCCGCCGTTCCAGTCTTTGAACGCGAAGGTGGACCAGCTCGCCCCGGTGTGGGTCCAGCGCTCGGCACGCGCCGCGCGGTCGGCGCCGCGCGGGTCGATCCCCAGGTACTGGCCCGAGTAGCTGGCGAAGGTGGCGTGGACGAGGGAGGCCGGGAGCTGCGCCGCGAGGTCGTCCCACATCTGCGCCCTCTCGCCGTCGGGGCGGACGAGCCAGAAACCGCGCAGGTCGCGGTTGCCCGGCCGGCCGGAGTACTCGCGCGCCGGCTCGTTGCAGTACACCTGCCAGTAGAGCGCCCAGCGCACCCCCCAGCCCAGGGCGGCCTCCATCAGGCCGCGGATCTTCCCCGCCCGCTGGCTCTCGGGGCCGTGGTCCTTCGCCATCCCGAACTCGCCGAGGTAGAGGTTGCGCTTGCCGAAGCGGCGGTTGTCCGGCGCCTTCTTCTCCAGGTGATCGAGGGCCGCGGTCATCCGCTTGCGTTCGAAGGCGATCTCCCAACTGGAGTAGGAGTAGAGGTCGGCCTGGGTGAAGGGGACGATGTCGTTGGTGGCCGTGACCTTGCCCGCCATCGCCTCGCGCAGGTTGTTCACCTCGATCGCGTGGAACACCTCGACGCCCTTGGCCCCGGCCTCCTGGCGCGCCCGGCGTACGCCGTCCTGACGGGCGTTCCACCAGTCGGTCATCCCGGCGATGCGCACGGCGTCCGGCGTCGCGCCGTTCAGGCCCGAGCGCAGCAGGTGGTCCCCCTCCCAGTTCTGCAGCACGAACGTCTTGCCCGTGCCGGCGTAGGTTGCGAGCAGGTGTCTCGCCAGGCGGTACATCTGGTCGCGCTCCGCCTCGACCTCCTCGGGCGTCATGCCGTCCAGGAACTGCGGCGTCACGGTGACCGGCGCGACCACCAGGAAGAAGGTCGAGAACGGCTTCGCGAACAGCTCCTGGAGATACGGCTTCTGCGCCAGCTCCACCACGTCCGCCGGCACGGGCTTCCAGTCGGAGTTGAAGCGGTAGGCGGTCTCGATGCCGGCCGGAGTGAGGAACACCTTGATCACCCGCGTGCCGAGCTCCAGCAGCCGGTCGGCCCCCTCGTTCAGGTAGTCCTCGTCCGTGAAGCTGTACTTCCCCGCGGCGTGCGAGGCGCCGAGCACGTCGCGGGTCTCTGCAGACCGCGACGGCTGCACCCCCGCGAGCAGGAGCAGTCCGACGAGCGCGCTGATCTCTTTGCAGCCCATGCTCTATTCTACGCACCGGCCGGCCTGAACGTCGGTACGGGAGCAAGAAGCGGAGGCAACAAGATGAGAGCGGCGGCGATCGACGGTTACGGCGGCAGCGAGCGGCTGGCGGTGAGGGAGCTTCCGGACCCGCAGCCCCCCGCGCCCGGGCAGGTCCTGGTGCGGGTGCGGGCGGCCAGCGTCAACCCCATCGACTGGAAGCTGCGCAAGGGATCGCTGCGGCTCGTGATGCCCGTGCGCTTCCCCTTCGTGCCGGGGCACGACCTGGCCGGCGAGGTGGCCGCGGTCGGCCCCGAGGTGACCCGCTTCGAGCCCGGAGACCTGGTTTTCGGAGCCGTGGACCCCCGCCGCGACGGCGGCGCCTGCGCCGAGCTGGCCCTGGTGCGGGAGAGCGCGCTCGCCGCCAAGCCCGGCCACCTCTCCTTCGAGGAGGCCGCGGCCCTCCTCCTGGCAGGCCTCACCGCCCTCCAGGCGCTGCGCGACAAGGGCGAGCTCACGGCGGGGGAGAGCGTCCTCGTCAACGGCGGCGCCGGGGGCGTCGGCCACTTCGCCGTCCAGATCGCGAGGGCCTTCGGAGCCCGCGTCACCGCTGTCGCCGGCGCCGGGAACCAGGCCCTCCTCCGCGAGCTGGGAGCCCACCGCACCCTCGACTACGAGGAGGAAGACTTCACCGGCCTCGACGAGACCTGGGACATCGTCTTCGACGCCGTGGGTCTCGGCTCCTTCCGCGACGTCACCTACGTCCTCTCTCCCGAAGGGGGCATCTACGTCACCACCCGGGTCCGCCCGGACCTCGCCGCCTGGACCCTCTTTACGACCCTCGGCGGCCTCGTCGGCTACCGCAAGCGGGCCCGCTCCATCCTCGTCAAGCACAGCGCGGACGACCTCGAAGTCCTCGCCCACCTCTCAGCGCAGGGGAAGCTGCGCGTGGTGCTCGACGAGGTCTTCTCGCTGGAGGAGATCGGCAAGGCCCACGATGCCAGCGAGCGCGGGCATGCGCGGGGGAAGATCGTGGTGCGGGTCTAGCGCGCGAGGTGCGGGCGAGCGACCGCACGTACCCTGCGAATGCTTGCAGGTACCTCGGGATCGTTCGCAAGCACCGCGCGGTCGTTCCCAGGTACCGCGCGGTCGTGCGCAAGCACCTCGCGATCGCTCGCAGGTATCGCGCGGTCGCTCGCAGGTATCGCGTGGCCGTTCGCAGGTACCGCGTGGTCGCTCGCATGCACCCCGCGGCCGTTCGCAGGGACCCCGCGATCGTTCGCACGGACCGCGCGGCCGTTCATTTCGCCAGCTCTCCCAGGACTTCCCGCAGCAACCCGTAGAACCGCGCCACCGAATCCACCTTCACCTGCTCGTCCGGCGAATGCGCCCCGGTGATGATCGGGCCGAAGGAGATCATATCCATCCCGGGGAACTTCTCTCCGAGGACGCCGCACTCGAGGCCGGCGTGGACGGCCTTGAGCTCGGGGTCGCTGCCCACGACCCGCTCGTGGACCTGGCGGAAGAGGGCGAGGAGGGGGGAGGCGAGGTTGGGTTTCCAGCCGGGGTAGCCTTCGTTCTCCTCGATCCGCGCACCGGCCAGGTCGGCGAAGGCGCGGAAGCGGCGGCGGGTGGCGCGCATGGCGCTGGCGACGGAGCTGCGGATGCTGCTGAGGATGACGAGCTGTCCGTCGGCCTCGGAGACGGCGGCGAGGTTGGTGCTGGTCTCGACCAGGCCCTGGATGTCGTTGCTCATGGCGAGGACGCCGTGGGGGAGGGCGACGAGGAGGGCGAGCACCCTGCGGCTCACCGCCTCCGTCCAGACGCGCTCCGGGGCCGGGGCCTCGGCGAGGTCGAAGCGGAGGTCGGGCTCGACGGCCTGGTACTCGCCGCGGATGCCCTCGATCTCCTTGCGGACGGCGTCGGCGAAGGCGGTGCGCAGCTCCGTGGGGAGAACGACGCGCGCGGTGGCCTCGCGGGCCAGGGCGTTGTGCTTGTTGCCGCCCTCGAACGTCGCGAGGTGGACCGGACCCAGTTGAGCCGCGGCGTAGAGCGCCCGGGCCAGGAGCTGCACGGCGTTGCCGCGCTGGAGCTGGATCTCCATGCCGGAGTGGCCGCCCTTCAAGCCGGCGAGCTTGAGGTCCAGGCTCGCCGTGCCCTGCGGCGCGGGGGCGGTTTCGAGCGGCATGAACAGTCGGGTGTGGGAGCCGCCGGCGCAGCCGATGGTGACCGCCCCCTCCTCCTCGGAGTCGAGGTTGAGCAGGCGGCGCCCCTTCAAGGCGATGGCCGCGGGGTCGAGCGCCACGACCCCGGTGAGGCCGGTCTCCTCGTCGACGGTGAAGAGCAGCTCCAGGGGTCCGTGGACCAGGTCGTCCGCCTCCATCACGGCGAGCATGGCGGCGGCGCCGATGCCGTTGTCAGCGCCCAGGGTGGTGCCGGTCGCCTTCACCCAGTCCCCCTCGCGCCGGGGGCGGATGGGGTCGCGGTCGAAGTCGTGCTCGACCCCTGAGTTCTTCTCGGTCACCATGTCGAGGTGGCCCTGGAGCACCACGATGGCGGCGCCCTCGCGGCCCGGGGAGGCCGGTTTCTCGACCACGAGGTTGCCCGTCGAGTCCTCCCGCCAGGACAGCCCCCGCTTCTCGGCCAGGCCGGTCACGTACCGCCGGGCGGCCTCCTCCTTCTTCGAGGGACGCGGGATGGCCAGGATCTCGTCGAAGTGCTTCCAGAGGGCGCGCGGTTCCAGCTCTGAGACAAAGGTCATGAGGCCTCCCGGTTCGGACCACGGTTTGGACCCCTCCAGGATATACCGGCCGCCCCGTCAGGGGGGTGGGGGGCTACGGCTTCTGCAGCTCTTCGAGCTCGTCGATCCGCGCCTTGACCAGGTCGAAGCCGCCCTGCCAGAAGCTGCGGTCGGTCATGTCGATCCCCACCTCGGCGAGGATGGCTTCGGGGCGTGCCGAGCCGCCGTAGGATAGCAAGCGCAGGTAGCCCGGTTTGAAGGCCTCGCCCTGCTCCTGGAAACGGCGGTAGAGGGCCAGCACGAGGAGCTGGCCGAAGCTGTAGGCGTAGCAGTAGAAGGGCGTCTGGTAGATGTGGGGAATGGAGAGCCACTCGTAGCGGAACTCGGGGGCCACCTCCACGCTGTCGCCGAACTGCTCGCGGAGCTTTTCCATGTAGAGCTCGTTGAGCTCTTCGACCGAGCGGCCGGCGAGGATGGCGTCGTGGGCCTCGCGCTCGAAGAGCACGAAGTAGGCCTGGCGCAGCACGGTGGCGTAGACGTCGTCCACCGCCGCGGCGAGGATCTCGCGGCGGGCGAGCGGGTCGGATTCGTCGCGCAGCAGGCGGTCGGTCATCAGCATCTCGCCGAACACCGAGGCGGTCTCGGCGAGCGGCAGGGAGGCGTGCTGGGTGAGGCTGGAGTGCCCCTCGGCGAGCATGCTGTGCACGGCGTGGCCGAGCTCGTGGGCGAGGGTCGCCACGTCGCGCACCTTGCCGGCGTAGTTGACCAGCACCCAGGGGGTGTAGCGCGGCAGCACGGTGGAGCAGAAGGCGCCGCCGCGCTTGCCCTTGCGGATCTGGCCGTCGATGTGGCTCTCGGCGAACACCCGCTCGGCGTGCCGGGCGAAGACGGGGTGGAAGTCCTCGAAGGTTTCGAGCACCGAGCTCACCGCCTCGGGGTAGGCGATCTCGCGGTCCGATTCGGCGAGCGGGGCGTAGATGTCGTAGCGCCGCAGGCGGTCGAGCCCCAGCCAGCCGGCCTTCATGCGGAAGTAGCGCTGGAAGAGCGGCGCGTTCTCGCGCGCCACCTCGAGGAGCACCTCGACGGCGCGGTCGGGGATGTCGTTGTCGATGTTGCGCACCGCGATCGGCGACGGGTAGCCGCGCAGGCCCACCTGCTCGTCGTACCAGTCGCGCACGCGGTTGACGTAGATCTGCCCGAGGAGGGTCGCCTCGCGCTCGTAGACGCCGTAGAGCTCCTGGTAGGCGGCGACGCGCAGCTCCGGCCGCGGCGAGAAGGCGAACGCCATGAGGGCGTCGCGGGTGAGCTTCCTGGGCTCGCCGTCCACCTCGAGGGTGAACTCGAGGCGGTTGGTGAGCATGGAGTAGAGCGTCATCACCGCGCCGATGCCGTTGTCGTCCTTGACGTTGATGATCTGCTCGGACTTCTCGTCGAGGGTGTAGGGCTTCAGGCGCCGGAGGTCCTGGAGGAAGTGGCGGTGATCGCCGTGCTCGCGCTCGCCGGGGAGGAGCTCCCACGCCTCGTCGTCGTCGAGGCTGCGCCACCAGAGGGTGAAGAAGAGGACGCGGTTGCCGGCCGCGGTGGTCGCCTGACGCACCCGGTTGCGGAAGGTGAGCGCCTCCTGGCTGCCGGTGTCGGAGTAGAACCAGAGCGCGCCGTAGCTCGACAGCACCTGGATACGGTTGAGCAGGTCCTCGTACTGGCGCAGGATGGCGAGGAACGCCTGGGGATCCATCCGGGGGTCGAGGTCACCCCGCCGCGCCTCGAAGGCGGAGACCGCCTCCTCCAGCCCGGCCAGGCGGTCGGCGATGACGGTTTCGCTCGGCTCCGAGATCAGCTCGGAGAGGTCCCATCCCTTCAGCTCGTACTCGGTGGCGCGCTTCATGGTGACTGTCATCGCGCTATTTTAGACGAGGATCGGGGACAATCACCGCGGCAACCCCCTTTTCGCGTGCCAACTCGTTGAGCTTCGCCAGATCGGTGTCCCAGATCACCTTCAGCTTGGCCAGCTCGGCGTCGATCGCCGCGGTCAGCGCGGCCTTCACGGCGACCGCCTGCGCGGTTGGGCGGTTGTCGCCGATCGCCGTGGAGCTGGCGAGGGCGTTCAACTTGTCGTTCAGCCGCACGGGGTAGTTGAGCGGGTCCTGGGAGCTGCGGTTCTTGGTCTGGTAGAGGGCCTCCTCGACCGCCGTCATCTTCTTGTCCAGCTCCTTGGCGGCCTCGACGACCGGCTTCATGTCATCCTTCTTGGCCAGCCGCTTCTTGGTGTCGTCGAGCTGTGCCCGCACGTCGCGGATGCGGCGGATGGCGTCGTGGGTCTCGGTGAGCTTGTCGCGCGCCTCGAGGAGGAACTGGTACTGCGCCTCGAGGTCCTGCTGCGTGGCGGCGGAGCGCGGGTCTTTGACGATCGTGACCGGCGCGGTCAGCGTCTCGCCGCCCGCGGTCAGGCGCACCTGGTAGGAGCCGGGCACGGCGAGCGGACCGAACGGCTCGCCGCTCCACAGGATCATGCCGGGGAACTTGCCGCCCGGGGGCAGGGTCATGTCCCAGGTGAAGGTGTTGAGGCCCGCCTCGGTGGGGATCTTGGGCTGCTCCTCGTCCTCCTCGTCCTTCTCCTTCTCCGCTTCCGCTTCGGCCTCGCCGCCCTTGTCCTTGTCCCGGTCGGGCTTGGGCTCCTCGGCCGGCTTCTCCTCGTCCTCGACTCCCTCGCCGGCCGGCCGGGCCTTGGGCTCGCGCTTCTCCTTCGGCCCCTCGGCGGGCTTGCCCGAGAAGGTGCGGACGACCTTGCCATCGGCGGAGAGGAATTCGAGCTTGACCTTGCCGGCCTCCTTGGCCGGGGGAGCTTCCTTGAGGTAGTAGTTGACCGTCACGCCGGGTTGCGGGTTGCCTCCCGCCCAGAGGCGGACGGCGGGGCGCGGCGCGAACAGGTGGGCGCCCTTGCCTTCGATCGCCTTGGCTCCGGCGGCGGCCTCGCGCAGCGGCGTCAGGTCGTCGATGATCCAGACGCCGCGCCCCTGGGTCGCGGCGATGAGGTCGGCGTCCTTGATCGCCATGTCGGTCACCGGGACGACGGGCAGGTTGAGCTGCAGCGGCTGCCAGCGGCCGCCGTCGTCGAAGGAGACGTAGGCGCCGCGCTCGGTGCCGGCGTAGAGCAGGCCGCGGCGGGCCGGGTCGGCGCGGATCACCCGGGTGAAGTGCAGCGGGTCGATGCCGTCGTCGATCCGCGTCCAGCTCTTGCCGTAGTCGGCCGTCTTGTAGAGGTAGGGGCGGAAGTCGTCCGACTTGTACATCGTCGCGGCCGCGTAGAGGCCCCCCTTCTCGAAGGGGTGGGCTTCGATGCTGTTGATCATGATCCATTCCGGCATGCCCTTGGGGGTGACGTTCGTCCAGGTCTTGCCGGCGTCGCGGGAGACCTGGATCAGCCCGTCGTCCGAGCCGGTCCAGATCACGCCGGGTTCCAGGGCCGACTCGGCCACGGCGAAGATCGTGCCGTAGTACTCGACGCTGGTGTTGTCCTTGGTGATCGGTCCGCCGGAGGGCCCCATCTTGGACTTGTCGTTGCGCGTCAGGTCCGGGGAGATCGCCTCCCAGCTCTGCCCCTCGTCCTTGCTGCGGAACAGGACGTTGGCCGCGGCGTAGAGCGTGTCCGGGTCGTTGGGCGAGAAGAGGATGGGGAAGTTCCACTGGAAGCGGTACTTCAAGTCCGCCGCGCCGGCGCCCATCGGGTCGTCCGGCCAGGCGTTGACGTCGCGCAGCTCGCCGGTCTCGTGGTTCATGCGGGTGAGCAGGCCGCCGTAGGAGCCGCCGTAGACGACGTCCGGGTTTTCGGGATCGGCCACGATGTGGCCGCTCTCGCCGCCGGCCGTGACCTCGAACCCGGTCCCCGCGGCAGGCCCGCCGCCGCCGCCGAAGCCGAAGGCGCGGCCGCGGGACGGCATGCGCACGGCCGAGTTGTCCTGCTGCGCGCCCAGGATGCGGTAGGGGAAGTCGTTGTCGGTCGTGATGCGGTAGATCTGCGCCGTGGGCTGGTTGCTCTGCGTCGTCCAGGTCCGGCCGCCGTCGAAGGAGACGTTGGCGCCGCCGTCGTTCGCCTGGATCATCCGCAGCGGGTCGGCGGGATCGATCCACAGGTCGTGGTTGTCGCCGTGCGGCACGCGGATGGTGGTGAAGGTCTTGCCGCCGTCCTTGGAGCGGTGGAACTGGACGTTCAGGACGTAGACCACCTCCTCGTCCTTGGGATCGGCGGTGATGCGCGTGTAGTACCAGGCGCGCTGGCGCAGGCCGCGGTCGTCGTTCGTCTTGGTCCAGGTGCTGCCGCCGTCTTTCGAGCGGAAGACGCCGCCTTCCTCGGCCTCGACGATGGCGTAGACGTTCTCCGGGTTCGACGGCGAGACGCTGACGCCGATGATGCCGAGGGTGCCCTTGGGCAGGCCGGGGTTCCGGGTCAGCTCAGCCCAGGTGTCGCCGCCGTCGGTCGACTTCCAGATCCCGGAGCCGGGGCCGCCGCTCTCCAGGCTGTAGGGCGTGCGGCGCACGTTCCACATCGTGGCGTAGAGCACCCGCGGGTTGCCGGGGTCCATCGCGAGGTCGACCGCGCCCACCTTGTCGTTGACGTAGAGCACGCGCTCCCAGCTCGCGCCGCCGTTCCTGGTGCGGTAGACGCCGCGCATCTCGTTGGGGCCGAAGAGGTGGCCCAGCACGGCGGCGTAGACGACGTCGGGGTTCTTGGGATGGATGCGGACGCGGGGGATGTGGCGCGAGTCGCCGAGCCCTGAGAATCTCCAGGTCTTGCCCGCGTCGGTCGACTTCCACATCCCGTCGCCGTGCGAGACGTTGCCGCGCACCGTCTTCTCGCCGCCGCCCACGTAGACCACGTTGGGGTCCCACTCGGAAACGGCGACGGCGCCGATCGAGCCGCCGAAGAACTCGTCCGAGACGGCCTTCCAGGTCCTGCCGCCGTCGCTCGTCTTCCACACGCCGCCGCCGGTCGAGCCGAAGTAGTAGGTGTTGCGGTCGCCGGGCAGGCCGGTCACCGCGGCCGACCGGCCGCCGCGGTAGGGGCCGACCTCGCGCCAGCGGAGCGCCTGGAAGAGCGCCGGGGAGACCGCGGGCTTGGCGGCCGGAGCGGCGGAGGCGGGCTTCTTGGCCGCAAAAGCATCGCCGGCTCCGCCGAAGGCGAGGAGAGCGGTGAGCGACAGCGAGAGGGCGAGAGGCTTCGTGAGACGGCGGTACGGACTGTTCTCAGGCATTGAACACCTCGATATCCTTCAATTCAGTTCAGGCAAAAGTACGAACGGCCTGCGGGGGCAGGCCGGTGCACACGGTCGACACGTCCGGGCGGAAGGGGCCCGGTCGAGGCAGTCTACGGGTAGTCGTCCAACTTCTCGAGCGGCAGCCCGCAGGGGTAGAAGAGGTTGAAGACCGGCTGCTCGATGATCTCGGCGAAGTGGAGAAGGAGCGGCCCGTACTCCTCGATCGGCGACTGCCCGGCTTCGATCTGCCCGTACTCCTCGGCGGAGACCTCCAGCAGTTGGGCCATCTCGTCCGGCTTCTTGCCCCGCTTCTCGCGGTGTTTGCGGATCAGGTCGCCGGCCTGGCCGGGCTTGGTGTCGGCGGACTTGCCGCTGTCGGCGAGCAGGCGTGAGGTCGGGGTCTCGAGCTTGATCGCGATCCTGGCGAGGAGCGGTCCCCAGGTTTCGGCGCCGGAGCTCCCGGACTCCATCTCGCCGTATTTCTCTGCGGAGACGCCCAGCTTGCCGGCGGTCTCCTCGAAGGAGAGCTTTTTCCTCTCCCTCTCTTTTTTCAGTACGTCTCCAAGTCTCACCGTCCCCTCCTTTTCGTCGTGGTCGGCCCGTCATGAGCGTGAGGTCTGGGCCGCGCGTGGCCCTGGCGGGCCGGTGCTCCAGCAAACGGTCGCCGGATGCTAGCACAGGGGAGTGCTTTGCTCTACCGCACTGGGCTCAGCGTTTACGCTCGGTGGAAAGGGCCTTCAACGCGTCGATCGGACGGCGGTCGGGGCTCATCGCCTTGATCGCCCGGCGCAGCAGGTCCTCGGCCTGGTCCCAGTTGCCGAGGTGGCGGTTGATCTCCCCGGCATAGAAAGCGGCGATGCCGCACCCGGGATCGCGGCGCAGGATCTCCTGCAGCTCCTTGAGCGCGGTGCCGGCGAGGGCTTCGGTGACCAGGAACCGGCAGTGGGCGGTCTCCGCGCCGTAGAGGCTGTTCTGGGGATCGCAGTCGGCGGCGAACTCCAGGAGCTGCAGCGCCTCCTTCGGCCTGCCGGCGTCGAGCAGCGCCCTGCCTTTCTTGTACTGCGCCTCGGAGTCGAGCAGGTCGGTCTTGATGGCGAAATTCGCCGCCGGCTTTCTCGCCCGCTCATCGCGCAGCGTCTTGCGGCGGAAAACGAGGGTGTTGCGCTGCTCCACGTTCATCAGCTCGGCGTAGGCCATGGCGCCGGCGAGGAAGAGATCGCGCGCCCGCTCTTCGAGCGCGGCGAGCTCCGGGTGGTCGAGCGACCAGGGGGCGAAGCGGCGGGAGAACTCGAGGAACTTCGCCTCGCGCAGGGCGGCCGGCGCGTCCTCGGGAATGCCGAGCAGGTCGAAGGCGTCCTGGCGGCGGTAGGAGAGGTAGGCCTGCATGATCTCGTTGCGCCGTTGCTCCAGGGCCTGCGGCGAGACGGCCGCCGCGGGAGCCGCGGCCGGAGCCGGGTCAGGGGCAGCGGCTGGAGCCGCCGCAACCGGGGCCGGCGGCGGGGGCGTGGACAGAGGGGGGACGAGGACGAGCCGCGGGAACGCGCCGGTGACCGGAGCCACACCCTTGGGCAGGGCTTCGGCAGGCACCACCACTCCCAGGATGGCCAGGGCGTAGAGCAGCCGGGTGATCTCGTCGAACGGCAGCCCCGTCGCCTCCGCCAGCTCGCCCATCCGCCGGCCCGGCCGGATCGCCTCGACCAGCCGGTTCTGGCTCGCCGAGAGCCGGATCTCCTCGAGCGGGAAGGCCGGGGAAGGGTGGAGGCAGAGCTTCTTGCCCACCAGCGGCCCCACCGCCATGTCGACCTCCTCCTGGGGTGCGAGCTTGGTGACGCCGGTCAAGATGAGCTGGGGCACCTTGATCTTGAGCGAGGAGTCCGGATGAGCCACTTCGTCCAGCACCCGGAACTCCCCCTCCCGCCAGGTGAAGAGGTCGAGGAGCTTCTTGGCCAGGTTCTGCTGCAGGAGCCTGAACAGCTCGACCGCCGTGATCAGGCCGTGCTCCAGCAGCAGCTCGCCGAGCGGCACGCCGCGCGCCGCCGAACGCGACAGGTTCTGGGTGAAGTCCTCCTCGCTGAGCTTGCCTTCGAGGACCATGAAGCGGCCGAGGGTCTCATGGGAGAGGTTCGACCGGCAGTCGATCGGCACCCCGTTCTCGAACAGTACCTTCTTCCACACCTGGCGGCGGTGGATCTCGACCACCACGGTCTGCCGGTGGACGGCGTAGGCGCACAGGAGCGCGGGCACCGTCACTTCAGTAAGGCTGCCCTCCCGCAGGCGCGGGATGTCCTCCAACTGCTCGAGGGTCGGAATCACGCGAACCTCTCTTTAAAACGACATTTGCCAAAAGAAGACTGACAAGGAGGCTAACCCCTTGGTTCCGGCCGTGTCAAACGGGGCGGGGCTCGACGGGCGATCCTATCGCAGCTTTCCTACTCGGTTTTCAGATAGCATCTTCAGTGTTCCTACAATTCGTGAGGTGCGACTGATGGGAGACCGGACCGCGCCGGACCTGATCCTCGCCGTCGACGACGACGAGGGCCTGCACCGGCTGATGCACTACCTGCTGAAGGTGCCGGACACCACACTGGTGCCGGCCTTCAGCGGAGAAGAGGCGCTCAGGCTTCTACGCGAAAGCCTTCCGGACCTCCTCCTGCTCGACGCCATCCTGCCGGACACGACCGGGTTCGAGCTCTGCCGGCGCCTCCGCGCGGAGTATCCGTCCGAGCAGTTGCCGATCCTCATGATCACCAACCTGCAGGACGCCGAGTCGGTCGACGCCGCCTTCGCCGCCGGCGCCGACGACTACATCACCAAGCCGATCCACTGGGCGGTGCTGCGCCAGCGGGTGACCCGGCTGCTGGCGGCCAAGCGGAGCCGCAGCGAGCTGGCGACCACCGAGCGGGTGATGGAGAGGCTGATCGAGCACGCACCGGACGCCCTGCTGAGCCTCGATCCGCTGGGCACCGTGCTGACCGCCAACCGCGCGGCCCGGCGCCTGCTGCTCGCGCCCGGCTCCGAGGAATCGCTGGCGGGCCGGCGGCTCGCGGAGCTGTTGAAGCCGTCGGGAGGCGAGGAGCCGGAGCCGGACTTCGAGGGGGAGGCCGAGGTCAGCCTGCCGGACGGCTCGTCCCGCCGGATCGAGGTCTCAGCCGGCAAGGTGTCGGTCGACCGCTCCACCCGCTGGGTCGTCATCCTGCGCGACGTCACCGACCGCCGGCGCGGCGAGGACGAGCTGCGCCACCGGGCGCTCTACGATCCCCTGACCCAGCTCCCCAACCGCGTGCTATTCCTGGACCGCCTGGAGCAGGCGCTGGGCCGCGCCGGCCGCGAGGAGGAGCTCCCCTTCAGCCTGGTCTTCATCGACTTGGACGACTTCAAGCGGGTCAACGACGAGTGCGGCCACCAGGGTGGCGACGACTACCTGGCCGAGGTGGCGCGCCGCCTGCGCGACGCGGTCCGCCCCGGGGATACGCTCTGCCGCTGGGGCGGCGACGAGCTCTGCGCCCTGCTCCACGGCGTCGCCGGAGGCGAGCAGGCGATCGAGGTGCTCGAACGGCTGCGGCGCTCGCTCGCCGCGCCTCTCACCCTGGCGGAAAAGACCTATCACCCGTCGGCGAGCTTCGGCCTCGCCGCCTCTGCAGGGGTGCCCACAGGGCGCGAGCTGTTGGAGCGGGCCGACGCCGCCATGTACCAGGCCAAGCGGGCCGGCAAGGGTTGCTGCCGGATCTGGGAGGCCTAGGTCCGCGCCTTTTCGAGCGACGCGCAGACCTCTAAGTAGATCGCCTCCACCTCGTCGACCAGGAGGACTGCGGCGCCGGTGCGGCCCAGCCTGGCCAGGCGCTCGATCTCCAGGCAGCGGCCCGAGAGGCCGGCGGCGCCCAGCGAGGCGCTGGCGGAGCCGAGGGCGTGGGATGACTGCTGGAGCGCCCAGGCGTCTCCGGTCTCCCGCGCCCGGCGCAGCTCGGCGAGGAGCTTCTGCGAGTTGGCGCGGTAGGTTGCCACCAGCTCGGCGACCACCTCCGAGGCGTGCTCTCCCACCGCCCGGCGCAGCTCCTGGAGGACCCTGGGATCCACGGGATCGGCCTCCTCGTTGCCGGCTCCTTCGCCCTTTCCTGCTTCGGCCAGCAGGCTCGACACCACCCAGGTGCCGGTGTCGGTGTGCGGCACCCGATCGAGGGCTGCGGCCAGGGCTTCGAGCCGCACGGGCTTGCTCAGGTAGTCGTCCATGCCGACAGCGAGGAAGCGGTCGCGCTCACCGGGGAAGGCGTAGGCGGTGAGCGCGATCACCCACGGCCGCGCCCCCGGCGGGTAGCGCTCGCGCAGCTTGGCGAGGGTCGTCAGGCCATCCATTTCGGGCATCTGGATGTCCATCAGGATCACGTCGTAGACCTGGCGCTCGATCGCGTCCAGCACCTCCAGGCCGTTGGCCACGATGTCGGCGCGATAGCCGAGGCGGTCGAGCAGGCGGGCGGCGACCTTCTGGTTGACGGAGTTGTCCTCGGCGAGGAGGATGCGCAGCTTGCGGCGGACGCTGGGCTCGCCGTCCGGGCTCGGGATCGGCGCCGCGAGCATCTTCTCGTCGACGAACACCCGGGTGAGCTGGTCGAGGAGGATCGACGAGCGGACCGGCTTGCTCAGGGTCCCCGCCACGCCGGCCGCTTCGATCCACTCGGGGAGGAGCGGCTTGCCGAGCGTGGTCATCAGCACCACCGGGAGCCGTGCGCCGGCGTCCATGCCGCGGAGGCGCGCCAGGAGCTGCTCGGTTTGGAGACCGGGGAGCGAGGCGTCGAGGATCGCCAGGTCGAAGCGGGGCTCTCGCGCGGCGGCCGCCAGCGCCTCCTCGGCGGAGCCGGCCGGCTCCCACAGCACTCCCCAGGAGCGCAGGCGGCCGGCGAGCATCTGCTGCACCGCGGGGTTGGCGGCGAGGAGGACGCGCTTGCCGTCCAGGTGGTGGGCCTCGAGCTGCGAGCGGCAGACCTCCACCCGCGGCACGGGCCGCAGCAGTGCGGAGAAGCGGAAGGTCGACCCCTGCTGCGGCCGGCTTTCGAGGTCGATCGTGCCGCCCATCATCTCGACCAGGCGCTTGCAGATGGCAAGCCCCAGGCCGGTGCCGCCGCTGGCGCGCGTCAGCGGCTCGTGGGCCTGGGTGAACGGCTGGAACAGGGTGTCCAGACGGTCGGCGGGGATGCCGATGCCGGTGTCCGCCACCTCGCAGCAGAGCTCGTAGGACTCCGCCGAGCGCGGCCGGCCCGAGACGCGCACCTGGACCGAGCCGTGGTCGGTGAACTTCACCGCGTTGCCCACCAGGTTGACCAGGATCTGCCGCAGGCGGGTGGCGTCGCCCACGAACACCTCGGGCACCTCCTCGCCCACGGCGTACGACAGCTCGACCTCCTTCTCCGCCGCCCGCGGCGCGAGCAGCTCCATGCAGTCCTCCAGGCAGTCGCGAGGGCTGAACGACTGCTGCTCGAGCTCGAGCTTGCCGGCCTCGATCTTCGAGAAGTCGAGGATCTCGTTGATCACCGTGAGCAGGGTGTCGCCGCTCGTGCGGATGGTCTCTACGAAGTCCCTCTGCTCAGGCGTGAGCGAGGTCGCGAGCAGCAGGCTGGTCATGCCGATCACCCCGTTCATGGGGGTGCGGATCTCGTGGCTCATCCTGGCGAGGAACTCGCTCTTGGCGCGGTTCGCCGCCTCGGCGGCCTCCTTGGCCGCCTGCAGCTCGAGCGCGGCCTGGTGGCGGTCGGTGACGTCACGGTTCAGGGCGAGCACCATCGGCCGCCCCTGCCAGTTGAGGATGAGCACCTTGACGTCCGACGGGAACTCCGAGCCGTCCTTGCGCAGGTGGTGAGTCTTCAGCTCGAGCACCTCTCCGGAGAGCATGCGGCGCACGTACTCGGGGGAGCGCCGGCCGGTCTCCTCGTCGACGAAGTCCTCGACCAGGTGCCCCGACATCTCTCCCGCTTCATACCCATGCATCGCGGCAGCCGCCGGGTTGACGTAGACGATGCGGGGAGCCCCAGTCGCCTCGTCGACCTCGGCGAGATAGAGCGCGTCCGGCAGCTGCTCGCAGATCTCCCGCCAGAGGCTGCGGGTCTCCTCCTCGGCGGGCAGCCGCACCCCTTCCTCATCCTTCACGAGGCTCTCCTTTCGATGGAACTTTTGAATTATCTCACGAAAGGAGAGACAGGCAGGCTACGGAGGCAGCACCTCCAGGATCACCGGCTGATCCCGGTCCAGGTAGGTCTCTCCCGGTACGTTCGTCCCCGTGGCCCGGTAGTTCCGGTCGGTCGTCGCCCCCCAACCCTCGAGAGCGAGGAGAACCAGCGCCAGGGCTCCGAGCCCCTGGAGCAGGCGGGGAGAGGGGGTGGCCTCGTGGAGGGTGCGGCTCCAGCTTTCTTTCGGCCGACGGAGCTTCTCGATGAGCCAGACGAGGCCGGTGGCGGTCCAGGTGAGCCAGAAGGGGAGGACGAGGAGGCCCAGGCGGGCGTAGCCGAAGAAGAGGCCGGTGGTGACGAGGCCGGCTCCGGTAAGGAGGAGGACGAGGATCGACCAGCGCCGCGGGCCTCCGGGGATGGCGAGCCCGTAGAGGAGGCCGAGCAGGGTGGGGGCCAGGGAGAGCCAGAGGGCGGCGGTCGAGTCGGGGAGGAAGACGTCGACCGGCCGGCGGGTGCCGACCAGCCCGGCGGGCCAGTCCCACTGCGTCCAGCCGAGCTTCCAGGCGGAGAAGAAGAGGCTCCACTTCCTGAGCACGAGGCGGCCGAAGTCGCCGGGGTGGTCGAACGCCCAGCGGCGGGCGATCCGGTCGCCGTGGAGGATGAGCTCCAGGTGCTCCGGATCAGCCAGGTCGAGCACCGGCGAATCGGCGTTCGAGGCCAGGAAGTCGCGCGAGAAGGTGCCGTCCGCCAGCGGGTTGTTGGCGAGCGCCAGGTTCAGCGGGCCGTAGATGGTCAGCGGAACGAAGGTCGGGAGCGGCTCGGCGAGCCGGCCGGCCAGCCGCTCGTTCATGTCGCCGAGGCGCACGGCGTTGCGCACCGTCCAGGGCGCCACGGCGAGCATCCAGCCGAGGGTGACGAGGACCCAGGGGCGCAGACCGGCCCACCCGGCGGCGCGGCGGCGGGGCAGCCAGGCGAGGAGGCCCGTCCCCACCAGGATCACGGCGATCAGGGCGCCCTCCGCCCGGGTCAAGGCCAGCGCCCCCAGGAGCACGCCCAATCCCACGGCGCTCTTCCACCCGCCCGGCACCGACCCGGGCGCGGCCAGCGGATGGTCGAGCCTGCGGCTCCAGAGCAGGAGGCAGAGCAGGAAGAGGGTGAGGTAGGTGCCTTCGGTGATCGGGGCCACGGCGAGGACGTAGAGACCGAAGTGGTAGAGGGCGAGGAGGGCGGCGACGAGCGCCACCGTGCGCCCCAGGTAGGGCTTGACCAGCAGGTAGAGCAGCCCCACCGACAGGCTCGCGATCAGCGCCACGATGGCCTTGACGGCGAAGGAGGGCACCCGGGCTTCCCGGGCGGTCGCCCCCAGCAGGGTGTGGATCGTGGCCAGCACCCAGGTGAAGCCGGGGGGATGAAAGGGCACGCCGTTGTCGTAGAGGCGTCCGGCGAGCAGGGCGCGGGCCGAGCGGTAGAAGGTCTCGGAGTCCCCTTCGTAGAAGATGGTGTACGGCCAGTCCCAGTCCCGGTTGGAGCGCAGGAAGGCGAGGCGGTGGAGCCAGGCGAGGAGGGTCAGCCACGCCGCCCACGCGAGATCGGTAGGGGAGGCGGACCGCGCCGGCCGCGCGCGGCTCGACTCGCGGGCTTCCAGCCGAGCCCGCCTGCGCGGAGACTCCACCTTGCGTCTGCTCATCTAGGGCAGGGAGGATAGTCAAAAGGCCGAAGGAAAGAAAGGAGAGGGGCCGGCCCGACCGACCCCTGATGAGAACAAACCTCGATCGAGAAGACAGCTTTGCAGCCTGACTCCGCAAGGTCTGTGCCCAAGAAAGGAAATCGCGAAACAGCCGGAGAGCCGGAGAGGCAGGGCCTCCGGAGGGTCATTCCCTGACCCGGAAATGGGTGTTTAGAGTGGTCTAAATCTGACCGGGGGGTCAGAGGGCGACCCGCCCCCCCGCAAGGGCACTGAAGCCTCTATTCGATGACGATCCCGCTCAGGTCCTCGGCGGGCTCGGGGCTCTTCAGATCGAGGTCTTCGAGGGCCTTGACGAGCACGCTCGCCACCACCAGGTTGCGGTACCACTTCTTGTTGGCGGGAACGACGTACCAGGGGGCGTGCTCGGTGCTGGTGCGCGAGAGCGCCTCGTCGTAGGCCTTCATGAAGTCGTCCCAGCGGGCGCGGTCTTCGAGGTCGCCGCGGCGGAACTTCCAGCGCTTCTCCGGATCGTCCAGTCGGGCCTGCAGCCGCTCCTTCTGCTCGTCCCTGTCGATATGGAGGAAGAACTTGAGGATGGTCGTGCCGGTCTCGGCGAGCAGCCGCTCGAAGTCGTTGATCTGGTCGTAGCGCCGCTTCCAGACCTTGGGGGGCACGAGGTTGCGGACCCTCACCGCCGCCACGTCCTCGTAATGGCTGCGGTTGAAGATCACGATCTCCCCGGCGCCTGGCGCCACCCTGTGCACCCGCCAGAGGAAGTCGTGGTCCAGCTCCTCCTGGGTGGGTGCCTTGAAGGCGGCCACCCGCACCCCGGAAGGGTTGACGCCGTCGAAGACGTGGCGGATGGCGCCGTCCTTGCCGCTGGTGTCCATGCCCTGGAGGACGACGAGCACCTTGCGCCGGTGCTCGGCCCAGAGCCTCTCCTGCAGCTCCTCGAGGCGGTCGTTGAGCTTCGGGAAGACCTCGGACTCGGCCTTCCTCTTGTCGCCGTCGAACGCCTCGGTCGCCTGGGCGTCCACCTTCGCGAGCTTGACCTTGCCGCCTGGTCTTACGCGGTACCGTTCCATCGATCTCCTCCCGTGTGAGGCCTGGAAATCAACCTACCATGGAATGGAATCGGCCGGCCGTCCCCTCTGTTGCTTCGGGGGGAGCGAAAAGAGGGTTTTCCGATGAGTGAAGGCATCATCCTGACCTGTCCGTCCTGCGGCAGGAAGAACCGGGTGCTGGTCGCTCGCCTGGGCGAGGGGCGCTGCGGCAACTGCAAGAGCGCGCTGCCGCCCGCGGCCGAGCCGCTGTCCTTCGACCGGGCGGACGAGCTCAGCGGCCTGCTGCGCGAGGCGAGCGTGCCGGTGCTGGTCGACTTCTGGGCCCCCTGGTGCGGCCCCTGCCGCACGGTGGCTCCGGAGATCGCCAAGGTTGCCGAAAGGAACGCCGGCCGGCTCCTGGTCGTCAAGGTCAACACCGACGTCGACCCGGCCGTGGGGGCGGCGCACCGCATCAGCTCCATTCCCACGATGGCGGTCTTCTCCGGCGGCCGCGAGCTGGCCCGCGCCAGTGGCGCCCGCCCCGCGGCGGCCATCGAGAGCTTCGTCCGCCAGGCGCTCGAAGCCGCGGCGGCCTGACGTCTCCCGTCAACCCAGCACTGCCGGAGCCTGTAAACGCTTTCACCGGAGCCGGGATTGCGGTACGCTCCCGGGTACGACATGTTCAAGGCCAAACTGACCGACCGAGCGGCGCGCGGGCGCCGGAGTTGCATCCAGAACCCGTCATGACTTTCCTCTGCCGACACAAGCTCCCTGGAAGCCACCACACCTGCGGCGTGGAACGCCCGGTGGACGCGCCCTGCGGGGCTTTCGAATACGTCCGCGTCGAGCGCCCCGAGGACCTGCCGCCTCCCGATCCGCGGCGGGTCGACGTCGCCGTGCTCGACATGAACCACGGCTGGCCGAACCTCGGCCACGACTGCCTCGTGCACGGCCTGCTCGACGCCGCCTGCGAGCTCCTGCCGCTCGCCGAGGAGACCGGCGTCAGAGTCCGCGCCATCTCCTTCGACGTGCGCCGTGGGGCACCCACCCCGGAGCCGCCCGGCGGGCGTTTCTCGCTCTACCTGGGAACGGGAGGCCCCGGCCACCTCGACCCGCACGCCAACGACGGCACCTCCGAGGCCAGTCAGGGGATCCGCGAGGATCCCTCCTGGCAGGCGCCGCTCTACCGGTTGTTCGACGGCATCCTCGACCACGAGAGCGCGGCCCTCCTCGCCGTCTGCCACACCTTTGGCGTGCTCTGCCACTGGTCCGGGCTCGCCCAGCCGGTGCTCCGCGGCCCGGAGAAGGGTGGCAAGAGCAGCGGCATGCTGGAGAACGTGCTGGCGCCCGAGGCCTCCGAGCATCCCTGGTTCCGGCGCTTCGGCGCGGAGCTCGCGGACGAAGGTCGCCTCCGCGTGCTCGACAACCGCCTCTTCGACCTGATCCCCCGCGGCGGCGCGTTCCCGGCCGGCACGGTGCCGATCGGCTGGGAGACGCTGGGCGTCGGCGGCCCGCGGGGCGACGCGCTCACCATGCTCGAATTCGCGCGCGACCAGAGCGGGCTGATGCCACGCGTCTTCGGCGTCAACCACCATCCGGAGATCGTCAACCGCGAGCGCCAGCTCTTGATCCTCGAGCAGAAGCTGCAGCGCGGCGAGGTGACCGCCCAGTGGGTGGCCGAGCGCCGGGAGATCCTCACCCGCGCCTACCCGCACGAGGACTCCGACGACCTGCTCCAGCTCACTTCGGACTACACCCTCCTCGGGCCGCTGCGTTTCCACCTGTGGCGCCAGGTGAGGCTGCGCGCCGAGGAGCTCGGCTACGCCGTCGACCTTCACGAGGACCGCCTGGCGGTCGCTTCCGGGGGTTAGACTCGCACTCGATGATCCCCAAGGCTCCGTTCTCCATGGACCTCACCCCCGAGGCCGAGATCTCGGGGTTCCGCGAACTCCAGCCCCGCCTCCTCGCCGTCTGGGAGGCCCTCACCATGCGCGACGAGGAGCCCCACACCTCGGTGGTGGTGCCCTCGATGACCCTCGACCAGAGCGAGCTCCGGAAGCTGTCCGGAGCCAGCTTCTACGAGGAACGGCTGCTCTTCCTGCTGATCCGGCTGCGCAATCCCCGGGCACGCGTCGTCTACGTCACTTCGCAGCCGGTGCACCCGATGATCCTCGACTACTATTTCCAACTCCTGGCCGGGATTCCCGCGAGCCACGCCCGCTCGCGCCTGACCCTGCTCTGCGCCCACGACGCCTCGCCGCGCTCGCTCACCGAGAAGATCCTCGAGCGCCCGCGCCTGATCGAGCGGATCCGCGAAGGCATCCAGGACCGCTCGCGCGCCTACCTGACGGTCTTCAACTCGACGCCTCTGGAGCGCCGGCTCGCCGTCCTCCTCGGCATCCCGCTGAACGGCGCCGACCCCGACCTCGCCCACCTCGGCACCAAGTCCGGCAGCCGCAAGGTGTTCCGCGAGGCCGGGGTGCCCCTCCCCGAGGGCTCCGAAGACCTGCAGAGCAAGGTCGAGGTGGAGGAGGCGCTCGTCGAGCTCGCGGCCCGGCGGCCGGGCATAAGGCGCGCCGTCGTCAAGCTGAACGACAGCTTCTCGGGTGAGGGCAACGCGGTCTTCCGCTACCCCGAGGTGGGGAGCCGCGCGGCGCTGCGCGAGGCGCTCTACCGCATCGAGCTGCCGGTGCCCGAGGAGACCTTCGAGGCCTTCTTCGACAAGTTCGCGAGGATGGGCGGCATCGTCGAGGAGTTCATCGAGGGGTTCGAGAAGGTCTCGCCGAGCACCCAGCTCCGCGTCGGCCCGCGCGGCGAGGTGCTGCCGATCTCGACCCACGACCAGATTTTGGGCGGCCCGAGCGACCAGGTCTTCCTCGGCTGCAGCTTCCCGGCCCGCGACGACTACCGGCTGCGCATCCTGGAGGCGGCGATGCGGATCGGCGAGGTGCTCGCCTCGCGCGGCGTCGTCAGCCGTTTCGCGATCGACTTCCTGCTCTGGCGCGACGCGCCGGCGGCGGAGTGGAACATGGCGGCGCTCGAGATCAACCTGCGGATGGGCGGCACGACCCACCCCTACCTCGCCCTCCAGTTCCTGACCGGCGGCCACCTCGACCGCGACACCGGCCTCTTCTTCTCGCCCTCGGGGCTCGCCAAGTACTACCGGGCGACCGACAACCTGCGCTCGGACTCCTACCGCGGCCTCCTCCCCGAGGACCTGATCGACATCCTCACCGAGAACCGCCTCCACTACAGCCACGCGACCGACTCCGGCGTCCTCTTCCACCTGATCGGCGCCGTCTCCGAGTTCGGCAAGCTCGGCCTGACCGCCATCGGCAACAGCCGCGAGGAGGCCGACGGCCTCTACTACAAGACCCTGGAGGTCCTCGACCGCGAGACCGCTTACGGCCGCAGCCGGGGCTGATCGGCACGCTTACATATCAGGTGCGCTGATGCTTCCCGCATAGCGCTTGAGGAGAGCCGAGCTCTTCCAATACTCCCGCAACGCCGCGACGTGCTCCCGCGGCATTACGTGGCCCGCCGGGGATTCCTGCCATGCCGCCGCGATTCGTTCCAGGCTGTCCCGCAAGACGCGAATCGTTTTGGCGACATCGGCTCTCGCCCTAGTTGCCAGCCGGGCGAACGCCTCTTCGTCGACTCGCGACAGAAGCTTGTTGCCGGCGAGCTTCAGTGCAAGATCGGATGACAGCTCGG
>Ga0190265_10000417_pt1 | contig 30704 bp, 31 predicted proteins | sample Popmic124T_FD_133135 | JGI IMG/M metagenome (GOLD analysis project Ga0190265, IMG submission 133135) | Populus adjacent soil microbial communities from riparian zone of Indian Creek, Utah, USA - 124 T | ecosystem: Environmental > Terrestrial > Soil > Riparian zone | place: USA: Utah | collected...
CAGATGTTGATCAGCTCGTCCGACCGTTCGAGCTTCCGCATATGATAGGCGGTGTCGGCGGCGAAATAGGTCCAGCTGCCGTCGGATTTCTTGATCGGCCGATCCTGATCGTCGCCAAATTGGGTCGAACGGAACAGGAGCAGTTCGACCGGCTCCCAATCCTCTACGGTTTTCCCCTTGGGCGGCGGCAAGGTGCCTTTGTAGACCAGCCCCTTTTCGTCGAGCAGAGCGAGCGCCCGGTCGACGGCTCCCGAGTCCTGCACCTCGCGCTCGGAGGCGAAGAGGTCGTGATGGACGCCGAGGCCGGCAAGATCGGAGCGGATGAGGTCGAGCATCGCGGCGAGGGTCCGGCGGCGGAACAGGTCGAGCCACTCGCTTTCGGGCGAGTCGGCATGGGTCTCGCCAAATTCGGCGGCGAGCGCGGCGCCGACCGGCTTCAGATAGTCGCCCGGATAGAGCCCCTCGGGGATCTCGCCGATCGCCCGCCCGAGCGCTTCCAGGTAGCGAAGGTGAGCCGAGCGGGCGAGCACGTCGACCTGGGCGCCGGCGTCGTTGACATAATATTCGCGGACCACCTCGTGGCCGGCATGTTCGAGCAAGGCGGCCAGAGCGTCGCCGACCACCGCGCCCCGGCAATGGCCCATATGCATCGGCCCGGTTGGATTGGCCGAGACATATTCGACGTTGACGGTCCGGCCCCGCCCCATGTCCGAGCGGCCATAGGCCTCGCCCTCGGCCAGGATGGACCGAAGCTCCTCCTCCCACACCGACCGGTTGAGCCGGATGTTGATGAAGCCCGGACCCGCCGCCTCCGCGCTCGCGACCTCCTCGATCCCGCCGAGCTTCGGGACGATCAGTTCGGCCAAGGCGCGGGGATTGGTCCCGGCGCGCTTGGCCAGCACCATCGCGGCGTTGGTGGCGAGATCGCCATGCGCCGGATCGCGCGGCGGCTCGACCGCCACTGCCCCCCGGTCCAGGCCGGACGCCAGCGCGCCCTCGGCTTCGAGGGCGTCGAGCACGTAGTTCAGTTGCGCGGCAAAGCGGGTGTAGAGCGTCATTCAACTTCCAAGCTACGGGAAGGCGCGGCTCTAGACGATGCCGTGGGCGATTTGAAGCAGATCGCGATTGTGGTGGACGAAGCTGCCGGGCCCGGTTCGCCCGGCCAGCGCGGCGATTGCAGCGGCGACGGCCGTGGCGTCGATCGCCGCGAACCGGTCGAGCGGTCCGCGCAGGACCAGGTTCACGACCGGGCTGATCAGGATGCCCAGCCGCTCGCCCGGCCGCCGCTCCTTGCCGCGCTCGCCGCGCAGCAGGCCGGGCCGGACGATGTCGAGCCGCTCGAAGTCCAGCTCGCGCAGCGCGGCCTCGACCTCGCCCTTGAGGCGCAGGTAGAAATTGCGGGAGCCAGGATCCGCGCCGACCGATGAGACCAGGATCATATGCCCGATTCCGGCCTCGCGGGCGGCGCGGGCGAAGGCCACGACCATGCCGTAATCGACCGCGCGAAAGCCGGCGTCCGAGCCGGCGGCGCGCCCGGTCGTCCCCAGCGCCGAAATCGCGACGTCGCCGCCCAGCGCGCCCACCATGCCCGGCCATTGCTCGGGCGGAGCGACCTCCTCGCCGGCGCCGCCTAAAGGCCGGCGCTGCAACGCCCTGAGGTCCGCTCCGGCATCGCGCAGCCGCGCGGCGACCAGGCGGCCGATCAGGCCGGTCCCGCCGATCAGGACTATCCGCCGCTCCATCGCCGCTGATTAGCGCGTTCGGGCGCGGATGTCAGTCACCGGCCGCCGCCGCGATTCGTGTCGGCGCGCGCTTCATGTTATCCAGATCGTGCCAAGTCGACGCAGGGGGAATTTCATGGCGAACCAAGCACCCAATCCGACGCCGCCGCCACCCACACCGCTGCAGAGAGGCCTGCCGTGGCTGATCGGGCTCGCCATCGCCCTGTACGTCGTCACGCTCTGGGCTTATTTCTACGGCATCGGCGCCGATCGCTATGGGACGATCGAAGCGACCCGTCCGGTGCTTGTGTTCACCTTGATCGTCGCGATGCTCGGCTTCGGCGGCCTGCTGATCTTCTTCTCGCTGTTTGCCAGGACGCAACTCGGCCAGAATTTCAGCAAGGCCCGCGAGATCTTCCTCGTCTTCTCGGGCATTTTCGGGACGATCATCGGCTTCTATTTCGGCGCCGCCGACGAGGAGGCGGTCGCCAAAGCGATGACGCTTACCGTCTCGGTGGCGGAAGGGCGCCAGCTCAGCGTCGCGGTCGAGGGCGGCAGCGGGCCGTTCATCGGCACGATCACCTTGCCCAACCAGTCGGCCGGAACCGCGGTGACTTCGAACGAGCGCAGCCTGCGCTTCGACATCGCCGAGGCCGCCTGCCCCGCCGAGGCGCGGATCGTCATATTCGACGGCCGCGGCGGCCGCGGCGAGGCGAAGGTGGAGCAGGCGCGCGAAGCGCTCAGCACCGCCGGCTGGACCGGCTGCGCCGCCCCGGCCGAACCCCCGCCCCCGCCCGCCACGCCGCCGGGTAATGCGGCGGAAAACACCATTGAGTAGCTACATCTCTCCCCCCAGCCCGGCGGGTCCGACCAGCTCTTCGTGGCGCCGGACCGCGTAACGATCGGTCATGCCGGCGATGAAGTCGCCGATCGCGCGCAGAAGCGCGGTCTCGTCGCCCGGCGGCGGGCGCCATTCGGGCGGCAGGCGGGCGGGATCGGCGCGGTAGGCGCCGAACAAGGCGGCGAGCATCACCTGCGCCTCAGCCCGCACCGCCTTGACCGAGGGCGCGTCGTACATTTGCGCGTGGAGGAAGGCCTTGAGCGCCCGCTCGCCCGCCGCCATTTCGTCCGAGAAGCCGGCGAGCGGACGGCCGGCGGCGTGCACCTCGTCGGCGGATTTCATGCCGCCGGCCCGGCGCACGGTTTCCGCGAGCACGTCGTTGACCATCTGCCCGATCAGGTCGCGGACCAGCTCCGGAACCAGCCGCGCCTCTTCGACGTCCCGATAGCGCGCGCGCACCGAATCCCACGCCCGCGCCGCCAGCGGCACGCCGAGCAGCGCCTCGAGCGGGAACAGCCCCGCGCGCAGGCCGTCGTCTATGTCGTGATTGTCGTAGGCGATGTCGTCGGCGACGGCCGCGATCTGCGCCTCGAGCCCCGGCCAGCTCGCCAGCTCGAGCGGAAATTGCGCGTCTGCCTCCGCGAGGGCCCAGGGCGGATCCACCACCGGCCCATTATGCTTGGCCAGCCCCTCGAGCATCTCCCAGCTCAGATTGAGCCCTTCGAAGCGCGGATAGGGGCTTTCCAGCCGGGTCAGCAGGCGGATCGTGTGGGCATTGTGGTCGAAGCCGCCGGCCGCCGCCATTTCGGCCTGGAGCACGTCCTCGCCGGCATGGCCGAAGGGCGGATGGCCGATATCGTGGGCGAGCGCCAGCGCCTCGGTCAGATCCTCGTTGAGGCCGAGCGCGCGCGCCAGCGTCCGCGCGATCTGAGCGACTTCGAGGCTGTGGGTGAGCCGCACCCGATAATGATCGCCGTCGGGCGCGACGAAGACTTGAGTCTTGTGGCGCAGGCGCCGGAACGGGATCGAATGGACGATTCGGTCGCGATCGCGCTGGAAGGCGTCGCGCGGGCCCCTATGGGCGCGTTCGCCTTCCGCGTGCAGCCGGCCTCGGCTCCGCGTCGGGTCGGCTGCGAGTGGAGCGAGCGGTGCGAGGTTCATTGGCAATCCGGAGGCGCTCTATCTCCTGGCCGGCCGGGCTTGTCCAGGCAAATGCCGCGATGCTCTTGTCGCTCAGCTGATTGACGAAAGCCTGCGCCTCGCGCGCGCTGTCGAACGGGCCGACGAGCAGGCGGTTGGTGGCGTTGAGCGGGGTCGTATAGGGCGTGCGGCTGCCGAGCAGAGCCGGTGCCTGGGCGCGCAGCCGCGCGAACGTCGTCGGCAGCCCCGCCCGATTGGCGCCGCCCGCGACCTGGACCCAATGGCGGGTCGGATTGGGCGGCGGGGCCGGACGCGACCGCGCCGGCCGCTGCTGGGCCGGGGCGCGCGCCTCGGCGCTGCGCGTCTGCCGCGCGGGCGGGCGGGCGGCCTCGTCGGCCGGCAGCGAGGCCACGATGCCGGCGAGGTCCGCGAGCCGCGAGGCGGACGCGGGCGCGGGTTCGGCGCGCACCTGCGGCTGATCGCCCTGCGGCAGCAGGCTGAAGCCCGCGGTCGCGGTCTCGACCGGCGCGGCCTCGGGCGGCGGTTCCGGGACCGGCTCGGGCCGGACGACCGGCGGGTCGGGACGAGTCACCGGCGGCGCGAGGTCGATCGCGGAGCGGCGCTCGTTGCTTGCCAGCTGCTCCTCGCCGGCATCGGGCCGCCGCCGCGGCGCCGGGGAAAGCGGCTCTGCGGGCCGAGCGCGCAGCCGCTCGGGGCCGGCCGGCGCCCCGCCTTGAGCGAGCGCGAGCGCGCCCGGATCGGCGCCCAAATCGATCCCGGCCGGTGCCCCCGCTGCGCGCCCGTCGCTCGGGAAGTGGCCGAAATGGACCGCCATCGCCTTTTGCGAGGGGCTGAGGCTTGCCAGCCGAGCGAAGAACGGCGCCATCTCCTGCGCGCCCCCCGGCATCATGTCGCGCGCCGTCCGGTCCGCGCCGGCGGGGTCGCCGGTCAGCGCAAGCACGAAGGCCTGGGTTCGCCAGGCGGCGCGGTCGCGATTCCTGAGCTGGGCGTCGATCGTCCTCAGCGCGGCCTCCCGCTGACCGCTGATCGCGAGCGAGAGCGCGAGGCGGCGCCGGATTTCGGGATCGTCCTCCCGGCCCAGCGCCAGCGCATAATCGGCCTGCGCCCGCCGGGGATCGCCGAGCGAGTCGTGGGCGAGGCCGCGGTCCCCGGCGATTGCGGCTTCGGGCGCGCCCAAGGCGAGCGCTTCGGCGAACAGCGGCAAGGCCTCGCGCGCCCGCGCCAGCTGGACGAGGGCCGAGGCCATGCCCGCTTTGGCTCGTGCGTCCCTGGGCTCCGCCTCGGCCGCGCGCGCGAAGAAGCCCAGCGCCGCTTCGCCGTCGCCCATTTCGAGCGCCGCGAGGCCGGCTCCGTTCAGCGCCGAGACGCTGCGCGGATTGTCGGCCAAAGTGGTGAGGTTGCGGCGAAGCTCCGCGCCGGCGCCGGTGTCGAGCGGCTGCACGATCGCGCCCGGCGGCAGGTTCGCCCGGTTCTGCGCGTCGGCGCCCGCCGTCAGGATGGTCGCGGAGGCGAGCAGCGCCAGGCCGCGGCACGCCCCCCGCATCGTCGAAAAACTCATCGCCGCGCTAGACCGCGCTTCACCTGTACCGGCAATGACCGCGGCCGCGAAGCTGCGCCCAATCGGTGCGCGGGGGCGATGAACCGGATATTCCTCCCCGGAACGGGGGAGGAATGCCTATTGATTGTTCTGCCGGTTCAGGAAGCGCGGGATGTCGAGCGGATCGCGCTCGGCGCCGCGCATGCGCGGGCCTTCCTCGCTTTGCTCCTCGGCCACTTGCGCCTTGGCCGCCCCGCGGGCGATGTTCGACATCCGCTCGAACAGGGTGCCTGTCTGGCGCGGCTCGGGCTCGGCTTCGGCCGGCGCTTCGTCCCGAGTCAGCCAGGAGCGCGTGCCGGCGGTCGCGGCCATGTCGGCCGTCTCGTCCTTCGCCGCCGTCTCGGGCAGCGTCTCTTCAGCCGTCATGTCGACGCTGTCGAGCAGCAATTCCTCGCCTTCCTCCTCGGCCCCCGAGTCGGTCATCGTCTCGTGGAGGACCATCTCTTCGGGCTCGGCGGCTTCGGCGGCCATCTCGGTCGCGAGCTCCATCGGCTCGGCTTCGGCCATCGTCTCCAGGGCCGGTTCGGCGGCCGGCTCGGGCGGCGTCAGAACGATCGGCGCCGGCGCCGGCTCGGGCATTCCCGCCTTTGGCTCGGCTTCGGCCTTGGGCGTCTCGGTGCGCGCCGGGAAGGTGAAGACCTTGGCCGGCTGCGGGATCGGCATGATCTCCTCGGCGCCGATCCCGGTCGCCACGACCGAGACCCGGATCTTGCCGTCGAGGTCGTTGTTGAACGCCGAACCCCAGATGATGTTGGCGTCGGGATCGACCAGCTCGCGGATATGGTTGGCGGCCTCGTCGACCTCCATCAGCCGCATGTCGTCGCCACCGGTGATCGAGATGATGACGCCCTTGGCGCCCTTCATCGAAACGCCGTCGAGCAGCGGGTTGGCGATCGCCTGCTCGGCCGCCTCGATGGCGCGGTTGTCGCCGCCGGCTTCGCCCGTGCCCATCATCGCCTTGCCCATCTCGCTCATCACCGAGCGGACGTCGGCGAAATCGAGGTTGATGAGGCCGGGCATGACCATCAAATCGGTGATTCCGCGCACGCCCTGCTGAAGCACCTCGTCGGCCATGATGAACGCTTCCTTGAAGGTCGTGTTCGGGTTGGCGATCCGGAAGAGGTTCTGGTTGGGGATGACGATCAAAGTGTCGACATGCTGCTGGAGCTCGGCGATACCGGCGTCGGCCGAACGGCCGCGGCGGGCGCCTTCGAAGGCGAACGGCTTGGTGACCACGCCGACGGTGAGGATGCCGCGGTCGCGCGCCGCCTTGGCGATGACGGGCGCGGCGCCTGTGCCGGTGCCGCCGCCCATGCCGGCGGCGATGAAGCACATATGGGCGCCGTCCAGCGCCTGCTCGATCTCGTTGATCGCCTCTTCGGCGGCCGCCTTGCCGATCTCCGGCCGGGAGCCGGCGCCGAGGCCCTGGGTGATCCTGAGGCCGAGCTGAATCTTGCGGTCGGCGAGGCTGTGGTTGAGCGCCTGGGCGTCGGTGTTGGCGACGATGAAGTCGACGCCCTGGACGTCCGAGTTGATCATGTTGGCGATGGCGTTGCCGCCGGCGCCGCCGACCCCGATCACGCTGATCCGGGGGCGAAGCTCCTCAACTTCCGGCCGGATGAAATCGATGCTCATAACAGGTCTCCCCATTGCGCCGATGCGAGCGGCGCGCTCTCTCTAAGTCCTTTTGCACGATGCGATTCTCGGGCGCGAGCAAAAAGTTAACGCGGTCGTCATGTTTTCCCCAGATTTCATCAATACTGAGTCCGAAATGCCGCAATCAGCCGCTGCAGCAAATTGCCCGGGCTTTTGTCGCCGCCGCCGGGCTGGGTGAAGCCGCTGCGCAAATCGAGTTCGTTCGACGCGGCGAACTGGGCAAGGCCCGCCAGGGTCGAGAAAGCGGGGCCGCTATGGGCCTCCGGCAGGCCCGGCATGTTTGGCCGGCCGATCCGGACCGCGCGGCCGAGCACGCCTTGCGCATAATCGGCGATCCCCTTCAATTCCGCGCCGCCGCCGGTCAGCACCACCTGCCGGCCGAACGGCCCGGCGAAGCCCATCTGCTTGAGCGCGTCCTCGATCTGGGCGGTGACGTGCTCGAGCCGCTGGCGGATCACCGAAACGAGCTGGGCGCGGGTGATGCGCGAGGCTTCGATCCCTTCCTGGCCGCCGGCGATCGGCGCGAGCTCGATCATGTCGTGATTGTCGCGTGGAGAGGTCATCGCCGAGCCGTAGAAGCATTTGATCCGCTCGGCCTCGACCCGGCGCGTGCCGAAGGCGGCGGCGATATCGTCGGTGACGTCGCCGCCGCCGATGGCGAGCGACTTGAGCCCCACCAGCATCCCGCCGGCGAAGACCGAGACGTTGGTGACCCCGCCGCCGAGCTCGACCAAGGCGACGCCGAGCTCGCGCTCCTCCTCGCTGAGGCAGGCCTTGCCGGCGGCGACGGGCGAGGCGACCACCGCTTCGACCCCGAGATGGGCCGAGCGGACGCAATGATCGAGGTTCTTCCAGGGCGCGGGATCGGCGGCGATGACGTGGATGTCGACGCCGAGCTTCTCGGCATAGAGGCCGCGGGGCTGCTTGACCCCCTCCACTCCGTCGATCGTGTAATAAGCCGGCAGCGCGTGGAGGATGGTCCGGCCTTCGGGGTCGATCGAGCGCCGCCCGGTTTCGAGCAGATCGTCGACGTCTGCCCCGCCGATCCGGCGGCCGCCAATATTGGATTCGACGCTTGCGATGTTACTGACCAGGCCGCCCGCGGAAAAGCCGACGAACACCTGGTCGACCTGGGTGCCGGCGATCCGCTCGGCCTGCTCGACCGACTCCCTGATCGCGGTCTCGCTCTTCTCCATGTCGGCGATGAAGCCGCGCTTGACTCCCCGGCTCTCGCGCTGGCCAGTGCCCAGGATGCGCAGCCGCCCGTCCTCGCCCGGCTCGGCGATGAGGGCGCAGACCTTCGACGAGCCGACGTCGAGCGCGGCGACCAGATTGCGCGCCTGCGGCTGAGTGGGCCGGCGCGCCATCAGATCGTCTGCGAGAGGTCTTGGGGAATCTGGCCGGGATCTGGCGGGGTCATCGGCGGCACCCGCGCGCCCGGCTCGCGCGAGATTCGGACGTAGGCGCGCCTGGGATCGCGCATGTCGATCCGGGCGAAGCCGCGGCCAAGCAGCGGATCCTGCTGGTCCATCAGCTGGAAGCGTTGCAGCGCGCGGCGCGATGCCTCGTCGCCCTCGGGAAGGGTCAGGGTCTCGCCGCTCTGGAACTTCACGTCCCAGCGGCGCTGGCCGACCCAGGTCGCGCCGGAGACTTGCGGTCTGAGGCGCGGCGCCGTGTCGAGCAGGGCCGCGAGCGCGGCGACGTGGCGGTTGGCCGAGGGGCCGATCAGCAAGGGGAGATCCGGCATCGCCTCGAGCCGCACCGGCTCCAGCACCACGCCCTCGGAATCGATCAGAAAGAGCAATCGGTTGTTCTGCCAGATCGCCGCCGGCTGGCGCTCGATCACATGGACGACGAGTGTATCGGGAAGCCGGCGCGAGACCTGCGCGTCGCGGATCCAGCCGAAGCGGAGCAGCCGGGCGCGGGTCGCGGCGAGATCGACCAGCGGCATCGCCATCGATTCCTGGTCGAAGGCGACGTTGTAGATGTCGAGCCGGGAGACGCGCTGGGCGCCGGTGATCTCGACCCGCCGAAGCGTGAAGCCGGCTTTGCCGACGCCCTCGCCGAGCGCGAGCCCCGCAAGCTGCGGCAGCTTGAAGGCGACGATCGCCGCGGCGCAGACGATGATGGCGAGGATGGCCATTGTCCAGCTGCCGATCCGGCGCGCCGCGCCCGGAGCGAAGCCAAGGGATTCGAGCAATTCGGGGGACCTTGCCCGGCGCGACCGGCCGCCGCGCGACGACACGACCCTCGCCCTGGGCCCGGTCCGCGACGCCGGGCCGCGCCCGCCGCCTCCGCGCGCGATCCTCGCCGTCATAACGCCGCCTCCACGATCTTCTCGACCAGGGCGGCATAATCGACGCCCCGCAGCCGCGCCTGCTCGGGCACCAGGCTCAGCGGCGTCATCCCGGGCTGGGTGTTCACTTCCAGCAGATAGAGCCCCGCCTCGCCCTGCTCGTCGTCCCAGCGGAAATCGGCGCGCGAGGCGCCCCTGCAGCCCAATAAGCGGTGCGCCTTGAGCGCCGCCGCCATCGCCGCGTCGGCTATGTCTCCTGGAATGTCCGCCGGGCAGACATGCTCGGTCATTCCGTCCGTATATTTTGCGTCATAATCGTAAAAGCCCGATTTGGGGCAAAGCTCGGTCACCGCCAGCGCCTCGTCGTTCAGCACCGCGACGGTGAGCTCGCGCCCCTTGATGAAGGGCTCGGCGAGCAGCCGGTCGAAATCCTGCCAGGGGCCCTTGGTCCCGCGCGCGATCGGGTCGCCGTAATTGGCGCCGGCCTTGACGATGGCGACCCCGACCGACGAGCCTTCGTTGACCGGTTTCAGGACATAGGGCCGCGGCAGCGGGTCGCCCGCATACAGGCTTTCGCTTTCCACGATCGTCCCCGCCGGCATTCGGATGCCGTGGGGCACGAGCACCATCTTGGTCAGCTCCTTGTCGATCGCGATCACCGACGTCTCGAGCCCGCTATGGGTATATTTGAGGCCCATCAGGTCCATCAGCCCCTGCACGGTGCCGTCCTCGCCGGGGGTGCCGTGAAGCGCGTTGAACACGACGTCGGGGCTGACCTCGCCGAGCCGCTGAGCGACGTTTCGGTCCATGTCGATCCGGGTCACCTTGTGGCCGCGGCTTTCGAGCGCATCGGCGACGCCGTTGCCGGTCACCAGCGACACCTCGCGCTCGGCCGACCAGCCGCCCATCAGCACCGCGACGTGGAGCTTATCCATGCGCATTCCCCACGCGCTGGATTTCCCATTCGAGCGCGACGCCGCAGTCGGCAAGCACCCGCCGCCTGACTTCCTCGCCCAATTCCTCGATCTCCGCCGCTCTGGCGCCGCCGAGGTTGAGCAGGAAGTTGCAATGCTTCTCGGACACCTGCGCGTCGCCGATCCTGAGGCCCCGGCAGCCGGCCGCGTCGATCAGCTTCCACGCCTTGGTCCCGGCCGGATTCTTGAAGGTCGATCCGCCCGTGCGGCTCCTCAGCGGCTGCGAAGCCTCGCGCTCGGCCGCGATCCGGTCCATCTCGGCCTGAATCGCTTTCGCATCGCCCGGCTCACCGCGCAGAAGCGCGGAAGTCACGATCGCCCCGTCGGGCAAGTCGCTGTGACGATAGCTGTAACCCAGCGCTTCAAGCGGCAGCATCCTGCACTCGCCCGATCGCAGCACGACCTGCGCCTCGACCAGCACGTCCCTGATCTCACGGCCATAGGCGCCGCCGTTCATTCGCACGAACCCGCCGACCGTGCCGGGAATGGAACGCAGGAATTCGAGACCCGCGATGTGGCCGTCACGCGCCGTCGACGACACCGAGATTCCCGGAGCGCCTCCCCCGCAGCGCAACATGTTGGGGCCGGCCGAAAGCACTTTCGCGAACGTCTTGCCGAGCCGAACCACCACGCCGGGAACGCCGCCGTCGCGGACGATGAGATTCGAGCCGAGGCCGAGCCCCATCACGGGCACGGCCGGATCGAGCGCCGCGAGGAATTCGGACAAGTCCTCCGCATCTTGCGGCTCGAACAGCCACTGGGCGGCCCCGCCGGCCTTGAACCAGACGAGCGGGGCGAGCGGCGCCTGGGGCGTCAGTTTGCCGCGGACCCGGGGGAGGTCGATGACGGCGCTCATTTGGCCGCCCTCGCCGCCTTGATGCCGTCCGCCAGCCCCGCCGCCCATTTGGTGATGTCGCCGGCGCCCAGGCAGATGATCATGTCGCCCGGCGCTGCGAGCCCGGCGAGCTGGCGGCAGACGTCGTCCGCGTCCGCCGCGACGTGAGCGCCCGAATGGCCGCGCTGCTTCAGCCCCGCGACCAGGGCCTCGCTCGAGACTCCGTCGATCGCCGCCTCGCCGGCCGCGTAGACCGGCGCGACGAGCACCAAATCGGCGTCGTTGAACGCCCCCTGGAAGTCGGCCATCAGATCGTGGAGCCTCGAATAACGGTGCGGCTGGACCACCGCGATCACCCGCCCCGCGGCCCCTTCGCGCGCGGCCGAGAGGACGGCGGCGATCTCGACCGGATGATGGCCGTAATCGTCGATGATCGTGATTCCGTCGACTTCGCCCACCTTGGTGAAGCGCCGTTTGACGCCGTGGAAGGTCGCAAAGCCGCGCTGGATCACATCGTCCCCGATCCCCATTTCCGCCGCCACCCCGATCGCGGCGAGCGCGTTCTGGACATTGTGCCGCCCCGGCATCGGCAATTCCACGCCGGCGATCGTCCGCACGTCGCCGGTGCGGCTGCGCAAGCTGACGTCGAAGCGGTTGCCGCCCGGCACCGGCACGACATTCTCGCCGCGTATGTCGGCCTGCGCCGCGAAGCCGTAGGTGACGATCCGGCGGTCGCGAAGGCGCGGGATCAGCGACTGGACCTCGGCATGGTCGACGCAGAGCAAGGCGGCGCCATAAAAGGGCACGTTCTCGACGAACTCGACGAAGGCGTCCTTGACCGCCTCGAACGAGCCATAATGTTCGAGATGCTCGGGATCGATGTTGGTCACCACCGCGATCGTTCCGTCGAGGCGAAGGAAGCTGCCGTCGCTCTCGTCGGCCTCGACCACCATCCATTCGGATTTGCCGAGCCGCGCGTTGGAGCCATAGGCGTTGATGATTCCGCCGTTGATCACGGTCGGGTCGATCCCGCCGGCGTCGAGCAGGGCCGCGATCATCGAAGTGGTCGTCGTCTTGCCGTGCGTCCCGGCCACCGCGACGTTGAGCTTGAGGCGCATCAGCTCGGCCAGCATCTCGGCGCGCTTCACCACCGGGATCCGCCGCTCATAGGCCGCCTCGACCTCGACATTGTCCTTCCTGATCGCGGTCGAGGTGACCACCACCTGGGCGTCGCCGAGATTGTCGGGATCGTGGCCGATCGCGACCGGAATGCCCTTGTCGCGCAGCCCCTGGACCACATAGGAATGGGAGACGTCCGAGCCCTGAACCTTATAGCCCAATATGTGCATCACCTCGGCGATGCCCGACATGCCGATGCCGCCGATCCCGACGAAGTGGATCATCCCGATGTCCTGGCCGGCGACCTTCATGCGGGCACCGCGCCGGGCATCGGCCGAAGGACGTTGGCGCGCGCCACCAGGGGATCGGCGCCAAGGTCGCGCCCGGTCCGCTCGACCAGATCGGCGAGGTCCTTGGCCGCGTCCGGCCGGCCCGCGCTCCTGGCGCATTCGGCCGCCTTGGCGAGGGCGGCCGGCTCGAGCCCCAATTTCTGCATCTGCTTGGCGAGCTCGATCGGCGTGAACTTGGCCTGGGCGATCATCCGCGCCCCGCCGGCCTTGGCCATTTCGCGCGCATTGTAGGTCTGGTGGTCGTCGGTCGCGCTCGGGAGAGGGATCAGGATGGCCGGGCGCCCGGCCGCGGTCAGCTCGGCGATGGTCGAGGCGCCGGCCCGGGCGATGACGATGTGCGACCAGGCCAGCCGCTCGGGCAGATCGGGCAGATAGGTGGCGAGATCGGCCGGGATGCCGAGCGCCGCATAGCGCGCGCGAACGGCCTCGATATCCTCGTCGCGGCATTGCTGAGTTACCTGCAGCCGACGCCGGAAATGCTCGGGCAGAAGCGACAGGCCTTCCGGCACCACCTGCGACAGGATCGAGGCGCCTTGGCTGCCGCCGGTCACCAGCACTCGGAAGATGCCGTCCTCGGAGAGGAGCGGAAAGGGCTGGTCCCGCAACGCGCGGACCTGGTCGCGGACCGGATTGCCGACCAGGCGGACCTTGCCCGCCGCCTTGGCCGGCAGCCGCTGGACGCTTTTATAGGCGGTCGCGATCGCATCGACCTTGCCGGCCATCAGCCGGTTGACCCGGCCGAGTACCGCGTTCTGCTCGTGGATCAGGGTGGGGATGCGGTCGCGCCGGGCGGCGAGCAAGGCCGGGAAGGCGGGATAGCCGCCAAAGCCGATCACCGCGGAGGGAAGGAAGGTCTCGTAGAGCCTCAGCGCCATCACCCGCCCGGTGGCGATGCTCTTGACCGCCTTCAGCCAGCCAATCGGGCCGCCGCTCAGCCTGCCGGCGGGCAGGACATGGACCTGGACGTTGTCGAACAGCCCCGGAATCCGCGCGCCCCGATCGTCGGTGATCAGCGCCACCCGGTGGCCGCGGGCGAGCAGCTCTTCGGCGAGCGCATGGGCCGGGATCATATGCCCGCCCGTGCCGCCCGCTGCGAGCACATAGTGGCGCGACATCACCATTTGAGCCCCCGCCACGTCACCACATAAGGCGATCCCAGAAGGTGCGGGTTTCGCCGGCTGAAGGCGAGCAGCAGGCCGAAGCCCATGGCCAGAGCGATCATCGATGAGCCGCCATAGGAGATGAATGGCAGGGTCATGCCCTTGGACGGCGCGATATGGACGTTGACCGCCATGTTGATCAGCGCCTGCAGCCCGAACTGGCAGACGAGGCCGGCGGTGGCGAGAACGAGGAACTTGTCCTCCTCGTTGAGCAGCCGGACCAGCACCCGGACCACGATCGTCATGTAGAGAATGGCGATGGCGAGGCAGGCGATGATCCCGAATTCCTCGCCGATCACCGAGAAAATATAATCGGTATGCGGCTCGGGAAGCGAGAATTTGCGCGTTCCAGCGCCCGGCCCGGCGCCGAACAGCCCGCCCCCCGTCAGCGTCCGAAGCGCCGATTCGACCTGGTAGGTGTCGCCTTCCGAAAAGAGGAAGCCGTTGATCCGCTGAGTCGCCACGTCGTAAAACAGATAAGCGGCGACGATCAGCGCGAAGCCGGCGGCGCCCAGCATGTAGAGGATCCGCATCGACGCCCCCGACAACGCGATCAGAAGCACCCAGGCGGCGACGAAGATCACCGTCTCGCCCATATTGGGCTGGCGCATGAGCAGCAGGGCGACGATCCCGGTCAGGACCGCGGTCAGCGGCACGACCGGCAGCGACCTGTCCTTCTCCTTCAGCGAGAGCAGCCAGGCGATTGTGACGATGAACAGCGGCTTCAGGAATTCGGACGGCTGGAACTGGGTGACGCCGGCGTCGAGCCAGCGCCGAGCGCCGTTCACCTCATGGCCCATGACCGGGACCAGGAAGAGGAACAGGGTGAAGACCGCCGCGCCCAGGAGGCACAGCCTGCGCGCGGCCGGCTTGGTCAGCATCGAGACGCCGATCATCACCGGCACCGCGAGCATGATCCAGACCAGCTGGCGGTAGAAATAATAAAGCGGCGGGAAGCTCACTCCGCCGCCCGAATAACGCTGCCCGGCCGCGGGCGAGGCCGCCGCCACCGCGATCAGCCCGATCGAGATCAGCACCGCGACCAGGATCAGGAGGACCTTGTCGATCTCCCAGAACCAGCGCCCGATCGTGCTTCGGTCGGAGCGGCCGAGCCGGGCCGGCGAGGGCTTTCGCATAAGCGGGGCCGAGCTGCTCATGCGAGCGCCTCCACCGCGGCGCGGAAGGCGTCGCCGCGCGCCTCATAGTCGCGGAACTGGTCGAACGACGCGCAGGCGGGCGAGAGCAGGACCACGTCGCCCGCTTTCGCAGCGACCGCCGCCTCAGCCACCGCCGTCGCCAGCACTTCGCATTCCTTCACCGGCACGAGTCCCTCCAGAAGCTGCGCGAACATCGGCCCGGCTTCGCCGATCGTGTAGGCGGCGCGGACATGGCCGAGCTGGTCCGCGCAAGGCCCCAGACCCTTGGTCTTGGCGCGCCCCCCGACAATCCAGTGAATATACGCGTAGGCGGCGAGCGCCGGCGCGGTGGACTCGAGGTTGGTCGCCTTGCTGTCGTCGACGAACAGGATGCCGTCTTTCTCGAGCACCCGCTCCATCCGGTGGGGGAGGCCTGGATAGGTGGCGAGGCCCCGGGCGATATCGCCTCCCGGAACGCCGAGCGCTTCGCAGACGGCGATCGCCGCCGCTGCGTTCTGCGCGTTGTGCGGGCCCTGCAAGGCGGGCCAGTTCGGCTGGTCCCCGATCGCTTTGTCTTGGGGAAGGATCGCGACGTGACCCGGAGACTGAATCTCGAACAACCGGCGCTTCGACGCCGCATAGGCTTCGAAACCGTCATAGCGGTCGAGATGGTCCGGGGTGATGTTCAAGAGCACCGCGACGTCGCAATCGAGGCTGAAGGTGAGGTCGATCTGGTAGCTCGACAGCTCCAGCACATAGACGCCGCTCGCCGGCAACGGGTCCTGGGCGAGGATCGGCAGGCCGATATTGCCGCCCATCGTCGTCGGAACGCCCGCGGTCTTCAGGATGTGGTGGACGAGCGCGGTGGTCGTCGATTTGCCGTTGGTGCCGGTGATCCCGACCACCTTGTGCGGCGGCAGGTTGGGCCGCGCCTGGGCGAACAATTCGATGTCCCCGATCAGCGGCACGCCCGCCTCGCGCGCCTTGGCGGCGATCGGATGGGTGTTGAGCGGCACGCCGGGCGAGACGACGACGCCGTCATAGCCGGCGAGGTCGATCTCCAGCGGGTCGGCGATCCTCACTGAACCCTCGACCTTCGCGCGCGCCTCAGGGTTGGAATCCCAAGCCGTCACCTCGGCCCCGCTCGCGACCAGCGCGTCGACCGTGGCGAGGCCGGAGCGCGCAAGCCCGAGCACTGCGTAGCGCTTCCCGGAAAAGGCGGGGCTCGTAATCATCTCAATTTCAGCGTCGACAGGCCGGCCAGCGCCAGCACGAAGGCGATGATCCAGAAGCGGATGACGATGGTCGGCTCGGACCAGCCCAATTGCTCGAAATGGTGGTGGATCGGCGCCATCCGGAAGACGCGCTTGCCGGTCCTTTTGTAGACGAAGACCTGGATGACGACCGACATCGCCTCGACGACGAAGAGACCGCCGACGATCCCGAGCACGATTTCGTGCTGGGTCGAGACCGCGACCGCGCCCAGCGCGCCGCCGAGCGCGAGGCTTCCGGTATCGCCCATGAAGACCGCGGCGGGCGGCGCGTTGAACCACAGGAAGGCGAGGCCGGCGCCGACGATGGCGCCGCACAATATGGTGAGGTTGCCGGCGCCCGGCACGTAGGGGATGCCGAGATAGGGCGCGTAGACCGCGTTGCCGACCATATAGACGATGACGATGAAGGCGAGGCTGGCGATGATCACCGGCATTGTGGCGAGCCCGTCGAGCCCGTCGGTCAGGTTCACCGCATTGCCGAACGCGACCACGACGAAGGCCGCGAAGACGATGTAGAAGGGTCCCAGATCGACGACCGGGCCGTTGTAGAAGGGGATGTAGAGCTCGGTCCCCGCTCCGTCGAGGATCAGCCAGCAGCCGAGGCCCGCGACGGCGAATTCGGCGGCGAGCCGCATCCGCCCGGAAATGCCCTTGTGGGAGTGCTTCTTGATCTTGTCGTAATCGTCGAGGAAGCCGATCACTCCGAAGCCGACGGTGATGAACAGGCACGCCCACAAATAGCGGTTGGAAAAATCCATCCACAGCAGCATCGAGATCGTCAGCGAGGTCAGGATCATCAGCCCGCCCATGGTCGGCGTGCCGCGCTTGGCGAGGTGCGAGAGCGGCCCGTCGTCGCGGATCGGCTGGCCCTTGCCCTGGCGGACTCGAAGCCAGCCGATGAATCTGGGCCCGATGAGGAGGCCGATGAGGAGGGCGGTCGCGGTCGCCGCCCCGGCGCGGAAGCTCAAATAGCGGAACAGGTTCAGCACACCCGGATGGCCAAGCTGTTCTGAAATCCAAAGAAGCATCAGTCTTCCCCGCCGGCCAGCGCCTCGACGAGGGCGGCAAGTCCGATGGAATTGGAGCCCTTGACGAGCAGCGCGTCGCCGGGCCCGATCGCGCCCCGCGCCAGCGGCAAGGCCGCCGCCGCGTCGGGCACATGCGCCATTTTGACGAGGCCGCCAAGGGCTTTCGCCAGCGCCGCCATCTCATCGCCGACCAGAATCGCATAATCGACCCGCGCCGCTTCGAGCGGATCGGCCAAAGCGGCGTGGAAATCGTCGCTGTCGGGCCCGAGCTCGCGCATCCCGCCCAGGACCGCGATCCGCCGCCCGGTCACCGGCTCCTCGCCGAGCACCTTCAAGGTCGCAGCCATCGAGGCCGGATTGGCGTTGTAGCTTTCGTCGATCAGCAGCGCCTCGCCGCCCGCGACCGCGAGCAGGCGGCGCTCGCCCCGGCCCTTCAGCCCGCCAAGCTCGGCGAGCGCCAGCCCGGCCGCGCCGAGATCGCCGCCAACGGCCTCGACCGCCGCAAGCACGGCGAGCGCATTGGTCACCCAATGGGCACCCGGCTGGCGGACGGTGAAGCTCAATTGCGAGTCCGCAAGCTGCGCCGTCACCATCGATCCGCCCTTGGGGCCGCGAACGACATAGGTGGCGCGGACGTCCGCCTCCTCGCCGAGGCCGAAGGTCAGGATTCGCCCGGCATGAGGCCGCGCCGCGGCGACCAGCCGGTCGCGGTGCGGGCTGTCATAGGGGATGATCGCGGTGCCGCCCGCTTCCAGCCCCTGGAACACCTCCCCCTTGGCGTCGGCGATCGCGGCGTCGCTGGCGAAATATTCGCGGTGCGCGGGCGCGATCGCGGTGACGATGGCTGCGTTCGGCCTCACCAGCCGGGTGAGGCCGGCAAGCTCGCCCGCATGGTTCATCCCCATTTCGAAGATTCCGAACCGGGCCGCGCGCGGCATCCTGACCAGGCTCAGAGGCACGCCTGTATGGTTGTTGAAGCTCTTCACGGAACGGTGGGCGGTGCTCGGCGCGAAGCGGTCCAGCGCCGCGAACAGCGCCTCCTTGGTGCCGGTCTTGCCGACCGATCCGGTGACTCCGACGATCCTGGCGCGGCTCCGCGCCCGCGACGCCCGCGCGAGATCGTTCAGCGCCTGGACGGTGTCGGCGACTCGTACGTGCGGATGCTGGGTCTCCTCCGAAACGAGAGCCCCCGCCGCGCCGGAAGTAAAGGCCTGCTCTAGGAACCGGTGCCCGTCGGTGGCCTCGCCCCTCATCGCGACGAAGAGATCCCCCGGCCCGATCTCGCGCGAATCGAACGCCGCGCCGGCGACGTCGAAATCGCCATAGACCGACCCGCCGGTCGCCTCGGCGATCTCCTCGGCGGTCCACAGCGGGCTCATGCCGCTTCCTCCCGAGCGACGGCGACGTCGTCGAACGGCAGCACCTTGTCGCCGACGATCTGCCCCTGCTCGTGGCCCTTGCCGGCGAGGAGGACGATGTCGCCGGGCCCGGCCTGAGCGATCGCCGCCCGGATCGCCGAGCGCCGCCCGGCCGCTTCCGTCGCTCCGGGCGCCCCGGCCAATATGTCGCTCCGGATCGCGGCCGGATCCTCGCCGCGCGGATTGTCGTCGGTGACGATCACCGTGTCGGCCAGCCTCGCCGCCGCTTCGCCCATGCCGGCGCGCTTGCCCCGGTCGCGGTCGCCGCCGGCGCCGAAGACGATGATCAGCCTGTCGCGGGCGTGCGGCCGCAAGGCCTGGATCGCCGATTCGATCGCGTCGGGCGTGTGCGCATAATCGACGTAGACCGGGGCGCCCGCGCGGGTGATCACCGCCCGCTCGAGCCGCCCGCGCACCGGATGGACCCGGGCTAGGTTGGCGAGCGTCGCCGCCGCCTCGCCGCCGGTCGCGATAACCAGTCCGGCAGCCGTCAGCGCATTGGCGGCCTGGTAGGCGCCGATCAAGGCGAGGTCGACGACATGGGTCTTCCCCCCGGCCTCGATCCTCAGCCTCTGGCCGAGCTGGGTGGTCTCGCGCCCGACGAGCTTCAGAGTCGCGCCCTTGACGCCGACCGTCAGCACATTGAGCCCGCGCGCCTTTGCCCGCTCGATCACCTCGCCCGACTTGGCGTCGTCGGTCCAGACGACCGCGCTCGCGCCCGGCTCCAGCACCTCCTCGAAGAGCCGCATCTTGGCTTCGAAATAGGCCTGCATCGTCTCGTGATAGTCGAGATGGTCGCGGCTGAAATTGGTGAAGGCGGCGGCGGCGACCGGAAGCCCCTCGGTCCTTTATTGCGACAAACCGTGGCTAGACGCCTCGAAAGCGGCATGGCTGATCCCCATCCGCTCGAGCCCCGCCATGTTGGAGAGGAAGGTGACGATGTCGGGCGTGGTGAGGCCGGTCGTCACCTGGTCGTCGGAGGTTGTGACGCCGAGCGTGCCGATGCTGGCCGAGGGATGCCCGGCCATCCGCCACAGCTGGCGCGCCAATTCGACGGTGGAGGTCTTGCCGTTGGTCCCGGTGACCGCGACCAGCGTCTCGGGGAAGGGCCGGAAGAATTTGGCCGCGAGCCGGGCGAATTCGCGCCGCGGCTCCTCGGCCCGGATATGGACCGCGCCCTCGACATTCGCGCCGGGCCTCGACACCACCGCGACCGCGCCCGACGAAACCGCATCGGCGATGAAATCCTCGCCGTTGAAGCGGGCGCCGTGAAAGGCGCCGAACACCGTTCCGGGGGCGACCTTGCGGTGGTCGATGGCAAAGCCGGTGACGGGCTCGCGCTCGCCATGGCCGGTCAGCGCCCCCAGGTTCATCAGTGTGCCGGCGTTTCGGCCGGTGGCATCAGCGCCGAAATGTCGATGTCGCGGCTGTCGCTGGGAATGACTCCGAGCAGCGGTCCGGTGCGCGAGATCAGGCGCGAGACGATCGGCGCGGCCGCATAAGCGGCGGTGGTGACGAAGCTGTTGGCTTCGGTCGGGCGGGGGGCGTCGATCATGACCACCACCACATAGCGCGGATCGTCCATCGGGAAAGCCGCCGCGAAGGTCGATACGTTCACCCGGCGCGAATAGCCGCCCGCGCCCGCTTTTTCGGCGGTGCCGGTCTTGCCGCCGACTCGGAAGCCCGGCGCTTCGCCGCGGCGCCCTGTGCCCCTCGCGACGACCAGCCGAAGCAGCTGCCGGGTCCGGTAGCTGGTCGCCTCCGAATAGATCCGCCGTCCAGCCGCCGCTCGCCCGGGCTCGACCCTCAGCAGCGTCGCGGGGCGCAACATACCGCCATTGACCAGGGCGGCATAGGCGCTGGCCAGATGGAGCGGCGTGATCGCGATTCCGTGGCCGAAGCCCGAGGTCAGCACGGTCGCCCGACCCCAGTCGCGCGGCCATAGCGGCTGGGTCCGCTCGTTGAGCTCGATCCGGGCCGGCTGGTGGAAGCCGAGCGCCCGGAAGGCGGCCTGCATCCGCGCCACGCCCATCTGGTCGGCGACCCGCGCGGTCGCGATGTTGGAGCTGTGCGCCATCAGCTCGGCGACTGTGATTTGGCGGCCGAGCGGGTGATCGTCGCTGATCCGGAAGCGCCCGACCGCGACCGGGGACGAGGCGTCCCACCTCTGGCCGAGCGAGGTGATCACGCCAGTCTCCATCGCCGCGGCGATGGTGATCGGCTTGAACACCGAGCCAAGCTCGTAAACGCCCATCGTCGCCCGGTTGTAGAGCGCGCTCGAGGCGGAGCGGCCGGCGGCGTTGGGATTGAAGGTCGGCGCCGAGGCCATGGCGACGATCTCGCCCGTGCGCACGTCCATGACGATGCCGGTGCCGCCTTCGGCCTGCTGGGCGGTCACCGCGGCGGCAAGCTCCGATTCCATCGCCGACTGGACCCTGCTGTCGATCGAAAGCGCGATCGGCTGGCCGCGCCGCGCCGGATCGAGCAGCCGCTCGTCGAGCACTCGCTCCATGCCGGCGACGCCATGGCCCTCCATGTCGGTCCAGCCGAGCACGTGCCCCGCCATCGCCGTCTGGGGGTAGAGCCGCTCGGGCTCGCGGTTGAAGACGATGCCCGGCTCGCCGAGCGCGTTGACGGACGCGACCAGCTCGGGGAGGGCGCGACGGGAAAGGTAGATATAGTTCGAGCCGGCGTTGAGCAAAGCGAGATACTGGGCGGCGCTGCGATCGGGCATCAGCGCCTGGAGCCGCCGGGCAAGAGCGCGCTTGTCGCCGATGATCCGGCCAGGATGAACGCCGATCGACCAGGCGTCGATGGTCCGCGCCAGCGGCACGCCGTTACGGTCGACGATGTCGCCGCGCGCCGGGAGCAGGGGATTGAGCGCCTCGGCCCCCGCCGAGCGGTCGGTGAAGACCTGGAGCAAGGCGAGCCGCGCCACGATCACGAACGTCACGCCGACGAACAGCAGCATCACCAGCATCAGCCGGTGATAGGTGAGCGCGAGTCCCTGCGGCTGGACGGCGGCGGCGGACCTCGGCCGTTCGATATGAGCGGCGAGCGTCGCCATCAGTTGCCGGTGCCTCCGCGCCGCTCGGAGCGGGATTCGTTGGAAAGGTCGCGGATCGTTCGGTCGTCGAGCAGCCCGGCCTGGCGCTGCCTCGGCTGCGGACCGGCGGCGGCGGCAGTGGGCGGACGCCGGGCTTGGTCGGCCGAAGCGGTCCGGGTCCGCGGCGGCGTTGCGGCGGCCGGGATGGGCTGGCGGGCGGCGGCGGTCGCGGCCGGCGGCGGCGCCGCCTGCCTGGGGGCCTCGCTTCGGGCCGATTGGGCGACTGCCTTGGGCGGCTGGGCGGGGACAGTCGCGCTGGCGCGGCGGACGAGCGGCTGGGCCTGGGCCTGGGCCGGCGCGGCGACGGCGGGGCGGACGATTGCGGCGGGGGCCGCGGCGGGCGGCGGCGTAGCCAAAGCCGGCGCGCCGGCGGATGCAAGCCGGACCTCGGCGTCAGGGGCGATCTGCGGCTGGCGGGTGTCGAAGCGGGCGAGGCTGACGCTCCCTTCCACGAACTGCCCGGAAATCGGCGCCGACAAGGCCAGCACTTCCTCGTTCCAGGCCTCGAGCTGCTGCATCCGGCCGCGCGTTCCCAATTCGGTCTGAAGCGAGCGGATGTTCTGGCTCGCCGCGACGATTCGCGAGTCGAGCCGGTCCAAATCGGCGCGCTCGGCGGCGACTCGGAGCGAAAGCATGTAGCAGCCCAAGGCGGCTGCGCCGACGGCGGCGACCCACCCGACCGGCCTGAAACTCCTGGCGATCATGCGAAGGCTCCTTCTGCTTGTCCCGCCCAGGCTGGGGCGGCGGTGCGGCGGGCGGCCCGCAAGGTGGCGGAGCGCGCGCGCGGATTGGCTTCGAGCTCGGCCGCGCCGGCGCGGACCGGCTTGGCGACCGATTCGAAGGTCGGCGCCGGCGCGCCGGCCTCGTTCGCGGCCGGCAAATGGCGCGAGCCCGAGGGCATCGAACCACTGCGGCTCTTAAGGAACCGTTTCACGATCCGGTCCTCGAGGCTGTGAAAGGTGACGATGGCGAGCCGGCCGCCGGCGCCGAGCACCTGCTCGGCGGCGTCGAGCCCGCCCTCGAGCTCGGCCAGCTCCTCGTTGACGTGGATGCGCAGCGCCTGGAAGGTCCGAGTCGCCGGGTCCTTCTTCATCCCCGGGTGATGGCCCAGGGCCTTGCGGACCACGTCGGCGAGCTGGCCGGTCCGCTCGATCGGCCGAGCGGCGACGATCGCCCGCGCGACGCGGCGCGATCTGGGCTCCTCGCCATAATGGAAAAGCACGTCGGCGATCTCGTCCTCGCCGGCCGAATTGAGGAAGTCGGCCGCGCTGGCGCCTTCGCGGCTCATCCGCATGTCGAGCGGTCCGTCGCCCTGGAAGGAGAAGCCGCGCTCGGCCTGATCGAGCTGCATCGAGGAGACGCCGATATCGAGCGCGACGCCGTCGACGGCATCGACCCCGCGGGCGGCAAGCGCCTGACGCATCCGGGAAAAGCGATCCGGCACAAGCGTCAGGCGCCCCCCGCAAGTCGCGGCCAGCGCTTCGCCATACCGGATCGCGTCGGGATCGCGATCGAAAGCGAAGACGCGGGCCGCTCCTCTATCCAAGATGGCCTTGGTGTACCCGCCCGCCCCGAACGTGCCGTCGACATGAGTCTCGCCCGGGGCGGGGGCGAGCGCGTCGACGACTTCGTCGAGAAGGACGGGGACATGGGCTGGCGCGGAGGCGGTCATGCTTTGCCCCCGCGCTGCTTCAGGTAGAAGGACGCGATCTTCTTGAGCTTGTCGCCGCCCAGCTCGATCGCGACCTTGGGATTCCACATTTCGACGAATCGGCCGCGGCCGACGAACAGGGCGAGATCCTCGATCCGCGCTTCGTCGCGGAGCAATTGGTGGAGGACGATCCGGCCGCCGGCATCGTAATTGACCTTCTCGCTCATCCCCCAAAGGCCGCGCTCCTGATCCTCGAGCAGATCGGGATCGGCGCCTTTCTCCTCCTCGCGCAGGCGAAGCCGGTCGAGCTCGCCGACCAGATATTCGGCATAAGCGGGGCCGTAGAAAGTGAGGCAGGGCATCCGCCCGTGGGTGCCGATATAGACGGCGCGGGCGTCGGAGCTTCGGTCGAGCACTGAGCGAATGAACGCCGGCACGGAGAGACGCGACTTGGCGTCCACCGCGTTCAACGCATTGCCCTGAAAGATCTCGTCCACCCCTTGGCTCCGCTCCCGAACATGGCTTCCCGTTCGCGGGCACGCGCCATAAGCGCGGACCCGCGTGGCTTCGCGGCTCAACAGGAAATGCCCCTAATTACCCGCGGTGGATAACAAAGCCGGGGTGGGATTGGAAGGGTTTTAATGGAATTTGAGGGGAAATAAAACCACTACAGTGTTTGTTCTTGGACTGTTCTACCTCATCGCTGGGACTGTGGCCGCCCGCGGCCTGTGGATAAGTCAGTGAATATGCGCGAGTCGCCGCGCTTGCCGCTCATCTCGCCGCCGGCGGCGGGGCCGCTGGAGGCGCCCGAGTCGCGGCGGGCGGCGGCGCGGCGGCGTTCGAATCGACATTGCCCGGCGCCACGCCCAGCTCGGCGAGCGGCTCGGCGGACGGCGCCTCGGCGACCGGCGGTGCCGGCGCGGGCTCGCCGCCGGAGCGCTGCTGCTGCTCGATCAAATTGGCAGTGATCGGCGCTTCGTCCTGGCGCTGGCTGGTGAAAACCGCGGCGAGCAGGACCGCCAGGAAAACGAACCCAAGGCCGGTCAATCCGATCCGAACCCGCTGCATCTGGCGCTTTTCCCTCCTCGGCCGTGACCAAAGGAGACTAGTCGAACCGCCGGCCTTTGTCGAACCCGGCGCGCTTTTGGTCGAAAGCGGGACGCCCTTGGATGATATCTTGCAACAAATTGAATCTTGACGTCTTATGCCGCGCTCGCGAAGGGGACTCCATGAAGAAAACCCACCTCCTCACCGCCGCGGCCGCCGCCGCCCTCCTCACCCTCGGGGGCTGCGACAATAGCGAGCCCGTAACCGTCAACACCTACGACGCCCAGGCCGCGGCGCTCAAGAATGCCGCGCCGGTCGTTCTGCCGCCCGCCATCGTCGCCAGCCGGGCCTATCGCTGCAGCGACAACAGCCTGTTCTACGTCGATTTCTACGACAACAACTCGGCGCTCCTGCGCACCTCGCGGGAGGGCATGCCGACCAATTTGACCTCCGCCGGCGACGGCGCGCCTTATGCGGGCGAGGGCTATACGGTCAGCGCCAATGCCGACAACGTCCGGATCAACAGCCTCTCCTGCCACGTCTGAGCGCGGCGCCCGTCAATTCGCGAAAGGCCGGTCCCGACCGTCGGGCCGGCCTTTTTCGTGGCTCAAGGGGCGCCCTGCCAGCGCGCGAAGATGAAGGCCCGCGCGCGCCGCGCCGGAGGGGCGTGAGCAGAAGCTGAAGCGCAAGGTCGCCCACCCCGAGCCTTCGAGCGGGTCCAGGCAGGCGTGCAAGAAGCGGCCAGGATCGCCGAGATCGACACGATCCGGAAGAACGCAGCGCTCGCCGAGCGCTTGGCCGCCCTGCGCCGCTTCCCAGGGCTGAGGCGAAGGCACGACGCTCGCAGCCCGGCGAGCGGCTGCGTCGCTCCGCCGTAACGGTTGGAACAAAGGTCGAGCCCTCCCCTTTTCCTTTCCCGGACCCGCGCCCGGCATCGGCCGCCGAGCGCGGCGCCTCAGAAAGGAACTGGACATGCTGAAGAACAATTCGCGCCGCCGCATGCTGGCGGCCATCATCGGGGGCGCGTCCATGCTTGCCGGCGTCGGAACGAGCGGAACGGCGCTGGCCCGTGAGCTCCGCGCGGTGCTGAACGGCGACAATCTGAGCCCGGCCGGCGACACCGACGGCTGGGGCCGGGTCGCGATCAACGTCGACGGCTTTCTCAACAGGCTCTGCGCCGACATCGAGGTGCGCAGCCTCGGCGAGGTCACCGAAGTCACCATCCACCGCGCCGCCGACAACGGCCCCGTGGTGGCGCTTCGCGCGCCCGACGACAATGATTCGAACGATTGCGACTCGATCGGCGACACGCTGGCCGACGAAATCCAGTCCAACCCGTCGGGCTTCTACGTGCTGGTCAAGACCCGCGACTTCCCGCAAGGCGCGCTTCGCGGCCCGATCGTGCCGAGCTGAGTTCACTCGGGCTAGGCGGGCGCGGGCGGTCTCGCTATGCGCCCGCCATGCCCGAATCCCCGATCACCCCCGAAATCGTCGCCCAGCACGGCCTCAGCCCCGAGGAATATCAGCGAGTCCTGGGCGCGCTTGGCCGGTCGCCGAACCTCACCGAGCTCGGCATCTTCTCGGTCATGTGGTCGGAGCATTGCTCCTACAAAAGCTCGCGGCTCCACCTTAGGAAGCTCCCCACGACAGCCCCCTGGGTGATTTGCGGCCCGGGCGAAAATGCGGGCGTGATAGACATTGGCGACGGCCAGGCCGCGATCTTCAAGATGGAGAGCCACAACCACCCCTCCTACATCGAGCCCTATCAGGGCGCGGCGACCGGGGTCGGCGGCATCTTGCGCGACGTCTTCACCATGGGCGCGCGGCCCGTCGCCAATTTGAACGCGCTTCGCTTCGGCCGGCCGGACCATCCAAGGATGCGCCACCTGATCGCCGGCGTCGTCGCCGGCATCGGCGGCTACGGCAATTGCGTCGGCGTCCCCACGGTCGGCGGCGAGGTGAATTTCCACGCCGCTTATGACGGCAACATCCTGGTCAACGCGATGACCGTCGGGATCGCCGACACCGACAAGATCTTCTATTCGGCGGCGTCGGGCGTCGGCAATCCGATCGTCTATGTCGGCTCCAAGACCGGGCGCGACGGCATCCACGGCGCGACCATGGCCAGCGCCGATTTCTCGCAAGGCAGCGAGGAGAAGCGCCCCACCGTCCAGGTCGGCGACCCATTCACCGAGAAATTGCTGATCGAGGCCTGCCTCGAGCTGATGGCGTCCGACGCGATCGTCGCCATCCAGGATATGGGCGCCGCCGGCCTCACCTCCTCCTCGGTCGAGATGGCGTCGAAGGGCGGGGTCGGCATCGAATTGGACATGAACGCCGTGCCCTGCCGCGAGGAAGGGATGAGTCCCTACGAGATGATGCTCTCCGAATCGCAGGAGCGGATGCTGATGGTCCTCAAGCCCGGCCGCGAAGCGGAGGCCGAGGCGATCTTCACCAAATGGGAGCTGGATTTCGCGGTGATCGGCCGAGTCACCGAAGCCGGTCCGAATGGGGGCCGCATGGTCCTCACCTGGAACGGCGAGGTGGCCGCCGATATCCCCCTCGCCCCGCTGGCCGACGAGGCGCCCTGCTACGATCGTCCCTGGACCCGGACCGAGCCCCCCGCCCCGCTCGCCGAGGTCGACGAGGGAAGGAACCTCGCCGCCGACCTCCTGAAATTGATGGCCTCGCCCGATCTCGCCAGCCGGCGCTGGATCTTCGAGCAATATGACCAGAAAGTCGGCGCCGACACGCTCCAGCCGCCGGGCGGCGACGCCGCCCTCGTCCGGGTCCACGGCACCCGAAAGGCGCTGGCGATCACCACCGATTGCACCCCGCGTTATTGCAAGGCCGATCCTCATGAAGGCGGCAAGCAGGCCATCGCCGAAGCGTATCGCAACCTGTGCGCGGTCGGCGCCCGCCCCCTTGCCGCGACCGATTGCATGAACTTCGGCAACCCCCAGCGGCCCGAAATCATGGGGCAATTCGTGGGCTGCATCGAGGGCATGGCCGAAGCCTGCGCCGCGCTCGATTTCCCGATCGTGAGCGGCAACGTCTCGCTCTACAACGAGACCAAAGCCGACGACGGCGCCAGCCAGGCCATCCTCCCCACCCCCGCCATCGGCGGCGCCGGCCTGATCGAGGATTGGACCAAAGCGGTCGGCATCGCCTTTCGCGGCCATGGCGACGTCATCGTCACGATCGGCGACCGGCACGGCCATCTCGGCCAGTCGCTCTGGCTTCGCGAATGCCGGGGCCGGGAGGGCCGGGACGCGGGCCCGCCGCCGCCGGTCGATCTGCTGGCCGAGCGCGCCGCCGGCGAATTCGTCCGCGCCGCCATCGCCGGCGGGGCGATCACCGCCTGCCACGACGTCTCCGACGGCGGCCTTGCCGTCGCGCTCGCCGAAATGGCGCTGGCCTCGGGGATCGGGGCTCTGATCAACGGCCCGGCGCCGTTCGGCCATGCCGGCTATTTCGCCGAGGATCAGGGCGTCTACGTCGCGACCGTCGCCGACAATTGCCTGCTCACCTTTTTGAAGCGCGCCCACGCCGCCGGCGTCGAGGTCGAGGCGATCGGCCGCACCAAGAGCAGCCGCCTGATCTTCGAGCTTCCCGACGGCGACCATGCGGTCTCGCTCGCCGAGCTGCGCGCCGCGCATGAGGGCTTCTTTCCCGATTTGATGGGTGATAGCCTGCCCTCGTCATAGCCCCGGGCTCGGGCCATGCTCTTCAAGGAGACGCACATGCTCCGGCCCATCTTGCTCGCCACCCTCGTCGCCGGCACGCTCGACATCCTCTCGGCCTTCTTCTTCACCGGCAATGTCGGCCCGGTGCTTCGCTATGTCGCGAGCGGCCCGTTCGGCGACGCGGTGCGCCAGGGGGGGAATGGCTGGGCCGCGGCGGGCCTCGGCGTCCACTTCGCGATCATGGCCTGCATGGCCGCCGCCTATATGATCGCCGCGCGCCGAATCCCCGCTTTGCTCCGCCACCCCATCGTCGCCGGCCTCCTCTGTGGCCTCCTGCTCTGGGCCGTCATGTACTGGGTCGTGAAGCCCTTGCGCTGGCCGGACTCGCCCCTGCCGCACGATCCCCAGGCCATCGCCCAGCAGCTCTTCTCGCACTGCATCCTGACCGGCCTTCCGATCGCCTGGATCGCGTCGCGCGCCTTCCGGCGCCGGCCCTTCGCCTGAAATGCCCGGCTATTCGGGCACGCCGCTTGCGCGCAAGCTGTCGCTGAAGGACGGCCTGCGCGCCTGGTGGGAGGACGTGCCCGATGCGGTCCGCGACGAGATCGAGCGCGAGGGCCTCGTCCTCGCCCACCTCGCCGCGCCCGAAGCGCCGATCGAGGCGGCGCACATCTTCGTCACCGAATATGCCGATATGGCGGCGCGGCTCGCCCGCCTTCGGCCACTGCTCGCCCCTGCGGGCTTCATCTGGGTCTCCTGGCCGAAGAAGGCGTCCGGAGTCGCAACCGACATCACGGAAGGCCGGATCCGCGATTCGTGCGGGGTCGGTCGTGCCCCCGGCACGACCTTGGACTGCCGGGGGCAGTCCAACCCGGCACGCCTGCCCGATATCGACCTCGTCGACGTGAAAGTGTGCGCCGTCGATTCGACCGGGTCGTCGGGACTGAAATTGATGAACCGCCGCGCGGCGCGTTAAAACGCTATTGCGAACCAATCGCATTATCGATATGCCGGTCTCCATGATCGTTTGCGTCTGCAACGCGATTCGCGAAACCGAGGTGCGCCAGGCGGCACGCCAGGGAGCCGGCTGCCCGACCAGCGCCTACAAATGCTACGGCGCCAAGCCGCGCTGCGGCCAGTGCTTCTCATTCGCCCGCGAGATCATCGCCGCCGAGCGAAGCGCGGCCTGAGAAGCGCCCGCCACACCCCCGTCATTCCGGACTTGATCCGGAATCCATCCGCCACTTAGACGCCCTCGCCCACGAGACCCGGGACCCACGTTCAAGGGAGGGTCCCCGGCTGCTCGAACATTGCGTCTCATTCGCGCCGGACGAGCAATGCGATTGCCTTGCAAACTCACTCGATTTTTCGCAGTTTTCCGCCATTTTTCGCGGTGCTTTCCGCGCCCAAGGGCGTTATAGAGGGCTCGAAAAGGAGACCCGCGATGAAGGGCGACGACCAGATTATCCAGCATCTCAACGAGACGCTGAAGAACGAGCTGACCGCGATCAATCAATATTGGCTTCATTATCGCATGCTCGACAATTGGGGAGTCACGCGCCTCGCCGAGCACGAGCGCCACGAATCGATCGACGAGATGAAGCATGCGGACCGCCTCAGCGACCGAATCCTCTTCCTCGAAGGCCTCCCCAATTTCCAGATGCTCGGCCGCCTGCGCATCGGCGAAACCGTCGAGGAGATATTGAAGGCCGATCTCGAGCTCGAGCGCGAAGCCGTCGACCAGCTCAAGACCGCCATCGCCCACGCCGAAACCGTCCGCGACTATGTCAGCCGCGAGCTGTTCGAGACCATCCTGGAGAGCGAGGAAAGCCACATCGACTTCCTGGAGACGCAGTTCGAGATGATCGAGCGGATGGGCCTCCAGAATTATGTGCAGATGCAGTCGAAGCCCGGGGAAGAGTGAGGGGGCGGCGGTTCCTGTCGCGATGTCGACAATTCCGCTACAGGCTCCGGCATGGATCAGATAATCCCCCTCCTCGCGGCGTTCGGGCTTGGCTCCATCGTGACTGCCTTCGTGCAGTCCGGACTCATGAACAGGACCAGGCGGTTCGACCGGGTCTTTTCCGAGAAGCAAATCTCCTATGTTGGGCTCTTGGAGGCCCACCACCGTGCGGCGGTTGAAGGGACGGATGAAGCAGCGAAGACCTTCGCCTATTGGCAGGTCCGTTGCGACCTTGTGGGCTCGGATGCGGTCCGCGACGCAATCAGGCGAATAGCCGAAACGAACGATGACCGCGAAGGCAGGCTGAAGGCGGACAACGACTTGCGACTGGCGATGCGCTCCGACCTCAAAATCTCGTGAGCCTCGGTCCCTGCTCTGCTTGATCAACCGCCGTATCGTCATCACTTAGCCCCCATCCCCGTCGCGAGCCCGTGACGGCGGCCTTGCACCCCGCGCCCAATCCGATATCGTCCGCCCACCAATTCGGCAGGGGGACTCCGGATGACCGATATCGCCGCGACTGAAGCCGCCGTCGACGAGCCCGTGCCGCCGGCCCCGCCGCCCAGGCGAATCGCCACCCTCGACATCGTCCGCGGCATCGCCGTCATTGGCTTCCTCGCGATGAACATCGTCGCCTTCGCCATGCCCTTTCTGACCTATATGAACCCGATGGCCTAAGGCATCG